>Ga0126371_10004615_pt1 | contig 12162 bp, 10 predicted proteins | sample PanSoiMetaPlot_4_FD_110145 | JGI IMG/M metagenome (GOLD analysis project Ga0126371, IMG submission 110145) | Tropical forest soil microbial communities from Panama - MetaG Plot_4 | ecosystem: Environmental > Terrestrial > Soil > Tropical forest > Bulk soil | place: Panama | collected 2016-02-17
CCCGCTAGCTTAGCACCTAGGCGTCCAATCATAGACGACACATGATGAATCTAATTCTTGGGCCGCCAGCGTCTAAACTGACACAATGTAACCTAATGTAAGCAGTGGTCCATGCGGTGAATCCCCGGCAAGGTAGCCGACAAATTGGTTCAATCCTAGGCGAACCTCGCTGCGTACGTCGGCGGCTTCAGGGTGATGGGCTGGATTCCCCTGGCAGAGCGTCACGGCGCGCGGCCTCCGCTGAGGCCCCCCTCCGAGGAACGCACGGGCCATTAAGCCGACATGGCCTATTCGCTTTTTATTCGCCATAATGCGACCAAACGGGTCAGGGAATACCGTGGATCATCATGATTCTGATTCCGCAGGGGAGGAAAAATGCGCCGATTCTTGATCGCGGGAACGCTTCTCGGAGGCGTGCTCCTATTCGTATTGAATTGGTTCGCTGCTGCCGTCCTCCCTCCTCGGTACAAACAATTTATGAATGCGGGGGCGGTTGTGGAGGCCGTCCGATCAAACACCACGAGTAACGACATCTATGCCGCGCCACAGGGACTCTTCGTAGCCGTCTCCCTTCGTCCTGTGCAGTCGAGCGACTCTCCCAACATAGGCGCTCGGATCATTCGTCAGTGCTTGATCGAATTTTTCGTAGCGTTCGGCCTATCACTTCTGCTGCTCGCAACCGCCGTCCGGTCCGCGCTTTTTGCAGCTAGCTTTCTCGGGTTGGCAGGACTGATCGCCGGGGTCGAGACACATTTCTCGAACTGGAATTGGTCAGGATTTCCCACAAGCTATGTGCTTGCCGGCAGCGGTTATCTCTTCGCAATCTGGTTTGTTGTCGGGCTGGTGTTGGGAACCCTCCGGAGAAAATTCGTACCTCAGGCCCAACCGTGAAAGGGCGTCGGGCTATTTAGCGATGCTCGATAATCCGCGATCCTCCAGGTAGCGCAGCAACGGGTTTGAGAAGAATTGGCGCCATGTTGGTCCGTCAGACCTTGGGCCGGAAAGCCGGTCAGCCAATCTTTTTTCACAGCGGAGCCAGAGCGCTCACGGAAGTGCTTCCCTGGGACACGGCTACAGCTGCCATCCGCCGCCGAGTGAGCGGTAGAGTTGCACGAGGCTTTGGTATTCGTTGCCGCGCGCCTGTGCCAACGTCAGTTCTGCGGAGAACAACGAACGCTGGCCGTCCAGGACTTCCAAAAAGGTGGTTGTGCCTCCGGTGTACCGCAGATTGGAGAGCCGCACCGATTCTTGTAGGTCCGCCACGTAATCCTGCTGGCGCAGCCGCACCTCGTGCAGTTTTTGGTAGCCAATCAGCGCATTCGACACATCTCCGAAGGCTTGCTGAATGGCTTGCCGGTAGGCGATTAAGGCCTGTTGCCGCTGCGATTTGGCCAGCCTTAAATTCCCGCGGAGCGCGCCGCCAGTGAAGATTGGCTGGCTCACTTGCGCTCCGTAAGACCAGACGCCAACCTGCGAGCTTATCAGTTGCGAAAATGCGCTGCTCCGACCGAACGTGCCGCCTCCTGATCCTGTAAGCGATATCTGCGGAAAGAATTGCGCTTTCGCAACCCCTACCTCTGCGTTCGCGGCGACCAGAATTTGCTCGGCTTCGCGGATATCCGGCCGGCGCTCAAGCAACGAGGAAGGCATGCCCGGCGGTACTTCGGGCGGCAGCGGCTGCTCGACCAACGGCCGCCCGCGCGAAACCGCCTGCGGATAATTGCCCAGTAGAATGCTGATAGCATTTTCTTCTTGCGCGATCTGCCTCTCGAGGTCCGGTATCTGCGCATTCGCCGTATCAAGTGTTTGCTGCGCCTGGAGCACGTCGAGCTTCGTAGCGACTCCGTGCTGGACGCGCAAACTGGTGAGCTTCACCGAATCTTCCTGTGTCTTGACCGTGTCGTGCGTGATCTGCAGTTGGAGATCGAGTTGCAGAAGAGCGAAGTAGTCGCTCGCCATGTCGCTCACCAGTGTGAGAATTACCGTTTGCCGCGCATCCTCAGTTCTAAGCAGTTCGGCGCGCGATGCTTCTGACGCGCGCCGCAATTTGCCGAAGAAGTCCAATTGGAAAGCGGAGTCAGCGGCCAGATTCAGGAAGTTAGATGTCGTGTGGAAATTACCTTCTTTGCCGCCGCTGAAGTTGGCATTCCCTTGTACCTGTGGAAATAGAGCGGACTTGGTGACGGCAACCTGCGCGCGTGCCGCGTTGATGCGCTCCGTCGCGATCTGCAAATCGTAATTCTGCTTAAGGGCGGTGCGGATAAGCTCTTGCAGTTGCGGATCCTGGAAGACCTGCCACCAGGGAAGGTCCGCGAAAGAAGCTGCCTGCGCCTGCGTTTGCGCGTTTTCGCTCAGGTCTCGAAAAGACGTTGGCGTCTGCACCGCGGGCCGATGGTAGTTGGGCCCGACCATGCATCCACCAAGCAAACCACACATCAGAGCAGCAGCCGCGAAGGCTTGCGCCTTCCTATCGTGTCGCTTCCTTTCCCCACTGCTTCTCAAGGAGTGAAGCATTTTCAGTCTCCTTCTGCCTGAGCGGGCATCGCCGGCAACGCGCCCTCAGCACGCTCTTGGGCGGCGCCCGACCAGTTCTCCACCATGTAGAAAATCGCCGGCACGAAGAAAATGCCGATGAGGCTCGCGGCCAGCATTCCTCCAATCACCGTCGTGCCCATGATTTGCCGCGCTACCGCCCCTGCACCGCTCGCCGTCCACAGCGGGACGCAGCCAAGAATGAAGGCAAACGAAGTCATCAGAATTGGCCGCAGGCGCAAACGCGCGCCTTCTAGCGCCGCATCCACCAGCGGCTTCCCTTTTTCGAATTCATCCTTCGCGAACTCCACGATGAGAATGGCGTTCTTCGCGGCCAAGCCAATCAACATGACTAGCCCGATTTGCGAGTAGACGTCGTTCTCAATCTGCACAAGATAAGGCGGATAGAAGACACTCACGAGGAAGCGCCGTAGCCACAGGAGTGCAAAGGCGCCGCAAATCGCCACCGGGGTGCTTAGCAAAACGCTGAACGGCAACGACCAGCTTTCATACAGCGCGGCCAGAATAAGGAAGACAAACAGCAGCGAGAGCCCGAAAATTACCGAAGCCGGTACGCCCTCCCGCGCTTTCTGCTCCTGGAACGACATGCCCGAATAGTCAAAGCCCATTTCGCGCGGCATGGTCTGCTTGAACACTTCCTCAAGGGCGGCTGTGGCTTGATCCGCGCTGAATCCCGGCGCCGCGCTGCCATTGATTTGCGCCGAGCGGTATTCGTTGAAGCGTAGCGTGAATTCTGGACCTAGGCGCGGCTTAACCGTGGTCAGCGTCGAGAGAGGCACGTTCTCTCCGTTCTTGTTGCGGACATAAAATCGTCCAACATTTTCGGCTTTGGCGCGGTCTTCGCCTTCGGCCTCGATGTACACCTGCCACTGCCGACCGAACCGATTGAAGTAGTTAATGAAATATCCGCCCATGAAAGCCTGAATGGTGCGGTACACGTCGTTTAGGTTGACCCCTTGTTTCAGCACCTTGTCCCGATCCACTTCCACAAATTGCTGGGGCACATTGGGCAGGAAAGTCGTGCTCAGGCTGGCGATTTCCGGACGCTTGCGTGCTGCTTCTAGAAAAGTGGCGAGGTTTTTCGCCAAGAATTGAACGTCACCGCCAGAACGGTCTTCAAGCATGAAGGTAAATCCACCCGCCGTTCCTACCCCCGGAATGGCCGGGGGAGAGAAGCCAAACGCAACTGCCGAGGGCAGCCCGCTCAGCCGCTGGTTCAGGTGCGCTTTGAGCGTCTGAAACTGCTGGTCACGGCTCGTGCGTTGATCCCACGGCTTGAAGTTCACAAAGAATGTTGCGTTATACGTGGTTCGGACGAAGCTGAGTAAGCTGAAGCCGAGGAAACTCGTCGAGTACTGAACCCCCGGCGTATCCATGATGACTTTTTCAACTTGATCGACGACGGCTCTGGTGCGTTCAAGAGAAGCGCCGCTCGGGAGCTGCACATTCACGTAAGCATAGCCCTGGTCTTCGTCCGGCAGGAAACTCGTCGGAACGCGGTTGGCGAAAAAGACTCCCGCGGCCCCAAAAACGACCAGCATTACAATGACTACGGCGGTCTTCTTGACCAGCACAGCGCTCCAACGCACGTAAGTGTCCGTGGCTCGCTCGAAAACGCGATTGAAGCCATCAAACAACCTTCTCAGCAGACCCTTGCTGGGTTTCTTCGGCTTCAGCAACAGAGCCGCGAGCGCGGGGCTGAGCGTGAGTGCGTTGAACGCGGAAAGAAGAACGGAGATCGCGATGGTGACAGCGAATTGTTGGTAGAGCTTGCCGGTAATTCCCGGAATAAACGCCGTCGGCACGAACACGGCGGAGAGAACCAAGGCGATTCCGACCACCGGGCCCGAGAGCTCTTCCATTGCTTTCAACGCCGCGTCTTTCGGCGTCATGCCTTCCTCGATGTGCCGTTCGACGCCCTCCACGACGACGATTGCGTCATCCACGACCAAACCAATCGCCAATACCAGGCCAAACAAAGACAGTGTGTTGATGGAAAATCCGAACAAGGGAAAGAGCACAAACGTGCCCACCAACGATACCGGCACAGCAAGTAGAGGAATCAGCGTGGCGCGAAAGCCTTGCAAGAACACATACACCACGAGAATCACAAGAGCGAGAGCGATTACCAGCGTGACGACGATTTCTTTCATGCCCTCGGTCACGGCTCGCGTGGTGTCCAGCGCCACCACAAAATCCAGGTCGCTCGGGAATCGCTGCTTCATCTGGTTCATCATCTTGTTGGCCGCGGTAGCGGCTTGCACAGCGTTCGAGCCCGGCAGTTGATAAAGGGCCATGACGGCGGCGGGCTTGCCATTGAAGCGCCCGGCGACACTGTAGTCTTGAGAGCCCAACTCGATCCGAGCCACATCGCGGACGCGAACCGTGCCGCCGTCTGGCGTTTCGCGCACGACAATCTTGCCAAACTCTTCCGGCGACACAAGCCGGCCCTGCGCGAGAACTGCGTAGGTGAACTCCGTGCCTTGAGGAGCCGGCTCGCCACCCACTTTCCCCGCTGGATTGACCGTGTTTTGCGCTTGGATGGCGCTGATGATGTCCGGAACGGTTACGCCGAGCTTTGCTAGTTGGTCCGGTTTTACCCACATCCGCATCGCGTATTGCCCCGCGCCGAACACCTGCACGTTGCCAATCCCCGGCGAGCGCAGCAGCGGGTCGACAAGATTGATGTAGGCGTAGTTGGCTAGAAACGTAGCGTCGTAGGTTCCATGCGGCGAATAGACAGCAAATAGCAACAGGGGAGCCGTGACGGCTTTGCGGACCGTAATTCCGTAGTTGTTCACGTCTACGGGGAGCTGCGAGGCGGCCTGCGTCTCGCGCGACTGCGTCAGAATGAAATCATTGTTGGGATCCGTTTTTGCGTCGAAGTCCACGATGAGGCTGGTGCTGGAGCCGCCGGTGGCATTCAGCGAATACATGTAGTTCATGTTGTCGACGCCGCTCATTTGCTGCTCGAGAGGAGTTGCAACGGATTGTTCGAGGGTCTCCGCGTCGGCTCCAACATAGGTGGCGACGATTTGAATTTCCGGCGGAGCGATGTTGGGAAACTGGGCTACAGGCAAACTCAGAATCGTGAGCGCCCCAACCAACACCAGCACAATGGAAATGACCATCGCCACGATGGGACGGTTGATAAAGAATTTCGACATGGCTCACTTCCCTTGTGCCTGTGCGAACGGTTTCACGGTCACCAGCATGCCCGGCCGGACTTTCTGTACCCCCTCAGCTACGACCCTGTCTCCCGGATTCAAGCCCTGGCTAACGATCCATTCCGACCCTGCGCTCTCGCCGAGGGTTATGGTGCGAATGTTCACCTTGTTCTCGTTGTCGACGACCGCCACTTGATAACCGCCTTGCAGCTCGGTGACCGCGCGCTGCGGAACGAGCAAAGCGTCGTGCCGCGTTCGAATGACCGCCCGAACTCTGCCGTACCCGCCGGGCCTCAGCACATTACCCGGATTGGGAAACAGCCCGGCAAGACGAATAGCTCCGGTGCCCTCATTGACTTGGCGATCGGCAAAATAAAACGTACCTGTGTGCGGATAGGTTGTGCCGTCCGCTAGGATAAGTTCGAGCCGGAGATTTCTGTCCGCCTCCAGGCGGCTCTCCTCCGTCGGGAAGCGTCTCCGCCAGTCGAGATACTGCGGCTCGCCGACGGTGAAGTAGACCTTGATGGGATCGACGGTGGAAACAGAGGTCACCGGTCCAGTGCTCGGTGTCACCAGGGCACCGACCTGAAGCTGCGCCTGTCCGACGATGCCATCAATGGGGGCGATCAGACGGGTGAAGTCGAGATTGATCGCCGCGTTTTCGACAGCAGCCTGGTAGGTTTGAATTTGTGCCTTGACCGTTTCCACCGTAGCTTTAGCAGCGAAGTTGTTCTGAACGGCGTTGTCCAGGTCCTGTTGACTCGCCGCCTGCTCTTTTGCCAGGGGTGTGTATCGATTAACGTCTAGTTGAGTCCTGCGCTGCACCGCCTCGGCGTTCGCCAGGCTGGCCTTCGCCTGCGCTAGCTGCCCTTCTGCTTGGTCCAGCGCCGCCTGGAATGGACGCGGATCAATCTCGAAAAGCAATTGACCCTTCTTCACGAAGGCGCCTTCTTGGTAGCCTTGACGCAGAAGGTATCCGGTGACCTCTGCGCGGACGTCCGCGTTCACCAGCCCGTCGAGCGTCCCAATCCATTCCCCGTAGACGGGAACATCCTTTTGCTCGACCTGCACGACTTCCACGACCGGCGGAGGACCTCCCGCCGCCCCAGAAACACCCTTCGGACGTATCGCGCTAATGATCAGACCGATGACAAGCAAGCCCAACGCTCCGCCGATCCAGAACTTGTATTTCATGAGTGTGTTCATTTCTACCTCCCCGGGGCGTCTCGTAAAGTATTTGATGCCGACGCCTGGCGGCTGGGTCGGAAGAATGCGAGCCCATCACGGTTGGACGCACGCCACCGCGGATACTATCAAAAACCCCGTTTGGCAAGCCACCTGGGTCGGCAGCCGTTTTCAGCATTCGACGCGGCGCGGCGCCGATCGGCACGGCTTTGGCAAGCCGCTTCGACCCGAGGCGGCTATTGCAACGAGCGACGACGCCACCTCCGGTCGAGTGCCCCACGTGGAGCGCGTCCTTCCGGTCGAGTTTCTCCGTCAGTTGCGCAAAATCGTCGGCGTAGATGTCCGTGTCGTTGCCGTCCCAGGTTTGCACGATGGCTGGGCCGCGCAGATGCTGTTCGGCGGTCAGCATGGTTATCGTGTCATTGGGCACGGCTGTCGTAGCCATGGGCGGTCTAGGCTTCAATTGTAACCGACCACCTCTGCCAAGAACCACGTGCGGCGCTCGGTTTCGTCAATCCAAACCTCAATCAGACTGGCGGTCGCCACATCGTTGTAGCGGTCGCAAACCTCGTGGGCGAGTCGCAGGAATCGCGTGAGTTCCCGGTTATCGGTGCACAACTCGCCCAGCATCTGTTGGGGACTCAGAGATTCGCGGTCGCTGTCCTTCAAGCGCTGGTTGCGCGTGACATCCCCAATAGAACGCAGTGTTGTGGTGCCAATTTTGCGCGAGCGCTCGGCTATGGTGTCGGTCATGGCAAAAATTTGCTCGGCCTGTTCGTCCAGAAGCAGGTGGTAGTCGCGGAAGTGCGGCCCCGTCATGTGCCAGTGGAAGTTCTTTGTCTTTAGGTACAGGGCAAAGACGTCTGCAAGCAGCCGGCGCAACTGGCTGGAGATTTCATCTACCGCCTCTCGGCCGAGATCGCCCGCCGGTTCGGTATCGCCTTTCGGTGAGAGGGCCTTCGATGGTGCGGGCATGCGCAGCTCCTTTCGTTAACGCTGTTGTTTCTTGCAAGCATTGGCCGCCGTTGGAAGCTCATGCGGCAGGATTGGTTCTCGACAGAACAACCGCCCTTAACGCCGCCGACTTGCGCAGAACCGCGCGTCCGTGAAAGAACCGTCCCTTTGCCGCCGCGACCGAAATGTCCAGAATGCGTGCAGTTTCCTTTATAGAAAGTTCCTGCAATTGTCCGATTTCTACCACGGCGCGAAGGCGCGGGCGCAGGCGGGCGATGGCCTTGTGCAATATTCTTTTTCGCTCGCGTTCTACGTAACTCTGTTCAGGATCGCGAGCAGGGTCGGGAATCTTCAAGCGCAGGGAGCCCTCCCCTGAAAGATGAGGCTCATCGGTGGAAACTTCGTGCATATTTGCGTTTTTGCGGCGGATCATGAGCGCGGAATTGATCACAATGCGTGTCAGCCAGGTCGAGAAGCTCGACCTTCCCTGGAAATTCTTGATCTTGGCGTAGGCCCTCATCAGGGAATCCTGAACCGCATCTTCGGCGTCCTGGTGATTTCGCGTGACGCGAACAGCGGCCTTGAACAACTTGGCGGTATGCCCCTCGCAAAGCTCTGCGAAGGCTTGCGCGCTCCCTCGTTTGGCCTGCTCCAACAGATGCGCCTCAGATTGCTGCCGAACGGGAGGGTTTTCATGGATCCCGTCGCGCATCGGGGTGAACGAGTTCATTCTCAAGATCATAGGTTCCTCCTGCGTAGCCAAGGGCGATTGACGCACAGAAGATCGCAAAATTCACCCGCAGAGCGCATCACGAGATGGAAGGTTTTTTCTCTACCACTAGCTGGGGTATGGAAAGTACCACCTTTGGTGGTTTCGCTATTGAAGCGCACGCTGAAAGATAAAATCCGAAGGCCGGCGTTTCTCATTCGGCCGGCGGACGCGGGGGAATCACAATTTCGCGGCGTCCAAAGAGGTAGCCGTCCATAGAAAACGCGCTCGGCCCCAGTAAAGCTAGAGCGACTGCCGTTGTGACAATGACCAGAGTTATCAGTCGCGCGCCCGATGGGATCAATGGCGGGGCCGGAAACCAGGAGAAGGCCATCCCCAATACGCAAAGTCCGATCGCCAGACTGGCGAAAGGAGTTAGAAATCCAATCACTAGAGCCACGCCGGCGATGATCAGCACCGAGACAATGGCCCACACAGCCGCAGCGTGCTCCGTCTGGCTCGAAAGGAATAGGGCCCCGCAAGTGAGTGCCATGCCACCAAGTGCCACCCGCAGGAGAAACAGTCCCATACTCGGCCTGCCGCCAGGAAACGTGGAAAATAATCTTTGCAGCGGAAACCTCCGCTATACACCAACAAACAAACGCGATAGGGATCAATTGAAACAACTACGCCTCTTCAGGGAAACCCCTATTTGCGGAATTTTTGCTTACCTCTTTCGGGGTATTCGCCTGTGACGAAATTAGAGGTGGATGATTCCCCGGCGCAGGCCGATGGCAACTGCCTGGGTCCGGTCACTGGCGCCCAATTTATCCATGATGTGTTTGATATGGACCTTGACCGTTTCCTCGGTGATGAAGAGCTTCTCCGCGATGTCGCGATTCCGGTTTCCCCCCGCGATTTGGCTCAGAACCTCCACTTCCCGGTCCGTTAGCGCTTCATCGCTCAGGTGTTCGGCAAGTTGCGCGGCAATCTGACTGGGAATGCGCTTCTTTCCCCCGTGAACTTGTAGAATTACCTCAACAAGCTCTTTCGGCGGTGTACTCTTGAGAAGGTAGCCGCGCGCCCCGGCCTCCAGCGCCCGCTGGATTTCCACGTCACCCCGAAGGTCGAAAACACAATGATGCGCTCCTCGGGAAATTCCGCGCGGATCGCAATCAGGGCTTCGATTCCGCTCTTATCAGGGAGCCGTAGATCCATCAGCGTCACATCTGGCTTGTGTTTTCGGAATTCTGCGATGCCTGCCTGCGCATTGGAGGCTTGCGCAACCAAGATCATGCCTGTCTGATTGTTGATCAGCGCCGCGAGCCCCTCGCGCCGAAGTGGATGATCGTCGACAGACATAATGCGGATAGGTGTTTGTCCCGTCATTGATCTCGCTCGCTTCGGGGTTTTTCGATCGTCCCCTTTCGCCCCGGGATTAGCTTGCTGAACCACTTCGATGCGCCTGTTGAGGCGGCTGGTACGTAGGAGACGTGCGCCGGAACAGTGAGCTCCACTTCTGTACCGGCTGCTGGACGTGTCAATACCCGGAGCCGGGCGCCAATTCTCTTGGCGCGTTCACGCATTCCGGATAGGCCCCAGTGCCCGTCGGGGCCGGACTGAAGCAGTTTGGGGTCAAATCCCGTTCCACTGTCCCGAACCAGGACCCGCAGCCCATTCACGGCATACTCCGGTTCGATTTCGATGTGGCTCGCCCGGGAGTGCCGGAATGCGTTTGTGAGCGCCTCCCGCCCGATTTTGTAAATCTCGTCTCGTATAACTCGTATAAGAGGATGTAAAGGACGGGATCTACCTTCCACAATGACATGGAACTCGGCTTCGCCCTGGCCGGCGAATTCCTGACGAAACTGGGCGAAGGCTCCTCCTAGATCCAACGAGCCGTTCTGATGCGCTCGTAGGCCCCCGACCGCATTCCGACCTTCCTCGATGACCCGCCTCATCAACTCGAGAACGCGGCCGAGTTTCGGTTTTGCCGCCGAATCTCCAGGGATTTGATCCGCAACCACGTGAAGCTGGATGGAAGCACTAATTAGCCCTTGTAGCAGCGTGTCATGCAGTTCCTGGGCGATGCGCGTACGCTCGCCGAGACGTTCTTCGAAACGCATGTTCAGTTCTTGGGTTAGTCGATGTAAACGGAGTCGGTATAGGACCAGTACTATACATGCCACAAGCAACGCTAAAGTGGAGCGGAACCACCAGGTCTGCCAGAATGCAGGCTCAACCTCGAACGCGACAACGCTCTCGGAGCCGTGATGCGCGGCCCTTGTCGGTTCTGTACTTTTCCCAAAGGAGATGAGAGCAAGCTGCCGACACAAGCTTTTGGAATCGTGCAAGTGAGGGAGTCATGAAACGACATTCCACTCTTCATTGGTATCTCCTTCTTCGAGCACACTATCACTGGCCCGTATTTCAGGTCATCCGGTATGTCATGTGGCTAGCGCGTTAAAACCCCAGTGTGCGCCGCGCACTTAGATGTTGCCGAAGAAACAGGGCTAAGAGTTGCGCCGCGAATCTAGCCCGCGGCTCAAATTGAAAAACAAAGGAGAACGACGGTTCGTTGCCAAAAACACTACGAATATCTGGATTTATCCGCCCTGGTTGTTTTGACAGTTCCAGCGCAAGCGCCAAGGGAACTAGCGTTGTCCCGCAGTTGCCACGAGGAGGCGGTCTCACCCCAACAAGCGTTTTTCCTAGAAACAGGCCGCCTCGCTTCATCAATTCAGGAAGTACCGAAACGGCCCCGCCTCCAAGAAATGAGCTAAGATGTTTGGTGGTTCTGTTTGCGACCCACCGAGACAAGGAGGAACCATGTTCCCGAAGGCATCGGAGTTGCGCTTTCTAGCTGTGCTTCTCGCTCTCGCGTTATGTCTCGTTCTCTCTCCACGTTCCATGGCCACCGACGTCATCACCGGCACCATCGATAAAGTCGATTCTGGCGCCAAAACCATCGCCGTGAAGACCGCTGACGGCACCGTCCAGACCGTCAAGTTCACCGATAGCACCACCGTTAGCGGTCTCAAAGACGCTGCAAAGGGGGCCGACCTTGTCGGCAAAGAAGGCGGCCACGTCATCGTGCAGACCGCCGGAGAAGGCGCGGACAAGACCGCGCATTCCGTTCATTGGCTTGGCGATGAGACCGTACGTACGACCGAAGGTACAGTGGATGAAGTCGGCGCCGGGTCCAAGACGGTCGCTGTTAAGACTGCCGATGGCGCCAAGCAGACCTTCGAGGTTGCCGATCACGCCACAGTAGATACGGGCAAAAGCGTCGCTCGCTACTCCGCTCAAGGCGCCAAGAAGGGCGAACACGTGACCGTGTATTACACCGAAGAAGCCGGCAAGAAGATCGCTCACGTCTTCAAACATCTATAGCTGATTATTATGTGACCGCGGCCAACGTCAACGCACGGGTGTCGACAGGCGATGGCGGCCGGAAATTGCAACAAGCTGATTGCCGATCAACTGTCGTCGGAGGAAACGGTCAAAGGCCACGTCAAGAGCATCCTCTCAAAACGTGGTGTCAATGACCGGACCCATGCCGTAACTGTCGGCTTACAGCGCGGAATCATCGAA
>Ga0126371_10004616_pt1 | contig 12161 bp, 8 predicted proteins | sample PanSoiMetaPlot_4_FD_110145 | JGI IMG/M metagenome (GOLD analysis project Ga0126371, IMG submission 110145) | Tropical forest soil microbial communities from Panama - MetaG Plot_4 | ecosystem: Environmental > Terrestrial > Soil > Tropical forest > Bulk soil | place: Panama | collected 2016-02-17
CAAAGCCGTGTCGCTCTCCCAATAAACGTGGACTCGGCCGGGTAGACGCATTAGGCCAGGCGCGCCGTAAGCCCTGCACTGTTCGCCGGCGGCTTCATCCTTGGCGGGGTCCCACCCGTCTGCGACCCTCCGCCCTTCGGGATTGAGCGGAACGCTGGCGTAATCTCCCTTTGCTGGAGTGACCATGCGCCAGCGCCAATCTTCCGTCACGATCGACACCCAATATCCGGTCAGATCAACCGGCGCCACGGCTTTCGGCGTGGCCGGCGGCCCGGCGGGGCCGCGTCCTATTCCTTGTGCGCAGATCACACCGGGAGAAACCAACACGAAAAGCAACAAAGCACGCGCCCGATGCGCCTGGACCTCGAGACGAGTCATATGGGATCCTGAATCACCCAACATTAGACAGAATGATACCCATAGGCAAGAGGGAAGTTCAATATGTTGAATCGGCGCTGGAAGAGCCGGCATCCCCCGCCGCTCTCGCTTACATCTTCAAGGCGCAGCGATTCAACCTATTGAATTCGGCGTTGCCCCAACAATCCTTTTTGAATATCATCAATGGTCGCCCGGAATCCAGAACAGAAAAGGAGTAATCGGAGGATGTTGAATAGTCTGAGGCTAAAGCCCGCCTTGGTAACGGCGGTTCTCGGGAGCGTTGCTTTCACCGCGCCACTTCTTGCCCATCACGGGAGCGGCATCTCCTATGACATGGAGCATCTCTGGAAGACCAAGGCGACCGTGGTTGAGTTCAAGTACGCCAATCCCCATCCTTGGCTGGTGTTCGATCGAACCAACGACAAAGGCGAAGCCGAGCATTGGACCGCCGAGTTGGTCACGAATCCAACTTTCCTTCTGCGCGCAGGCTGGACCAAGACGCGCTCCGAGCAAGCGTTGAAGCCGGGTACGGTGGTCGAATTGACCCTCGGCACGTCCAAGGCCGGAGGCTTTAATGGGTGCATTCGGGATATCCGAAATGAAAACGGCGAACTGATCCTCGATACGGGTAGAATAGGCGGCGGAGAACGGGGCGGCGAGACTGGCGCCGAAGCACCTCGGTAGCCTGTAACTAGGGAAGCTGGAGCGAGAGATATATGCAGCACCGATCAGCGTGGGTCGCCGGGTCCGTCGCCGTTTTGCTTTCCTGCTTAGTCATCGCACAGCAATCCGGCAACAACAATCGAGGCAATACCAATAATTCTGTCCCGGCTCGGAATGCACTCGGACGGGGCGCAGCTCCGCTGGTCCCGGACAATTTGCCGTATGACAAGCGCGACCTTTCGGGAGTGTGGCTCGGCAATAAATACGGTTTCAACGCCACCTACGAACCGCCCCTGACACCTGAGGGCAAGAAAAAGTTTGATGCACAAAAGCCGTCTTACGGCGCGACGCTGGGAACACCTGCGGCCGCTGACGCAAAGGTGCCGCCGGGGCGCCGGCGGGCGATACCGCCCGCGCAGGGCAACGATTACGTGGGAGCTTGCAATCCGCTCGGTCTCATTCGAATGCTTTTGTATGATCCCGCGCCGATGGAGATGATCGTTACCTCGAACCGGATCATTCAGAATTTCGAGTGGACCTGGGATCACCGGGAGATCTGGTTGGACGGACGGTCGCTCCCCAAAGTCGAGGAATACTTGCCCCGATGGGATGGATATTCGGTCGGAAAATGGGAGGGAGATACGCTGGTAGTAACGACCGTGGGTCTGGACGACCGTCAATGGATTGACCACTTCGGATATCCGATCAGTGACAAGGCACGATTGGAGGAGCGCTGGCGCCGTACGGCTCACAACGTTCTCGAACTCAACATGACGCTAACCGACCCTGCGATTTACTCGCAGCCTTGGAAGAGCGATACCGACACGTTCCGCCTTGCCGCAAACACCGACCTGGCTGCAGGCACCGGTTGGGCCGGAATTGTGGAAGATCGGTGCGTGCCGATGGACGAAGTCGAGCAGTACAACCGGAATGTACGGAATCCCGCCGGCGGCGTCCCGGGTGTGGAGCACAAGTAAACTGTCCATTGTTGGCTCACGGATGAAACGGGACTCACGCCTCACGATGCGCCGATGCGCCGTTGCTGCAGTTCTGATTTCGGGACTGACGCTCGCCGCTAACGCCCAATCGGTGTCACCGAAGCCACCGCTGGCCGAAGATGTCTTCAAAAATGTCCAGGTGCTCAAAGGAATCCCGGTCGGCGAGTTCATGGATACGATGGGCTTCTTTTCCGCCTCTCTGGGGTCGAACTGCGTTCATTGCCATGTCGATGAGAGCCTGACCCACTGGGAAAAATTCGCCGAGGATGTGCCTCGTAAACGGGTGGCCCGGCAAATGATCCAAATGGTAAACGCGCTCAACAAAGCCAATTTCGGAGGAGCGCGGGTTGTAACCTGTTATACCTGTCACCACGGAGATGTTCGTCCGGAAAGCGTGCCCAGCTTGCTATCGCAGTACAGTCTTCCTGTAGAGGATCCGAACAAAGTAGAAATTGTACCGGGCACTCCCCCGGAACCGCCCGCAGATCAGATTCTGGACAAATACATCAAGGCCCTTGGCGACCCGCAGCGTCTTACCAGCTTCGTCGCAAAGGGCACATACGAGGGCTTCGACACCTACGAACAGAAGGTACCATTGGAAATTTTTGCCAAGGCGCCCAATCAGCGTTCGACGGTCGTTCACACTCAGAGCGGAGATACGACCACGACGTTTGACGGAGGCTCTGCCTGGGTCGCCGCCGTCGACAAGCCAGTCACGCTGCTGCCCCTAAGCCCGGGAGGCGAAACAGATGGCGCACGCCTGGAAGCCGACTTGGCTTTTCCGGCACATATCAAAACCAGCCTGAGCGCCTGGCGCGTTGGATTCCCGCTTACCGCGATAAATGACCGCCCCGTCCAGATCGTGCAAGGCACGGGTGCGGGCGGCACGCGCGTCAAGTTATACTTCGACGTCGAATCCGGCTTGCTTGTGCGCTGTCTTCGCTATACCAACACCGCCGTCGGTCTGGTTCCCACTCAGATCGACTACTCCGATTACCGGGCGGTCTCCGGAGTCAGAATGCCGTTTCACTGGGTCGTGACCTGGACCGATGGCCAGGCGACCATCGATCTGAGCGAGGTGCAAGCAAACGTTCCGATCGCCCCGGACCGGTTCGCGCGGCCTGCCCCCGCGGTGGTTCGGCAGATTAAGGATTCCGGGGCTCCTCGCTAATGGTGGCCGATAACCCGCTGAATTTATCCGAATTCGACTACATTGTCGTCGAGTGCTTACATATTGCGGGCTTCGTGCTAGCTGTTGGAATGACCGCGATCGTGGATTTTCGTATTCTCGGTCTGATTCTGCCTAAGCAAAGTCCTCACCAACTGGCCTCGTTCACGGCACTATGGATGGCCGGCGGCCTCGTTGTCGCTGTGTTTAGTGGCTTCGTTCTGTTCTCGGTCGACCCCGACTCGTACTACAAGAACTCCACGTTTCTGGTCAAGATGGCATGCCTGTGCCTGGCAATCGTCCTTAATTACACTATTCATATAAAAGCGGCTCTGCCGGGTGCGGTGCCCCGTCGCGGTAAAATCGTGGCCTGTATCTCGCTGGCGCTCTGGGTTTCGATCGTATGTTTCGGCATTTTCATAGCCGGTGACCTTCTCTATATCCGCTGATCGGCCTTATGCTTCTCGCCCTATTGCAATCGATCCAGAACCTCGGCTTCTTCGTGTACTTGCGCAGTTCAGGTTACTTGTACCCGGTCATACTTGCTCTCCACCTCTCCACGATTTCCCTTTTTGGCGGAATGATCGTTCTCTCGGATTTGTGCCTGCTGGGCTGGATTCCCCGGCAGATGTCCGGCGCGGCTGTGGTCGAGGGTCTCCGGATGCCGAAGCGCATAGGTTTTGTGGTCGCAGCAACGTTCGGTCTCCTTCTATTTTGTTGCAAAGCCGAGCAGTATTACTACAACGTTTACTTCCGCACCAAATTGCTTTTGTTGGCATTGGTGGCCGTTCACGCGCTGTTGTTCCGAAGTCGAGTCTACAATTCGGGGAACGAAATGGCTGCGCCTGGGCCACCACAGGTACAGGCGCGCCTGGCGGCTCTTCTATCTCTTGTTCTGTGGGCTGGCATTCTCACCGCGGGCAGAGCTATAGGATATGTGCCCGCGCCAAGAGGCCTTCATTTCTTATAACGCGTGACCTCGGGGCCCAACGACGCGCGCTGAATGGTCCCGATGCGGGTGCCCCAAGAATCTTTTATGTAGGTGATAGTGCTGCCGCCACTGCCTTTGCGAACAGGCTCGTCAGCCGGACGCTTTCCGCCGCGAGCTTCGTCACGAAAGCGGCGTGATCGTTCACGTCAAAACTGATTAAGGATTGTGTTTCTCATCTAGGTTACGTCGCGTGGGTTACATCGGGCTTAACGGGTGTTACCAGCCGTCCGCCCGGGCGCAAATGGCGTCTACCGCCAGGGTTGCTAGGATTACAATCATCAGCACAATGCTCATCGATGAATGTGATGCATGGCACAGGTGTGATGGGTACAAGGTCCACCCGCCGCCACCGCGGTCCGGGTGGCACCGGACGGAATCTGGCAACTCACCGGCACGCGTTCAGAATCAGCACGTTGCGGCCCTCCCTAATCAATTTCCGGGAATTTTGATGCCGCATCGTGTCACAGATGGAATATCGTGTCTGTATGCGGACGATTTGGGCGTGCTTGGTAGTCGTCGTCCTGCTCAGTCCGGCGGGATGGGCTGCGTACCGGCTTTGGCCGCGGCCGGTGGCCGTTCGGTCGTTACGTTGCGAAACCGGTTTCTGGTCGCAGTATTGCCCGCTATGACGACGAGCTCTACGCATACCTAATGTTCCCGTACCTGCGGGAGAGCCTGGTCTAGAATACCGAGATGCTTTTGACGTTCCGGAACTCCTCTGGGGCCATTGACAGCCCGGCCGCTGGCTTGGGCTTTCTCATTCTGCAGAATTGATGGTCGAGATCGGGCAGCACGTCGTCGTGAACCGGCACGTGAACTAATCGCCCGAAACGGCCGTTATTGCGTTCCTTATTTCTAGCGTGTTTGCAAGACTGGCATTGCATTGAGCCGTTCACCATTTCGCGCAGCGCGCGCCTATAATCCCTTTAGTGGCCTCCGAGCCGAAGCATTGGATCGCGCCATCGCGGATATCGGTCTCTCGATTCGCCAGCCGGTTCCACCAAATTCCAATCGTTCAAGTAGCAACGCGGAGATTCATAGGACAAGAAGAGCGTCGGCAAGTCTCCCTGTGACCTGCCGCCACCGTGCGAAAAGTACGTTTGCCTTCGAGGAGCAATTTCATTGGCCTTGTTGCACCGTCGGCGGGACGCCCGCCTTCTTGACAAAATAGGCCTTCATCACATCCCTGACAATCGGAGCGGCGAACTGCCCATGCTCGCCGTGCTCCAACAATGCCACGACGACAATTTCAGGCGCGTAGCATGGAGCGAACCCTTCAAACCAGGCGTTGTCTTTCAGGTTACCGTCCGCCGCAACGCTCTTTAGATAGCCGTTGGAAGCAAGCTGTGCCGATCCGGTCTTTCCGCACACGTCGATATCGGCAAGCCGGGCGCGCCGCCCGGTGCCATGGTCTTCATTCACCACACCGTACATGCCATCAACGATTTTGTGCACGTTGGCAGGATTCAATTTCCACACGTCAGGCTGCTCCTCGACATCCAGGGCCTTGAGCAGATGCGGGTGATGCCAGACGCCTCCCATGGCGACGCCGCCGATGGCACGAGCGAGCTGCAGCGGTGTTACCGTGAGGGCGCCCTGCCCAATGGCTACCGACGGTGTTTCCCCATCTGACCACTGCTGCTGGAAACTCCGCAGCTTCCATTCTGTGGAAGGCACGATGCCGACGCCCTCGTGGGGTAGATCAATTCCCGTGCTCTGCCCCATTCCAGCGATCTTGGCGTATTTTGCAAGATTATCAATCCCCAGCTTGCTGCCCAGAATGTAAAAGTACACGTCGCAGGACTGGACGATTCCACTGTGAAGAGAAATCGAACCGTGGCCCGCTCTCGCCCAGCAGTGCTGATAACGACCATACAAGTTGATACCGCCGGAACAGCGCACTGTGAAGTCATCGTTGATCGTCCCCGTTTCCAGGCCCGCCAGTGCAACGAACGGTTTGAAAGTCGATCCCGGTGCTTGCTGCGCTTGAATCGCTCGGTTGAGCAGCGGGTGGTCTGGATTATCGGCGATCTCTTTCCACTCTTCGGTTTTCATCCGGGCAGCGAAGGTGTTGGCGTCGAAGGTCGGGCGGCTGACCATCGCCAGAACTTCGCCCGTTCTCGGATCGAGCGCTACCACCGCTCCCGTGCGTCCATCCATCGCCGACTCCGCCACCGCCTGGAGGTCGAGATCAATTGTGAGTTGAATATCCTTGCCAGGTACTGCCGCCTGGTCCCCAATCACCTGGCGCACCTGGCCGCGGCTGTCGACCAGAAGTTGACGCTGACCCTCGACGCCCATCAAGGTATCGTTGTACTGGCGCTCGATCCCGGACTTTCCGATTAAGTCGCGAGGATCGTATTGGGCAAACGTGAGTGTATCCAGTTCGCCGTCGCTGATTTCGCCCGTATAGCCGATCACATGCGAAAGGGCGCCATTTTGTGGGTAGCGCCTGCGTTGAGCCGGCATCAGCACGAGTTCGGGTAATAGTTCGCGGTGCGAATCGATGAACGCGAGATCTGCGGGCGTCAACTCGTCCTTGATCACAATCGGCACGTACTCGGGTTCCGACTTGAAATGCCCGATACGGGCCACGAGATCCTCGTAGTCGAGATCCAGCCCGTGGGCAATTGTTTGCAGATGACCTTCCCTTAGGGACGGACGCGCCAGAATTAACTGGAACGAAGCGTGGTTATCCACCAGCACACGCCCATCGCGATCCAGGATGCGCCCGCGCGGCGCGGGGATCGGCACGAATTTGATGCTATTTGCCTGAGCCAACTCATCGTAGAACTGGGGATTCTGAATCTGCAGTTGCCAAAATCGGGCACTGAGCAACAGAAAAATGGCAAACCCCGTATATCGCACAATCGCAATTCTTGGACCAGCGAATCGGTTGTCGTGAAGAAATTGAAGCTCGGTAAACCGGACTGCCGAACTTGCCTTGAGACGGAGCACAATCATAGCGGTGTCGGGCGATCACCCCACAATCATGACCTCATCCGGCGCCAGGACCAGAACGCTCCTCAGTTTGCGATCTCGCGGGCTTTGCATGTTCTTAAGCATTATTGGATGGGCCCACCGAGATGTGGCGATAGTCGCCGAGTGGTACCCACACCTACCGGTAGGGTATCTGCAGGGTTTCGGTGACACAAGCCATCCAGGTGGGCGATTCGTACCGACATCGGTAGGCAACAGGGCTATTCCCCAGTGCTCCGTAGCTTGACTCTAACGTTCGGCAGTCTTCCAGTTCGACACGCTTATAGTCAGAATCGGAGGGTGACCGCACCGCAGCCTTCGCCGCCAGTGTGTCGTGTCGGACTGTTGATCCTCTTGGCGCTGACCGGCCTGGCGGGATGCACTACGACCGGCCAGGTGAAGCGATATGGCCCACCTCAGAAGCGCGTTGTAAGGAGGACGTACGAGCTAGATCCGGACAAATTTCGAGCTGCCGTTCTCGACAAGTTCAGAAGCGTGCATTATACGTCGCAGGCGCCATTCCAGAGCACTGCTACCGTCGCCACGGTTCCGTTCCAGAGTATGCGCGCGATGGAACTCAAATCGCCAAACTATCCTCCGGATTGGCTGGTCACGTGGGTCGATCCCGGAAATTTCCTGGAGCCGTACAAACTAATCGATGGTTCCCGGCGGCTCCGAGACCTTCTGATCGAAGAACCGACAGGCGAACTATATTGGCAATCCGAGTACGGGACGCCGGAAGGGCCGGCGAAGTTCCGCTGTGGTTTCATCATTCACTTCGAGGAAAAGAGCCCAGCCTCAACGGAAATCCAAGTATACGAGAAAGCGCCGGAACTCTGGCTCGGTGAAGAACGCGGATTTGCTCACCACGGCATAGGAATCGAGAAGTTTCACGACATCCGATTTGTCCAGCCAACTGTCAAAGACCGGTTGGATATGCTGGAGGAGCTGAATCGAATCGCCCTCAACAGGTAAGGCAACGCCTCTAGTTCTGCACCATAGTCATCCCGCGAACAATCCCGACTACTGCCGAGTGATCGTTAAGGATTCGCGAAATACCCGTCTACCTTTATCGGTACTACAAAACGATACCGGAGATTTCTATCGCTCGTTCGAGGATAAAACGACCGGCCTATACTGAGGGTAGGAAGTTAAGGCATGAGAAGGAGGAGGCGATGCCGTTGCTTATCTTTTTCATGTTGCTCTTCATAGCCGTTAGGTGGATCCGGATTACTGGCGTCACCACGCTGGTTTCCGTCGCTCCCCTCGGTGCGGCTAAGATCGTGGACTACAAACTAATCCTGATCTCCGCCGCCTGCCTTGTTCTGGTGGCTTGCGAACAACATCCGGCCGCGGTGCCTGCGAAGCAAAGGCCAAACCCGGAAACATCAGAAGCATTCAAACTCTCCACTTCTCTGTTTCCTAACGAATACGGCGCGACAACGGAGTCGGGCCATCGCACACTTGTGTTGCCCTTAAACTATGGAAAGCGCACCGGCGATCTGGACGAAATGGTGAAACAGCGCGCCATTCGGGCGTTAGTCATCATAAACCCGATTGACTTCTTTTATCTGTCAGGCCGGCCCCACGGAATCCAGTACGACTCGCTGCAAGCGTTCGAGAAGTTCCTCAATCGGAAGCTGAATACTGGCAAATTACCGGTCCGTGTCGTTTTCCTTCCAATGCGGCCTGACCAGCTCGAGGCCGCCTTGACGCAAGGACTAGGCGACTTCATCGCCCACCCAGTCGTGATTACTCCTGAGCGTGAGCAGCGTGTGGCTTTCTCGGTTCCGATTCAGAAGAATGTCTCGCAGGTAGTAGTAACGGGCTCAGCCTTGGCCAATGTGGCGAGCTTTGATGGTTTGGCTGGCGAGTCGATCTATGCCAATCCGCTGACTGCTTACTACGAAAACCTGAAGAGACTAAATGATCGGCGGCTAAAAGCGGGTCAGTCGCCGCTGAACGTCAGGGCTGCCGACCATTATCTATATGATGACGATCTCCTCGAGATGGTCAATGCAGGCCTTATTCCCGCAACAGTCGCAAGAAAACAACGTGCCGATTTGTGGGCGCAGGTGCTTCCCAATGTCAAGGTACATCCGGAACTGGTGATCGCCAGCGAGGGTGAAACGGCCTGGGCGATGCGCAGGAATTCTCCCCACCTCAAGCAGTTAATCGACGAGTTTCTCAAAGATCACGCGGCGGGAACCACTTTCGGAAACACACTTCTACGCCGTTACCTGCAAAACACCAAGTGGGTTCGGGATTCCATTTCACCGGAAGAGATTCGGAAGTTTGTTGCTTATTCCGAATTCTTCAAGAACTATGCCGCTCAATATAACTTTGACTATCTTATGATTGCGGCGCAGGGCTACCAAGAATCACAGCTCGATCAGAGTCAGAGAAGTCCGGCGGGCGCGGTCGGCGTGATGCAGGTGATGCCGAAGATCGCGGCGGCCAATCCAATAAACATCCCGGATGTCAACAATGCTAACGACAATATTCACGCCGGCGCGAAAATACTGCACTATATCGCTGCGACCCATTTCAACGATTCCGGGATAGATCTGCTGAACAAGACTTTCCTGACATTCGCCAGCTATGACGCCGGGCCCGCGCGCATCGCGGATCTTCGAAAAAAGGCGCCGCGCGCCGGCCTTGACCCGAACAAGTGGTTTGAGAACGTCGAACTAGAAGTGGCCCGACACGTGGGAGAGGAGACCGTCATCTATGTGGGCAATGTCTACAAATATTACGTTGCCTACAAACTGACCGCCGATGAGCGGAAGCGGAGGGGGCTACCCGCATCCTTGTGGTATTTCGGCCCCTGGCGCGGAGGAGCGCCTTACGGGTCGCCTTGAGGAAGGTCGGAATCTGAACAGCCTCGTAGAGCAGGACCATCGTCTAATCAAGAAGCGCATTGCGATTGATCCCGGCGCCTTGAGTTGGGGTATACTGACCTGACGATCCGCGCCAGCGTGGCAGAGCTGGGTATCCAAACATACATAAATAACCCAAGATATGTGCGGTCTCTGACACTGCGCCAAAACCGGAAAGCCTTCCTCGTCTCTGCCGGAGGCGGCTTTCGGAAATGAGGGGAATTTATGGATTCAGACAACGACCGCTTCCATGTGCACGGCGTGGTGGCCGATGCGTACGGTAAAGGAATCGAGGGCGCGTCGGTCACGCTCTGGTGGAAGCGCCTTCGCGAGCGCGTGCGGCTGGCGCACGGTCGTACTGGGGACGACGGACGCTACTCCCTCAACTATGAAATTCCCGAGAATGCGCCGGGCAAAATCCTACTGGTGGTGGAGGCGGAGGGCGGCGGGCTGAGGGTGCCCCTGGTCTCGCCCCTGACGGTTGCGACCGCGGATCTGAGCATCAATCTTACGGTTGCGCCCGCGGATCCTTCCCAGTACGGGACGCTATTAGCAGCGATCACTCCACTGCTCCAGCATCTGACGCTGATGGACCTGGTGGAGAACGACGACCACCAGGACATCTCCTTTCTTGCGACGGAGACGGGGAGCGGGACGGAGCAGATCATGCGGGTGGTTGTGGCAGCGCGCCTGCAAAAAGCCTTCCAGATCACGGCTCCGGCGTGGTTCGGGTTCCTGGCGTTGCGGGTACCGGCGTCACTGCCGCCGTCGTTGTTGGCGGCCTCGCAGAAATTTACTCTGATCGAAGTGCTTGTGCAGCACGTGGCGGCGTTGATTGCAGGACTGGACGAGGCGCAACAGACCAGTACGCTGCAGAATGCGGTGGCGAGCGGCGTGGTGCCGCGGGCGATTTCGCCCCAGGTTGAGCAAATCGTGGGCGCGCTGCAGAAATTGCGGCAGTCCAACCTGCTCGGCAATCCGTACCAGACGGGGAAGACCACCCTGGGCCAACTGTTGAACGCTGCGGGGCTGGCACAGCAGAAGCAGACCGCTTTTGCCCAGGCGCTGGTGCAGAACACGCAGCCGCTCGAAGTGTTCTGGGCCACCCTGGCTGACGGAAAGCACGGATTCTCTCCGCAGGAAGTGGCCGCTGTGCGGCAGACGCTTTCCCTTGGGGCGTTCGTCAAGAACTCGCTGCCGCTCGTTACAAACCTGCAACAGGGCTTTACAAGTGGAACGTACAAGAACCTTTCCGACTTGGCGAAACTCTCTGAGGCGGACTGGCTGAAACTGATACAGAGCACGGGCAGCGAGGCGGTGCCGTCCAACATAGCCGGCCAGGATCCCGCCGCCACCTTCGCCATGGAGACTTATGAGCGGCTGACCGCTGCCTATCCCACAGCCGCGCTTTCCACACGGATTGCGGCGTTCGTGCCGGAGGCGCAGCAGAGCCCGCTCAACACCTTCTTCGGGAACAATCCGGCGCTCGATCTGCGGCGCCAGAACGTCGAGATCTATCTGAACCAGGCGGGCACATCGGCTTTCAAAGGCATCCCCGAGGAGCAAAAGCCGGCGGTGCTCGCGAATATTCACGCGATGCAGCGCGTGCTGCGGATCGCGCCGCATGTGGACATGGCGCAGACATTGCTGGCAGCGGGAATTGCGTCGGCGTCCAGCGTCGCGGTGATGGGCAAACAGCAGTTCGTGACGAAGATCGTGCAGGCGGGCGCTGTTGCGGCCGATGCGTACAAGACGTACGCGATGGCCCGCACCCGCTACGCCGGCGTGGTCGCGATGTACACGCAGTTCAACCAATCCTTCGCCGGCTTGTGGCCGCACGCGTTCGGACCCAAGGAGCCTGACGGCGGAATCATCAACAACGCCATCGCGCAGAACGCCACGCTGAAAACGCTGTTCGGCTCGCAGGACTACTGCGAGGTGGACGACTGCACGTCCATCCTGAGCCCGGCGGCGTACCTGACCGACCTGCTGCTCTGGCTCTCGCGGCGGACAAGAGGGATTACGGGATTTGCCAACGCGCTCGCCGTGCTCAACGCGCGGCGTCCCGACCTGGTGAACCTGCTGCTCAACTGCCCCAACACCGA
>Ga0126371_10004617_pt1 | contig 12158 bp, 12 predicted proteins | sample PanSoiMetaPlot_4_FD_110145 | JGI IMG/M metagenome (GOLD analysis project Ga0126371, IMG submission 110145) | Tropical forest soil microbial communities from Panama - MetaG Plot_4 | ecosystem: Environmental > Terrestrial > Soil > Tropical forest > Bulk soil | place: Panama | collected 2016-02-17
AGCTTCCTATCCCTGCTGACGATTAGTCGCCGAGGATAACGTTATCGATCAGCCGTGTCGTCCCGACGTAAGCGGCGACAGCCACGAGCGCCCCATGTCTTGCTTGCTCAACGGGCTCCAGTGTATCCGGGTCCACAATCGATAAGTAATCCAAACGCACGTCAGGTTCGGAACGAAATTCTTCCTCCCCAGCTGCCAAGAGTAGCCGCACGTCCCGTTCGCCTCCCCGAAACATCTCCTCGACACGTTTCAAAGCACGCGACAACACCAGCCCTTGTCTGCGCGCGGTCGCATTGAGATAAGCGTTGCGCGAGCTCATCGCAAGTCCATCGACCTCACGCACGATTGGGCACACCACGATCTCCACCGACATGTCGAGATCGCGCACCATGCGCTTGATGACGGCCACCTGCGCCGCATCCTTCTGTCCGAAGAACGCTCTATCAGGCTCGGTGATGTGAAACAGCTTGGAGACGACCGTCGTCACGCCACGAAAATGTCCAGGCCGCGAAATTCCATCCAGCCGGTCGCTCAAGCCTTCCACCTTGACGTAAGTCACCGCCCCACCGGGATACATCTCCTCCACCGAAGGCGCAAAGATCACATCCGCGCCTTCCTTTTCAAGCAGCGCGCAATCGCGTTCAAACGTCCGAGGATATTTGCTCAAGTCTTCTTTCGGCCCAAATTGAAGAGGATTCACGAAGATCGTGACGATCACGAAATCGCTTTGCGCTTTCGCGGCGCGCACCAGCGAGAGATGTCCTTCGTGCAGCGCACCCATAGTCGGCACCACGCCGACACGCTGACCCGCGCGCCGGGCCGCCCGGCCGGCCGCGCGGGTCTCGGCAATCGTACCCAAGACTTGTGTGTGTTTTGAGATCGGATCAGCCGTCCCTGTGGGACTTGAAACGTTCGTCATCGCCATTCCCAGCGCTAGCGCTAGGCTAAGTTCGCTCCGCCGGGGCTCTAACCGGAGTAAGGACCTACGCCTGAAGACCTGCCACCCGACACTGGTAGCCGACACCTGATTCCTACCGCCGCATAGCCCGCTTCCGTTCGAGCACGGTCTCGAGCGCAGCCCGCGTCTCGACCGGCAAATGATACGACTCCGCATCCGACGGATACTGGTGCGACATCACATCCGCGCGAAACTCCCGAACAGCGCGGCTGATCTCCGCCGCCGCATCCCCATACCGGCGCACAAACTTCGCTGGCGGCTGGAAGGTCAGGTTCAGAATGTCGTGGAATACCAGCACCTGCCCGTCGCAATCCGGACCAGCCCCAATGCCGATCGTCGGCGTACCCACTTCCGCGGTGATCATCGCAGCGACCTCGCGCGGAATCCCCTCCAGGTAAATGCACGCCACGCCAGCGCGATCGAGTGCCACTGCGTCGCGCATCAGTCGTTCCACAGCGCTCAGGTCCTTGCCCTGCACCTTGTATCCGCCCATCACATTTACCGACTGCGGTGTGAGGCCGATGTGGCCGGCCACCGGAATCTCCGCATCGATAATCCTTCGAATCAGGTCGGCGCGTTTCTCGCCGCCCTCGATCTTGACCACCTCGGCGCCCGCTTCTTTCACGTACCGTGCGGCGTTACGAATCGCCTCATCAACACTCACGTGATACGAGCCATAGGGCATGTCGGCAACAAGAAGCGCATGTTTCACCGCCCGACGCACTGCCTTTGCGTGGTGGAGCATCTCGTCAATCGTGACTGAGAGCGTGTTCTCGTACCCGAGCATGGTCATGGCGAGCGAGTCGCCGACTAGCACCATGTCGATGCCGGCTTCGTCGACCAGGCGCGCGCTGGCATAGTCGTACGCAGTCAGGCACGTGATGGGCTGATGCTGAAGCTTGTTTTCGCGAAGAGAAGCGACGGTGATCTTGCGGCGAGGTTCGCCGATCGGAGTGAGACTCACGATGTCCTCCAGTGCCCCTCCGGCCCAGCCGGATAGAGCCTGTTCACATCTTTAAGATGCTTTGCGAAAATAGTTTAGATCGAAAAACCGAATAAGGCCAACTGTCAGTCGTCAGTCTTTAGTCACCAGCCTGGAACCTCAACCCCTACCTACCTTATCGTCTTTGAAATGAATAGGTTACAAAGTTTTACCGTCGCGGTCGCGAGAGCAGTTGGCCCACAGCGAGGCCAACCAGCGGGCATCGGCGACTGTTGGCTTGGCTGAAGACTGACGACTGACTGACGACTGGGTTTACGCGCTGGCCGCCTCCTGGCCTCCCAGAGGCAGGAAGTATTGCGTCCCTTTGATGGGCTCGGTGATTTTGCGCAGCAATTCCTTCAGGTCTTCGTTGCGGTCGACGAAGTCGATCTCCGACGTGTTCACGATCAGCAAATCCGACGACGTGTAGTGAAAGAAGAAATGCTCGTAGGCTTTGATCACTTCTTCGAGATAGTCATCGCTGATCGCTTTTTCGCTCGCGGAATTTTTCTTCTTCAGCCGCTTCTTCAAAACTTCCGGCGTTGCCTGCAAATAAATCACGAGATCCGGCGTAGGCAACTGCTCGCGGAAAAAATTGTAGTAGCGGTTGTAGGTCTCGAGTTCCTGATCGTTCAGATTGAGACATGCGAAAAGCTTGTCTTTCTCGAAGATGAAATCGGCGACCACGGTTTTCTGCGAACGCGATCCGGGATCTAGCGAGCTGAGTTGTTCGAAGCGCCGGATCAGAAACGCGAGTTGCGCCTGAAACGCCGCGCCCGGCTCTCCCTCGTAGAACGCCCGCAAAAATGGATTGTCTTCCGGCTCGATTAATCGCTGTGCATTCAGCCGCTCGCCCAGAATACGCGAGAGCGTGCTCTTGCCGACTCGAATAGGACCTTCGACTGCAATGTAGCGGGGAGTCTCAAAAAGATTGGCCATGGTCTGGAAGCGTCGCACTGCAGAATATCTCGACCGGGCGCGTGAGGCAATTGCGCGAAGAGTTAATAGAACAGTTGTCAGTCTCCAGTCGGAAGTCAGCGGCCGGAAGTCGGCAGCGGCCAGTCTCTAGTCGTCAGTCTCGCGTCGCCATCTCCCAATCGCCGGTGGTCAGCCATCGATCGTCAGCGAAATCGAATCGTTCGGTCGTCACCAAAAGCGAGCCGTACGCCATCGGTCGTCTATCGCCGGCGTCAGCAAGACTTCTTTGCCCGTTGGTTCATGAACAGGTGGCCGTGGCCCCGCGGTAGCGAGCGACGCGCAGCGGGAGAATACAAAACGAACAGATCCCGTCCCGCCGACGCCTCTTATCAGGGCGCGCCTGCAGGCGCGCCGTACACAGCTTCTCAGCCTGCGCCGTTAGGCGCCGCGCCTCCGCGAGATCTCAAGCCGACGGGAACCAGCCCTACTAAAGACGACCTGAAATTTCTGTGCACCAAACTAAGGCATTGGGTCCCGACCAGACATGCATGAAGAAGGGATTTTCGCAGACGACCAACGACCAAGGAGCAACGACTGCATTTAGAATTCCTCCCGATGCTCGGAACTCTGATAAGAGCTGGCGCCGCAATCGCCCTGGGCGCGGCGGGATATCAGTCGATGGCTCCGACCGGCCAGTGGTTCGGCCGCACGTTCATCGGCCTCCCGCGCGGCTCAAAACAGATCGCGCTAACCTACGACGACGGCCCCAACGATCCGCACACGCTGCGCCTCCTCGACGTGCTCGCCAAGCACAACGCCAGGGCAACGTTCTTTCTGATCGGACAGTTCGTCACAGAGCGCCCCGACATCGTCCGCGACGTGGTGAAAGCCGGACACGTCATCGCCAACCACACATTTACGCATCCACTATTGATTTTCGCCAGCGACCGCGAGACGCGTTCTCAAGTCGAACGCTGCACCCGCGCGATTGAAGATGCGACTGGCCAAACGCCCCACCTGTTTCGTCCGCCTTTTGGCGGACGGCGTCCAGGAACGCTCGGCATCGCCCGCGCCCTCGGACTTGAGCCAATCATGTGGAACATCACCGGATATGACTGGAACGCCCCACCCGCCGAACGAATTGTTGCTCGCGTGTCCGGACAAATCCATGGCGGCGACGTAGTTTTGCTGCACGATGGCAGTCATCTTGAGATGGGTGCAGATCGCTCGCAAACGGTGATCGCAACCGATCACCTGATCGAACGCTTCCGCCAAGAAAGCCACGAGTTCGTAACGATTGACGAGATGATAGGGAAAACGGCGGTCAGCAATCAGCCATCAGCAATCAGCGAATAAGGGGCTGTATTGCTTAGACCCCAGACACTAAAAAGGGAATTCTCGCCAAGAAAGTCCTTTCGGCGACCATCACGGTCCACGTGGGGCGGACGCCTTCGTCCGCCCGGTCGAGCGCCGCTCGACTACTCGCCTTTGCGAGCTGCGTCCAACCACTCTCCAGATTCCACGCACCTGTCTTCCTGAACAAGTGCGGCCGTGCCCAGCGAAGTCTCGGAGAAACTATGTCTGAACTCCCGACCTCGAGAACCTGAGGAGTTGCATCGCACACTCATCGCCCGACCCAACGCAAAGCCTCCTGCCGATCAGCAAAAGCGCGCATCGCCACGATCTTTCCGTCCCGCACTGTGTAAACATCGGCCAGTCGCACCTCCTGCCAGTCTTGACTATCTTTCGTGCGAACCCGCGCATGCACAAATACGACGATGCGATCCCGAGCCTCAATAAATTGCTCCGGTACGCTGATGACCTCGGCCCACGCCGCTCGTGATTGCGTCAGATATCGCTTGGCGCCCTCACGGCCGTGGTACATGCCACCGCCCGGAAACGACTCCGGTTCGCTCCACTCGATTTGCGGGTCAAGTCCAGCGACGGCCGCATCAATGTCTCCACGATTGAAAGCCGCGTAAGCAGCGCGAAGAGTCGCGACGGCGCGCTCATAATCAGGTGTGCTGCCCATAGCGTTCTCCTTGCGCGATTGAGTGCAGGCAGTCATACATACGAAAGCGAGGAAGGAAACAGCTGAACTTGCGAAATACGCTCTCGAAGTCGGCCCGAATGGCCATAACATCTACGATTAGATTTTCATTGCTACACGAACGCGCTATTAATTTGTTGTCATCTTGAGCGCAGCGAAGGACCTGCTTTTTGGTCGTGGCGCGAATCACACAATCTTCCGTACCAACACGTGGCTACTGAAACGAGTTGCCCCCAACGGCGCCACGACCTTAAATCCCTGCCGCTTGAACATCGAAAGCGTCCCGCTCGTCGACTCGTTCCCAAAGGCTCGCGTCTCCCAATGGCTAATCGGATAAGCCTCGACGATTCCTCCGCTCTCCCTTTTGATCGAATTAAGCGCGGCTCTCAGAGCCGCCGTCGCGATTCCCTGTCTCCGATATTTCTTATCAACCACGAAACACGTAATCCGCCAGAGCGGTTTGGCCCCCGACCCGCGGACGTCAGCTTTCAACGCCCGCGATTTTCGCTCATCAAACGCCAGCGCTCGATACTTGCGGCTGTTATCGACACGTGGAAGTTCTTCTCGCGTCCCGTACTGACACCAGCCAACGGGCCTGTCGTGCACATATACGAGAATGCCGTGCGCGCGGCCACCGTCGACTAGCATTTTCTTCTGCTTGCAATTTCTCGCTCCCCGCTCGGCCCGCGTGCGCAGTTGCTGATCTTTTGGTAGGGAGCAAGGCCGGTGGAAGTGCATGCAGAAACAGTGGTCCCATCCGCCTCTACGCGAGAACAGATCCACGAAGTCGTCCCACGTCTCCCGCGAAAGCTCTTTCGTAATGAAGGCAGATCTCGAACTCATCGAATCGGCATCACGAGCGGTTCGGATTGCGCACACCGCTGCACACTGTTCAGTTGCGACGCCTGTATGCCACGCTTTTGCGCACTTCAACGACGCTCTGCGCTCTACGCAGTCGATGGAGCATTCTCAACGCGCGCATTTCCCCAGCTCTCAGTCGCGCAGCGACGGCAGAAAATAGCCCCCTACGTAAGTGCGGGGAAAGCGGACCACACCACTGCGAGTCCCTTTAGGACGGCACGCACGCCACGACCGCTGACACTCGACAAACCATGCCGTTCGTCGTGACACGCTCTACTCTCCCCCAACTCTGAACCGTAACCCCGCGCGGAAATTGATCCCCAGCGCGGGATATCCCACCACCTCTTCATATTGCTTGTCGAGTGCGTTCTGCACGTTGACATACGCCGTCACTCGCGGATGGATCGCGTACCATCCGCCAAAATCCACACGCGCGTATCCGGGCGAGTGATCGAATCCGAGACCAAGGAAATCCGAGTCCGGCCTCCGGCCGATAAAACTTCCGCCAAGGCTTGCCCCCCACCGTGTCCCAAAATAATTCAGCAGCAGGCTTCCCGAATGCCTGGGGCGGCGCAGCAACGGCTCACCCGCAAAGAAAAGTGGACTGCAGAAGTTCTGCGGCGTGCACAACGGCGCCTCGAGAATCTGCGTTGATGTGTAGTTGTACGCCGAGTCGAGCGAGACCCGATTCGTAATCTTTCCCTTGAATTCAAGCTCGGCGCCCTGCGCGAAACTGCGATTCAGGTTCAGAAAGAACCCGTTGAAATCCACTGGATTCGTCGTGAACTCAATCTGATTCCGGAACTGATTGTTGAAGTAAACCGCCGACAACGCGTACCGATTGTTGAATAGACCTTGCTCGAATCCCGCCTCGTACGAGCGGTTCTCTTCCGCCCTCAAATCCGGATTCGGATCCGCTGGAAACAAGCCCGTAATACCAAACGATTCCTGGAAGGTCGGTTCCTTGATCGCCTGCCCGTAAGCAAACCGCAGACGCGTACCCGAGAAAACTTCTCCGCCGCGCCACGCCAGAAACGTGATCGCTCCCCGCGGAACCACGCGGCTGCCGAAGCTGTCGTTGTTCACGTAGCGCAACCCCGCTACCAGCGACCAGCGTCCGCGCGTGATGCGCTGCTGCGCGAACAACGCGTGATTGAGTCGCAGCCCATGCGTAAAACCGTGCCCGAAATTGCCGTTCGGATCGGTATTCACGAACGTTGAGTTGAAGCTTCCGTTTTCATCTTCGAATTCGTAGCCGAGAGTGGTCTGCAGCCAGCTCCGCGGCGTGTAGTCCGCCTGGTAGTTCAGCCCCGCGCGGTTGATGTGCGTCAGGTCGTCGAAGTAGCAGTCAAAGAAATTAAAGATGGTCGGATCGCATCCGCGATCGGCAACCGTGTCGGCGTTCTGGTAGCGGTGGTTGTATTCGTATCCCGTGAACATATGCTGCCAGTGACTCGGTCCAGCAATCGAAAGGTGCGCGCTCGCCAACAAATTATTCTGGTGCGCGCGCTGATCGATGTCCGGGGGAAAGAGTTTCTGCCCGTTGAAGTCCCACTCGCCTTGAATCCCCGTATGGCTGTTTGCATGCCGTGCACGCACGCGCAGAAACGCATTGTTCGCCAGCCGGACGCCGAGATTGCCGCCCTGCAGCGAATTGGAATACTCGTTGTTGACGCCCTCACCTTCCGAATTGAACTGATCGGCAAACACGTTGTAGTCGAACCGCCCACGCGCGCCCAACACCGACACATAACCATGCGCCGTCGAAAGATTCCCTCCATCGGCACCAAAGAGCACCTCGGGCTTGTCACCGCTGCCGATGCGGCTGAACATCTGCACCACACTCGTCATCGCGTCGGATCCGTACAACGTACTCTGCGCACCCCGCAGCAACTCAATGCGGTCGGCGCCGGTCATCGGCACCACGCCGAAGTCGAACGTGCCGCCCGGTTCATCCACCGGCACATCGTCGACGATCACCTTGTTATAGGTAGAGTCTCCGCCGCGCACGAACAACGACGTGAGGTTGCCCGGCTGGCCCGTCGTATTCACGACCGCGCCAGGCAGGAAGCGCATCGCCTCGCCAAGGCTCACCGGCTGCATGTTGGTGAGTTGTTCGCGTTCGAGCGTTCCGATACTCGCGCCCGTCTCGTCGACCGGAACTGGCGTGCGGGTTGCGCTGACAACCACCGTCTCCGTTGCGCTCGCAATCGAGAGCGTCGCTGTCAGAGTCCCTTCCCGCGGCACGGAAACGTCCGCCGAATACGGCGAAAAGCCCGGCGCCAGAACCTCGACGCGGTACGCGCCGCTGCCGAGCGATGCGAACAACGCCGTGCCATCACCCGCGGTGATCGCGGTTTGCAGCGGAGTCGATTGATCGGCCGCGAAGATCGACACCTGCGCGCCGGGAACGGCCGCAGAGTTGGGATCGACGACCTTCAAGTTGAGGTCAGCGGCGAACGCAGCGACGGGCACGCTCAGCAGAGCAAGGCTCAGGAGAAACACGACCAGCAAAACCAATCGCCGGGAAAGCCGACCTATCCAATCAAGGTTTGGCCAATCGAAGCTTGGTGAACTAAAGCCCGGAAAATCGGGGCCGAAAAAGCTAGAGGCACGAACAACGCGCATGCAATCCTCCTTGTCACGCGAAAGGGATTGTTATGGTGGCGGCTCGCACCGGTCTCCTGGCTTCGCGAGTAAGGACGTGCGTCCGAATATTGCAACCGGCCTTCCCAGAGCGCTCCTCCAGTGACCGGTAGCGATGTCCTCGCTTACAGTTGCGCGGCAGCGCGGGATTTGCACCCGCTTCCCGACCTCCGTCCATGCGGACGAAAATGCGCGAACCCAATTTGAAAGAGCGGAAAAAACGTGTTCACCGAATTTAATCGGGAGAGGGCGAAAGGTCAATGCGGGGGGAGGTCCACTCGCGGCGTCGGGCGAGCGCCTCGCGCTCTCTGTTCCCCATGGGCCACGGGGTTTCCCGGCTTTGCGAAGGGAACTCCCCTCCCCCCGATCTTGTGCGCTCAGGGACTTACATGGGAAGAACCACCAAAATCTTTTATTCGAAAGAACTTATCGCCAAAATATTCGGCTCAAACAACTTAGCTTTACGATTCCTCAACCGGAGCAACACTCCCGGCGATTGACCTATACCTGATTCGAAAAGGCATTGCATAGGAGGCGCGTCACGCCGCCATGGGATAGGCGCGATCCGCGAAGACGGGCTCCATCTGCGACGTGTGGCCCAAAGACGGGCGGCCCAAAAGTCGCTCATCCATTGTTGTGATGCAAACCACACCTGTTTCATGAGCGAATCAACGCCCACAATTTTGTAACCAGCACCTTGGTCGCGATCAACACAAACCCAAGCACGCCCGCGAGAAGAACCCCTGATTCCGATCAAAAAGCCAACAACGTAGAGATACTTATAGGGACAGCCTCCGTCTCAACCGCAGTGTTCCACGACGTGCGCGCACACAGATCCGATGGCCGCACCCGCGATCAGCGACACGAGAGCGTGCTGCCACTTCAAACCCGACTTTGCACTCGGCCACATGCGAGCTCCATCCATCGCCGATCTCACGAACTCCGCCGCGCATACCGGAGGCCCTTGATCGTAAGGCCCAAGCCAATCATCGCGACGCATCTGCCGCCGAGGAAGAAGACGGCCGCGTCCAGGTCTCCCTCGCGGCCATGGATACCACCCAGGCAGCCGAGCGGGCCCATGATCGCAATCGCCACACCCACGACGAGAGTCCCGTCGTCGCAAAGAACCACCAGCATCCCGTGCAGCGGCCTGGGAAACGCGCTTTGCTTTTCGATCCTCATAGGCTCAGAAGAAACTAGCAACACCCCCGCAGCTAGTTTCGTGCGAACAGCTACTGGAGTGTTGGGGCGCGAAAGTAACGCCAGGACTTGCAGGAATTCTCCCGGTCCGCCTCCGAGATTGTGTGGCGCGCAATTCCCGTCATTCTTCTCGCGCGCCTGGCGGTAGATCGGAGCGAACAAAAGCAAGGGATCGGACCGCCCTTACTCAAAGACGCTCTCGAGCGGTGCCGGCGCGCTTCCAATGAAAATTGGTGCGCGTGCCGTCCTGGTGCACGCCATCGACGAAGAGGCGAAGTCTTTTTATCGTCATTTCGGTTTCGAGGAGTGTGCGTTGGGCGAGTTACATTTGATGCTGCTGGTCAAAGATATACCCGTCGTGAAGGTTGAGGGATGATTGCAGCGGGGAGGGCCTGGGGTCGCTCCGGAACTCTTAACATCCCCGGCCCTCGCACAAAACGCGAAAGACCGGGCCACCCGTCGATGAACATCCCCGCCCAAGCGGAGCTTGGACGGGGACCCTCGAGAGTCGGAACGATGCTTAGGGCGGATCATCCGCCACCCGACTCGTCGTTATGCGGCGGCGGTTTTTACACCGTCGGCGGCCTGTTTGATCAGATCGGCGACAGCTTTCGGCTGGGATACATAGATGCCATGGCAACCTTTGGCCTCGACGACCGTGGCACTGATCCGCTTCGACATGGAGGGCTGCGCATCCGGGGGAATCATCCGGTCCTCGGTGGTTACCAGATACCAACTGGGCTTCGATCTCCATGCCGGTTCGGTGATCTTGGTGTTGGGAGCCTCTACGCCCCGTGGCACCTGGGAGTCGGCCATGAAGGCTGCCGCGACGGGGTCGACCTCTCCTACACACGACGCGGGAAATTTTGCCTTTTCGAGCGCCAGGTAGCCATCTTGCGGCGGCAATATGGGGGTTGCATTCAGTGATTACCTATGAACGCGTGTTAATCAAATTCATCTTGACTCCAACTGTCAGTTGAAGGCATCTATAGTAGTGGTTATACGCTCCGGGGAGGGCGAAATGACGGTCGACTTGGAAAGACTCGCCGACGCGCTAAAGCGAGACACTCCCGAAAAAATCATTGAGCAGGAGCTCGAAGCCAAAAAACAGGAGATCGCGCAGGCGCTGCGCGAGGGGCGCGAGTATGTGCTGGACTCACAAGCGTTGATCATCAAGAACGCCAGCTAAAATCATCTCATGATCGCTCTTGCAGCCTCAGCCTTGCTGGGGCTTTATGTTTTAGTACCCGTTTATTTGTTTGAGCGAGCTGCCCAATCTTTCATTCGTCTCAAGAGGCATCAACGGACTCGGATCGAGGAGTTTGGGGCGGGAATCCTGGTTTCCGGAATTCCCTTCGTGGCGACCTGCTTATTGTTCTGGAATCGTCAGAACGCGTGGGCAGATTACAAGATCGTCGTCAACGGACTTTACTCTGAGCGCTATTTCGACGCTCACACCGACGCATTCTGGAACTCGCTTAAAGCAGTTTTTCATCATCAGGAGTGGTTCTTCCTCTGGAATTATCTTTTCTTAATCACCGAGATCGCTATCGTCGTGCTTTGCGTGCGACAGTTCGGTCGTTTGAATCAATACGCGATTTTCAAAAACACAGTTGGGAAGTTTCTTTTGAAGCGAGTCTCGGAATGGGAACCTCTCCTGACACCGTTCGTATTCCCTCCCTCGGAGAAGAGACGTGTTGAAGTCGATGTGATGGTGATTGACGGCAAACTATATCGCGGAACAGTACAGGAGCATTTCCTTGGAAAAGATGGCGAGCTTAGTGGTTTGCTGCTAAAGGATGCAAGTCGATTTCAATATTCGAAGCTCGAAGCAGACCGCGAGGCAAAGAAGCACAAGGATCTTCCGGAATACTGGAAAAAGATTCCAGGATCGAACCTGTACGTATCCTTCGAAAAGATCGTTACTCTGAATCTTCGCTACGAACTACCTGATGACGACCTCTTCGAGCGAGTACGCGAGAAACTTCGGCAACTAGGCATCCGCGCCAAACTTACGATCGAGCGACCACGGCGAACGAGATCTGAAGAGTAAAGTCCCGAAAAGTGGCACTACCGGATGCCCGGCCTACGCATCGTTCAAACATTCGAGCGTGCCCCGTCCAAGCTTCGCTTGGGCGGGGGTGTTCATCGGTCACAGATCAGGCAACACTTCGGGAGCACACTCATGGAGTGCCTTGGGCCCTGAAGCACTTCCAGCAATCTGGTCAATTGCACTTCATCACCTTTAGCTGCTATCAGCGAAAGGTGGGTCACGGTTCGTGCCTCCCATCCATTGAAGGCCGCGGTGTGTGGGCCAGCCAACATTTGTGGTAGCGTCACTAAGCGAAAGGTAGGCTAGCGCCCCAACCCATAACAGTTGGCGGAGTGTCACTATGGATGATTTAACGACAAGAGAGCCGGCCAACGATCCCCAGGATTTGGAGCGATTGTTGGTGGCGAGAGAGAACGCGGGAGATGTTACTGGCATGACGGCGTTGTTCGAGCCAGACGCGGTAGTCGACATTGGCGGTGGAAGGTTCTTG
>Ga0126371_10004618_pt1 | contig 12157 bp, 9 predicted proteins | sample PanSoiMetaPlot_4_FD_110145 | JGI IMG/M metagenome (GOLD analysis project Ga0126371, IMG submission 110145) | Tropical forest soil microbial communities from Panama - MetaG Plot_4 | ecosystem: Environmental > Terrestrial > Soil > Tropical forest > Bulk soil | place: Panama | collected 2016-02-17
CAGCGGGTCATCGACGATTTCACCGCGAAAGGCGGCGCCGGGCTGATAATGGATGTGAATACCGGTGAAGTCCTGTCGATGGTGTCGTTGCCTGACTTTGACCCGAACCATCCGGGAGCGGCGGACCCCGATCACCCTGCCCTTTCGTTTGCCGACCGAATGTTCAACCGTGACACCCTCGGCGTCTACGAGTTGGGTTCAATCTTTAAGATCTTCACCGTAGCCATGGCCCTTGACGCTGGTACCTCGACGCTTGCCAGCACATATGACGCCACCCACCCGATCAATATCGGACGGTTCACGATCTCGGATTATCATGGCAAGCACCGGGTATTGAATGTTCCGGAAATCCTGATGTATTCGTCAAATATCGGTGCGGCGAAAATGGCTGTTACGGCGGGTGGCCAAAGACAACGAGAGTTTCTGGCGCGGCTCGGCCTGCTAAAGGCTCCGAGGATCGAGGTATCGGAGGCGGCGGCGCCGCATTTCCCGGTGAAATGGCGTGAGGTTAACGTAATGACCATCGCGTTCGGTCATGGCATTTCAGTAACCCCGTTGAGCTTTGCAAGTGCAGCTGCGGCGCTCGTCAATGGCGGGGTGCTGCGCCCAGCGACGCTCCTCAAACTGCTGCCCGGCCAAGTTCCACAGGGTCAACAGGTGCTTTCGCCGAAGACTTCGGAACAAATGCGTAAGCTAATGCGGTTAGTGGTTGAACACGGAACGGGCACGATGGCGGCAGCTCCGGGATACGTGGTCGGTGGCAAGACCGGTACAGCGGACAAAGTTTCGAGTAGCCACTATGTCGAGAGGAAGCTGCTTTCCAGCTTTGTTGCGGCCTTCCCGATCAACGCCCCAAAATATCTCGTCCTAACCATGGTTGACGAGCCGCACCCGAACAAGCAGAGCCATGGTTATGCCACAGGGGGTTGGACCGCTGCCCCGGCAGCCAGTCGGATTATCCAGCGCATCGCGCCTCTTCTTGGGGTGCAGCCGGTCGACGAAGCTTCGCCGGAAATCCAGCAGGCGCTCGCAGTCGAAACGCTACAGGGTAGGCGCGTTGAGAATTATTGACCTGATCGCTCCGATGCAGGTGCCCGCCGGCTTCGAAGGTCTCGAGATCGCCGGTCTCTCGGCAGATTCTCGGGGAGTTCAAGCAGGCTTCTTATTCGCCGCGTTACCGGGGTCGCGGCAAGACGGGCGTCACTTCGCCGCGGATGCAGTCGCGGCTGGCGCGGTAGCCATACTGACCGATCAAGTCGACGCACTTGCGCTTCATCCAGAGCAGCGCGATCGCGTTGCAATCCTGACAGATTCAAACCCTCATCGCCGGCTGGCGCTGATCGCCGCTAAGTATCACGGGCGACAACCGTCGAAGGTCGCCGCCGTCACCGGCACGAATGGCAAGACTTCTGTGGTCCACTTTACCCGCGAGATTTGGACGGCGCTTGGCCAACCTGCCGCAAGCCTCGGCACACTCGGGCTGGTGACGGCCGTCGATCGGCGGCGGGGCGCGCTGACGACCCCGGATCCGGTGGAATTGCATAGCAAGTTGGCGGGGTTGGCGAGGCAGGGGGTCGAGCACGTCGCGATCGAAGCTTCGAGCCACGGCCTCCATCAGTGCCGCTTGGACGGCCTTTCCATTACCGCTGCGGCATTTACTAATCTGACGCGAGATCATCTCGATTACCACGGCGACATGGCGCAATACCGTGCCGCCAAGGAACGGCTATTCGCGGTACTTTTGGAGCCGGGCGGGGTAGCGGTCCTTAATGGCGACAGTGACGAGTTCGCACGGCTGAACCCGCTCTGTCGGAACGGCGGTCATCCGGTCATCACCTACGGGACCGGTGCTACGGCCGATCTCCGTCTGGTTGTCCGCGAGACGCGCATCAACAGCCAAGCGCTCGTCTTAGATATCTTTGGACAGCGGCACGAGTTGACGCTTCCGCTCGCTGGCGAGTTTCAGGCGACGAACGCGCTTGCGGCGCTCGGCCTAGTGATTGCGAGCGGCAGCCCTGCAAACGCCGCGACTGCGGCCCTCACGTGCCTCACCGGCGTTCCAGGCCGGCTGCAATTTGTCGCCAGAGCCCAATCCGGGGGCACTATTTTCGTTGACTATGCCCACACTCCAGACGCCTTAGAAACGGTTCTGAGGGCATTGCGCCCGCATGCTTGCGGGAAGCTTGTCGCGCTGTTCGGTTGTGGGGGCGACCGAGACCCAGGCAAAAGGCCGATAATGGGCCAGGTGGCTGCCCGCTTGGCCGACCGCGTGTATGTGACCGATGACAATCCCCGGACTGAACCGGCAGCCAAGATTCGGCGCGCAATAATCGAGTCGGCTCCGACGGCGATCGAAATCGGTGACCGCCGCCAGGCAATTGCAACAGCAATATCCGAACTTGCGCCAGGTGACCTTTTAGTTATCGCCGGCAAGGGGCACGAAACTGGCCAGATCGTGGGTACCGAGACATACCCATTTGAGGATGCCGCAGTGGCCCGGCAAATTGCGGCGGGGTGCTGGCGGTCGCAAATTCACGGGAGGGCTAAATGAACTCCTTGTGGACCGCTGCCGATGCCGCGGCCGCGACTGGCGGCGTGAGCACTGTGAATTGGGTTGCCACAGGCGTTTCGATCGACACTCGCACCATCGCAGCCGGCGATCTATTTGTGGCGTTGCGCGGGCCAAACCACGACGGCCATAACTTTGTCAAGACCGCGCTAGAGCGGGGTGCTGCGGCGGCGCTCATCGATCGCGATATTCCGGGCGTCACGACGACTGCGCCGCTGCTCCACGTCGCGGACACGCTCAACGGCCTTGCTGCCCTCGGAGCAGCAGCACGCATCCGAAGCAGTGCACAAATTATCGCCGTCACCGGCAGCGTTGGCAAGACGGGGACAAAGGAGGCGTTGCGGCTGGCGCTGGCCGCTTCTGGTCCAACCTATGCCTCCGCGGGCGGCCTCAATAACCATTGGGGCGCGCCGTTGTCGCTCGCGCGTCTGCCGCCTGTGGCCGCCTACGGCGTCTTCGAGCTCGGCATGAATCACGCCGGTGAAATCGCCGATCTCACCCGGTTGGTCAGACCACATATCGCGCTGATTACGACAGTGGCACCGGCCCATCTCGGCTTCTTCCCGTCTGTCGAAGCAATCGCCGACGCCAAGGCCGAGATTTTTCTAGGGCTCGCCCCCGACGGCATCGCCGTTCTCAATTGTGATAATCCTTATTACGGGCAGTTGAAGGCGGCGGCTATCCATGCCGGCGTTGCAACGGTGTGGGGCTTTGGCGTGCACTCGGCCGCTGAGGTGCGCCTCGTCGATTGCGTGCTCGACGCAGCGGGCAGCACCGTCGAAGCCTCGATCGCCGGTGAAATGGTCCGCTTTCGCGTGCCCATCCCGGGGCGTCATTGGGTTATGAACGGTCTTGCGGTGCTCGCCGTGACGCGGGCCTGCGGTGCGGACATGGCTCGCGCTGCGAAAGCGCTGGCCGGATTGGAGGCGCTGCCGGGGCGTGGCCGACGTCATGAGCTGGCTTGGCGTGGCGGGACCCTGACGTTGATCGACGAGAGCTACAACGCGAGTCCGGCGGCGATGCTCGCTGCGCTTCGCGTGCTAGCAACGTGTGAGCCTGCACCCGGCGGAAGGCGAGTTGCGGTGCTTGGCGATATGCTCGAACTCGGCGAGGCGTCCGAGCGGCTTCATCGCGAGCTCGCCGCGTCGCTCGCCGCCGCCGAAGTCTCGCGTGTTTTTCTCGTGGGCGAAGAAGTGGCCGCTCTTTACGAGGCGTTGCCGCCAGAGCGGCGAGGCGGGTTGTGGCGATCTGCGGAGGACGCATCACCTGCGATCCTCAACTTTCTTGAGCCCGGCGATGTCGTGACGGTTAAGGGCTCGCGCGCGGTCCGCGTTAGCAGGATCGTCGAGCATTTGCGCGCGCGGTCGACCGGGGCAGAGGCTTGATCCGATGCTGTACCCGCTGCTTTACCCACTCGCGGATCAATTCCAGGTTTTCAACCTGTTTCGCTACATCACGTTCCGCTCGGGAGGGGCGGTCGTTACCGCCTTGCTGATAAGCTTCATCATCGGCCCCCATCTCATTCTTTGGCTGCGGCGTAAACAAGGCAACGGCCAGCCGATTCGCCCCGACGGGCCTAATGGCCATCTGCTGCGCAAAAAAGGGACGCCGACGATGGGCGGTTTCCTGATCATGCTGGCGTTGACGATATCCACTTTGCTATGGGCGGATCTAACCAACCCTTATGTGTGGATCGTCCTGATCGTCACCGGTGGATTTGGCTTGATTGGCTTTTTCGACGACTATCGTAAGCTCACTCATAACTCGCATCGAGGCCTTTCCAGCCGTGCGAAGCTCGCCCTTGAGGCCGTGCTCGCCGCCGCCGCTTGCGTTGCCATCGCCTATGTAACGACTCCGAGCCTCGCGACGGCGCTCGCGGTTCCGTTCTTCAAAAATGTGCTGTTGGAACTCGGCTGGTTTTTCGTGCCGTTCGGCGTTCTCGTCATCGTTGGCGCGTCGAACGCGGTAAATCTCACCGATGGGCTAGACGGCTTGGCGATTGTGCCCTCTATGATCGCGGCAGGCTGTTTCGCCGTTATCACCTACCTCGCCGGCAATTTGATCTTCGCCAACTACTTGCAGATCCATCACGTCGTAGGGGCTGGGGAACTCACCGTGTTCTGCGGGGCAATGGTCGGAGCAAGCCTCGGCTTCCTGTGGTTCAATGCTCCCCCGGCTATGGTCTTCATGGGCGATACCGGGTCATTGTCGATCGGGGCCGCGCTCGGCGCGATCAGCGTCATCACCAAGCACGAACTCGTACTTGCGATTATCGGCGGCCTTTTTGTGCTCGAAGCAGTATCGGTCATCGTTCAGGTCATAAGCTACAAGATGACTGGCCGTCGCGTCTTCCGCATGGCGCCGTTGCATCACCATTTCGAACAACTTGGGTGGCAAGAGCCGACGATCGTGATCCGCTTCTGGATTATCGCCTGGATCTTGGCGATCGCCGGCCTCGCCACGCTCAAACTACGCTAGCCAGCGCGGGCCATGATCGTGCCAGCCGAGCAACATTTAATAGATGATGCGGGCTGGCTACACTGCATTTGCTGTTTTGAGCTCTCTCCCCCACCTCGGGATGACCTCCGCGGATGAGATTCGCCCGAATCGATCAGAGCCCGGTCGCGCGCTGGTGGTGGACGGTCGACCGCTGGAGCTTCGCCGCGCTCGGTATCTTGATTGGTTTCGGCGTCGTTATGAGTCTCGCGGCGAGTCCTCCAGTCGCGGAGCGGATCGGTTATGACGGGCTACATTTTGTACGCCGGCACCTGGCGATGTTGCCGTTGGCACTCGGTTTGATGTTCGCCGTCTCGCTCCAGCCACCGCGCACAATTCGCCGCATTGCGGTGGTCGCGTTTGCCATTTCTCTTTGCCTGCTCGCAGCGACGTTTATCATCGGGATCGAGATCAAAGGCGCGCGGCGCTGGATCAACTTCCCTGGCCTGTCGCTACAGCCTTCCGAGTTCGTTAAACCAACTTTTGCCGTCGTCGCCGCTTGGTTGTTCTCGGAACAAAAGCTGCGCCCGCGGTTTCCGGGCAATCTGATCTGCACTGTATTGTTCTTGTTCATCATCGTGATGCTGATAAAGCAGCCGGACATCGGTATGGCTGCTGTCGTTGCCGCCGTCTGGTTCGCGCAATTCTTCATGGCAGGGCTACAGGTTTACTGGGTCGTGGCGGGCGCATTAGCCGGCGTCGGAGGACTTGTCGGCGCTTACCTGTATCTGCCGCATGTCAGGGTGCGCGTTGATCATTTCCTCGATCCGTCGGCAGGCGACAGTTATCAGGTGAACCGGTCGATTGAAGCCTTCGCGAATGGCGGGCTGTGGGGTCGCGGCCCCGGCGAAGGCACGGTCAAAGATGTCCTACCCGACGCTCACGCCGACTTCGTATTCGCGGTGGCCGGGGAGGAATTCGGCATCGTCGTTTGCCTCGCGATCGTTATGCTGTTCGCCTTCATCGTCTTGCGCGGCTTCTCGCGGATGTCGCAGGAGGGCAGCCTTTTTGTTCTTCTGGCGGCAGCCGGCTTGTTGGTGCAGTTCGGGCTCCAGGCCGCCATTAACATGGCTTCGACCCTGCACTTGATCCCGACGAAAGGAATGACGTTACCGTTTTTATCCTATGGCGGGTCCTCGATGCTCGCCCTCGGCCTCGGGATGGGGATGATGCTCGCGCTGACACGGCGCCGGCTGGGGGGAGGCGAGTTATGAACGAAGCTTTCGTGCTCGCCGCTGGCGGCACCGGAGGCCATCTCTTCCCCGCCGAGGCGCTCGCTATTGAGCTCCTGAGCCGCGGAGGCGAAGTCCATCTCCTTAGCGACGAGCGCACGGAGGCCCTCGCCGGACGCGTTTCGGACATCGAAGTTCACCAAATTCGGGCCGGACGATTCGGAGGAGGACCGGGGCACACCGCGCAGGCGCTGCGCGAGTCGGCCCTGGGCGTATTGCAAGCGCGGCGGTTGTTACGACGCATCACCCCATCTTGCGTGATAGGTTTTGGCGGCTATCCATCGGTCCCCACGATGCTCGCCGCCGTCTATCTCAGGCTCCCGACCTTGATCCACGAACAGAACGCTGTTCTCGGTCGCGCCAACCGGTTGCTCGCACCGCGGATGCGGCGGATCGCCACCGGTTTCCCATCGACCCTGGGGATACGCCTGTCCGACCGCGGTCGCGCGGTCCATACCGGAAACCCGGTGCGTCCCGGGATCCTCGCGATCGGCGCGCGGAAGTATAGAGCGCCGCAGCGAGGCAGCCCCATCGACCTCCTAATCCTCGGCGGCAGTCAAGGTGCGCGGGTCATGAGCGAGACGGTCGCGCCGGCGCTCGGAGCCCTGCCGAACCGATTGCGCGAGATGTTGCGTGTGAGCCACCAAGCGCGTTCCGAGGATCTTTCCGCCGCGGAGGCGATCTATAAGAAAAATCGCATCCAGGCAGAGCTTCAGAACTTCTTTACCGACGTTCCGGACCGATTGGCCCGAGCACACTTGGTCATCTGCCGCGCCGGGGCGTCGACCGTGTCCGAGTTGGCTGCGGTCGGGCGGCCCGCTCTGATGATCCCTTACCCGCACGCAACCGACGATCACCAGACCGTGAATGCTCGGGCATTTGCCGAAGCCGGAGGCGGGTGGGTCGTTTCGCAGCCGGATCTGCGACAGGACACTCTTGCGCTCCATCTCGAAAACCTGCTTGGCGACGCGGCAGCTTTGGCGACGGCTGCTCAACGGGCTCGCGAATTTGGCCGACGCGATGCGACCCGTGAGCTCTCCTTGCTTGCTGTGGAGCTCGGCCAGGGTGCGCGGCCGCGGGAGTGTGCGGCGTGAGGGCCCTCCCGCGTTCGATAGGCCCGATCCATTTCGTCGGTATTGGCGGCATCGGCATGAGCGGGATCGCCGAGGTGCTGCATAATCTCGGCTATCGGGTGCAGGGCAGCGATCTCGCTGACACTGCCAATGTCCGGCGCCTCATCGATCTCGGAATTCGCGTTGCAATCGGTCATGAGGCCGAGAACCTCGGCACAGCCGAGGTCGTTGTAACCTCTTCCGCTGTTAAGCAGGACAACGCTGAGGTCATAGCAGCCCGCGTGCGGCGCGTTCCGGTGGTAAGGCGGGCCGAGATGCTGGGCGAGTTGATGCGGCTCAAATGGTCGCTAGCGATTGCCGGAACGCATGGCAAGACGACGACCACCTCGATGATCGGCGCGCTGCTCGAAACGGCGCAGCTGGACCCGACCGTGATCAACGGTGGGATCATCAATGCCTATGGGACGAACACACGCCTGGGCGCCGGCGATTGGATGGTTGTCGAGGCCGACGAGAGCGACGGAACCTTTACCCGACTACCGGCGACGATCGCCATAGTGACCAATATCGATCCCGAACATCTCGATTTCTATCAAAGCTTCGACGCGCTCCGCCAAGCATTCGAGGATTTCGTCGGCAATATTCCTTTCTACGGCTTTGCAGCGCTGTGTATCGACCATCCGGTCGTACAACAGATGATCCCAAAGCTCTCGGACCGGCGAATCTTGACGTACGGCTTTAGTCCACAAGCCGATATTCGCGCCGTTGATGTGCGACTCGGGCGCGACGGAGCGCGGTACGACATCGTCGTCTCCGACGCATTGGCTGATCGCGGTCGCACGATCGGGGACCTGTTTCTGCCGATGTTCGGCGGACATAATGTCCAAAACTCGCTCGCTGCCGCGGCGATTGCCGAGGCGCTGGGACTTGGTGACGATGCATTGCGCGCCACCCTCAAAACCTTCAAGGGTGTGAAGCGCCGCTTTACCAAGACCGGAGAATGGAACGGCGTGACGATCATCGACGATTACGGTCACCATCCGGTGGAGATCGCGGCGGTGCTGAAGGCTGCACGCGCGATCGTCGAGGGCAAGCTGATCGCTGTCGTCCAGCCGCACCGCTTTACTCGCGTTTTTCATCTGTTCGACGAGTTCTGCACCTGTTTCAACGATGCCGACGTTGTTCTGGTCGCGGACATCTACGCGGCCGGCGAAGTGCCGCTCGATGGCGTGACCCAAGAGGCTTTGGTCGCCGGCTTAATCGAACACGGACATCGTAATGTCCGGTTCTTGGGTGATCCGAGCGAGCTCGCCCCAATGGTCAATGAGCTAGTGCAGCCGGGCGACATGATCGTCTGCTTAGGCGCGGGTTCGATTACGGGCTGGGCCAACAGCCTGCCGGCGGATCTAGCCGCTCTCCAATCCACCACGGACCGAGTTACGTGAGCCCCGCATACCGCCGATCGTCCGTGGAACTCATCGCGCAGCTACCCTCTGTACGTGGTCGGCTGACCGCCAACGCCCCGATCGGAAAGCAAACCTGGTTTGGCGTCGGTGGGTTGGCCGATATCTTGTTCCGACCTGCCGATGCCGCCGATCTCGCCCTATTTTTAGGGGCCCTGCCAAAAGAGATCCCGGTTACGGTGATAGGAGTTGGGTCGAACCTGCTGGTGCGCGACGGAGGTGTCCCCGGCGTCGCGGTCCGCCTCGGCCGTGGTTTCGCCCCTATCGCAATCGACGGAGATGAGATCCGCGTTGGCGCCGCGGCTCTGGACCGCATCGTGGCGCTCAGCGCTGTTAATGCGGGCATCGCAGGGCTTGAGTTCCTGTCCGGCATCCCCGGCTCTATCGGCGGCAGCGTGCGGATGAATGCCGGGGCCTATGGACGAGAATTTAAAGAAATCTTGGTGTCCGCGACCGCACTCGATCATTCCGGCCAAACCCATACCGTTATGTGCGAGGCGTTGGGGCTTTCCTACCGTCATAGCAAGCTCGATTCGAGCTGGATCGTGACTGAAGCACGATTGCGCGGGGAATTCGGCGATCGCCGCGCCATCGCATCTCGGGTAAATGAAATACGTTCAGTGCGCGAGGCGACTCAGCCGGTACGCGCTCGCACCGGCGGATCAACCTTTAAGAACCCTCCAGGTGAGAGCGCGTGGCGGTTGATCGACGCCGCCGGCTGTCGCGGTCTCGCCCGGGGAGGCGCAATGGTTTCCGAGCGGCACGCCAATTTTCTCATCAACACCGGGAGCGCCTCTGCTGCCGATCTCGAAGGGCTCGGCGACGAGATCAAGCGGCGTGTTTACGAAAACTGCGGCATCGAGCTGGAGTGGGAGATCGAGCGGATCGGTCGGCCGAGCCATGAGCTGGGTCCTGATGCGGAAATCGACCAAGTACCGTCGCACGTCACCGCTCACCCTCCGGCGGGGCGCATTGCTCCTTCTTCCGCTCGGCGCGGAGAGCGTCTGAGCGAGGGGCAGTGGCAGGCTCTTGAGTGCGAGGGGGGCCGATGAGCAAAACGGTGGCAGTCGTGATGGGAGGCTGGTCGCCCGAGCGCGAGGTTTCGCTGTCGAGTGGTCGGGAATGCGCCAAGGCGCTGGCGGACCGCGCGTATAGGGTACGAGCCATCGATGTTGGGCGCGATCTGCCCGCGCTGATGCGCGCGCTCGAACCCCGTCCTGACGTCATTTTCAATGCGTTGCACGGTATCGGCGGGGAGGATGGCACCGTTCAAGGGTTATTCGAGATGCTCGGTATCCCGTACACCCATTCGGGCATCCTCGCATCGGCGATGGCTATGCATAAGCCGACTGCAAAGTCGATATTTCGCCAGGCAGGTCTACCGGTTGCAGATGGGGTGGTGGCTCGCCCCATAGAGCTCTTCGAGCGCGATCCGATGCCGGTCCCCTTCGTCGTGAAGCCGACCAACCAAGGCTCAAGCGTCGGCGTGCGCATCGTTCGGGTTGGCGACAATTCCTGGCGTGACGAAGTGATGGACTGGTCGTTCGGAGCAGAGGTCTTGGTCGAGCGCTTTGTTCCTGGACGAGAGCTCACTGTCGCGGTGATGGGTGATAGGGCTCTTGGCGTCTGTGAAATCATCCCGCGCGGCACCTTTTATGATTATACGGCGAAATATGAGGCAGGCGGGTCAGACCACTTGGTGCCAGCTCCGGTTCTACCTTCCGTCTATGAGGAGGCACTTGACATCGCATTGCGCGCGCATCGCGCGCTCGGGTGCCGGGGTGTGAGCCGCGCAGATCTCCGTTACGACGACACGTCTGGCGGATGCGGACAGCTCTACCTGCTCGAAGTTAACACTCAGCCTGGGATGACCCCGACCTCATTAGTCCCGGATATCGCCCGCAACGTTGGGATCGGGTTCGATGAGCTGGTCTCCTGGATCGTCGAGAGTGCGTTATGTCGCGAGTGAGGCCGCGCATAGCGCGGCACCCACGACGCAGCCGCGTCGCAGCGTCCGTCCGCCGGCTCACGATGTGGATCGGTATCCCTGCGTTCCTTGTGGGGATGTTTTACGCGGCATATCAATGGAGCCGACCTTCCCTCGTTCAATGGGCAATGCAATACGCCGTCGATCGGGTGATCGATGGCACCGCGCGGTTGGGCCTCGTCGTAACGGACATCAAAGTCGAGGGTCGAGAGGTGACCGATCGCGAGACAATTCTGGCGGCCCTCGGCGCGGGACCCGGCACGCCTATCCTGGCCATGAGCCCAGCTCGAGCCAAGGAGCGGCTTGAGGCGCTGGCTTGGATCCGGTCCGCGGTAGTCGAGCGCCGGCTCCCCGATACGCTGTACATTCGCCTCGTCGAGCGCAAGCCACTCGCGATCTGGCAGCATAACGGCAAGCTCGACTTGATCGACCGAGAAGGGGCGGTCATCCCAGTGACGCGGCTCGACCGATTTGCAAAGCTGCCGATGGTGGTCGGCGAGGATGCTGCCGGCCATGCTGCGGAGCTTCTGGATATGTTAGCGACCGAACCCGATCTCGCCTCGAGGGTCAGCGCCGCCATCCGGGTTGGCAATCGCCGCTGGAACTTGCGTATCGACAGCGCGATCGATGTGCTTCTCCCAGCCGACGCCCCATCGAGCGCATGGGCCCAACTTGCGCGTCTCGAACGATCGAGCGCCATCCTAAAGCGGGATGTGCAAACCATCGATGTCCGGCTTCCGGACCGGCTCGTTGTGCGGATAAATCCTGAAGTGCCAAAAGAAACGCCGACATCCAAGAAGGGACGCCCTTCGGCGAAGAACACATGACTATGTTGGATGACGCGCCGCCGCGCGCGGAGCAAAAGAGAGGGTTCGCGACAGCCAAGACCGATAGTCAGCGGAAACAGCCTAAACCACCCGTGCGACCGCGCGGCAGCCTCATCGCCGGGCTCGACATCGGCACTGCCAAAGTCTGCTGTTTCATTGCACGTGTGGGGGACGACAAGCCGCTGATACTTGGCATCGGTCATCAGATCTCGCGCGGCCTGCGCAACGGAACTATCGTTGATCTCGAAGCAGCCAGTACTTCCGTTCTCAATGCGGTTCACGCCGCTGAGGAGATGGCCGGTGAGACAATCGAGCGGGTTGTCGCGACCCTGTCGGGTGGCTTTTCCGCGTCGCGCATCATCAGGGCCGAGATCGCCATTACCGGACGTGAGATCTCTGATGCCGATATGCGGCGGGTGCTCGAGCACGGCTACCTGATGCGAGAGCCAGGGGATCGCCAAGTGATCCATTCGGTGCCGGTCGGGTTTTCGGTCGACGATAGCCGTGGCA
>Ga0126371_10004619_pt1 | contig 12155 bp, 8 predicted proteins | sample PanSoiMetaPlot_4_FD_110145 | JGI IMG/M metagenome (GOLD analysis project Ga0126371, IMG submission 110145) | Tropical forest soil microbial communities from Panama - MetaG Plot_4 | ecosystem: Environmental > Terrestrial > Soil > Tropical forest > Bulk soil | place: Panama | collected 2016-02-17
ACCAAGCGTCGGCAGATTCTTATGAATCAGGAACTTTCCCTCTGCTGTACAGATGTGCAGGGTGCGCCGATTGGTTGCCGAAGCTTGCGGCACAACGTATCTGAATCTCAACCGCTGAGCGACTTCTTAGGGTCGCGGCCAGAGCCAGCCGAAGGTGCCGGCCGTCAGCAATCCATAAATCAAGCCATCGAATACGTGTTTGAAGGTTACACCCCAGGTTTCACCTTTCCAGATCGAGTTTTGGATCAGCGCCAAGGAATATCCGAGAAAGGCCGTGCAGCCTGCCACCCGGAAAACCTCGAGGTACGGAGTTCCGGGCATGCGGGTGCGGCCCGTCAGGTATGCGGTAAAAATGCCGACCACCACGCAGTAGAGGAACCATGCGACGAGATACTGGCCCATGGCTGGCGTGCGGCTGGGGAAAATCGTGAGCAGGCCAACCGGTCCGCGCTGGAACTTCTCGACGGTCTCGGGAGCTTTCATCTCCTTCATGGATGCGAAAGGGAAGTAGTAGACGCGTCCGGGAGTTACCCCTGCTGCGCGCAGGGCGTCCATGACTCTTTCCTCGTCGGGGAGCCTGCGGTAGTCAGTCTTGTGGAGGGAAAGCGCCATGTGAAGAATCGAACTGGCAACGAAGACAATCACGGCGGAAAGCAGGATGGGGAGCCACAACGCGTGAATCGGGACCATGGAGCCTCCCTGCAGGTGAAAAATGGATAGGGCTGAAGAACGCGCCAAAGACTACTCTGGCGGCCCAGGCACGTCAAGACCTGCCACAGTGGGATCTATTTCGAACCGGAATGCCGCCGCGTCTATTTTTCTTTTCGAGCTCTCTCGGTCCCCCCGGTCAGCTGAGTCTCAGCCCAGTGTGCGGCTTCGGCAATGGCGGGATCAGGATCGTCTTTCGCACGTTGAGCAACGGAAACCAAGCCGCGGTTGCGGCTGTTTCCAATCGCAATGAGCGCGTTGCGTCGCAGACCAGCCCGCTTCGCACGCTTGATGGCAGAGCCCCGGAACCTCTCGCGGAATTCTTCCTCGGAGATTTCTGCCAGCCAGTCGAGCGCTGGATTTACCAGGCCTTCGCGCGGCTGGAATTCCGGGAGATTTGTCGTCGGAGACTTCCGGTTCCAGGGGCAGACGTCCTGGCAGATATCGCAGCCAAAGACCTGATGGCCTACATCTTTGCGGAACTCTTCGGGAATCGCCCCCCGCTTCTCGATCGTGAGATAGGCAATGCACTTGGTGGAATCAAGCTGGTGCGGGGCCACGAAGGCGTGGGTTGGGCAGGCATCGAGGCAGCGCGTGCAGGTGCCACAGCGGTCCGGTGCGGGCAAGTCGGGCGGTAGATCGAGAGATGTGATGATGACACAGAGGAATAGCCAGGAGCCGATCTTCTGGTTGATGAGGCAGGTGTTCTTGCCCAGCCAGCCGATGCCCGCATACTTGGCATATACGCGCTCGACGATGGGTCCGGTATCGACGTAGGCGCGGGTTTCAATCTCATCGGGAACGCAGGCTTGCCTGAGTTCGCCTTCCACCCGGCGCAAGCGGCGCAGCACCGCGTCGTGATAATCCTCGCGGCTCCAGGCATAGCGGGATATCCAGCCACGCTCGCCATCGTCGACGTCAGTCGAGCGCGGGTGAGCCGTGTTGTAGTTGATCGCACAGACAATCACGCTCCGCGCCCAGGGAAAAACGGATTTCAGAGAAGCGCGGCCAAGCTGACCATCCCGAGCGCGGGATTCCAGGTATTTCATTTCGCCGGCATGGCCCTCGGCGATCCATTCGGGAAAGCGCCCCAGCTCGGGGAAGTCGGTGACAGGGGCGATACCACAGAGGTCGAAACCGGCGTCCGCCGAGGCCCTCTTGATCAAGTTGGGGATATTTCGACAATCCACGCCTTTTATTATCGCCCACGACCGACGCCCGCTTCGTCTCCGCCCCGCCTGCCCAGCGTTCTGATCGGCCCTCGTCGCTGCCCGGCTGCCAGGATGAAGACCGAAGGTTGCGGCTCAAGAACGCTCTCTCCTCCGCCGCAAAACTCATACTCTTGACACGCGAATACGTAATTTCATAGGAAAGTTCCTGGACGAAATACATTTTTCGGTATGTAAATTAACGTAAATGTTTGCAATGAAGTCTTGACTTGTTCCTAAGTTGGTGCATTATTTAGCGATTTCAGATTTCAGCAACTTTGGAATGAGAGTTGCCAATCAAGGTGCAGGTTCTCCGGCCTCGTCACGGATGGCGGCCAGCGCTTGTCCGGAACCGACCACGCATTTGTGAAGCTCAGTTCTGCGACAAGGAGATCGCCGATGAACCGTCCTCTGACTCGGACCTTCGGTCCGATTGCCGTCATCATGGTTGTTTTTGCGCTTGGCATAGGCACTTCCTATGGACAAGCTATCAGTGGTGAGTTAACCGGCTCGGTTACCGATCCGAGTGGTGCCGCAGTGGTCGGAGCCACTGTCGAAGCGTCCAACGCCGCTACCGGCATGAAGGTTTCGACGACCACGAAGGCTCAGGGTACTTATCGGTTCGTCGAGATGCCGGTAGGGACCTACACCCTGACGGTGAGAATGTCAGGATTCAAGACCGCTTCGTTCAACGTTCCCGTCGATCTCAATAAATCCAATACAGCCAACGTACGGCTGGAACTTGGATCCAGCACAGAAACGGTAGAGGTTGCCGCCGAAGCTGCACCAGTGGACACGAGTTCTGCGCAGCTCGAATCGCTTTACAACGCCACCATGGCTGCGGATAGTGGAATGGCCGCCTTGGGTGGCGCTTCCGGGGGTGTACTGAACCTGTCCATGTTGAGCCCGGGCGTGACCAATGCCAACGCCATGGGGCTCGGTGCCGGTCCCTCGGTTGGCGGTCAGCGTCCGCGTGACAACAACTTCACCATCGAAGGTGTGGATAACAACTCGAAGTCGGTGACGGGCAATCTGGCTGCGGTTCCGAATGATGCCGTCGAAAACTTCTCGCTCCTGGAAAATCAATTCAACTCGGAGTTCGGGCATTCGTCGGGCGGGCAGTTCAATGTCACCATCAAGACCGGGACCAACTCCTTCCACGGTTCGCTTTACGAATACTTCAGGAACCGCAACATGAACGCCGTGGATACCTATTACTCGGTGCAACAGGGTCTGACCAAAAACCCCAGATACGACAATAACCGCTACGGCGGGACCTTCGGCGGGCCCATCATCAAGAACAAACTTTTCTTCTTCAGCGATTTCGAACGCGAGCCCATCGGCTTGGTCGGAACCAGCGGCGGTGCCGTCGTGACCCCAACTACAGCTGGTTTGGCGGCGATCGCGGGAGATCCAAATGTTAGTTCAACCAATCTCTCGGTATTCCAGAAATATGTGCCCGTAGCTGGGGCGGGGACTGGTTGCATTCAGTACAACGGGCAATTTCCATCGTCGGAAGGAGGCGGCAACCTACCAGGGCAAGCCGCTCCTTACAGCGCGCCGGCAAACGGAGGTTGTGCAACGGGAAACGTCGAGGTAGGCAATGTGCCGATCGTGGCTCCAGCCTGGACGAACTGGGAAAACTACGTCCAGAGCGTGGATTTCGACATCTCGGAATCGGACCAGATTCGAGCTCGCTATGTCATGAATAAGGAGGACTTCATTGACACGAACGCGAATCTGTCGTCGTTCTATGCTACCGAACCCAACCGTTTCCACGTGTTTACCCTGGGCGAGTATCACACCTTCACGCCGACTCTGTTGAACGAGTTTCGCGTCGGCTTTAATCGGTTTGCGAATAACGTACCCGTGGGAAACTTCAGCTTCGGGGGGTTGAACCAGTTCCCCAACCTGCAATTTTTCGACATGGGAGCCATTCAGGTCGGGCCGGATGGCAATTCGCCGCAATTCACAATTCAAAACCTCTACCAAGTCACCGACAACCTGACTTGGACCAAGGGCGCTCACACCTTCAAATTCGGAGGCGAATACCGCTGGTACATCTCTCCCCAGAGCTTCACCCAGCGCCAGCGAGGCGACTATGAGTACAACGATTCGCAACTTTATTTTGACGATATAGCCCCGGACAATTTTGGCGAACGTAGCTCTGGCGCCGTTACGTACTATGGCAACTTGAAAGGGATCTACTGGTATGCAAACGATGTCTGGAAGGCTGACAGACATCTCACGTTGAACCTTGGGGTACGGTACGAGTTCAACGGCACCTCGAACAGTGAAGACCTGCAGCACCTGAATACGATCGCAAACGACCCCAACATCATCGTTCCGGTGGTGAATCAGCCATTGCTCTTTAATACGCCGAAAGCCCCAAAGAAGGACTTTGCGCCCCGCATCGGATTTGCCTATTCCCCGGGAGACAATGCCACAACGTCGATCCGCGGCGGCTTCGGAATGGCTTATGACGTACTCTATGACAACATAGGCATTCTGGCGGTCCCCCCGCAGGTGGGCGCCACGTTTGACGTCGACGAAACCAAGCTGAACTCTGCGGCCGCATGTACGGTCGGGCAGCCCGTCTATTCTACGTGCGGTTTTCTTGCTTCCGGCGGATTGCCCGGCGGCGGTTCGGGCACATCGGTTCTCGATCAGGTGACGGCTCGCAAGTTGACGTCAAACTGGATCCCGAATCAGATTAAGGACCCCTATTCCATCAATTGGAATTTTGGGATCCAGCATTCATTCGGGCAAGCCTATGTAGCCGAAATTCGATATGTTGGCACCCGGGGCGTGCATCTGGATGTGCAAGAAAGGCTGGACAAGCGAGCTCTCGTCAATGCGCAGAATTTCCTGCCAACCTATTTGCAGAGGCCGCCTCAGGCGCAGCTTGATTCTCTGACGACCACACTGACTGGCCTCAGTGCCAACAGCAACATCGTACCGCAGTATTTCAATGACGGGTTCAGAAGCAACATCGTGTGCGATTGCCCGTTCGGTTCCTCCGTCTATCACGGACTGGAATCCCAGCTCACCCGCCGGTTCAAGAACGGGTTGCAGTTCCAGGCCGCCTACACCTACAGTCGCGATATTGATAACGACACCGCCGATTTTTTCACAAGTGTCCTGACCCCCCGCCGGCCCCAGAACTTCCAAGACCTCGCGGCAGAAAGGTCGGTGTCCCCTCTCTCGCGCACCCACCGTTTTACAATCGCAGCGGTATACAACCTGCCGTTCTTCAGCAACGCCAACTGGTTCGTGAAGAACATCGTCGGCAACTGGTCCTTTAGTCCCGTCTACACCTACGAATCGCCGGAGTGGGTCAATGCGCAGTCCACCAATGACGCGAATCTGAATGGCGACTCGGCGGGTGACCGCACCGTGATTAATCCGTCAGGCAATCGAAGTATGGCATCGACGGTTACGGCCCTAACGAATACCCTCGGGGCAACCGTCGCCTATCTGGCGGACAATCCTTCTGCTTATTACATTCAGGCTGGCAAGGGTGCGCTCGCCGACGGCGGCCGAAATACACTTGCCACGCAACCCACCAACAACGTGGATATGGCTCTTTATAAGGACATCGCCATCACGGAACGGGTAAGATTCCGGCTCGGTGGGCAGTTCGCCAATATCCTCAACCACCCACAATACATTGCAGGCAGCAATCCCGGGGCGGGCTATGGCGTGAATGACGTCGAGTCATTCGGCAGCACGTCCGATGCGCACCTGGGTTTTGTAAGCGCCGCAACCCCCAATAGCTTCGCCAACCCGCGTTTGGCTTTCCCCAGCAACGCGAGGTCGATCACGGTGGTCGCGAAGTTCTCGTTCTAAGTACGCGATCAATGTCCGAGAAGGGAGGCATTCTATGCCTCCCTTTATTTTTGAGTCTTGGAACGAAAGGTGACGGACCCGTGTTTGACCTCGGCAGGCCCCTTTCTCGGGCAGGAACGTTCCGCACCCGCCGTCGCGGCTGTAGAGTATTAGTTCTTCCCTGGGTTTTCGCGGATTTCCGCCGAGATGGCGCGTGACCATCCCCATCGCTACACTCCCAGCTTCTTCACTTCCTCGTTGTAATACTTGCGATACAGGATGTCCCACTCCTGGCTGCCTTCGAGGATGGTGCGCTTCTGGTTTTCGATCTTCTGGCGGGCAGACTGGTCGATCTTGGCTTCTTGATTGAGCAGGTCTTCGAGAATCTTGCGGACTTCCAGTCGGATGGTGTTGCGGTCTTCCACGAAGTCGACTTCGTCCATGGCGGCGAGGGCGTCGGTGACCACATGCGCAACTTTGTTGGCTTTGTCGCGGCTGATCCTCATAGCACTGCCCGATATTTTCTGACCAGCTCGTTTTTCACCTTGCGGAACATCTCCTGGTAGTTCGCTCCCGTGTTGCGCATTTCGTCGGAATAGGCCTCCAGGATTACGCGAACTTCGTCGTTGATGCGGTCTTCGAGCGAGAGTTCCTCGAGCATCGCTGCGTGTACCTTTTCCGTAACTGCAGGCAAAGACTTGGTTTCGACAAATCCCGAGGCGGCGAGTCTCTTCACGGTTTCGCGAGCCAGATAGCTCACATATTCTTTCGAAAGGAGCATGTGTGGGTCTGAAGTTTTCTAGTGAAGCGTTAGTGTAGCAGAAAAGACGAGCTTCGGGCTTCAGGCGCCAATCCAGCCATTCGACGCCGTCGGCCGCCGGGTTTGGCGTAGGGATTCTGCGACGCGCACTGTGTCCGGGGATTGTGTGTCAGAAGGGAGCACGGTCCAAAACTGGAAGCTGGTCGGCGCGATGGGGCCTGACCGGGGAGCGATCCTGCGCCGCTCGGACAACCAGCGATCGCAGCTGATATGAAACCAGACGTGGGACGATTGCCTGCCGGGAAAGCCCGGCCCTGCTGACGCCGAATGGCCCTTAGGCATACAATTACTGCAGCGACATGCCCGCTCTTCCCGACAATCTCGCGGTCCTAAAAGACGACATGGTTGCCTTCATCGAGGGCCATGGCATTCGCCGGTTCCCCGGATACGTCGATCACGAAGAGGTCCAGACGGTGATGTGGAAGCCTAGCGACGAAGCCGAAAGCTGGAAGGACTTCGTCGAACTGGCCAAGGCGGCCGGATCTCCCTTCATCACCATGGACTCCTGGCAGCTCGAAAAGGAAGAACTGGAAGAGATGATCGAGCGGCTGACGAACGCTGAATTTACCAGCGACGAGGACCTCGAAGACGCCCGCTGGCTGCGAACGTATCTTGGCAAGACCGGATTCCTGCAGCTCGGTTTCGCTTTTCAGGGTGTGATGATGCTCTACGAGGCCTCGACCGAGTGGTACGAGCATTATCAGCGGTTGATCGAGGTTTCCGAAGACTTCGGCGGGATCGCAATCGACGAGTCCGGCATGGACGAGGAATCCTAGGCCGTCCCCACTGCTCCGCTTCCGCGCTCAGCACATCGCAGTCAAGGCTCACCCTGCGGGAGATCCGCATTTCGATTTCTCCGGCTCCGCCCAGGTCGATCGCCCAAAGCTGGCTCCCTGCGCGGCCGATCGTCCCAACCGGACGCCGTCGACCGGCAGAAAGTGCGGGTCTTCTCGATGAGGCGATGTTCTGAGCTCGCCAAAGAGGGAACTCCAGTCCCAACCTTCCTCTGGTGTGAGTAATATGTCATGGTGCGCTGGAATTTCAGACAAGCGGATCCAGAACGCGTACGGGCAGTCGCGGAGGGGATCGTGTCATCGCCCGGATGCGGCAAGGACTCTGAGCTTAGGCCGTTACTGGCAAAGCTGCTCGTGGTGCGCGGAATCGAAAATGCGGAATCTGCGCTCAGCTTTCTAAGCCCATCGCTCGAACAACTTCACTCGCCGTACCTCCTCACCGGGCTTCACCAAGCGGTGGAGCGCATCTCAGCGGCAATTGAGCGCAAAGAGGGGATTCTCGTCTACGGCGACTACGACGTGGACGGAACGACCGCCGTGGTGATCTTAAAGACTGCCATCGAGTTGTGCGGAGGCGAAGCCGATTTTCATGTTCCCCACCGCATTCGCGAAGGCTACGATTTGCGCGGAGATGTGATCGAGCGAGCGGCCGCCGGAGGAATCCGCCTGGTGATCAGCGTGGATGCGGGCACACGCGCCTTTGCGGCGGCCGAGTCCGCCGCACGGGCAGGCGTGGATTTAATCATTACCGATCACCATTTACCCGGAAGCGGTGGTTTACCTCGCGCGCTCGCGGTCGTGAATCCCCACCAGGTGGGCTGCGAGTATCCTTCGAAATCGCTATGCGGAGCCGGCATTGCCTTGAAAGTCGCGCAAGCGCTGATGGCCAAGCATCTGGCCCATCGCGATCAGCAGAGCCTGTTGCTCTCTTTCATGAAAATCGCTGCGATCGCGACCATTGCCGACTCCGTGCCGCTAGTCGGCGAAAACCGGGTGATCGCAAGTCTTGGGCTCAATGCCTTGCGATCCGCGGTCAATCCCGGCCTGAAGGCGCTGCTCGAAGTAGCGCAACTTGGCGGCAAGCCGCTGCGTTCGGGAGAAGTCGCATTCCGCATCGCGCCGCGAATTAATGCTGCGGGGCGGATGGATATTGCGCGCGACGTGGTCGAACTCTTCAGTGTGAAGGAGGCCAGCGCGGCCCGTGACATCGCTACCCGCTTAGATCAGCTGAACCGCGAGCGTCAGGAAGAAGAACGGAGCATTCTCGAGGCCATCGAACAGCGCTTCGCCGAAGATGCCGCGCTCGGAGATCGGTTCTGTGTGGTGATCGATGGCGAAGGGTGGCATCGCGGAGTCATTGGAATCACGGCCACGCGGGTGGTCGAGCGCTACGGCCGCCCGACGCTAGTCGTTTCGCGAAATGGAGACGAAGCCCACGGCTCCGGCCGGTCGATTCCCGGCTTCCATCTTCTGAATGCGCTTGAATCCTGTGCCCCCCTGTTCAGCCGCTTTGGCGGGCATGCGCACGCAGTCGGCTTTACCTTGCCTTCCAGCCGAGTGAAGGAACTTCAGGCGCACATGGATCATTACGCCCGATCGTGTCTGACCCTTGCCGATTTTGAGCCGCTCGTCAATATCGATGCCGAGCTGCCCCTCGACGCCGTCACCCCCGACTTGTTCGAGGCATTGCGGCGCCTCGAGCCGTTCGGCGCCGGCAATCCGGAACCGGTGTTCTTTGCCTCTGCGGCGCGCCTCTCGGCGCCCCCGAAAATCCTCAAAGATATTCATGCCAAACTCAGATTCACGCCCGGTTTGGCGGCCGGCAATGGCTGGCGCCGTGCCCTCACCCACAGCGCGATGGCGTGGCGCATGGCGCAGAGGGTTACGGAGGATAAGATTTTGCCGGGCGATTCCCTTGACCTTGCCTTCACCCTCGAACGCAACCAGCATCCCGATTTTGGCGGAATTGAGTTGTCGCTCCGCGATTACAAAGTCATGGCGCGGACAGGAGTAGCTGGAAGCGCGGGGGCGTGAAGGTGCGGGGCACGCGATTGCGCTCCGGATGACGCGCCGAGATTCGGCCGCGGCTATTGCTTGGGTTTGCGTTTTTCCAATTCCGCCCGCGCATCGACGGCCAGCGGTCCCCAGCTTCCGGCGAGCTGTCCGAGCAAGGTTGTCGCCAGCAGAGAGGGGTTGTTGGAGATTGCGAGCAGAGCTGCCTTGCGAACACTGCGGTCCAGTTCTTCCATGCGAAACAGGCGAGTGAGCGCCTGCAAAGCCGAGTCGTCCCTGATGGCTCCTAATGCCTGGATGGCTTTGTTCGAGGAAGCGGAGGCGCGGCGCTGGCCGGCAATGAATTGCTCGAGGTCCGCGACCGCGCTTGCGCTCTTCACGAACATGAGTTCGTCGAGCGCCTCATCGAGGATGGCCGGCGCCAGCTTTGCGAGCGAGGCCGCCAGAACCGAAGCCGCTTGCGCGGATCGACTCTTCACCAGGGCCTTCAGCGCAGCCTGCTGAACCCGAACGTCGGAATGCCCAAGCGCGGGAGCCATGTGCTCCACCAGTTCCGGATCCTTGAGCTCGGCCAGCACCCCGCACATATTTCTGACCACATACCAGCGCTCGTCTGTGAGCAGTTTGGAGGCGATATTGATACTGCCGTTTCCCAGTTGTGCCGCCAGTCTCACCAGAGCCAGGCGATTTCTGGCATCTTCTTCGCGGATCAGATGCTTGAAAACCGACTCAATGCTGACCGGCGCGGCCAGGCGCAGAAGGGTTGCCGCCGACTTGGTCCACGAGGAATCATTCCGCTGTGCGAGATACAGTTCTATCACTCGCTCGACCGCGGCGGGCGGCAGAAGGCGCGTCAGCCCCGCCCCGCAGCATTTCGTATGCAGTGCCGGGTCGCGGTGGTTGGAGGTCTGGAGAGAAACGGCAATGGAGAGGACTTCCTTAAAATTCTCGTACGCGGCGATCGACTGCGCCAGCCGGGTAATGGCATTTGCCGCCTGAAGGTGTACCAGATCGGAAACATCCCCGCGCAATAGAACCCGCGCCAGGCGTTCGGCCGTCTTGGCCGCAAAGGCGGGCTGCGCGAGTGGCACACTGCGCATCAGTTCCGGCGCGCGGCCCAGCTCGTTGGTATCTACCTGCGCATCCGGCTCGTCGAGGAACTCGAAATAGTGGCTCACCAGCGCTGCGGCACGGTCCATGTCTCGCTGCAGGGTGAGCTCCTTCAGAAATTCCTGCAGCCTGCGGAATTCGATGTTCGAGAAGCGCTTGATCTCGAGCAGTCGCGCATATTTCTTTGTGCTGTTGAGCGCTGCCCAGTGCAGCTCTTCGCGAATCTTTTCCTGAATGTGAGGCGGCACCGCGAAATCCTGAATGAATTGGGTGAGCTTTTGGGCGAGGCGGTCCGCCATGTGCGTTGCCTGCAGGCTGCGGCCCAGCAGATAGACGACCTCTTCCTCAACCAAGACCTTCTGCGAGGGGTTCTCCCCCGACTGCAGCTTCATTCCGGCCAGACGTAATGCGGTGTCTTCGACGTATTCGGCCGCCAGCCGCTCGGGGGGCAAGCGGGATAGTTCCTGGCGGCGCTCCACGGGGAATTGCTCCAGAATTCTGTCCACGCCGGTGTTGCGCAGAAGGCGCGCCAGCGAGGCGTAGGATTTCCCCGGATCGCCGTTGGTTTCCTGCAGGGAGCGCTCCACCGATGCCTCCACCAACTCCAGAAAGGTGCTGGGGGCCTGCGCAGTGACCTTGGCGCGCAGCCCCGAGGCGACTGGCCCCCAGCCGCGCTCAGGCCAATCGCTGGATGCAACCGACGCCGCGCCGACGCCGGCTCCGGCTGCCGCAGACATTCTGCCCTCCGCCCCGCTCCCGACGCCGGCTCCCCCCGGTTGCGTAACCGAAGGGGTTGCCGTGCCCTGCCCGGCAGCGGCATAGAGCGCATGCCCGCCTCCCGAGCCGCCAGGCTCGGAGTTGCCGGCCTGTAAAGATGCCGGCGCAACCACTTCGCCGTCATGCACCACCGCAAGCTTCGGCACATCCACCGGGACCCCGTACCCAGATCCGTCAAGCCCCTGCGCCGCAAAATTCGAAAGCACTTCGGTGCGGGTCGAAGGATCGAAACCGCCGGACTCGAGCAATGCATCGATGGAATCTAAAAAGTCGCGGGGGGCCTGATCTTCACCCGCTTGTTTCGAGAGAATGTACGACTCGGAGTCGGTTTCGAGGATGGTGTCTCCATCCTTTGTCTTTTTCTGGTTCTTCGCCGCCGGCAGGATGCGCACCCCTTCAATTTCGTTCTGGTCGATAAAGGCTAGAAAACCGCCCGCGGCCTCGATCGCGGCGGTTGGGGCCGACAAGACGTAAATGACCTTCTTATAACGGCCCAGGGTCAGCCCCGGCTCGAAGGTGACCGCAGCTACCCCGCGCTTGAGGAATTCGGTCTCGAGTTTCTGTAGCGTGGGATCTGTCGTCAGCAAGTTGTTGAGCAGAACCTGGTTGTCGACAAAACCAAAAGTCAGCTGGCCGACCTCTTTCAGCAGGTTATTCAGCAATAAGAAGCTTTGTTGGATGGGCGGGTCGGTGCTCCGGTGTTCAATGGTAAACACGGCCGCCGTTTTGATCGCTGTCTGCAGGGCGCGGGCGAAACGCAGTCCGAGGGTTTTGACTTGCTTACTATCGAGCATGCACTTCCTCTGCGTTCAACCTAAAGAGATCCGGGCACACGGGTGGGGATTACTTCAAGTATCTAGAGCCCCGCCGGGTTGGGCAATGTAACTATAGTCACCA
>Ga0126371_10004620_pt1 | contig 12154 bp, 17 predicted proteins | sample PanSoiMetaPlot_4_FD_110145 | JGI IMG/M metagenome (GOLD analysis project Ga0126371, IMG submission 110145) | Tropical forest soil microbial communities from Panama - MetaG Plot_4 | ecosystem: Environmental > Terrestrial > Soil > Tropical forest > Bulk soil | place: Panama | collected 2016-02-17
ATAAGTTGTTTCTATTGGTAAGCTTGCCCCACTGTGTTGCCGTAGATTAGCCCCCCGGCGTTGGGCGTCATCAAGACGAAAATGTCGCGTGCGTTATTTCCCGGTGTGACGATCGGGGCCACACCGCCAGCCCAGACCGTGTTCGGCGGCCACGTGGTGACGTTGAAATTGCCGGTATTCCTGACCAGCAAGGTCAGTTTGCCCAGCCCGTTCACCGGCCAGTTGATCACCGACAGCTGGGCGTTGCCGGTCAAGGTCACCTGCTGCACCTCGCCTTGCGTCCAGTCCACCGTGGTGACTCCCGTTGCGCTCAACGCTGCCACTGGCAGCACGGCAGCTGGCAGTGTCAGGCGGCCCGTCATCGTGTCGCCAACCTTCTGCACCGCGCCCGCATCAGTCATCGGCGGCAACTGCGCCACCGGCACTTTGCCGCTAATGTCCAGCCCGGCGTACCCCATCGTCTGGCCTTTGTGCGCGACCAGCTCGGCGGTCCCGTCCGGCGGAAAGGTGGACGGTTTGCCGGTCACGCCAGTCCACGCCACCACGTCAGCCAGCGCCGCGTGGTCCACGATGCTGTCCAGATTGGTGTCATAGACGCCTTGGATCATCACGCCCGGCTGCACCGGGGCCTTGTCGGCGTACTGGGCGTGGTCCACCAGATTCGGGTTGTTCTGGCCTGCCCCGTACGCGTAGTCGGCCTTGAGCATGTCGCCGGTCCCAGCGCCGCCGCTGCCGTTCTGCTGGTTGACGATCACCTGCTCGTCGTGCTTGAACTCCACGCTTGCGTTCCACTGCGTCCAGCCGTCACGCGGCCCGGTTGGAACCACCTCCACCCGTTTGAACCAGAAATCGCCTCGCGGATAGTTCGTTGTCGCCGCGTAGACGTAATGCCAGTTGTCGAACACGTCCGCCAGCCGGTCGGCCATCTCGCGGGCGAGCAGTGTCCCGGCGTTCTCGGGCAAAAAGATCTGCAGGTAAACCAGCCCCACCCCACGCGGCATGATCGAGCTGATCGCCGCCTCGGCCACGCGCCCAGAGCGGATGCTGAACGCCACCCACGTCGAGTTGACCGGCGGTGTGAAATTGCGGTTCTCGTACTTAACCGGGATCTGCGGAAAACGGGGTATCCATTCGCTCACGAATTTGTTCGTGATCACCTCTTGCTCGATCTGGTTGCGGTTGCTCATTTAATCCCTTGCATGATCATGTCCTTGCGCAGTTGTGCAATCGCAATCCGCACGCAGCCCATCGGCGCTTGTTTGCTCCAGCCGTTCTCCAGCGCCTCGGCGTACACCACGTTGTTGACCAGCCAGATCTTCATGGTGCCTTTGGGAATCATGTTCAGGGTCTGGTCGTTGGCACCGGACGGCTCGTATAACGGCGGCAAGACCTCAGTCGCCTTGCCCTTAACCTTTTTCGGCGGCACACCAATGACATCGGTCGGCGGCGGATCGACGCTTACTTGCCAGTTCCGCCTGCTGTAACCAGTGTCTACGGGCCACCTCGTGACAATGTCGCTGTACAGCTGGGCTGCGCATCGCCGGACCACGGTCGAAACGTTGATGTCCAGTTTTTCGGCCCACTGCTGGCATTGAACTGTAAAACTAAGGGCCATCTTTTTGGGTTGGCAAGCGGGTCTGGACCACCCAGATCACGTGACCGGGGTCTTCGTTGACGGTTTCGATCTGTCGCAATTGCAGCCCGTAGTCGCCGGGGATCAGCACCCGATCGGAGATGCCCGGCGCAGGCGCATCGTTCCACTGCTCCAGACAGATGCTCTCGGTGTAGACGTAGCCGCCAGTCGCCTCCAGCCGCTTCAGAATCGGCTTATAGACCACGGCAAGCACCGTCTTGGTGTAGGTCGGCACCGGGTTGGCCGTGTCGTTGATCGGGTCAAGGTTCCAGACGATCTGCAGCTGGAAGGTGACACTGACTTGAAACTGTGCGGTGATGGCGAACGCTTTACTGGTCGCCTTCTGGACTGTGCCAAGGATGTCCACTCACATCCCCCTCCTGATCTTGCGGATGCCTCCCTTGTTACTGTACCGGCGACTACCCAGCGGGGCCATGAAGGCCGCCACTTCATCGTCAATCAGACCCATCGTTCCTGCCGCCTGCGCTTGCATCGGCGTCATCTTTATAGAGACCGCGCCTTGCCCTAGCGAGACATCGGTCACCGCCGGGTCTTGGTATGGTTGGTTGCCAGTCATCGCCGTCTTGGCATAGGTGCCCAGCATACGGAAGGCGAGCGACACTTGGCATGCCACCAGCCGGTCCAGCGGCATATAATTGGCCGGATAATAGGTGGGCCAGATCATCCCGCCGGTGTTGCCCACGATCACATTAGGCGGCTGGCTGATCGCCGGATAGTAGCCGATCGTGATGTCCGGGTCCACCACCCAGATCCGGGGCCACATCATCGCTTGGCCACGGGTCGTTTTGTAGCCGCGCCAAATAAAGCCGTGATCCATCACACGAGCTGCATAGATCAAAGCTCTGGTTTTGTCGTCGGGAGATGCATTCCACCAGTTGTCGGACCACAGGACCACGCTCATCCACGCATCCGCCTCGGTGTCGTCCACGTAGCTGTTGGAATTAATCATCGCTGAACCGTCTTCCACCAGTGTAATCGGCGGTGGCGGCAGCGTTGCCCTCGGTCTGGCCGGGGCCGGGCTGGTCGGTATTATGAGGTCTGCAGGCATGTTATTGATCTTCGGCTATCATCACCTTGGTTTGCAATCAAAACGCGTCCTGCGGGCTGCCAGCGCCCTTGGCGTGGCTGTTACGGCCCGTGGCCGCCGTTGATAAATCCGCCGGGGCCTCGGTTCGGCACCACGTTGGGCAAAATGTACCAGCTGTTCGCCTCCACGTAGTTCGCGTCAGGTCTGCTCGCGTGCGGGTCGTCGGTTCCTAGATCTTCTTCGGATCGCCGGTTTCGGTTCTTGGCCAGATACCAGTTCAATGTTCGACTCGCTATGCGGCTCTTCAGGTTCGGCATGTACTTGCTCCTCGTGTCCGATCGTTTCGGCATCCACGTGCGGGTGGCGTTCCCGGCCCAAGTTCCCCGTGCGCCGTCTCGGGTCACGCTGCCCCTGCCACAGGAAGTCCTCCCGCTGATACGCTTTTTGGTCCTTCATGAAGGCAAACTTGACGGAGGTCCGCTCCCCCCGTCAAGTCGCTCTATTCCCCCAACTGCAAGCTCTAGCTCAGCGCCGCCTTGCGGTTCGGCAGGTTGTTGTGGATGATCTGCACCAGCCGGACGTTCTTGGCCTCGTAGACGCGCTGCCAGTTGACCGCCAGCGCCAGCTCGGCGTTGGTCGGGCTCGGGTTCGGCGCGGCCACCGTGGTATTGGTCCAGCGCACGCCCCTCGGGTGCAGGATAAACCGTTTGCGGTTGATCAGGTTGGTCTGGTTGCCCAGCGGGTCACGCCCCAGTTCGACGCCCCAAGTCCCGAATCCGCCCACTACCGGGTCACCGGCCCGTTTGTCGGTCCCAAGCGCGAACGCGCCCTCGCCGAATAGGAACGTCTGATACCACGTCTGGTTGGTCCCAGTGGTGGTCGTCAGGTGATCGTCGGTGATCACCGTCAACCCCTGAAACTTCTTCAGGTCCGGCTTGCCTTCGGATTGCGGGATGAAGTCGATCAGGTCCAGCTTCAAGAGTGCCGCCTCGGTCGCAGAGTGCATGGCGATCGCCACCAACTTCTCCGCATTGTCACCCAATTTGAATTTCGCGTTAATGAAGGACTCACCGGTCAGATAGTTGGCCGCCGTCATCGAGCCCGCCACCACGTCGGCGTGGATGTCCAAGACGTTGCCAGACATCGACGCTGCGCCGAATATCCCGGTCAGGCTGGAAAGCAGCATGTACTCCATGTCACGCGCCCAGTACGCCGCCACCAGATCTTCGATCGCCCCCAGCGGGTCGTCGCCCGAAAGATATTTGGCCAGATCGTTCGCGCTCCATGCGTTGCCCCGGTTGTGCGTCGTGCACTGGTCGTTGGCCGCCACGATCTTGTTGACCGTGATCCGGGTGGTGTCGTTGATGATCTGGCTCGGATCTTTGATGTCCGTCCAAAACGGCATATTATTTATTGTGCCGCCCATTGTTGCGATGTCATCGAACTCTGAATCGGTCGCCACCACGCCTGAACGGAAGAACGCGCTCAGTTCCGCAGTACGCTCAATGACGTACGGCGCGAAATGGGTGGGCACGATGACATCGACTATAGAAGTGACTCCTGCTGCCATAAAAGTGTCCGCGACGGGTGTTTGTTGCCGTTCACTTTATTTCCCGTCGCATCGAAACAAAGCGAACGCGTGCTCGCATTCTTTGTTTCGTGCCACTGACACAGGTTTTAGACCTCGCACCCCACGCTGTCGGGTCAATCGCCTCTACGTCTCGCCGGGTCAGCTGCAGGCTAGGTTGGCCACCTCCACATCTAGGGTTGCTAGAAGCGCGCCATAAATGCTTAGGGCCAGAGTTTGCACTCTGGCCCATCAGCTGACAAGCGAAATCTTGAATTCGAGATTGCTGTCTATTCCTCCTTTTGCCCGTTGCCTTTTGGCGCAGCCTTGCTCAGCGTGAATTTGACGCCTTCCATCTCGAAATCGAATTTCTTCGAGCCCTTGAACACGAAGAGGTCGATGGCCTGCGCAAACGTAGTTGCGGGCGTGATCTCCTTGTCCAAAAAACTCATGGCCCGCGCCAGTTTCCAGTTCAGCTTCAAGACCGGCATAATCGCCTTCATCTTGTCGTCCGGCAGCTCGCTGAACGCGATGATGTGCTTGGGCGTCGATAGCGCATCAATCTGATCTTCCTTGATGGCCGCCGCGAACGGTTTGCCGCACACGGTCTGCACGCGTTCCCACGCCGCGTCGATCTCCGTCCCGGTCGCCTTCTTGGCGGCTTCCTTGGCGGCTTGCTTGACCGCCTTGCGCAAGGTTGTGCCGCCCTTCTGCAGATCCTTGAAACCTTCAGGATCGTGCTTCTTGACGAATCCGGCCTGCTCGACAGCACTGGCCGCCACCTTGACCGCGTCGGCGGCCTTCTTCATCTTCTCCTTGGCCTTGCCGTCCTCATGCTTCATCAGCTCGACCAGCCGGTTGCCGATCGCCGCGCGCTGGCCCACCCCAAGGTGACGCCGCTTGATGTTCATCGAGATCACGTACGCCACCGGGTCTTCCTCCGGGTGCCGTTCCTCGAACAGAATGATGTCGTCCGCGTTCAGGTCGTAGCCCGCGATCTTGCAGGCGTTGTACCGGTTGCGCCCATCGAGGATTTTACCCTCGAATAGCGTGATTTCCTCGACGAGTCCGTTAGCCTTGATGTCCTCGGCCAGCTCTTGGGTTTCATTGTCCGTCAAGAGCGGGAACTCGTTCGCCAGTTCATGGAATTGCAAGTTTGCTAGATTCATTGATTCAGTAGTTCGGTGTTTCATGCCACAACTTTAATGCATGAAACGAGATTGTCAAACGTTAGAAACTGACTCGCACCCCGGCTTCCTTGGCCAGTGCGCGGGCTCGGTTGATGTCGGCCTTGATCGCCAGCGCCTGATCGGTGCGGTTGCCGGTCTTCCACGGGTTCTCGCCGATCACCATCTTCTTGCCGCCGGTGGCCCCGCCTACGGCAGCAGTGCCTTGGCTTTCTTTGAACAGGTGCGGCGCGTCCTTGACCAGAACCTTGAGCCACTCGCCGATCTTGAGGATCTCGCCGGTGGCCTCGCTGTACCATTTCTCGCCATCCGGCTTGAATGCCACCACCACGCCGTTCTGCAGCTTGAAGATCGTTTTCGATCGCTGGATCACGTCAATCAGCGCCTCGGGTCGCACACCCACTTCGTTGGCCTGCAAACTGACTTCTTTGTCGATCATCAGCGTCTGGATCGTCTGGTCGCGTTGCGCGATCTGGGCCTTGAGATCGTCGGCGTCTTTGACAGCTTTTTTGTTCAGCGCGTCGATCTGCTTCTGCATCTCTTCCTTGGTCTGCTGCTTTTCTTTGCCGGTCTGGCCTTCCATCTCAGCCAGCTTGGCCTTGAGCGAGCGGTATTCTTCCGCGTCCACGTCCTTGAACATTTCCAGTTGCTTGCGCAGCCCGTTGATCGTCTGCTTGTGCGCTTCCAGCTCACCTTTGGGCACCACCGCCCCTTCGAGGTCCAGCATAAACTCACCATCGGATTCCCTGTACAGCGCCCTTGTCGCTTCGGGTATCTCGTCCAGCGTCTTGACTTTCAATTTCAGTGCCATCTTGTTGTGGCTTTTATCATCGCCGCTGGAACTATTCCAGTCGAAAAACTTAGAGTTTTACTTCGATCCCGTCTGCCACGATCTCGTTCTTGATCCAGTCCAGCGCCTGCTCTTTCCAGCTCTGCTCAGCTGGTGATCCGGTCCATTGCATTCCTTGCCCGCCGTTTATCGTATAGGCAATCTGCCGGATCTGGTTCTTCATTGCCGCGTCGCGCGCCGTCAGGTAAAGCGCCTTCTGCGCGTGCCGGTACAGCGGGCGCGGATCTTCATGCGGATCGACGTACCCACGTTTCACGTACAGCAGGTCGTTGTCGGTCACATTCTCGTGAACGTGATGCCACAGCTCGGCTGCCCAGTAGTTCTTGGGGTACTCGCTCAAGGTCACGGTATACTGCGCCGTGCCGACAAGCACCATGTCGCGGATCTCGATTCGAGTCCGCCGCTTGTAGTTTTTCAGTGGTTTCTTTGTTATCATACCTATATATGCGTCATTTTCGATGCATAATCAAGTTATTTTTTAGCCAGCGCAATATGGTTGGGCGCTTCGGCCTGCCCAGCACGATCCGCTCAATCACCCACGGCGGGATCAGCGGCTTGTCGCCGTGATACTCACGCAGCGGTGGTGTCTGCCAGTTCTTCAAATCCATGCCCAAAGGTGTGATAAATACTGATCCATTGCCAGCGTCGCAGCCCGCTCTTCGGCCCGTACGGCTGGCGTTTCCAGTGCCCCTTGCGCCAGTGCGCCTTGAGCTTCAGCACGCCGCCCCCGGCCTCGGCGGCCTTCTGCGCCCCGTGCAGCATCTGGGCGGCTTTGCGGAACTGTTCGCGGCCCACAAAGTGCGCCTGCAGCAGCGCCGGTTTCATGTGGTGCTTGCCCTCGCGCTTGAACGGTCGCACCAGCTTGGGCGCGTACTCGAACGGTTTCTGGGAGAGAAACAAGAGCACGTTGACCGACAGCCGCTTGATCTGGTCCAAGAGCACGTTGTCGGCTTGGTCACAGGCGATTGCCGTCTGCAGGCCGCCGGTGTAGCTGGTCAGCTTGCCCAGCGTGTGATCGAGCCACGGCACCGTGTACGCGTAGGTGGTCGGCCCGTAGCCAACCTCGGACCACTCGATCTGGGCCACCACCGCCAGATACTGCTCTTTCATCATGACGGTCAGGTTGCGCACCGGCGCGCGGCGGTACAGGTTCGGCCCGTGCCGCCGCACGTAGCCTTCCATCTCGTCGGCATACACTGGCGGCAGCCAGATGCCTTCCTCGGGCACCATGCAGATGTCCAGAAAGGTCACGTTGCGCGGTGCGCCGCCGCGCTCGATCGTGATCAGCCCCTTGGGCACGATCACCCTGAACTGTGGCCATTTCCACTCGATGTCCTCGGTCCTCATCTCCTTGGGCGGGTCAGAGGCGAAGAGCGGGCCTGCCAGCTCTTTCTCCAGCCAGAGCGTCGGACGCTCGAACCAGAGCCCAGCTGCCCAGTTAGCGAACTGGGCGTGGTGCACGTCGTCCTTGTAACCCAGCGCGCCCATCGCGGTCGCGGTCAGCCCGAATTCCATGTCGGCGTTGAGCCGGTCTTGGTTGATGTAATCGTTCTGCCGGTATTGCGGCAGCAGATACTTCCGGCCCCAGATCGCCTGCCACGTCTGCGGGCATTCGCGCTTGAAATTCTCGTCGCCCACATCGCTGCACAGATACAGCGTCTTGTCGTGTGCCTGAATCATTTCTTCTTCGGTTTCTTGAGTTTCTTCAGCTTGGCGGCGCGTTCACGCTGCTCCTTAGCCAAGAGCCGGAACGCGCGCGCCCACTTGAAGCGGCTTCTCATTTGTTCAAGAGCCGGTCGAAATCTCCCCGTGCCTCTTCGCGCCGCGCATCGGCCCGGTCCAGATAGTAATTCTTGAGCCGCCGCTCACGCTGGTCCTGCCATTGCGCTTCTTGTGCCTCCCGCTGCGCCGTTTCCCTTTGCTGCGCCTGCTGCGCTTGGATGGCATTGTTAGCCATCAGTACACCAGTGGCGACGCGATAGGCTGTCTCCACGCGCTCAGCCTCCAGTCTAGCCAAAGCTTCCAGCCGCCTCGCGCGATCCCTGCGCCCGCTGGTGTAGGCGTGCCAGAGCACCCAGACGATAATCCATGTGAATAGCCAGAACATACGCCTAGTCCAAAAAGAGTTGCTCCAGCACGGTGGTCAGCTGGTACGCCTCGGATGAATTCATGTCTTTGGTGCGCGTCAGCCAGTCGGCGTAACGATGCACCGGAACCACGCGATAGTGCCCCGTCGTCTGATGCTTGATCAGCACCGCTGACCATGCATCGATCTTTCCCAGCACATCGTACTCGCCAAATTCAGTGCGGGTGTCTATGTGCGTTTCGCGGACCTGTTCCGCGTGCTTCTTCTTGATCGTTTTGATCGTGAAGAGCGGCTTTTCGGTTGTCTTGATTTCGGTTTCCATTGTGTTCGTTGTTGGGTTGATTGTTAGCCTCGGTGAAGTCCTTTGTATTCCTCGTCGCTCATCTCGTGGATGCGCAGGCTGGACTTCATGTTTTCCAGCATCACGTCCGGCTGGTCCTCCAGCGGCAGGTTGACCACGTCGTCGTAGCCCGCACCGTCCAAGGCCGCGTAGTCCAGCTCGCGCTGCCACGCGAAGCTGATCTGGCTCTGCGGCTTGTAGTCCGGGTCTTCGCCGTGCTGCACCCGCAGCATCGCGCTCCAGACGCTCAAGTAGGCGCTGTTCTTGTTGGCCTGATCCTCGTGCTTGTGCACCTCATCCTTGAAATTGCAGTAGCTGATCCCCATCGCCAGCCGGTAGACGATCTTCGCCCAGTCGGTCTTGCGCATCGCTACGCGCCACCGGTAGTCGCGGTTCTCGTCGGCCTTGGGCCGGGTCATCTTGAACCGTCTCCCCTTGCCCTTGTAGGCGGTTGAGAACATGCGGTACAGGTTCCAGATGTCGGCCTTGGCTCGGGCTCGGATCAGCACGCCGCCCTTGGTCTGGCGGTCGCGCACTACGCTGAAAAATCCTATTGTCGTTGCAGTCCACATAATCTTGAATTCGAGATTGTCACACTCCAGACAAAACTGCCAGCACGGCACTGCGCCAGACGTTCTTGGCCTTGCGCCGCGAGCGGCTGCGCTCTTCGGCGGTGGTAAAGATAAACTCATCGGCCATCACGCGGTTGCCGCTGACGGTGATGATGATGTTGATCTGCCCGTTGTCCGGGTTGCCGTTGGTCGGCGCGTAGTACAGCCAGCCGCAGACCGTGACGCCGCGTAGGTTCGCCTCGTAGGTTGGACGTGGTGGATTTTCCTGCTCTGGGAAGAGCTTGGGTTCGTTTGATTCTGGTTTCGTTGTCATCGTGACCCAACTATGCATCACCTTTGATGCACTGTCAAATCACTTTTTCACAAATCGCGAATCCGTTCTGGCGGAAACTTGTTCGGGGTCACCTTCCAGACGCCCGGCACCGGCAGTTCGAGGTCGCCCTTGGGCAGGTCGTCGTACCACAGCGCGTTCAGCCGCCGGTACACCTCGACCAGCACCGGCTCGACAATCGTGTCCATCTGTCCGTTCTCGTGCTTCTCGCCCTCTGTTATGTAATCATCATAGAGCGGGACCGTGACCAGTTCCGGGTGCCGGTCGTGCGGCGCGTTTTCTTCGATCGTTGGCGGGTCGAAAAAGCCCATCGCGAAACCGTTGAGTCCGGCTTGGTTCGGCACCAGCCAGATGCCATATTCGTCTTCCCAGAACACGTCGCGCAAACCGCCGGGTTCGCCTTCCAAGAATAGACGTTTGATCTTCACGGCGCATCCATGCTGCGCGCCCCCCAGAGCGTCCGTCAAGCCTTTTCGGGTATCATCACCCTGCCCGCGCATCAGGACGCGTCTGGCGGCCTGCCAGTGCCCTTGGCGTGGCTAATCGAGGCTGCCGTCATCCGGCCTTAGATGGTCAATCGGCACGCCCCACTTGGTCGCGTCCGGCACCGCGTTGCCCACTTCGCCGCCGCTGGTATGGCCAATATGTTTGATGGCGATCCCCTGTGTGTCGGCTGCCACCTCGTTCTCGCCGTCACCAAGGAAGAACGAACCGCCCATCCCGATCCGCTTTTCCATTGCCCAGATCCCGTGCACCAGACTGTGCGGGACGGCTTGCACCGTGCCATTAGGTGAACCCCACGCCCATTTGACCAGCGAATGGCTGTCAAAGCTTCCTTTGCGCAGCATCATCGAGCCGTCCGGGTTGGTCTTGATGATGTCCATGTGTGACTGCGCGCGCACCAGCCGGATCACCCGATTGTCCATGTCGTTGGCTGGCAGGTCCATCTGGCTCAAGGTCTCCTGAATGAACCCGTGCCAGATCCCGTACACCTTCTCGGCCTCGGTGGCGCTTAAACCGAATCGATTAGCGTAATCGGCCACCTTCTGTTTGCGCACCGCCAAACTCATCGTGCCGCGATTAGTCCAGTACGACTCTTTCGGGTCCACGTTCCTGATCAGTGACCACAAGGACCGCATCGCTAACGGCTCGGCATTCTGGCTGTCGCCGCCCTGTTGTGATGCCCACGTGTTGATCATGTCAAAGGCCCGGTTGCCATACTGGCGGTTGATCTCGTCGCGGACAATGGACGGGATGCTGGCGGTCGGGTTGATGTGGACCGGCGGCGGCGTCGGTGCACCGGCGACACTGAACTTGTACTGCTGGAATTGCGGTATCGGCGTGTAGGTGCCGCTGGCTTTCATGTTCTCGATGTTTTCGAGCGCCATGATGTACTTGTCGGCCATATTGATCTGGTGCATGTCGCCGCTCAGCAACAATGCTTCCAGCTGCGGCTTGAGCGCCAGCGCCGCGTTGACCTTGGTCATGTTCGGCAGCTGATCGGCCATGTGGTGATTGATCGTCTTGGCGGCATCCAAGATCTGCGAATAATACACGTCGCCCGGCACGGTGCCCGGCGCTGGCGGCGGGGCCACCGTCCGCGCTGAGCCGGTCGTGCTGCGCAGGTCGTCGTAGTCCTTGCCGTTCTGGTCGTAGAGATGGACGTGTTGACTGGAATCCAGCTTGTAGTTGCTCAGGTCAACGTCGGCGATCCGATCACTCAGGCCCATCTGCTTGAAGTTGCCCCGCTGCGCGCTCTGGTGTTCCAAGAAATCCGTTTTCAGATCGAAGTGGTCGGCGTCAAGCGTGCCCTCGGCCAGCTGGCGCATGTTCTGCCAGCGTTTCTTCAAGACCTTGTCGATTTCCGGGTCGCCGGTCGTCACCGGCTCAGGCGGCAGCTCCCGCAACAACTTGGACACGTCCACGATGTCCAAATGCTTGAACAGATCCTGCGTGTGCAGGCTCGGGGCCATCGCCGCGTGCGGCGCTTCCCGGCTGCGCATGGTCCACAGCTCGCTCACCCCGTGCCCGGCATCCCACGCCTGCGTCAGCTTCGGCGCACCGGTCACCGCGTACCGGAACACGCCGGAATTATCCACCCGATGGACCTCGATCTTGCCAGCCTTGTCCCGCGTGATCCTGAGCCCGTCCGCCACGTGCATGTTGCCGGTCAGCGCGTCCAGCGCGAAATGCTTGCTGGCAATCTGCTGCAGCTTCTTTTTCTCGGCATCGGTCGCGCTGGCCATGAACTCGTCGATCTTCTGCCCGCCGACAAACTTCTGCAGCATCACCGGCTTGCCTTCGACCGTGAACAACTCGTGGTCGGGCACCTTCACGCCCATCTTGCCAAAGAACTCGGCAGCACGGGATTCGTCAATCAGCGCGTCGCCGCCGGTGCGCCGCAGGTACTTGTTCCCAGCCGCGTCCTCGACCACCGCCCCGGTGCCGTTGCCCACCGGATAATCCTCGACGTGCTTGAGCGCCATCGGGTCTTTCGGGAAGCCTTTCACGGTCAGCTCGACCTTGGGCGGTTTAGGTTC
>Ga0126371_10004622_pt1 | contig 12154 bp, 10 predicted proteins | sample PanSoiMetaPlot_4_FD_110145 | JGI IMG/M metagenome (GOLD analysis project Ga0126371, IMG submission 110145) | Tropical forest soil microbial communities from Panama - MetaG Plot_4 | ecosystem: Environmental > Terrestrial > Soil > Tropical forest > Bulk soil | place: Panama | collected 2016-02-17
ATAAGCGACCGCAGTTGATGAATGGAATCGTTGGCCACCACGCGCCCTTTGTGGAGGATGACCACGCGGGAGGAGACGCGCTCGACGATTTCCAAATCGTGAGAGCTGAACAGCACCACCTTGCCGCGCGCCGCCAACTCCTGGATCACGGTCCGTAGCACGAGCGCTGAGTTTACGTCGAGCCCGGAGAACGGCTCGTCGAGCAGGATGATTTCGGGATTGTGCAGCAGCGCGGCCGCGAGCAGCACCTTCTGGCGCATGCCTTTGGAATAGGAAGCAATCGGCACGTAGCGGTCTTCGTAGAGCGAGAAGAGATTCAGGAGGCCGGCGATTTTTTCGGCCAGCGGCTTGGAGCCCAGGCCGCGGAGCTGCCCCACCATTTCCAGGTGCTCGGCGCCGGTCAGATGCGGATAGAGATGCGGCTCTTCGGGGACATAGCCCAAACGCTGCCGGTGTGCGACGATGTCGCGCTCGATGGGCTCGCCGCGCCAAAGAATCTCGCCTTCGGTCGGCTCAATGAGCGCGGTGATCATCTTGAGAGTCGTGGATTTGCCGGAACCATTTGGGCCGAGGCAGCCGGTGATTTCGCCGGCGGGAGCGAGGAAGCTGACTTCGCTGACGGCGGGGATGCCGGAATAGAGCTTGGTGACATGCCGTACTTCGAGCATATAAGCAGAATACTACATAGTGCCCTGTATCAGGGCACGATTTTAGTCGTGCCGCGAAAAACGCACGACGGATGGGCTTCAGCCCCTGAAAGGCGCCTCCGTGCGGCGGCGCCAGATAATGGTCTACTGCCATGACCCGCCAACTAATCCTCCTGTTGTGGGCTGCCTGCGCCGTGTTCGCGCAAACGCCGGAGGGCTCCCCGCTATGCCCCGCGGCGGCTCGCCCCAACCCGAGCGGCGATTGGAACGGATGGGCGGACGCCGCGAATACTCGTTTCCAATCGGCTCGGCCAGCGGGCCTGACGGCGCAGAGCACGCCCAAGCTGCGTTTGAAATGGGCCTTCGGATTCCCCGCCGTCGCCACGGCCTTCGGAACGCCGTCGGTTTACCAAGGGAGGGTTTTCGTCGGAGCCGCCGATGGCTCGGTGTTTTCTCTCGACGCCCGCACTGGCTGCACCTACTGGACATATCAAGCTGCCGCGGGCGTTCGGACCGCGCCGGTGACGGGTGGTGGGCGGGCTTATTTCGGCGATCTCAAGGGGAGCGTCTACGCAGTGGACGCCGCCACGGGAGCGCTGGTTTGGAAAATGCGCGCCGATGACCATCCGCTGGCGGTGATCACCGGATCGCCGAAGCTCGATTCGGGACGGCTATACGTTCCGGTGTCCGGCCGGGATGAATCCATCGCCGCGACGAATCCTTCCTATGAGTGCTGCACATTTCGCGGCAGCGTTGTCGCTCTTGACGCGGCGACGGGCGCGAGGATTTGGAAAGCGTACACGATTATCGAAGAGCCAAAGCCGACCGGGAAGAATGCCAAAGGCGTGAAGACCTTCGGACCTTCTGGAGCCGTGCCCTGGTCGTCTCCCACGCTCGATTTGCAGAAGCGGCGGCTGTACGTCGGCACGGGAGTGAACTATTCCAACCCTCCGACGAACACCAGCGATGCGATCATCGCATTCGATTTGGATTCCGGCCGCCTGCTGTGGTCCCGCCAGCTCACCTCCGGCGATAGCTACAACTTTGCCTGCGGCGCGCAGGATAAAACCAATTGCCCGAAAGATCCCTTTATCGACGCGGACTTCGGCAATTCTGGCATTTTGCAGACGCTTGGCGGCGGAAAGCGAATCTTGGTCGCGAGCGACAAGTCCGGAATGGTTTACGGCATCGATCCGGATCGCGAAGGCGAGATCCTTTGGAAGCGCAAGATCGCGGCGGGCGGAGTGAACGGCGGAACGATGTGGGGAGGCGCGAGCGACAACCGCGGTGTAGCCTATGTTGGCATCTCCGATTTCACGGCAGGGCAGCCGGAGACGGGTGGCGGCCTCGTCGCGCTGAAGCTTGCGACGGGCGAGAGGCTGTGGACCGCTCCCGCTGCCAAACCCACTTGCCTGGGGACGGCGGGATGCAGCGCCGCGCAACCCGCGCCCGTGACCGTAATTCCCGGCATCGCGTTTCTTGGCTCGTGGGATGGCCACATCCGCGCGTACGAAACCTCACGCGGCGCGATCATTTGGGATTTCGACACGGCGCGTGATTTTCAGACAGTGAACGGCGTGAAGGCCAGGGGCGGATCGATCATCAGCATGGCGCCAGTCGTAGCGGGCGGGATGCTCTACACTACGTCGGGCTATTCGGGAAACGGAATACCGGGAAACGTTCTGCTGTCTTTTTCGGTGGACGGGAAGTAGCCGCCGCACGGGCTCCCGTGGAGCCTGGCTTTCAGCCTGCCGCCGGGCTTTGCCCGGCGTGAGCACTCGGATAGATCGCCCCCCCCCTCTCAAATCGACGTTAGCAATATCGAGCGTTGAATCCAAACCGAAACGGTCCCACAAGAAGTGAAGGAACGCGCGCACCTTGGGTGACGAGCTCAATCGCGATGAATGCCGGTTTGGTTATTGCGTGCGGAGTCGGGAACGGAACGAAGAGCGCGAAAGGCCGCTGCGAAGGATTCGTCTCGAGTGTCGTTCTTGAAGAGAAATGAAACAACGTCGGTGTCTACGACCACCGGCTTCATGCGGCCGGATCAGTTTAGCATGTCCCCCCATTCGCGCATCGCTGCAGGGAAGTCGTCGACGGACTCTTCTTCGGGCCAGAAGTCACCCAGCAGCTCGTGCGGATCGCGTGGAAAGGTAATACCTTGATCGGTAATCAATTCATCAACCGTCGGATGCCCCTCGCGGATGTACTTTTCGGCTAACGACATACTCAGCTCAAGCTTAAATATCCAACGCTATCGTCCGCGGCGCGCTACGACGCCTGCCGCTCCTCACGCCGCCAGCCAACTCTCGCCGCGATCCGCGACGTTAGCGGCCTGGCCATCTGCGAGGCTCGCACGCGGAAGACGCGGCTGCGGCCGTAGAACAGCCAGTCGATCAGCAAGCCGAGCCCGCCTGCCAGCGCCAGCCACGGCCATAGGTCGGTGGGGGCGGCGGCTCCCAAGGATGCACGTGGGATCCCACGGCGGACATTGGCCGGCGGTTTCCACACCGCCTCCGCGACGTCCGGAAGCGTCAGGGAGTAGACCGTCTCCAGGTCGCCCATCAAGACGCTGACGTTGCCGGGCGCGCCCGAAAAAAACTGTAGAACGTCGCCCTCGACCGTGAACGGAAGTGGGCGCTGATTTTCGTCTACTACGCGCACGCTCGCCGGATCGGTTCCCTTCGCCACTGGGATCCTCACCGTACCTACGGTTCCCGCCTGCATCTCCCACCGCCGGAACGTCCCCGGCGCCATCCAGCGGAGAATGTTCGCCATCAGCAGTGGTGTTGCCAGTTGATATTTCATGGACCCCCGGCCGGGATGAAAGCCGATGGCGACGCTCTTGAGTCCTTTGCCCTCGCGCGCTATGACCACAGGTCCACGTTCCGATTCCGCCACCACGACATCGCCTGCCCCGGCCTGGAACGTCTGCGCGGATTCAAGCACCACATCCTGCGTGCGCAAGCCCTCACCCAGCTCCGTATCGGCTCGCCATTTCTCCAGCCGGACGTTGCTCCGCTCGGCGACCACATGGAAGGGGGAGCCTTGGGCGGGCGGCTGGATGTACACCGCATGAGCGCGAGGCGGGACGGAAGGGATGAAATGGTCTAGCACGACGACGTCCGCCTTGGCCGCGGCGTCATATTGCTCCGGCGAGGCGAAATCCGCCTGCACCTGCGGATTCGATCCCATCAACGGGCGCAGCAGTTGCGGCTCGGCCGAATAGACCAGCACGCGCAACGAAGCCTGCGCAGGAAGCTCGATCAGCGCTCGATCGTCTTGCGCGAAGGCGTCTTTCACGTTCAGGCGCGCTTCCAAATATCCGGCCGGGCGGCTTTTGTAAGCAAAGGCGGCTTGTTCCTCGGCGCCGGGTTTCAGGTGCAGCAACCTTTCGCCGGCGGGCGATTTTGCGAATTGCAGAGCCAGCTCCACGTCGTGGGCGCGAGCCCCGTAATTTCGCACCACGACAAAGATATCCCACACGTCGGGCTGCGCGGGCGATCGCCGCAGGCCCACTTTGCGAATGCCGACGTTTTCCTGGGAAGCGCCCACCGGCAGCACCCGCAGATTCGCGGGCAGGGGATCGAGCGACGCTTGGTCTTCGGGGACGCGCTCCGCGCCGGCGTATACAATTTCGCCCACCCGCTTCGATTGCAGCTTTTGCGCCCGTTGCGCGTACTCCAGCGCCTGTTGCAGATTCAGCGCTGAGGCGCCCGGCTGCGACTGACGGATGGCATTCTCCACCACTTGCCGGTCCGACTCAAACGCCGTGGCGGGCGTGGCGAGAGCATCCGCTCGCACCAGCATCACGCGGTCGCGGCGGGGCAGGGATTTGAGATAGGCTAGCGCGCTTTGCCGCGCCTCGTCGAACAGCGTGCTCTGGCGGCCCCGCGAGTCTTGTGATCCCATCCAGGCGGATGTGTCCAGGATCACGACGTGGTCGCGTCCGGAATTGTCGATGATGCCCAGCCGCGGTCCGGCGATCGCAGCGACCAGGAGGAACAAGCTGATTAGCTCCAGCGCCAGGCTCCATGGCTGCTGAATGCGGCGGCGGTGCTTAAGTTGTGTCCGGACATCGGCGCTAGCCCAGAAGCGCAGGGTCGAGACGATCTGGTTACGCTTGGTTCGGTCCAGCAGGTACAGAGCGACCACGCCGGCGGAAATCGCCCCCGCCAGGCCTAGCAGTTCACCGAGACTGAGGTTGAGAAACGACACTTCAGCTCTCGCTCCCCGGCCGGCGCGTTAGCTGATAGCTGACAGCTGATAGCTGACAGCTGATAGCCGATAGCTTACAGCTCATTGCAAAACCCCGCTATTCACCAGCGAGCCAAACACCGCCTGCTCCAGCGCCAACGAGACCGCTAATCCCGCGTACCGTCCGCGATTGCGCAATGCAACGCGCTCCAGATGCTCGGAGTACGCGTCGAAATCGGCGGTGTAGCGGTCGCGAGCTTCGGCGTCAAAAGCCAGCTCCACTCGCTCGCCCGTCTCGGCGTCCTCCAGTTCAAGTTCTCCCTCCCAAGGCGGCTGGCGGTCTTCGTCGGCCCAGATCTGCACCAACATCAGCTCATGGCCGAAATCCGCCAGGTACTGCAGAGGCTTTTCGCAATCGCAGTCGTCCAAAAAATCGGAGATCACCAGCAGAAGTCCGCGCTGAGGATACTCCGAAATGAATTGGCGCGCGGTGGCCAGGAAATCGGTTCTTCCGCTGGGCTTCAGCGAACCCAGGAAATTGACTGCCGGTTGAAAACGATGGCGGCCGCCGGAAGCGGTAAAGGCGTCGTGCAAGCCCGCGGCGAAGGGTTGAAGACAGATGGAGTCCAAGCGCACCAGGCCCACGTAACAGAGGGCCGCGGCTAGTTTGCGCGCGTAGTCGAATTTCGACCCCGCTCCCGCCGCCATGGACTGGCTTACATCCAGCAGCACGCGCACGGGAATGCGCGGCTCGAGCTGAAACATTTTGAGAAACAGCTTTTCCAGGCGCAAGTAGGCCCGCCAATTCACAGCCCGCAAATCGTCGCCATGGTGGAAATGGCGATGGTCCAGGAATTCCTGTCCCGGCCCCGCGAATCGCGACGTGTTGTGGCCGCCGACAAGGCCCGGCAAGGATTTTTGCCAGTGGATGGTGAGGCGCTCGAGCTTCTCAAGCATGGGCGTGTCGAGCAGCGGTGCGTTCACTGGGAAATGCCTTCGCTAACGGGATAGGGCGGCGCTCGCCTCTTGGGAAACGCTGGGAATGATGCGGCTCAGGATCGTCTCGGCGGTTTGCCCTTCGGCGTGGGCGTCGAAGTTCAGGATGATGCGATGCCGGAGCACGGCGGGAGCGATGGCGTCAATATCCTCAACGGAAAGATGCAAACGGCCTCTCATCAGCGCGAGCACGCGCCCGCACTCCACCAACGCCTGAGCGCCTCGCGGCGAGCTTCCATAGCGGATATACTTGGCCGCCAGTTCGTGCCCCGTTCCTCCCTCGGGCTGAGTCGCCATCACCAGATCGATGGCGTGATCCTGAACGTGAGGCGCGACCAGCACCTGATGGCAAACGTCGCGAAGACCCAGAATCTCTTCGCGGTTCAGAACCGCTTCCACTGAGGCTTCATCCTTCTGAATCGTGCGCTCCACGATGGCTCCCAGGTCGGCGCGCGAAGGATATCTCACCAGGATCTTCATCAGGAAGCGGTCGAGCTGCGCTTCCGGCAGCGGATAGGTCCCCTCCATTTCGATGGGATTCTGCGTGGCCATCACCAGGAAGGGGGCTTCCAACACATGCGTGGCCGTTCCGCTGGTGACGGTACGCTCCTGCATGGCTTCCAGTAGCGCGCTCTGCGTCTTCGGAGTGGCGCGGTTGATCTCGTCGGCGAGCACCAGGTGTGCAAAAATCGGCCCCGGTTGGAACCGCAGCGTTTTCGCGGCCCCCTCCGTGTCGATAATCATGCTGCCGACGATATCGGCCGGCATCAGGTCCGGAGTGAATTGGATGCGCGAATATTTGAGGTGCAGCACCCGCGCCAGCGTGCGCAGGAGCGTGGTCTTTCCCAATCCCGGAACGCCCTCCAGCAGCACATGCCCGCCCGACAGCAGGCAGATCAGCACGCCCTCGACAACGTCGTTTTGGCCGACGATGATTTTTCCGATTTCGTCCCGGACTCGGGCGAGCTGGCTGGAGGCAAGTTGAAGAGCGGCGTCGGGTTGCACAGGGTTCATTCTATCTTAGAGTCCCTTTCTCTCCCAAGGAAATCGTAAAGCACCCTTGAGTTTGACCCTTCGGACCACCTATTCGTTCCGCCGAGGAAAATAGATCTCTCGCAAAGGCGCAAAGATCGCCAAGGAAGTATTCTTTGCGAGCTTTGCGCCTTTGCGAGAGATTTATAGCCGAATGATGTTCGCTGACGTGAATCCCTTCAGCGCGTTGCGCGTATCCACGATCAGCTTGGCGCCGTTAACCACGGATCTATAGTCGAAGCAACGATGGTCGGTGACGATGACCACGCAATCCACCTCTTCAAGCACCGCACCCGAGTCCACCGACTTCATCTCGATCCCGTCGGCCTGGATGGCAGGAACGTAGGGATCGGTATAGGTGATGCGGGCGCCACGGCGGCCGAGCAAATGGATGACGTCCAGCGCCGGTGACTCGCGCACGTCGTCAATATCGCGTTTATAGGCCACGCCCAGCACGTGCACGCGCGATCCTTTGAGCGGCTTCGAATGCTCGTTCAGCGCGTTCTGAATTTTGTCGACGACGAAGTGCGGCATCTGGCCGTTGATGTAACCCGCCAGCTCGATGAAGCGCGCCTCGATGCCGGCCTGCTTTGTCTTCCAGGAAAGGTAAAACGGATCGATGGGAATGCAATGGCCGCCGAGGCCGGGGCCCGGGTAGAACGGCATGAAGCCGAAAGGCTTCGTGGCCGCCGCGTCGATCACTTCCCAAACGTTGATGCCCATGCGGTCGCACATCAGCGCGATTTCGTTCACCAAGCCGATGTTGATCATGCGGAACGTGTTTTCGAGCAGCTTCACCATCTCGGCGACGCTCGTGGATCCAACCGGGACCACCGTCTCCAGGGCCTGACGATAAAACGCAGCGCCCATTTGGGTGCACGCCGGGGTGATTCCGCCGACCACTTTCGGAATGTTTTTGGTTTGGAATTGAGGGTTGCCGGGGTCCACCCGCTCCGGCGAAAAGCAAAGAAAGAAATCCTCGCCCACTTTCAAGCCGCCCTGCTCGAACATGGGGAGCATCAGCTCGTCAGTAGTGCCGGGATAGGTAGTAGATTCGAGGATCACCAGTATTCCCGCGTGAAAATGTTTGGCGATTTCTTGGCACGAGCTGAGGATATAACTCATGTCCGGATCTTTGGTTTTGCGCAGCGGCGTCGGGACGCAGATGTTAATGGTGTCTAGCTGCGCGACGGCGGCGAAATCGGTGGTCGCGCGGATTTTGCCCGCCTCCACCAAAGGCTTCAGAACGGAGGTTGGTACGTCCTGGACGTAGGATTCGCCGCGGTTGACGGCTTCCGCCTTCGAGGCTTGCACGTCGATTCCGGTGACGCGGAAGCCGGCATGAGCCAGCTCAACCGCCAGAGGCAGTCCCACGTACCCAAGGCCCACCACGCCGGCGTGGGCATGGCGGGATTCGATTTTGCGGCGCAAATTCTCCAGATGATCCATGCGGTGCTCCTAAACGCGCCGACGCGCCGGTTATTCCGTCCCATTCCAGTAAAACTCGCCGCGCGCCACAATCTCGGCAGGCCCAGCCAATAGAATATCGTCGGAACTCCAGCGAAGATTCAGAGGGCCCGCGGGCGTCAATACCTTCACCGGGCTCTCCGCCAACCCGCGCGCGACAGCCGCTGCCGCGGCGCCTGTGGAACCAGTGCCGGAACTCTGCGTAACGCCCGCGCCACGCTCGAAAAACCGCACTTCCAGCGTATGGCGGTCGATTACGTGAACGAAGGACACGTTTGTGCGGTTGGGAAAGCGCGGATGGCGCTCCAGTTGCGCTCCGAGCGCGCGCCAATCGAAATCGAAGCTCGCGACGAACACCGCGCATTGTGGGTTGCCCGCGTTCAGAATCACCGTTTCGTGGCCCGCGACAATAGCCGAGCGCAACTCCTCGATCCGCACGGGCCCCATGTTCATTTCGAAAATGAAGCTGAGCCCGCGGCGCTCCAAAAGCTTCAGAACTTTGATCCCCGCGCCGGTAAGGATGGCGATTTCCTCGCGTGCCCGCCCCGATTCCACCAGTAACGCGGCCGCGCAGCGTGTTCCATTGCCCGAGATTTCGCTCCGGCTGCCGTCGGAATTCCACAATTCGATCGCGGCGTCAGCTTGATCCGAAGCCGACAGGACGATCCAGCCATCGGCGCCCGCCCCGGAGTGGCGATCGCAGAGCGCGACCGCGAGGGCGGGGAAATCGGCGGCTTCCTGCGGCAACCCATCGCGCCAGGTTAGAAGAAAATCGTTTCGCGCGCCATGCGCTTTGACGAAGGGGATGGAGACCACTGGTTAAAACGATGTGAACTTGCGGAATTCCTCGAAACGCGCGTCGATTTCGGAACGCTCCAAGGTGCGGAAGCGCTCCACGCCGAATCGCTCGCAGCAGAAGCTCCCCATGACGGAGCCGTAGATTACCGCGCGGCTCAATTCGCCGCGGCTGATGTGATCGGCTTCCAGATCGAAGCCCTGTTGGGCCAAATAACCGATGAATCCGCCCGCAAAGCAGTCTCCGGCGCCAGTGGGATCGAAAACGTCTTCCAGGAGATAACCCGGCACGACGAACATCGAGTCATTGCGGAATAGCATGGCGCCGTACTCGCCGCGCTTGATCACCAGCGTGTGCGGGCCCATGTCGAGAATCGCGCGCGCCGCCTTCTTGAGGTTGTCCTGGCCGGAGAGCATGCGGGCTTCGCCATCGTTGATCAGCAGAAAATCCCACTCGCGAATAGTGGCCAAAAGCTCCTCGCGAAAATCCTTGATCCAGAAATTCATGGTGTCGCCGCCGGCCAGGCGCAGGCCGTTCATCTGCGAGCGGACTTGGCGCTGCAGGCGGGGCTGAATGTTGCCCAGCAGCAAATAAGGCGCAGTGGTGTAGAGCGGCGGCAGCTTGGGCTGAAACTCCGCGAACACGTTCAGCTCGGTCGTGAGCGTGATGCGGTCGTTCATGTCCGGCGTATATTTACCGGCCCAAAAAAAGGTCTTTCCGGGCACCCGTTCCAGGCCTTCCAGGTCGACGCCATGGGCCGTGAGCAGATCTGTATCTTCTTGGGCGAAGTCGTCGCCCACCACAGCGACGATGCGGGTCTTGGTGAAATAGCTGGCGGCGAGGGAAATGTAAGTGGCCGCTCCGCCCAGCATGCGATCCACGCGGCCATGCGGGGTCTCGACACCGTCGTAAGCGACGGATCCAACGACGACAAGAGACATTTTCACATTGTAGCGGGCTCGGAAATCTGGCGCCCGTTGAAACACAGATGGGTATCGTGATTCACTCCTCGGGGAGTCCGCCCGCAACACGCTTTCGGCCCAGGCCTTCGACTCCGGCACTCCGTGGGTGATCGAATACCAGACCAAGCTCTCGTCGAGGCCGAAATAGGCGTGTACGATCCGATTGCGCTGAGAAATGATTCGATGCCAGGAAAGCTCCGCATAGGATTGCCGAAGCCCGCTGGAGAGACGCGCAGCCGCCTCTCCAATTACGGTGAGATGGTGGAGGAGTGCAGCGCGAGCGACTGGGTCGTGTTCGCATTCCTCGGCCGTCCGTCCCGAGCATAGTTGTTGAATCTGATCGCAGGCTTGGATGACGTCCTCTATGAAAGCGGCGTCACGCCGCATAGATGACTTTTGCGTCGCGCAATACGTACGGACGAACACGAGGCTTTAAGCCTCTTTTGGAAACCAGGTCGACCTTTCGTCCCAGCAGATCGCGCAACTCGTCTTCCAGGCCCGCGAATTCCCATAGGCCTGTAGGAGCATCCGGTTCAAACTCCACCAAAATGTCGATGTCGCTTTCGGGCTTCATATCGCCGCGGGCGGCGGAGGCGAAAACGGAGAGCTCGCGAACATAGTACCGGCGGCAAAGCTCGGCGATGGCTTCTGTGGGAAGCTCAATGCCTGAAGCGAGCGTCATCGGAACTCTTCCTGCAACTCTTCCAACGCCTTCGAACCCGGGCACAGCGTCTCGAACGGAACGTTCACCAGCGGGACTTCCGAGGTCTGACTCAACTCGTGCATATCGGCGGCGGATTCGTCGAGGTAGAGCAATCCTGTCAGGATTTCCCCTTGGTCCTGATGGCGGTCGAGATACGCGGAGACTTTGCGCCGGTCTGTGGGATCGTAGCCCAAAGGCACGGAGGTGAAGCGGACGACGCTGCCGTCGTGCAGCGTCACGCTGGTCGCGCCGTTGGGACCGATGTGCGCCAGGATCTCGTTGGCGGGCGGGACAAAATCCGTTTCGGTAGCGCGGATCATGTGCTTGCGCGTTTGCAGATAGCTTTTTGTCGAGCCGGAATGGTCGTTGAAGGTCACGCACGGCGAGATCACGTCGATCAATGCGAAGCCGCGATGGGCGACGGCGGCTTTCAGAATCGGCACAAGTTGGTCTTTAGCGCCCGAAAAGCTGCGGGCGATGAACGTCGCGCCCAGGCTCAGGCCCAGCCGCACGGGATCGATCGGCGCCATGCGGTTCGGCTCACCGCGCTTGCTCTTGGAGCCGATGTCGGCGGAAGCCGAAAATTGTCCCTTCGTGAGGCCGTAGACGCCGTTGTTCTCGATGATGTAGACCATCCGCACATTACGGCGAATGGCGTGGCAGAGCTGGCCCAAGCCGATGGAAAGCGAATCGCCGTCGCCGGAGACGCCGATGTAGATCAGATCGCGATTCGCCGCGGCCGCCCCGGTGGCGATGGCGGGCATGCGGCCGTGCGCCGAGTTAAATCCGTGCGCGCCACCGACGAAATAGGTGGGCGTCTTGGAAGAGCAGCCGATGCCGCTCAGCTTGGCGATGTGGTGCGGCGGCGTGGAAAGCTCCCAGAAAGCGCGCGTGACGGCGGCGGTGATGGAATCGTGCCCGCAGCCCGCGCATAGCGTGGACATGGAGCCTTCATAGTCCCGGATGGTCAGGCCCAGCTCGTTGCGCTGGAGGCTCGGGTGGGTGGCGATGGGTTTGGCGATGGAAGGCATGGTTACGCGCTTACGGTTTCAATGACCGCTCCCTCGCGGTCGCGGCTCAGCAGGGCATCCACGACATGGCGGGCGCTGAGGGGGAAGCCGCCGTAAACCAGGATGCTCCGGAGCTTCTCCTTGGCGGCCGCGGTTTCGAGGAGCAACAGAGATCTTAGCTGGGCGTCGCGATTTTGTTCTATCACGTAGCAGAGATCGTGCTCGGCCAGGAACTGTTCGACTTGCTCATGGAAGGGGAAGCCCTTAATCCGCATGTAGTCGAACGGAACCTTATCCTGCGCTTCGCGGACTGCCGGGTCGCAGCCGCCGATGGCGATCACGGC
>Ga0126371_10004623_pt1 | contig 12154 bp, 23 predicted proteins | sample PanSoiMetaPlot_4_FD_110145 | JGI IMG/M metagenome (GOLD analysis project Ga0126371, IMG submission 110145) | Tropical forest soil microbial communities from Panama - MetaG Plot_4 | ecosystem: Environmental > Terrestrial > Soil > Tropical forest > Bulk soil | place: Panama | collected 2016-02-17
CGCATAATGGCAATTATGGAAAATGAACGGGGAGTGAACATGCATCAGATCGAGCTGAGCGACGAGGATATCGAGATCACCAGCCATGCGCTCGCCGAGCTGGAGCGGCACCAGCAAGGCGTCGCCGACGAGGTCTACGGGTTTAGCGGCCTCTTGCCCAACCCGACACTCTGCGACGAGTATCTCGACCACGCGAGGGCGGCCCGCACCGCGCTCGCCAAGCTCAAGAAACGACGGGTGCGATGGGCGAAATGACTGACGAAGATCTGGTCGCCGCTATCCGCGCCCGCAAGCAGATGACGGCGATTGCCAAAGCCGCCTTCGAGAGCAAGGACCCTCGTCTGATGGTTGCACTTCGCCAAGCCGTCCGCGCGGCTGCGGAAGCGCTCAACCGCGTGCGTTCGGGCGCTTCCGATACTCCGTCAGGCGACCGGCCCGGCTGACATCCTCCAGCGGCGGCCACTCGTGGCTGCGCCTGCCGGTCGTATCTCTTGCGGGCCATCTATCGTCATATTGCTGTTCGACGATGTCGCAGGCGCGCCGGAACTTGCGCCCGACCGGGTCCGTGGTATCGGGCTGGTTGCTGTGGAGCTCGTTGCCGCTGCCTCTCATCGCCGCTTCTCCTTGGCTGCCGGCTTCTTGCCGCCGACCGCGATGCCGGGAAACTTCTTTTCGACGGCGCGCTTTACCGTTGCCTTCTCGCCCGGCGTGCCGTGCTGCGAGATCCGCGCCAGCGCATTCCTGGCGTGGCTTGCATTCGGAATCGGATAAGAGCCGGCTCCCTTTTTTTCCGGGCCCTTGCCTTTACCAGGCAGCGCGAAATCGCGCTTCGGAAGCGCGTCACGCCCCCGCGTTGTCAGTCGTGCCATCGTCAGCCTCCTCTCGTGCTAAAAGGAAATGCCGGCGCTGTCGACGCCGGCACACCAGAGAGGAGTACGCCGATGGTCAAGATCGGTAAGCTCCGACTGCAGATCGTAGTGATCTTTGTTCTGCGGATCAAGATCACACGCTAGCAGCCGGGGGGAGTCAACCATCGCGGTTGGCTCCTCCCTCTCAGGTGTCGCGCCGCTCATTCCCCGGTCAGCGCTTTGACGCGCTCCATCATCTTTTCGAGCGCCGCGACCCGGTCCTCGAGGGATGCGGCAGGTTTCGCCTCCGGCTGCGGCTGCTCCGGCAGGGCCTCGGTCTTTGGCTCTTCATCACGGCTTCGCATCATTTCCCTCCATCAGGGGTAGCGTGATAAGCGATCTCCATGCAGCGGTTTAAGAGAACCGAAACCATCGCGTTGCGCTGCGCCGACTGATTGTCGACAAACCACATGACCATGCCGAGAAACGCGGCATTGATCAGGATCAGCAATAAAAACGCAGGCGGCAGCGCGCGGATCAGCGAGTCGCCGATGCGAGCGACCTGGGCAACGACGCCCTGGTGCTCGGCCTCGGTCATGCCGCCGCGTCCTTGAGCGCCGCAACCGCGCCTGCGAGCTGCTGCACCGCACGCCACAAGACGTAGCAGAGCGGCAGCGGGTTGATCGACTGATAGCCGTTTGTCGGCGCCTCCATGAACGCTGGCGGGATCGGCCCCTCGATCTCGTCAGCGATCATCGAGAAATCCCAATGCTGCGGCTCGGCGCCGGGGAACGGGTTGTTGAAGTCAAGGCTGTGGATCGGGACCTGGTTAACCAGCGCCAGCGCGTCGGCGCTCGCGTCCTCGATGTTGCTCTTCAGCCGCCGGTCGGATGGGGTTGTCGCCCAGGAGAGCGAGCCGGCGCCGTAAACGGCGATCATCGAGGTGGCGTTGGTGCCGACGCCCAGGCTGTTGACCTGCACGCCGCCAGTGCCGCCGGGGCTGACAACGCTGGCGCCTACACTCGTCCCGTCGACAGTCAGCTCGAGCGAAGTATTCACCCAGCTGAATCCGATGTGACCGGCGCCCCCGATGCCATTGTATTGAATGCCGGCACCGCCGACCGACATGCTGGCATTGGTGGTGACGGCACCTAAGGCTGTTGTCCCGGTTGTGGCGCTGATCCCTCCGGTCACATTGAGGGTATTGCTGGCAACCAGCGCTCCGCCAACCGTCAGGCCGCCGGTGAGCGTTCCCCCCGCCAGCGGCAGGTAATTAGCCAGCGCGGTATTCATCGCCGCGGTCGTCGCATAGCCGGCGATCGAGGCGCCCGCCGGTATCGTCACCGTCCCGGTAAAGGTCGGGTTGCTGATCGGCGCATAGGCCCCCAAGACGCTCGTCAGCTGCTGGAACGGCACCGGGTTGAGGTTCGCCGTGGCGTTTCCCGAGAGCTGCATCAGCCCGGTCATCTGACCGCCGGCGAGCGGCAGGAACCCGGTCGTTGCCGCAGTGATCAGCGAATTGACCTGCTGCAGCGGCACGGCGTTCAAAGGGTTCACCGCATTGCCGCTAAGGGTTAGCGATCCGGTCAGAATGCCGCCCGCCAGCGGCAGCCCCGGCACCCAGCGGTTGGCGGGAGCACCGACGCCGACCCGCAGGTACGCCTGCCCGTCTGCCGGCGCGTCCGGGGTCACGGTATTGGCAACCGCGGCCTCCAGCTGCCCATAGGTCGCCGCTTGCAACGGCTGCGTGGCATTGGCGTTCAACAGCAGCGCCCCCGACATTTGGCTGCCGGCGAGCTGCACATAGCGCCCGTCAGCCTCGGCCAGGGTCAGACCGCCGGCATGGATTGCCTGGAAGGCGCCGGCGATGGTCGAATAGATGATCGTGTCGCCGTTAAAGACGGTCTGTCCCTGCAGGCCCGGGATCGGCTGCGACACGACGACGCCCGAGGGGCTCGTGGTAATGGCAAACCAGGTGTAGCCGTTGACCCGCTCGGAGAGCTGCGTCAGGTCCGGCACGTTGGTGTCGGCGTCCCAGGTGCCCTGGTAGAGCGAGACCGCGGCGATCTGGTTCAGAACCCACTGCGCGGGCGCCGCACCGTTGGGCATCGCCGGCACCGCCGCCATGTCGGTGATGGTGTTGCCGCTACAATTAATATTCCCTTGCATGGTTCCACCAGACAAGGGTAGAAATGTTCCTTCGGTTTGCGAGATCGCTACCCATTGACCAGTCTCTCTTCCCCAGACCTGGCCAACCGGAACGGGCGGAACTTCTGGAATCCCCGCAGTGGAAAGCATGGTATCCACATACGCTTTACTGGCAGCTTGAGCGTCGGCGGAGGGCATGACAGGGTTCAAGAATAATGGTCCCGTCATCGAAGATCCAACAAGTAAAACGGCCTGAGATTGGACTGCAGCTTGTGCAGCCGCGTCGACATATGGCGGTACTAAAGAAGGAAGAGCCGCATTTACTGCTTCTACAACGCTTGGTTCTATAAGTTCAGCCAGAGGAACTTGCGTAAAATATGGGGCTGTAAAAACTAATCGTGGTATATCTTCACTATCCGGTATTCCAATAGCAGGCATATTGCCTTGGGGCACGTTAGTCGGGATATTTGCGCTCATGATTTCGCTCCCCTCACAAGCTTACTTGCACGAGTGCTTTTCGTATGATCCCGAGACGGGACGCCTGATGTGGAAGCCGCGCCCGCTGCATCATTTTAAACAGCAGCACGACCAGACGGCATGGAACAATAAAAATGCTGGAAACACCGCTGGCAGCCGAGGAGGGAACTACCTCTTTGTCAGCGTTGGCGGATGCCACGTTTTGGTGCACCGCGTCGTCTGGGCAATGAGGACGGGAACGTGGCCCGAGCGCGTTGATCATCTCAACCGCGACGGTCTGGATAACCGCTGGGAAAACCTTCGCGAAGCGACCCAGCAGCAGAACCTTTGGAACCGCAAATTGCCGATACGTGATCTGCCGCGCGGTGTGAGGCGATCCCCTCGCGGCGGAAAATTCATTGCTCGCGCGACGATTAATTACGAAGAAATCCATCTCGGCTCGTTTGACACGCCGGAAAAGGCGCACGCCGCCTGGCGCGCGTTTGTCGAGCGCGAGCGCGGCGAGTTTTTCCGCGCGGATTAGCATCCCGCCTCCTTCAGCTCTACGACCTCGTGCGGTTTCTGCGCCTCGGCGAGCGCGATGTTTAATCTGTTGATCACCGGGATACCGTACTTGCCCGGGAGCTCGAGCAGCCCCGCCTGGATGACCGGCCAGTCGCTCGCCGGAAGTGGTATGAGGATTATATCGTCAGGCATATGCGCCCCCGCTATAATGCGGGACGGGGAGCGAGCCGAATCGCTCCCCGCCCCTGACCAAGAGCAATCGGACGAGGACTGCCATGGCTGATGAAAATCCTAGCACAGACCAACCCGAAAATTTGGTGCTCGTCTACCTGCGCCGTATCGATCGGCGGATGGACGACATCGACCGCAAGTTCGATGAATTTATCCTGCGGCTTGCGCGCCTCGAGCGCGAGGTTGCGAACCTGCACGCCGATTTTGCGATGCTCGCAGCGCGGCTGGACCGGCACGAGCAGCATCTTGAGCGCATCGCGCGGCGCCTCGATCTGGTCGAGGTTTGAGTCATGAGCGCCGACCTTGTCACCACATTCACCGCCAGTTTTGGCCTGTTCGCGGCCTTTGTGATCGCCGGGTTCGTCTTGCTGTTCAGCGAAATACGGCGCCTTGAAACAAAGATCGACGGGGGCTTTGCCGGCTTGCGCACCGAGATGGCTGAGCAACGCGCGACGATGGCCGAGGAGTTCCGCGCGCAGCGGGCCGAGGTCAGCGCCCAGGTCGCGGCCTTTGCCGCAGCGATCAATGCGAGCCGGGGCTGAGCGATGACCGACGATACATCCGACTGGGATCGTCGCGAGCAAGGCGCTCGCATCGACAAGCTGATCGCGGAAACGCACAAGCTCGTGGCTGAAGCAGCCAAATATCCCGCCGAGACGGCAAAGCTTGTCGCCGAGGCGCGCAAGTACCGCTGGATCGATCCCTTGCTGGCGCTGGCGACCATCATCGCCGCGCTCGGCATCTCCCGCTTTTTTGGACACTGAGCGATGAGCGCCAACCCAACCACGGACGATATTCCCGCTCTCAATCTGCGCGAGCAGGTAATCCGCATCGATCGCGCGCTTGCCGAGAGCCAGAAGTTTCAGGCCGAGCGGGAGAAACTGCTGGCTGAGGCGCAGAAGCTCAACCGAGACCGCTGGCTTGCGCCGATGCTGGCGGTCGCCGCAGTGATCGGGGGCCTGCTCGGCGTCGCCTCGTTCATTGCCAAACTGATCAGCTGAATGGGAGCGCTGGGTTAAAATGGAAATCATATTTGGCTGGCTCATCGTCGCGGTCTATCTCGTCCTAGCCATTGTTTTTTTACCTGAGTACGGATGGTTGGCTGCAATGCTTATTGCATGGCTTGAGGCCGGCGAACTCTTTGGAGAGCAAGCGGTCGGTGCGTTCGGGCTCGCCGTTGCTCTTACTGTCGCCTTGGTCGGCTGGGGATTGAAGTTGGTGCGATGGATACATCGGCGCCGCTCACCACTGTTGTTTGGGACGACAAAATGATCATCTGGTTTGGCCTTGCGATCCTCTGGTTCGTGCTGATGGGCTCCATGTATGGTGCGGAGGGCATCTGGTTCCCGGCTCTTTTCATGGGCTATGGAATTGCCATCGAATGGCTCGGCAGCGATGCCATCGGCAAGATCGTTGCCGGCAGCGTTATCGTCTTTTGGGCTGGGTACGTCGCCTTCGTTCTTGGGCGCTGGATATGGCGAAAGCTTCATCGCCCTTTACCGCAACTGATTACCAAGGGACGCACCGCCGCTGCCGGTCAGCGTTGATAGGTACGGAGCGCCAACGCGGGTTCCTCGCGCTAGAAGGGCGTTAGCGAAGTCAGGTGTCTCCTGGTACGCATGCCCGAGCATTCTGACACCGCGCAGCGCTAACGGCGCAGCCAGCATCGTCCCTGCGACAAGTGGGTTGGTGAGTGTTTGAGGCAATGCAAGCGGCAGGAAGTGCGGCACCGCTTCAGCCGCTCCCACAGCGGTCGTCGCTAGCGGCGCAAGCCAGCCGCCTCTGCTGTAGACCGGCGATGCACTCGCCGCACCACCAAACGTCCGCGCTGCATCCCGAGAGAAATTGACCGCTTGATCGGTAAGCGATTGTCCAGTGCCGAGACGCTTAAAGTCTGGATACATCCGGCCCATAACCGACATGAGCCTTGAAGGATCAATGTTGCCCGTAATCGGGTCAGCAGCCGCCTCGCCTGCTAGAGCAAGCTTGTATTTCTCGCGGGCCAAGCTGTAGGCCTGCGCTACGCCTGGCGGTGACGACTGCGTAAACGCATCATGGATTGCGGACTCGATCTCGCTCGCCGGCTCGGAGATCTCAGGGATGCGGCTGCGCGTTGCACTATCGAGCGGGTTGTTAGTTTTTAGGAGATCACCAAGATCGTCGCCGGAAATCTGGCCGTTGGCGTCGACCTTCTGAACCACCTTGTTGACCAGGTTCTTGATCTGCCGCCGATCGGTGTTCGCCTCGATGTCGGCGAGACGGTCTTGAAACGTCTGGCCGTTGCTCGTCGGGATGTCGTAGTCAATCTTGCCCGAGCGCACCGTGTTCCCGACGTCCTGACCCAGTTTCGGGATCACCGTCCCAAGCGTATCAGAACCATAGTTCGGCGTGTTCTCGCCAATGATGTTGCCCCAGGCTTTATTGATTTGACCGGCTTGCGCATCGCTTGGCGGCCCACCTGCTTTAGTTGTGCTTCCGGCACGCGGCAGATTGCCAGCTTCGACATCAACGCCGGCATCCTGCATGTTGCGGCCTGCAGTCTGCGTCGCCTGGTTGATCGTCTGACCAGTCCCAGCAGCTGCTTCCCCGTAACCGCCGAGCATGCCGAAAGGCAGTCCCCATTCAGCGCCGTGAACGAAGCGGCTTCCGAGCGACTCATTCGGAGCGCCGCCCGAAGTCAGCATGTTGCCCACGCCGCCAGCAGTGGCACCATAGATACCACCCCGAGCAACAAGAGCCGGCACCGAAGACGCCCCCAGCGTCGGCAGCAGCTCTCCGCCTGCAATCATCGCGGGAGCCGTCGCTGCGGTCTCGCCGAGCACCCGTCCGCCCCCTGCCGCCCAGGGATGCGCGACCAACGCGGCTTTCTGCTCCGGCGTAAACTTCGATTCGGTCGCAGCGGTTAATGTGGGGTCCTGGCCGAAAATGCGCTGAATCCCGCCAGCGACATTGCCCATTCCCTGCAGTGTACCGGTCTGAAATGCCTCGAGCGCGTTCCCAGGTGTGACGCCCGGCGGCACCGCCGGTGCCGTCGCTGATGGCGGGAAAAGAGATTTCTCTTCTTCCGGCGTGAGCGCGCCCGACGCATCGGCAGGTGGCGCTGCGGAGGTCGCGGGCGCTGCCGGTGAATTGCCGTCGCCAAAGAGGGCGCGCATTTCCTCGTCGGTCAGGGGCGACGGATCCGCCACTCTATCCTCCCGTAATCGGCAGGTTATAGAGGCGGCTCGCCTCCTTGATTGAATTGTAATAGTTAGTGAGCTCTGGACCCTTGAGACTATTGCGGTAACTGGTGCGCTCGGCTGGCGTCATCAGATTGAAAGCAAAACCGACCGGGTCAAGGTTCTGCATATACTGCGCACTATCATCCGCGTATTGCGGAGCGTACACGCTAGCCTGTCTTCCGTGCTTTTGCTCAAAATTCAGGTACGCAGCATTGTTCATCCTCTCCAGCCCGATTGTGCGGGTAATGAGGTCGTCCAGCGCTTCGCGCTGCTGGGTCTGCGCGCTCGGGTTTGCCATCTTCTGCTCGGCCTGCGCGAGGTCGCTACGCTGCGCACCTGGAAGCGTCATGTAATAACGTTCAAGGTCTTTGTTGATTTCCGAAAAGGCCGTGTTGTTGTCCTTCATCGCTTTTGGCAAATCGATCCCCCAGGCATTAGCGATGCCCTGGAGGTTCTGTAGATCCTGCGTACCTGGCCCGACGGCTAGCTTCTCGTTCTGCCGCAAGAGACCGAGCGCTTGACTAAGGCCCGAGGTGCGTGCCTCGAATTGGGTTGCGTTCGCGCGGGCCGCCTTGAACTGATCGCTACTGTCTTTGGCAACGCTCGCAGGAACGGCCTCGGTTGGACCCGTGGTCGCACTGGTTTGTGATACCGCTCCTTGTCCGCCGCCAAAGACCTTGGGAATCGCCGCCGCCGCAGTTGGCGGCAATGCGCCGCCCTGCTCGTTGCGGATCATCGCCTCGACCAGCTTCGACTTAACTGCAGGATTGCTAAGGTCGAGGGGCTGGTCGGGGCCGACGCCGACAATTTGCGAAGCGCGGTTGATGAGGGTTGGCGTCGGGTTGCCGTCGCTGGCGGGCGCCCAGGTCGAGACAATGCCGCGGATCGTGGTAAGCGGCGTGCCGGTCGTCGCACCGGAGGCGTAACGATCGAGCTGGTTTGAGATCGCCTGCACGCCAGCTTCGGGCGTATCGAACTGTTGCCAGCCGCGCGGATTGGTGTTCGGGCCTCCCGCTGCCGGCACATTGGGATTGCGCATGCCGGCGAAATTGTTGTGCTGCACCTCCCAATTGCCGGCGCCGGGTGTGGACCCTGCCGTCGGTGGCGACGCGCCGCCACCGCCGCCTTGCGGAGCTTGCGGGACTTGCGGAATACTGGGTGCAGTGCCCGGTGCCGGGATCGTGCCATCGGTAAACGCGGCAAACGGATTGATGTGGTTCTGTTGGAAGAAATCGGCCTTGGTGCCCCCGCGATGCTCCACACCCTGCTTGTCAGTGTAATCGTAGGGCTCGGCAAGATAGGACTGTAGCTTGAGCGCACCCTCGGGCGTCAGCCCCCTGGGCAAGTAGTCCGGAGTTGATCCCGCAGCAGCAGGTGCCGTGCGGATAAGACCGGTGCCCACATCCTGGTAGCCTCCTTGCCCGCGCAGATGCAGCTGCTCGAGCCCGGCGCCGGTCGCGAAGACCATGCCGTTGACGAGGTCGCGGGCGTTGCCGTTTGGCCCGAGCTGATTGATCTGCCCTTCGACATTGTTGATCATTTCCGGCGTTGCGATATTGAGCGCCCTCGCCCGCTCGAGCATCTGCATCGCCTGATCAGCCGGGATCGGGCTCTTACCGTCGCCATAGATCGGCCCGAGAAAGCCGGAAATGCCTGAGAGCATTGCTTGTGCCCCCGCAACCCGGTTCTGCGTGCCAGTACCCTGCGCACCTACCGCTTGCCCAGCCTGCTGCATAGCAGGCCCGGCGTTCCATGCTGCTGCCGGATTGGCGCCGATCAACCTATTGAGCAGCCCCTGGTCGACCTCGCCTGTCGTTGGATCAATCGCCTGGCTGTAGATCCCGGCCATCGCGTTTCTGGCTTGGAAGTCTTTGAGCGCGCTCACGCCCTGGATGGTCTGCCCGAGCTGCTGCATCGGGTTGGGCGGGTTGGCAAGGCGGTTGATGAGCGAGCCGGTGCCGGGATCGATGTTGCTGCCCATCGCCTAGGGTCTCACTCTGTCGTAATGTCGATCGGCTGATTGCTGGAGAACGGGACACCGGTGCCACCGCCGCTAAAAGTATTACCGCCGGTCAGCGTCGAGCCGGTGTTGCCAAACGCGTTGCTGAGCAGCAATGCGCTCGTCAGCGAGTTGCCGAGGCTCGAGCCGGCGCCGGTGAGCGCCGAGCCCTGAAGGTTCCCCGCAGCCTGCTGGGCGGCGGCGGTATTGGCCGCGCCCTGGGTGATCGCCTGCCCCTGGTTGCCGCCGGTCGCGGTCGCCGCCTGACCGACATCGGCAGCGGCAGCCTGCCCGGTCAGCACCTGGTTATAGAGCATGTTGTAGCGGTTCTGCTGGTTGGTCCAATAGTTCTGCAGGAACTGCCCGTAATTGCTGCTGGCGAGCCCGGTGACAAAGCTGCCCATGCTTTTGAGGAGCGGACCGGACCGACCTCCCAAGCCTTGCGCGCTCGCGGCGTTGTTCACCGCCTGCTCGCCCTGGTTCAAGGTGAACTGGTAACCGGGGAGCTGCGAGGGGTCGGTGATGTTGGGAATGCCGCCGAGATCCACGCCCGGTATGCCGGAGAAACCCTTCCCGCCCCCGTAGATCTCGGCATTGAGCTCGGTTTGGCTGGCGTCGCCCCAGTCAACAAAAGGCGCGAGGTTTCCCTGGGTGATGTTGAAATCCTGCTGCTGCGCGGCGACCGCGGCCTCTTCCGCTGCGGCAGTGGTCTGCGCTGCATCCTTCGACGCACTGGCCGCCGTCGAGCCGCCAATCAGGCTCGAGCCGGCTGACAAGACGCCTCCCCCGATGACAGCGGCCGCTACCACTTCACTCCTCCCCGATCCATTTAGAGAAGTAGGTCTCAACCGGTTCGTAGCCCATCGCCAGGAAGAGCCTCGACGAATCCTTGTGCAACTTGCTACCGGTGTAGATGCGCTTGACGCCGCGGCGCTTCAGCTCCCTCTCGTGGGTGCGGAAGAGCCGCAGGCCGCCCATCCGTCCGCGCACCTCAGGCGCGACCCAAAAGATATCCATGCGCGCCTCGAGACACGTGCGGTAGTGCAGGCCCGGCGTGACGACCATGATCGAGTAGCCGACCAGGGCGCCGTTCTTGCGCATGGTCACGACGCTGAGCGCACCGGCCTTGTCCATCTCGTCGTAGCGCTGGTAGTCGGGATCGAGCGGCACCTTATCCTTGTTAAGCGCAAGCTCGTCCCAGTGTCGCGGCAAGAGCGGCTGCACCTCAGCACAGAAGGGGCCAAAGGGCTCGACTGCGAGCGACAGGTGCTCCATCACCCGGTTTCCATGTCGATCAAGAGGTGTACGCGTTCATCCGCGCTGTTGTTTTCGGCGCAGTGGGTTTCGGTATGGCGAAACCAATAAACCTCACCCGTGCGCATCTGGATGGTCTCGCCGCCGCAGTGGAAGGAAACGCCGGGCTGGGCATAGACGCAGGCGTGGAAGCGCTTGCCGCCATCCTGCAGCGCGTATTTCCCGTAATTGTCGGCGTGCGGACGGATAACGCCGCCGGGCGGCAGCCGGGCGATGATGACCCGCCCCAGCGCCAGCGCGCGAAAGGAACGCATCAGGTTAAACACCAGGTCGTGGCACTGTGGCAGCAGCTTCCACGCCGGGTAATTGACCAGGTCTACCGAATCGATGCAGGCGTCGGGGTCGGCGGTCGCCTCATGAACCTCGGGCCGGGAGTAGCGCAGGAGAATGTCCGACATGCCGCGGAAGGGCGTTCCCTCGAACCCGGTGCGGTAGGGGTGCTCGTCCCACAGCTGCGGCTGCGTCTGCAGCGCCAATTGGAGAGGCATCATTTCGTATTCACCGACGCGGGCGAAATTTCTCATGGGGGCACCGGAGGCGGTATCGGGATGCCGGCATTGGCGAGCGCCTGCTCGAGCGCGCCGATGCGGTTGAAGAGACCGTAGAGAAAGCGGAACGAGACCGGCGCCAAGGTGCCCGTCGTCGGGTTGACAAAGGGCGGCTCGACCGGGCTGATCATGCCCGGGGTCGCGTACTGCCCCTGCGACGCGGTCGGCACCGGGGTCACGGTGCGGCGCGGCGGGACCCGGCGCGGCGAGGGGCTACCCATCGGGCTCGCCCTGGATCACGCAGTTGCCGTTGGCGTCCATGAGGCGCCAGTAATCGGCGCCGGGCGGCAGCGCGGGCGGCTCGCCCTGGAAGATCTGGCGCACCTGCGCCTCGCTCGCAGCGGCGAGCTCGAGGCGCTCGCCATCGGCTGCGGCCTCGCAGTGCATCGGCATCGCACCCTTGTAAAAGCACAGCACGGCCTGGCTGCCGGCATAGCGCACGGTTTCGGCTTCGAGCCGTTTTTTGAGGGAGATGGATCGCTGGATCATGTTGCTTGCGGTACCCCATCGCTGTAAGCGCCGTTCAAAGCAAATTCGCCCTGACCCGACCAGGTGGCGCGGTAGACCCGGTCGCGCCCGTATCCGAGGCGACGCCAGAGATATTGCCCGTTGCTGGCGCCGTTCGTCGTCTGCGGCACGGAGAGCCCGTAGTTCTGCCCGGAATCGTCCGACCAATCCAACGAGACCGTGTCGGGCGTCATAAAGTTGCCGTTCATCGACAAGGCAAAGCGCGTGTAGGCAATGCGCTGACCATCCTGCTGCAGGTGCATCCACGAGCGCTGGCGCTGGATCGGCGTGCCGTTGTCGGTATAGGCGTTGCGCGTCACCTGGTAGATGCGCGGCCCGGTGCGGTCGCCGGCCAGC
>Ga0126371_10004625_pt1 | contig 12148 bp, 8 predicted proteins | sample PanSoiMetaPlot_4_FD_110145 | JGI IMG/M metagenome (GOLD analysis project Ga0126371, IMG submission 110145) | Tropical forest soil microbial communities from Panama - MetaG Plot_4 | ecosystem: Environmental > Terrestrial > Soil > Tropical forest > Bulk soil | place: Panama | collected 2016-02-17
CTCCGAGCTGCGCGAGGAGTTGGAGGAAGCGAAGCGGCTCGGAAGAGTCGACCGGGCTGAGCGGGTGGAGGAGGAAATCGATGCGTTGACCAGAGAACTGTCGCGGGCCGTGGGGCTTGGTGGACGCGACCGCCGCGCGGCATCAGCTTCAGAGCGAGCCCGACAGAGTGTCACCAAATCGATCAAGTCAGCGCTCGAACGAATCGCGCAGGCTGAAGCCACCCTTGGCGACCACTTGTTGCGATTCATCAAGACCGGCAACTTCTGTGCCTACCGGCCGGACTCGGGCTCTTCTTTGGCATGGGAGTTTGCGGAGACTCTCGCAGAGTCCACGGATTCACCAACGCCGAACGGCGATCCGCTGCACGCTCAACCCGCACCGCAGCCGGCGCGGCCGCTAGTGCTGGATGTCTCTCCGTTTCCACTGGCCGAACGGACCGCGTTTGTGGGACGCGAAGCCGAGCGCGCCGCAATTCAGGCGATCATCGATCGGGCGCTGAGCGGTCACGGATCTGTGGTCATGCTCGCGGGTGGACCGGGGGTGGGCAAAAGCCGCCTCGCATTGGAGATGCTGGACTACGCGTCGCGAACCGGGTTCTGGTGCAACGTGGGGCACTGCTACGAAAGGGACGAACCGTTCCCTTATCTTCCCTTCGTCGAGATCATTGAAAGTCAACTCGCGCAAGCGCCGAGCCTTGATGACTTCCGCCGGCGGATGGGGCACAACGCCGCCGAGCTGGCACAGCTCGCGCCGAGCCTCCGCAGATTCTTTCCGGACATTCCGCAACCCCCAGACCTTCTTCCTTCACAGAAACGCCGCTACATCTTCCAGAGCATCGCAGAGGTGCTTGTGCGCGGGGCTCGAACCCGTTCGTACCTGTCAGTACTTGAAGACCTGCATTGGGCAGATGAGTCCACCCTGGCGCTCTTGATGCACCTTGCATCCCGAATCACTCAACTGCCAGTTGTACTCATCGGAACGTATCGCGACCTCTACCTCGACAGCAGCCCGGCGCTGGTACGAACCCTGGAAGAGCTCATTCGCATGGGTATCCGTCCGATCAAGCTCGAAGGCCTCTCCAAGGACGGCGTTGCCCAGATGTTGAATGGGTTGAGCAAACGCGAGGCGCCGCAGAGCCTGGTGACCCTCTTTTTTGATGAAACCCAGGGCAATCCGTTCTTCATCGAGGAGCTGTACAGGAATCTGCTTGAGGAGAACAAAGTCTTTGATGCGGAGGGTCAACTCCGCAAGGACATCACGGCGGACGAAATCGGCGTCCCCGAGAATGTGCGGCTGACAATCGGTCGCCGCCTAGGGCGGCTCAACGAGAACGAGAAACTGGTGTTGGCGGCGGCTGCAGTGATCGGACGCAGCTTCAGCTTTCAGCTCCTTCTGGAAATCAGTGGGATTGACATGGACGAGCTCTTCGCAGTCATCGAGAAGGCTCAGCGGATGGGGATCATCGTCGCCAGCGCCGAAGGACCGGAGCGGCCGTTGACCTTCGGCCACGAGCTGGTGCGCCAGACGTTACTGGCCGGGATTTCGACGCCGCGTGAGCAGCAACTGCATTTGACAGTAGCTGACGCGATCGAGCGGCTGCACCCCAGCACGCTGGGTGAGCACGCCGGACATATCGCGGACCATCTTATCAAGGCGGGACCCCTCGCCCACGAGAGGCGACTGGTCGATTACCTGACCCTCGCCGGAAAGGCTGCTATGGAGGCTGCGGCCTTCGAGGCAGCACGGCGTAGTTTTCGTTCGGCTTTGTCGCATCTGAAGGATGACGACGCGAGACAACGGGCCGACTTGCTGATGGGGGTCGCAATTGCAGAGCGCGGGCTTGAGCGATGGGAAGCGGCGTACGCGCATCTAGGCGAGGCATTCGAAATTTATGCCTCGCTCGGCGATCGAGCGAAAATCGCAACGTGTGGTACCGAGCTGACAACTCTTTTCGTGTGGGGAGGCCGCTTCCGAGAGGCGACTGAGATCGTTCATCGTGCCCTGGACTGCTTTGGGTCGGAAGTCAGCGTGGACCGCGCGCGCCTGCTCGGGGTGCTGGGTGGCATCGAGGGCGCAAGCGCAAACTGGGAGGCGAGCGCCAAGGCGCACGGCGAGGCACTGAGCATTGCGTCAGAACTGTCCGATCCAAAGGTTACCGCGAGGGTGTTTGGTGAGCGGTCCGTAGTGAACTACGAATTTCTTCGGCTGCGCGAGGCGGTAGAGGATGCCGGGCAGTCATGCGGGTCCGAAACGTCGCTTTGGCTGCGCGCCATTCAATTGCAAATTCTATATCAGACATTGCTGCTGCTCGGGCGCATGGAAGGGGCGGCGAAAGTCCGCGACGAAGCAGAAGCGCTCGCCACCCGGATTGGCCAATCCTACTCGATTGCACGCGTCCTAATCGCGAAAGGGTGGGTGGAATTTGGCACGAGTGCGGACCTCGCCAAGCTCGCGTCCACTCTGGATGAGGTCTTCAAGTCCGAGCCCAGGATTCCTTCCATGTTCTGGGACGTTTTTGTGAATGCTCAGTTAAGTATGGTGAATTTTTTCCGTGGAGATTGGTCAACTGCTCTGTTTCATGCGGAGGCCTCAAACAAAGCCCGCGAAGGTACCTTTGTTGGAGGATTCGGTGCCGGAACGCTTTTTCGGCAGATGGCGTACGACGGTGATCGTGACGGCGCCTTGGCACTTCTCGATCAAAAGCGCGATTGGCTTCCTCGTGGCGGTCAGCCGAACACCATGGGTTCGTGGTGGATGCTCGTGCTCGCCACCGAGGGTCTCGTCGTGCTCGGTGAGAAGGGGTGCGCTGCGCGCCTGTATCCACTGCTTTGTGAACTGGCGGATAGTGGAGCCGTTGTGCTCTGGCCGATCTTCCGCTTCACGCAGACCGTCCTTGGAATAGCCGCGGCCGCAGCGGGGCGGTGGGAAGCCGCAGAAACCCATTTTCAGACCGCCCTGAGACAAGCTGAGACCATACCGCATCTCCTTGAGCACGCGGAGATACACCGTTTTCACGCCATGATGCTGACGGATCGCGGCGCATCCGGCGATCGCGGAAGGGCGCGCACGCTGCTAGCCCAGGCTCTGGAGAGCTACCAGCGCATCGGAATGTCGCGGCATATCGACCTCGTCCAGGCACTCCTCCGGTAAGCGACTTTCGAACTGCCTCAAACAGTGACTCTAAAGCGCGGCCGGGCCTGCCAGTGCCGAGCTCGGAGTTCTATTGAAGGACCCGGTCGAAGTTTGGAGTCTCTTGGAGGCGACGCCCCCTTTCGTTTGGACCAGTCTCCGTCGATGGTTAAAGGGACCGAGCCTCCCGTCAACTCATGTTAGGGTGGCTGTGGCTTCAGTTGATGGCGGCGGCAATGCCGACGGGAAGACGAGTCAGCGTTAGCCATTCGTCACGCCAGGTCCGCGCGAAAAATTCTCGCATCCCCTTCGCAATCTGTTTTCGAAGCCGCGTGAATAGCTGCGCTACCGAACATCTATCGGGGTCGATCGGGATGACGTTGCCACGCAGCGCTAGTCGTTTTGAGCGGGTTCATGGACAGCGAAACCACCGCCAGCGTCTCACCGTCAAGTGTCATGAACTCAACCTCACAACCGCCAGCCCAATGGACCAATACCTTCAGCTCACCCGCGTTTCGCGGTTGCCCAGCACCGCTCTGCCGGGGGACTTTTCTCGACGGTGCCTATGGGGTGCCGTAACTGGGCTTGCCTTTAAGCCGTTCCTTAAGTCGGAGACTTTCGCGCTTGAAAGTGATCAGGGCTGCACGGCTCCTCACCTTTAGATTCCCGGCCTTCGGCGGCCGCTGCAAAACGCACAAGAATACCAGTCCACCCGCCCTCGGAATCGAAGATCGAACGCATCACCCCAGCCTGGTCCCGGTACCGGTCGAGGTAGCGGTGCTCGAGTTCAAGGCGCGTCCGCCCACGGCTTTCCGCGACGAAAACCACCTCGACTTCCGTTTGCAGGGTGAGGTCATGGCGCCAGTCCGCAGAGATCTGCCAAGCGAGTACAAGCCGATGCGGCGGCTCCCACGCGAGCACGCTACCCCACACGCATTCCGTGCCGTCGACGCCGCGCTCATACCACCGACCTCCGATGTGAGGTTCGATCACAACCGTGGCTGCTGCAACCTTGCCTATGTGGTGGGTGTTCAGCGGCCACCAGGTTCCGTGTTCTTCCGTGAAAACACGGAAGGCGTGCTCAATAGGCGCGTTGATAGTTAGAGTTTTGCGAACTGCGTAAGAAGAGGGCGCGTCTGTAGTTGGAACCGTCATTTCCGTCGTCTCCTGTACGACTGGAGGGCTGTGCGCTCGGCAGCCGCTTTGAAATCGTCCAACCCTGCCTGCCAAGGCGAGTCTAGAAATGTTCGAAGCGCGGCAAGGCCGCGCATGTCGAGCTGGTAGTAATGGGTAGGTCCAGCGCACCGGTGCGTCACCAGGCCCGCCAGACTGAGCACTCGAAGGTGCTGAGATACTGCTGGCCGGCTGATCGGCAACTCGCGGGCTAGTGCCGCGACGGAAAGCGAACCGCCGCTTAACAGGCGGAGGATCTCTCGGCGGCGCGCGTCACCGAGCCCGGTCAGAATGATGCCTTGGTCAGGCGTGGTCGTAGAGTAAGTACCGGCTTACGGTAAGTCTATGCTTACCCATATGGCCTCCGTCAAGCGATCTTCGGACCCTCTTTTGGTCCAAGGACCAGCCGATTGAGGCTCTCGGCGGCACTCCCGTTGGACTCATGCGGTTTAGATCAACACCTGTCGCAGAGCACGGGGTATTCAGCCTTGAGTCTCGCGTGCGAGCGCATCGAGATCGGACCATGAGCAGAAGCCGGGTCAGGAACGCGAACATCGCGCGTTCCAGTATCACCCCCGAGCGGCGTCGTCACGCCCGATTGAGTTTTCGCTAGGAACCCGGCGGTCAACTCCGAGTCTGGATTGCAGCGGCAGCGATCCCTTAGTGCGGATCGTCAGTGATCTCTTGGGGATTTGTTCGACCGGCGACGAACGCTGGACGTACTACTGAGCTCATCTAGCAAGGTCTTCGCTTCTTCCAGCGCGGGCGTGTCAAAGCCCTCGGTGAACCAGCAGTAAATTTCACCCAGCAGAGTTTTCGCCTCAGCCACGCGCTCCTGCGACCTGAGCCATCGTGCGAAATATGTCGCCGCCTGCAATTCGTAATACTTGGCCTTTTGGTTCCGCGCGCAGTCGATGGCGGCCCGATAGGCTTCCTCGATACTGGAGACATCGGCTTTGCTCCGAACGAGCAGATCGGCGCGCTGTCGGAGGCTTGGAGACCAGAGGTGAGGCAACTCCTGGTCGTTGACAGCCTCCGAAACCAGGGCAAAGGCCTCATTGAGAGATCCCTGATTGGCGAATAGTTCGACTTGGTCGAACTTCAAGAAACGCAGCACACCGAACAGACCAGCCGAATCTTGAAAGACAATCGCTTTGTTCAAGTAGGTTGCCGCCTCGCGCCATTTGCCTTCCAGCATGCGTGCCCTGCCCTTGAAGTAGTCGGCGAGGAAACTCCAAACCGGCCCTTTGACTGCCATCACGTTCATTGCTTGGGCGTGCTCCAGTATTCCAGGCAGGTCTCGCAGCATCCCGGAGAATAAACCGAGCCACAAGAGCAACCCGCCGAGTTTACGGAAGTGAGCACATCGCGTCGTATCCTGTAGGGCCTTTTTTGCTAGCGCGTGCGCTCGATCGGGAAAGCCAAGTACCAGGAGAACGTTACTAAGTAGCGCCGGGGCGATGAGGCCCCAACCGCCAAGTCCGCTGGACTTGCTTTCGACACAATAGCGCATCCCAAGCTCGAGATGTTTCTGCGCATCAACGTATTGCGCACCTTCCATGAGTGTTTCGCCGAGAAAGGTATGTGCCACGCTCAAGCAATCAGGATCGTTACTGCCATTCGCTACTCGCAACATCCGTTCCGCAACTTCGCGCGCCAGCCTGAAACGACCGCTGCCAGTGCAGGAAATGAGCAAACCCAGCAAGGCCGATACTAGCTGGCTGTTCTCTCCGAGTCTTTTTGCCAGCTCTTCGGCGCGCGCAAACACGCTTGCGGTTTCCGGATGCGACCAGTTCTCTGAGTCCAAAAGGACAGAGCCGAGTGCGACCTGAAGCGTAAGTTCCTGGCGATCCCGTTCGGTGGTGTGCGGCAATTCAGTGAGCAGTTCAAGAGCGCTGCGATAGTGGTCTCCCGCTTCGATAACCGCACCGCGCGAGACGGCCCGCTCTCCGGCAACTTGAAAGTAGTGGATCGCCTTGTCCTTGCTGTTACCGCAGCTGTAATGGTGGGCGAGTTCAGTCGCGATCTCGGCGGCGCGGTCTCCGTATGCGGCCTCCTGGCACATCGCGATCCGGCGATGTAACTGGAATCTACGGGCCAAAGGGAGACGGCCGTACAGCACCTCCTGATAGAGTGAATGATGGAACCGGAAGCTCGCCGCGACGGTGTCGTCCGGCCAAGTTATGGGGCCCTGCTCATCGACGAATTGCTCGCGGCGCGAGAGGCGAGCGCAACATGCCTCGATTTCATCCTGTGGACACTCGAGCGCAGCTGCCACGGCCGCTGATGAGAACTCGGCGCCGGCAACGCTGGCAGCTTCGAGCGTCGCCTGCTCCTCCGATTTGAGCCGCTCCAGATTCCGTTCGATCATTTGGCGAGTGCTACGCAGCGCGTCCAGACGATGTGCCCGGAGCGTCTCTGCCCATTCTGCTTCGCTCATTTGGGAGTTGAGGAGAAGGCCTGGGTCGACTAGCAGGTAGTCAACCATGTTAACCATGAACAGGGGATTGCCATCTGTGAGAGCGTGAACTACGGGCGCGAGCGTGCCGACCCTTGGCGAAGGATTTCCAGCGACACGTTTCGCGAGGTAGTCGACGACATCGTTTTCGGTCAACAGTTTCAGCCGCAACTCCTCGCAGTAGCGATGGAGTTCGAGTTCCTGCTTCATCGTGCGCAGCGGATGATCGTTCGCGAGAATCTCCACCGGGCGATACGTCCCGACAATGAGCAGCCGCGCCAGCTCAGTCCGGCGTGCGATTGCGGCAATCAACTCGAGCGTTGAGAAATCACTCCAGTGCAGGTCTTCAAGGAAGAGCACCAATGGCGCCTCGGCGCCCAATGCTTCGAGCGCCTGTGTCATCTCGCGTAACATCCGCTGTTGCGTCGTCACACCCTGTATCTCACTCACCAAATTGACCCGTTCTTCGCGGGTCAGCAGCGCGGGCATCTGCGCCAGCCAGGTAGGTGCGAATCTGATCAGAATTTCTATCAACCTGGTACCACCCGCTTCCTGGCCCAAACGACTAAGGCCTTCCAGCACCGGCATGTAGGGTTCGCCCGCACCATATTGTTCGACGCATTGGCCGCGGCAGATACGCACTCGGCCCCCTTGCATAATCGAATCGAGGAATGCCTGAACGAAAGTGCTCTTGCCGATGCCTGCCTCGCCCGCAATGAAAATCACCTGTCGCTGACCTTCAACGACGCGCGAATACCAGCGCTGCAGTTGCGCCAGTTCATCGTGGCGGCCCACCATTATTGTCCTGGGGCTACTTGGCACCGATTGCGCCGCTTCACTCGCGGGACTCTTGAGCTTCGCGATGAAACGGTAGCCGCGGCCGTGCACGGTCTCGATAATTTGCGGAACCCGCGCTTCGTCGCCCAGCGCCTTACGCAACTCTGCCACACAGGTCGCAGGCATCGAGTCGCTTACGCTGATCTCAGCCCAAATGGCATCGAGCAGAGCGCGCTTGCTCACAAGTTGGCCAGCATGATCGACCAGGTAAAGGAGCACATCGAAGGTTTTGCGCCTTAGCCTTATCTCCTCATCTCCTCGCCAAAGCTGGGCGTTTCCGGCATCGAGGCGAAAAGGCGGAAAAAAACGATACGGCTCGGTAGCCACGATGTGTCTGTCACCAACGGCCGAAGATTAAATCGATTGCATAAAAGTTATATCGAAATTGCACAAACTTTTTGAGACTGATTTCGTAGCCGTGACTATGCTCCGGAGCAACAGACAGCAAGGAGCGCCCAATCAGCAAACTGGCGTCGTGAGTGGAATACGGGCCACCGCCGCTTTTGATGTGTTAGCGATCAGAGCCTATTCAGGGCGTCGTTTTGCGTCAAAGGACTAAAAAAACCGCAATCTGAAGTCCATCGCAGACCTCAAGGGCTCGGACCCCCAAGTGGACGTAACTGGTTTTTGAGAGGAGAGCGAGATGTACGAATTCAATTTGACAGAATCGGGCTCCGGATGCCGTACGCAGAAGACCTGTCTTCTCGATGAGATCTGCAATGAGCACAACTTCGGTGACATTGTCGGTAATAGCCTCAGTCTCTCCAGAGTTATCCAGAGAGTTCAGGTGGTTGCTCTGACCGACGCGACTGTCCTTATCACTGGAGAAAGCGGTACCGGAAAGGAACTCATCGCGCGTGCAATCCACGATCGGTCCAGGCGATCGTCCCGAGCCTTTGTCAGCGTAAATTGTGCGGCGATTCCACAGCCATTGATCGCTTCGGAACTCTTTGGCCACGAGAAAGGAGCTTTTACCGGAGCTCTGCAGCGTCACCTCGGACGATTCGAGGTCGCTTCGGGCGGGACGATCTTGCTTGATGAGATCGGAGAATTACCGATGGAAACACAGGTTGCGTTGCTGCGGGTGCTTCAGGAACGAAAGCTAGAGCGGCTTGGGGGAAACCAGTCGTTTCATATCGATGCACGAATAATTGCGGCCACCAATCGAGAGCTCCAGGCGGCAGTCGCGGAGGGGAGGTTCCGCAGTGATCTTTTTTATCGTCTGAATGTATTCCCAATCGAGATGCCGCCGCTGCGAGAACGTCCAGAAGACATTCCAACGCTGGTGCGACATTTCATCGACCACCACGCGGCTGCTTCGGGCAAGAAAATCACCGCCATCAGCCCGAACAGCATGGATCTACTTAGATCGTATCCATGGCCTGGCAATGTGCGCGAATTGCAGAACGTGATCGAAAGATCCGTAATTCTCTGCGAGACCGAGACCTTCTCAGTGGATGAGAGCTGGCTTCCTCGCGAACGCCGCAAGACCTCTTGGCACGCGGGCTCCCTTACTCAGGCGATTGAAACCCATGAGAGATCTGAGATCGTATCCGCCTTGGCCGAGACGAGGGGAAGGGTCTCCGGCCCATCAGGGGCTGCGGTCAAGCTCGGACTCAAGCCCTCCACCTTGGAATCCAAAATCAAAGCCCTGAACATCGACAAGCACGCTTTTAAAAGCTACTCGCGGGCAGCTCAATTCAGTGACGCCGCCGAGGCTCGTATTTAAAACTGTTCATGCGGAACGTTGGGCAATCCGCGAACCCGTCATCTCCGTCTCAAGGCAAGCTGTTCCAGGTCAGAAACTCCAGGTTTGGATCCAGGCACGCAAAATTGATGGAAGACGGCAGCTGAAGTGCGTCTCAGGCTAAGGTTGCCATCAGTCGAGGATTCCGAAACGAAATGCGGGCAATCGATCTCCGCAAGGAAAGGTCGCTGCAGAGTAAAATGTCACAGGAAGCGAAGCTCATACACGCAGCCGAGAAGGCCGTCGAGCCATATTGGAGGGATGAGCTCTCGATTGGTTCCGGCGGTAATCTAATGTTTTTGAAGTCGAATGTTCGCGCTTGAAGGTGACCTCTCCCCGCCGTCAACGCATTGTTCTCGGTTCATGGCTGGGTTTCTAGGCGAAGAGCCCGGCCGCGGCCGCAGCACAGCACGCACGACCATGCACCAGTTGCACGTCGTCCTCTACGGTTATGTGGCCCCCTTCGATCACAAAACAGTTGAGCGCCAGCTTGCCGTCGAAACGCCGGTAGATGTCTCAGGTAATGTTCCTGTCCTGGGTTGAGTGTCGGGATAGTATGACGTCATGATGCAGAGGAGACGCAGATCCTGGACACCGATGAGCACCTGGCCGGTGCGCAGGCAGCAGCCGGGCCACTCGCCCTGGGCCAGGCCGTCGACGCCACCGATCAAGAGGTTGGGTCGCAAGCGTCGATGGTCGTGACCGAAGGCGGCGACAGCGTCGGCGGTGGCCACTAGCAGCGCCAGCGCGTCGCAGCGATCGACGCCCTCGTAGCGCACCAGTTTCGCGCCCGGTCCGACAATGTCCACTACCTCGGCGGCGATTTCGGCGCTTTGCCAGGGTCGGCGTCCACCAGCGGGTCGCCATCAGGACCAAGCGTCCCCGATGACCCAGCAACCGCGGATGGGAGCGTGAGGTTACCACCCGCCCGTGAGCGTCCTCGACGTGGACGATGCGGTCCCTTCGATGCCAAAGTGGCCGAGGCGTACCCGCTGCAGTTTCTCACCGGCCATGGTCTTGACGGGATATCTCCAGATCTCGGTGATCTTCGTGCCACCTCTGCTGTTGTAGGGTTAAGAGTTCGCTGTTTCCGACGGCCATTGTGCACCACTTAACAACCTGCCGGGCGATTTTGGAACATTCATCAACGGATAAGGTCACAAGAGCCGATAATTCGGTGCAAGCCGGCAGATCTGCGCCTGCATGCGCACGGTGCGAGAAGTGGGAGACAATCACATAACTTGCTGCCTCTGCAGAATAGCGACGACGAGTTGATACAGCAAAATCGGTATCCCGTCGGTTCAACTGCTCCATGAGGCAGTAGCGGAGGTTCCCGTGCCCCCTCTCTGTTCCGCATTTCTTGTGCCCCAAGCTTTGGGATGAAGCCGGTACGATCTAGGCTCTTCAGGATCAAGTTTCTATGCGGTTCTTTGCAGCTTTTTTGGAGGCACCGATAGTTCCTCCCGACCGGCTTGCGCGCCGCTCAGCGCCGGGCGGATCGATAGTCTCAACAAATCTTGCTTAAACAGATAGAAGGAGACCGCAAGCAGCGCGAAGTCTTTCATCAGAAAGGCGACTGTTTCCGTCATTGCGGGAAAGCCGCCGGCGGAGGCCGCCCATCCGCCGGGCATAAATGGGATAATCGTCGTGGTACAGACGAAAGAAGCGATTCCGCCGAGCGCGCCAAGAACCCCCGCGGTCTTGTTCCAGTACCCTATGAACAGGAGGGCACCAAAGGTCCATTCCGAGACGCCGAGGAACCAGCAAGCTCCTCGGACACCGAAAACGGGATACATCCAGAATAGGAACGGTCCGTTGCTAATGTATGGGCTGAGTGCCTGAGCCTCGTACTCGAACCATTTCTGATATCCGAAAAAGAGAAAGATGAGCACCATCGACCCGCGAACCAGGTGGTAGTCGAGATCGCTTTGCAGGACACCGAATCGGTCGCACAGTTTGATCAGGTACTTCATTGGTTGCTCCATGGTCGACGAATAGTTGTCACGCAGCGATGGCCTTCAGCGATTCGCCCAACGACCATACGGCGGCGCCGAAGAGCACAATGTCCTTGAGCAAAAACTGTCCGGGATGTCCCGAGAGAGCGGGAAAGCCCAGGGTCGGTTCCCATCCGGGAGTCGTGAACAAAAAGGAGAGGGTTGTGGCGAACAGTCCGATCGCGAGCAGGCTGCCGACGGCAGACGCCCATGGAGAGACCCACCGCAGGCTAATCAGGATCGCGGTTGCGATCTCGATGCATCCGAGCATGGCCGAAAATGATCGGATGCTGAGAAAATCATACATCCAGCTGATAAACGGACTGTGCGCGACCAGCGGTTGGATGCCCATCGCTTCGTAGGCGGTGAATTTCATCGCACCAATCCACGCAAGCACCACGACCAATCCCCAGCGGACTATCGCTCGGCCCAGGTCTTCGATCGCGACCACTCGTTCAGCCGCAGTTCGGATGTTTACGGCGCCTATAGACGTAGAGCTCATGACCGCTAGTACTCCTTTGGAACTCTCTTCATCGCGAGGGAACGTTTGCCAGTAATTGAGCCAATCCTTCCGACATGGTCGGATGCGTCAGGATCGCGTCGCGAAACACGGTATACGGCAAGTGGCCCAGCATCGCGGTTTCCATCGCGACCATCAGCTCGCTCGCCTCGAACCCAAACGCCGTGAAGCCGAGAATCTCATCGCTGTCTTTTGCCACAAGCACCTTCATGAAGCCGCGCCGCTCAGAGACTGTCATTGTGCGGAGCACCTCGGCCATCGGCATCTTGGCGAGCCGATACTCGATGCC
>Ga0126371_10004627_pt1 | contig 12145 bp, 11 predicted proteins | sample PanSoiMetaPlot_4_FD_110145 | JGI IMG/M metagenome (GOLD analysis project Ga0126371, IMG submission 110145) | Tropical forest soil microbial communities from Panama - MetaG Plot_4 | ecosystem: Environmental > Terrestrial > Soil > Tropical forest > Bulk soil | place: Panama | collected 2016-02-17
GATGAATCGATTGTTCTGATTCCTGGCGTTCGATATCCTTCGTTCCTCCGCGCTCCCCGGGGCTGGGACACTTCATTTCGAAACACCTAGTGCTAGGTGAAGGTTCAGCCTTTCGCATGAAGCCGGAGTGGAGTTTCGGGGAGGGTTTCTCGATGAGCGCAAATCTTCTTGTCTCGATCGGTGATCACGGAATCCTGAATACCAACCTGTCGAACGATCTGGCTGATGTTTGGATGGATCGTGATTTGAGCTGGCTGGACTTCAACGGGCGCGTCCTGGCCGAGGCTCTCGACGAACGTACTCCACTGTTGGAGCGGATGAAGTTCCTCGCAATCTTCAGCTCCAATCTCGACGAATTCTTCATGAAGAGAATCGCTGTCCTTCGTGAAAAATCTAGTCCGGAGCGAAGCGAGCTGCTGAAGCGGATACGCGAGAAACTGCTTCCTGCGCTTCGCCAGCAGTCGGATTGTTTTCGGAACGACATTGTTCCTGGGTTGGCGGCTCATGGAATCACGTTCGCGCAGTGGCATGGACTGACCACCATGCAGCGAGATGAGGCCTCGAACTATTTCGACGAACAGCTGTCGGCCGCTCTGACTCCTCTGGTGATTGATTCTGTTCATTCGTTTCCGTTTCTTTCGAGTCTGTCGACGTCGCTGGTGTTTTCGTTGCGTAGCCCCGATTCGGACCAATCCGGCTACGGCTGAGTAAAGGTGCCGAGTATCCTACGCCAGTGGGTGCCCCTGAAGGCGACAAACGGCGGGCAGGTCCTGATTCATCTTCGTGAAATCATCCGCGGCAATCTCGAAAAGCTTTACCTGGGAATGGAGATCGGACCGGTCACGATGTTCCGCTTAACCAGAGACGCCGAGGTCGAACTGGATGAGGAATCCGAAGACGAACCCTTAACCGAACTTGTGCAGGAACAGGTCAGGCGGCGGCGTTATGAGCCGGTAATACGGCTGGAATTCGCAACCGGTGCAGAGCTGGCGGTCAAGGACACGTTGCGCGAGCGCTTCAAGTTAGCTGAAGTTGACGTCTACGATGTGCCCGAAGAACTAGACTACACCGCTCTATTTGAAATCGCCGGCATGGACATTCCTGCCCTTCGCGATCGCCCGTGGTCTCCCATTGCTCCAGCTGTCTTCGAGGATGCGTATCCAGATATTTTTTCTGTGATACGAGAGGCCGACGTGCTCGTTCATCATCCTTACGACAGCTTCGATGCCAGTGTGGAGCGTTTTGTCGCGGAAGCTGCGAATGACCCACAAACCGTCGCGATCAAGATGACGGCCTATCGAATTGGCGACGACACACCTTTCGTGAAGTCCTTGATTCATGCCGCCGAGTCGGGCAAGCAAGTTGCATGTGCGATTGAAATCAAGGCTCGTTTCGATGAGGAACGGAACCTGCACTGGGCTGCAGAACTGGAAAAAGCGGGAGCACACGTGGTTTACGGCGTGCGGTGCCTGAAGACCCACGCCAAAACGGCTCTCGTCGTCCGCAAGGAAGGCGGTTCACTACGAAGCTACGCGCACGTTGGAACGGGGAATTACCACGTACGGACGGCCAAACTTTACGCTGATTTCGGCCTCTTTACCTCCGATCCCGTGATCACGCAGGATGTCGTACGTCTGTTTCATTACCTTACGGGGCACTCGCGAACCCCGGCATATACCGCGCTACTTGTTGCTCCGGAATCGATGCGCTCACGGTTTTTGGAACTAATCACGAGAGAAATCGAAAACCGCAAGAAAGACCGGCCATCGCGCATCATCGCGAAGATGAACCAACTCGAAGATCCCGAAGTGATTCGGGCACTGTCGGAAGCAGCTATGGCAGGTGTTTCCATCGAATTGGTGATTCGCGGCTTCTGTTGCATGCGGCCTGGAATTCCGGGGCGCACAGAAGGCATTCGCGTGCGCTCTATCATTGGAAGGTTCCTCGAGCACTCGCGTATTTTCTATTTTGCCGCTGGTCAGGAAGATCCTGTCGATGGTCAGTTCTTCATCGGATCCGCGGACTGGATGCACCGCAATCTCTCAAGCCGTGTTGAAGTCGTGACCCCAGTCTTGGCAAAGCCATTGAAGAAACGGCTCTGGGAGGTGCTTGACACCTGCCTCAGAGACCAGCGTCAGGCCTGGATCATGAATCCGGACGGCGGTTACACGCGGCTGCAGCCTGAGAGCAATGGCGAAGGGCCGGAAAATGTAGGAACCCATCAATTCCTTATGGAACTCGCCCGCCGCTCGGCGGATCCATTGGCATCATCGTGATTCGGAACAGGCGGGACATCAACCGCTCCGGAGGGGGCGTTGCATGATTGCCGTCCTGCAAGAACAAATTATCGTCGGAGACGACCGCACTGGGCTGCATGTCGAAACGCTTAAACGCACCATTCTCAACAATCTGTTTTACATCACGGGCTGTCTTGCCACGTCTGCATCGCGAATCGATTACTACACCGCGACCGGCTTGTACCGTTCGCTTTTGCTGCGGAACGCTAGATTCAAGAACTAACGTTTCCGTTGGCAGACTGCCCATGTCGAAGCCGGCAGGACACTTTAGTTTTAGTCTAGTCGAAGATAATCAATAACCCCACAAACGTCACCGTCGCACGATGGCTGAACCCAGCGCGGGCGAGACCCAGCGGCATGGTTGGAGAAGCAGCACGAAGGCAGGATAGCGGGAACATCAATACAAGTTACAAGCTGCTCAGCGATTCTTGCCCAGCAGAGCCATTGACACCCCGCAGATATATCTCGCACAATCAACCGTATAAGAGAACTTTGGGGTCAATCTGATCAGACGGAATCTTAGTGGGGGAATCCTGGATACGAATTCTCGTGGTAGATGATTTCCGACCTTGGCGTCGCTTCGCGTCAGCTGCGCTTCAGAAAAAACGAGAACTACAGATTGTCAGCGAGGCATCTGACGGATTACAAGCGGTTCGGGAAGCCGAAGAACTCCAACCAGACCTGATCCTGCTCGACATAGGTCGCCTAAACTCAATGGGATTGAAGCTGCCCGCCGAATCCGAGATGTATCCCCTTCATCAAGAATTCTGTTCGTGAGCGAAAACCGCTCCGCTGAAGTCGTAGAAGAGGCCTTTGGCACGGGTGCAAGCGGCTATGTCGTTAAGTCTGATGCGGTACGTGATCTGCTGCCTGCTATAAACACAGTTCTTGGCGGCGAGCGCTTTGTCAGCGCCAGTTTGTCTGGTCACGCTCTTAGCCAGACCGGCGCTCACCCCAAGCGCGACCATGTTTTGACCTCCACCCCGCCACAGAAGAACGCCTGTCGGCACGATGTGATTTTTTATTCTGATGATCGGCAGCTCTTAGATAGCGTAACGCGGTTCATCGGGGCTGCGCTCAAGGCCGGAAATGCGGCTGTCGTCGTCGCGACCGAGTCACATCGGGAGAACCTGCTTCCGAGCTTGCAGGCTTACGGCGTGGACATGAGCGCAGTCGTTGAGCAGGGCTTGTACATCGCCGTGGACGCTGCTGAGGCGATCTCTGAATTCGTTATCGATAAGGCAGTCGATACAGCCCGGTTTATGAATGCCTTTGGTAACCTTTTCTCGACGGCCCTGAGAGCTGATAACGGGGATCGTCCACATGTCGCATTTTTCGGTGAAGGTAGCCAACTGTTGCGGGCACAAGGTAAGGTGGAAGCCGCCATCCAGGATGAACAACTCTGTAATGAACTGATCAAGATGTACGATGTGGAAATTATGTGTGCATACTCTCTAAGCGGGCTTGAACATCACTTCTTCCAACAGATCTGCACAGTTCATTCAGCCGTCTACTCCCATCCGGAAACCGACTCCAGAATCGTATAGGAACGGTCACCTTAGACGCTGAAAAAGGTATCCAACTAACAATCCTGCCCTTCGGATGCCCGATTAGGGATGCGGCTGCCTGGATTGCGGCATCACGCAGTTTTCAATCTCTGACGCCGAACTGAAACTGCTCACAAGAGAGAATTCCGATGGTCAATCCTACAAGGCATCTGTGTAGCCATCCGCCAGAGCGGGAGAGCGGGCGACAAATCGCATCTACAACCCGACGTATGCCGATGCGGGGGATTCGATGCCTCAGCAGCGTGGACACCTTATGGTAAAGTTGGCGAGTTTGCCGCCTACTGAACAATAATTCTTGTAGCTGCTGCACCACCCGGTTTCTTTGTGAATTCCTGATAGGTTTGCCAGTTCTCGGCTGAATCCTCGTAATGGAGTATCGCCCTGCTTGCGTCCGTTAGGCCGCACCGCTAATCGGGGGAGTCGATCAGTGTGCGGCCTTTTTTTGACGTAGCGAGCTTAGCCCATTTACTTCAGTCAGGGCGGGCGAACGTGCTTCAAGCCAGCAAGTCCGCAGAGTTTCTCAAAGGGAGCATCGGATGGTGGGCCGTATCTTCTAATCGCCATCTGCGTCGTCGGATTTCTTTATCGAGCGGCCAGATAGTCGGCAAGATTTGGACTACTCAGTACCGTCACTTCCGAGTGGTACAGATCCCCGACGCTACCCCACACAGCGGTAGCGAGACGCGGACGCGGTGGGTGGCATCGGTGCCGCATAGAGCCGCATGTAGATCAGCTCCAGCAGGATTTCAACGTCGATCCCATGGTCGAGCAGTTCGATCATTTGCTCCAGTGTGAACCCGGGCTGCTCCCCAGCCGCTGCCAGCTTCGAGATCGCGAGAATCAATGATGAGTTCTCCATAACTTCCCCACTTCCCTCAATGCTTTCCGGAGGATCGCATCATTAAGGACGTTGGGATGTGATTCAAATCACATCAGTCCGCGAATCTGCTCACTCCCCGAGGCCAACTGTCAGGCGTAGAATGTTGTTATTTGGGGCGACGGTAAGGACGCTCTGAGCTGCTCGAGAGGGACAAGCTCAGACCAACGAAGGTGTTTGGAATATGTCGTCTCAGGTTTGTCAGGTATGCCAGTCAGCGAATCGGCGTGAATATCCAGCCGAAATCAACATCCACTTTCCAGGAATGGACGGCCTGACCAAGCCGACAGTATGGGTCTTTCCTCAGATCTTCGTCTGCATGGATTGCGGTGTAGTGTTCCGCGAGGGCGGATGCAATCGCGGGTACAAGCTCAGAGGCAGCGTTTGCCTTCAGAACGTAACGTGTGCCTTTGATGCTGAGTGCCGCATCCTTGACGTCTTTATCTCGATCCTGAGTAACGAAGACGATTTGAACCTGAGGAGAGGCTTGGCCAATGCGTCTGGCGGCTTCGATTCCGTTCAGTTTGGGCAGACCAACGTCAAGAAGAATAATGTCTGGTTGCAGTTCAGCCGCTTTGCGAACGCCCTCTGCCCCGTCGCAAGCTTCATAGATGATCTTCCACTCTGGATGTGCGAAGAGAAGCTTGCGCTGCTGATAACGCCATTCTTCAAAGTCCTCGATTAGTAGGACTGTCGCCACTGATTCATGGGTCATCTGCTAAACAACTTCGCCGCGAGAGAAATTTCCGTGTGCGGAAACGTCCGGTAAGCGTGGGAGGAATTCAGCATCATGTCTGCCGGCATGTATCGTCAAGATGTGTCAGATTCGACCCTCAAATATAGCTAGGGTTGAAAACCTTACCTCGAAGCTGAATCCGGCTTGTTGCCCCGCGACAGCTGGTTTGCCAATGGCGAGTTTGTCGCTCCATGCCTCCCCCAGAGTTGTCTGAGAATCGCACGATACCAACGCCGGGTCGGTGATTCAAGTCACGCTGGCTTGTCAAGAAAGGGAACCCCGGCTTGCCTCAGGCAGCTAGTTTCCGCCCTCCTCCAGAACAGACCCTAGCTGCCAGTCGGAAATCCGCATTGCCGGAGTTCCAGCGCGATTATGGCTCTTTCGTTGGGAGTCGCCTAATTACATGAGTAATAAAAACATCCCGAGTCGGGACGGCCAGCGGCCTAGCGAGATGAATTCAGGTGGATCGTCACTTGAACAGGAAGTAGAGCATCACGTAGCTGAACGCACCTACGTTTCTCAGTTCCTCGTGGAGGTGTGCCAAGGTTCGCCGCTGGGACCTGTCGGCTGGGGGAGAAGGAGTGCGGCCAGAGCCCGGCGAGCAGATGCATGACACCCAGCGTTGAGCCTGTCAAGTGAAATCGTGTGTGGATTGCTCCAGGTTGGGTAGACTCTCGCGCCCGTTAGCAGATCATCGCCGAGCACCCAAAAACAAATGCCCCGCACCATCGAACGACGCAGGGCATTCTGCTGTAGCGTCTATCTTGCTTTCTTCGCCTTGAACTTCGCCCATCTCGCTCGCTGTGCCGCTGCGATCCTGTCACGAGCCGCAGCAGAGAGCCTACGGGTTCCGCGTCCAGCGCCGCTCGATTTTCCCGCAACGCCACTTAATGCCTCGATCGCCTTATCCAACTTCGCACGTTCTGCTTTCAACTGCGCTACTACCGCACTTAGGTCAGCCATTTTGTGTTCGCTTTCTTACTGAGGAGAAAGAGTTGACATAGGACAGCACTTATTCCGTGTAAAGTGTACCGCGCGATGGGGCCCTCAACATGCGTCAAAATGCGCCGAAGGTATTACATGTATGTTCCGTCATCTAGCCGAGCCTGCTGAACCCGGATGCACTGCACCACTTCCCGGAGAGAAACCCACGAAGACTGCCGATGATCTACGACCGGCTGCCGTTGCCGAAGCAGATGCAGACGCTGGTGCAGGTTTGGAAGCAGGGTCGAAAATCCCCCTCATACACGCTCGGAAGAACGGCTTCGCCACTTGCTTCCGCAAGTCGGATTCGAGTGATGGTGTTACTTCCCATCGCCCAGAGGCGAGACGGGTACGGTAGGTTCTCCATATCTGTTGCGATTTGGGCCGGTGGAGCGATAGGCGCAGTCAAAGTTCTGGCAAATGTTCCTGATTCTAGAACTCGCTGGGTGAATCGGGATTCTCTTTCTGCTCGGATCGTGGCGTCCAGGCTCTTGCTGGGTGGCGGCCGCAGCCTACGGGTTAGAATTAGCATCTGAGTCGACCACCAAACTCTCAGATCACTGCATTCAAGAAATTTGAACACTTGGTGGCTGGCCAATATTGTTTTGTGCTCCTTGGCGGAGAAAGCTGCTTTCTCTGCCGGCATTAGAATCCATAAGAGTTAGGAGAGAATAGGCGTCGGAGGAACGGTATCAGGTCCCTACTTGCTAATTTCGAATGACGTAGCCAAAATTTCAGTTTACAGCCATGTCTTGCAAGCAAGCACTATCGCGGATATCCGCATATCCCTTCATTCACGGAGCAACTGCAATGACGCGTAACGGACTTCCGGAACCGCCCACTATCTTCAAAGGGGCTGCGATAACCACGGCTCCTGTCGCTGGAAGCTGATCCAGGTTGCAAAGGCTGGCCAGACCAAATTTGCCGCTGCCGTGCATGAGGTAATGGTTCGGAAACGGAGGCTCGAACGTGAACGCCTGACCAGCATCGGTCCCAACCGTCTCCACGCCAACCCCCAGCACGTCTCGGTTTTGGGCCAGCAGCTCGGAACTCTCTCTCGCTAATCCGGGTGTATGCGGGCCGTTCTCCTTCGCGTTGATGTAATCTTTTGGGTCTTTCCGCTTCGACCAGTCTGTGCGCAATAGGACCCATGCACCTGCCGGAATGCGCTCGTGCTGCTCCTCCCAGCGACCAATGAACTCTGGAGTCACAAGATAATTAGGGTCCCGCGCCGCCTCCGCACTAATGTCGATGACGCAAGCCGGACCTACAAATTTTCTCGGAGGGATGCGGTCCACAGAGTTGTCGGGAAGATCTTTTCCCGAGACCCAGTGGATTGGTGCATCGAAATGGGTACCGGTGTGCTCACCAGTCTCGAATCCGTTCCAGTACCAGGCCGGACCACGCTCATCGTAGTGCGAGAGTTCCCAGATCTTGAACGCGGGAGTGTTGGTGAACTGCGGCGGAAGAGGCAACAGCGGCGTCTGCGGACTCAAAGGCTGGGTAAGATCCACCACGCGCAGCCGTCCGGTAGCAAGTTCTTCAAGCAGTTGCGTCAAAACTTGAGACATTCGCACTCCTTACTTAACAATTCATTTATGTAAAGGCTGTCCATCGAGACCACGCCCGTGCACTCGATCATTGTCGCTTTAGCGACTGGATATATCGCCGGAACTGGAAACGATTCTCCACCAAGGAGAGATCGGTGACATAGCCTGCAGGGCCCCGCGCTTCTACTTTGGCGATAATCGTGGTCAGTTGCGTTCCCTCCAGCGCCCGTTTCGCAGCGGCTCGAAAATCCTCAACTGCTCGCACCGTGAGTACTGTTGGAATTCCGGCTGCGCGAGCGATTCCTTCCAGATCTGTACCGGTGCTAGTTGCGGTCGGAAAACCTCCGACCGATAACAAGCTCTCATTGTCAAACACAACATGAACCAGGTTCTTGGGCCGATAACGCGCCATGGTGCTCAGACTCCCTAGATTCATCAGAAGCGAGCCATCGCCATCGAAGACCACTACCTTTTGATCCGGCAGACACAACGACAAGCCCAATCCGGTCGAAGAGGCGAGACCCATGGCATGCTGCAGATAGAAGAAATTTGGACGGTGGCCCAGTGAATGCAACTCGGCCGCAGTTGCCCCCATGATCGTAACAACCAGACAGTTCTCCAGCTCTGGATAAATCGCCCGCAGGCAATCGAGGCGCAGCATCACTCCTCCCACATAAGATTGCGCGTTAATAGAAGAGTGACGGGTTGCAAGCTGCTTTCCGCGAGCGTTTGTGCATGCCGGATGCGCCTCTCTACCGTCTTGATTTCATCGAGAAAGGAGTAAGGAATGCCCATCCCGCGCAACAAGGCTTCCGTGACGTTGCCACCTTGCGTCTGCCACGGATCGCGCTCGCCAAAAGTGCCTCGGTAACTGATCAGCATCAATAAGGGGATCTTGTACAAGTGTGCGAAGGAAACAATTCCATTGATCGACGCCAGGAATCCATGATTCTGCATCAACATCGCCGACTTGACCCCCGCAAAGTGCGCTCCCGCCGAGATGCCGACACCCTCCTCCTCCTTTGCCAGTCGGACCAGAGTCACTTCGGGATCTTCCTCCGCCATGCGGATGAGATGCACCAGCCAGGTTTCCGGCAAGGCCGAGAGAAGCCGGATGTCACACTGCTTCAGCGCGTTGAAGATAACTTTAGAGCTTGTTAGAGATACTGGCATGGCTCCCTTCTGCTGGTGTAAAGTCCCGCACCTTCGGGCCCGAGATCAGGCACCTTTTACGCGGAAGACGAAAGCAGCTATTCTAGCCCACGGCGGAAGATGGCGCCGCCTCAAGCTTCCAGGAGTAACTCTTGCAGTCCAAAAGCATTCTCCATGCCGACGGTGCGGTTTCAGGGGCGGTGAACTTTCCCATCCCTAGCATTCGCGCAGCTTTTCCCGCTTTGAACCGGTCTCCCGGCTTCATCTTCTTCGACAACGCCGCGGGGGCGCAGGTCCCCCAGATCGTAATCGACGCCGTGAACCATCATCTGCTCGAGTGCAACGTGCAGCGCGGAGGTCGCTACCCACAGAGCCGTGAAGTAGACGCGACCATTGGACGTGCAAGGCAAAGCGTGGCTGATCTGCTGAACGCGCGCGATCCAAATGAGATCGCGTTTGGCATCAACGCAACTTCGTTCATTCGTCTTGTGAGCCTGGCCGTTGGCCAAACCCTCGGTGCAAGAAACGAGATCGTAGTAACAGATATCGACCACGAAGCCAATATCGCCACCTGGCTAGCCTTGGAGCGCAACGGCGCGAAATTCCTGTGGTGGAAAATGCGGGAAGACGGGCAACTGCACGTCGACGACCTCGCTTCCCTGCTCTCCGCAAGAACGCGCCTAGTGGCATCTACGCTCACTTCGAATGCGATTGGCTCAATTGTTGACATTGCAGCGGCAGCAAGAGTCGTGCACGCGGCTGGCGCGGAAATCTTTATCGATGCCGTCCACTACGGCCCGCATGGATTGATTGACGTTCAGGCGCTCGATTGCGACTATCTGGTGTGCTCCGGCTACAAGATTTTTGCGCCGCACATGGGATTCATGTGGGGCCGCCTAGAGCTGCTGAAAGCTCTCCCGACGTTCCGCGAAGATTTCATCCCCGACGAACCGCCCGGCAAGATCGAAGCCGGCACATTTATCTACGAGAACGTTGCCGGAATGGATGCCGCCGTGCGCTATCTGGAACAATTGGGAATTGATCTCCACACCGGGACCGGGCGACTTTCGCGGCGGGGAGCCTTACAGACAGCTCTGGCCGCCATCCAAGCCTATGAGCAGGGTCTCTCTCTCGAAATGCTACATGTACTCAATCATTGCGGGGCCACCGTGTACGGCATAGGCGATGCGGATCAGATTAACCACCGTGTGCCCACCCTGTGCTTCAATCTGCCGAAAATCTCACCCGCAAAAGTTACCGAAGAATTTTCCCGAAGAGGTATCGGCGTACGAGATGGCCACATGTATGCGCCTCGTCTGATGAAACGCCTGGGACTTCCCGTTGAGAGCGGCGCGGTGCGCGCCTCTCTTGTCCACTACAATACGCGCGACGAAGTGCGCCAGTTCGGCGAGATCCTGGCGGAAATTGCACGCTCATGCTGACCGACAAGCAAATCTACGAGATTCGCGCCCGTTTCAGGATTTTCCAGTCCAAGATTTACCTCAATACCTGTTCCCAAGGCGCACTGTCCGATGCTGTCGAGAGCGGCTTCGACGACTTCATTGAAAGCTGGCACGAGCAAGGTTCCCCATGGGAAACCTGGGTCGAGCGCTATGAGGAGGCCCGAACCGCATTTGCCAGTTTCATCAATGCCAGCCCTGACGAGGTTGCCATTGTCACCAGCGTTTCAGCCGGCATCAACGGAATCGCCAGCGCGTTGCAATTCCGCGAACGCAATCGAGTCGTCATGGGAGAGTTCGAGTTCCCAACCATGGGCCAAGTCTGGCTAGGGCAATGCGTTCGAGGTGCCGACGTACAATTCGCGCAGGCGCAAGGCAACTCGATTCCTGCAGCCGCCTACGAAAAACTCATTGACAACAACACGCTGATCGTTCCCCTCACACATGTCTGCTTCAAAAATGGATTTCGCACGCACGTCGGTGCCATCACGCAAAGGGCACACGATGCTGGCGCTCTGGTCATGCTCGACGACTACCAGGACTGCGGCACCCGCCCGGTTGACGTGAAAGCCATGAACCTCGATTTTTACGTGAGCGGAACTCTAAAATATCTCCTTGGCCCTCCCGGCTTCGCTTTCCTGTACGTTCGCAGAGAACTTATTCCATCTTTAGTGCCTACCGTGACGGGATGGTTTGGCCAGGCGAACCCGTTCGCCTACAACCCCCAGCATTTCGAACTGTCACCCACAGCCCGAAGATTCGAATCGGGTTCTCCCTCGGTGCCCAATGTGTATGGGGCTGTGCCTGGTTTTAGGATGCTGCAGGAAATCGGGATGGACCAGGTAGCCCGTCATGTCAAGAAACTTGCGCAAGCGCTGCTGAATCGTACGCGCGAGTTCGGCGTTCTCACCAAGACTCCAGCCGAAAGCGCGGGCCCGCTCGTAGTCTTGCAATGCCGCGATTCAGCCCGTTTGCTGCAAGCGCTGGCGCAGAACGGCATCGTAGCGTCCAGCCGTTTCGATGGCCTGCGAATCTCATTTCACGTCTACAACACGCTCGACGACGTCGACGCTGTCGCCGAAGTTCTCAAGAAGAACATCCATCTTTTGATTCTCGCCCCTGCTGGTGTCGCCCGCCATGACTGACCAACAACAAGCCGGGGCAGCCGCGAGGCTCCTGCCAGAAACGTCTCCGAGAAATGAAGGACAGAGCCTGCATCGCCGACTTAGCCAAAGGCAGCTCACCATGATGGCCATTGGGGGCGCGATCGGCGTCGGCTTGTTCCTGGGAAGCGGCGTCACCATTCGATTGGCTGGCCCAGCCGTTATTGTTTCTTATCTCGTGGGCGCTGGCATTGCGTTGATCATGTCATACGCCCTGGCGGAAATGGCGGTCGTGCATCCGGTAGCTGGCGCGTTCGGAACATACGCGGAGACTTACCTGAATCCGTGGGCGGGATTCTGCGTTCGCGCCACTTACGGCGCCGCACAGATCATCGCAATCGGGGCTGAAGTTACAGCC
>Ga0126371_10004628_pt1 | contig 12144 bp, 5 predicted proteins | sample PanSoiMetaPlot_4_FD_110145 | JGI IMG/M metagenome (GOLD analysis project Ga0126371, IMG submission 110145) | Tropical forest soil microbial communities from Panama - MetaG Plot_4 | ecosystem: Environmental > Terrestrial > Soil > Tropical forest > Bulk soil | place: Panama | collected 2016-02-17
AAGATGGGAGGCCGCGCTATCACGTTTTTGCAAGTCCTGCGCAGCGCTATCTATTTTTGTGCGTAGCCCTTCCGGAAGCTGTTCAAACGCAGTGTCACCAAACCCGGTCTCCCGTAGTCCGAGCACCAGTTCGGTCCGATCGGCATCGGTTTCGAACGCTCGATCCCAATCTTGCACGGCCCCATCCACGTCTCCCCGGATCAGTCGTACCTCGCCTCGACGCACGATTGCCCGGAGGCTTTTCGGGTGGAGTTTGAGTTCGGCTTCGAATTCCTCCTCAGCGCGCCTGAGCTTTGCTTGCCGCAACAGCACTTCGCCAAGTTCCACGTGCGCACCAGAGATATCGGCTGAGGCCGCCAGTGCATTCTGGAAGCGGAGCACCGCCGAAGGCCACTCGCTACTCGCGGAGTAGCTCTCTCCCAGCAGTTGCTCCGCGCGCGCCGAGCCTGGCGCCGTCTTTTCCAACGCCACGACCTCATCCTTGCCCATGCGTTCGTACGCGTGGCCCAGAAGGTAAAGTAAATCGATGTTCTGCGGCTGCAGTGCGAGCGCTTTCTGAAGTGTGACAATTTCGGCGGACACATCACCCATCATTTCCTGGGCCGTTGCGAGCCATAGATAAACGTCCACATGGCTGGTATCGCTGCGGGCTGCGGCTTTGAGATAAGGTATGGCACTTTTTCCATCACCTAGCTGACAGTAATTTACGCCCAGAAAGAAATTGGCTCCGGCAAGCGTTGGCTTCAGCTTCAGAGCCAAATGGAACTCCGTCATCGCTTCGTCGGTGCGACCCTGGAGCTGCAAGGTTAAGCCCAAATTCATGTGTACTTCCGCGAAATCCGGCCGGAACTTCAGCACGGTGCGATACTCGCGCTCTGCTGTCATGTAGTCGTGGTTCCTTTGAGCATCCTGGGCTGTCGCGAAATGCTCCTGCCATGTGGGCGGAGCGGCGCTTTGGGACGAAACTTGTGCGGGGCTTGCGAGTGCACAGAAAGCAATCAGGAAGAAAACGCAAAAGCTCTTTGTCTCGAACTTCGCCAAATTCGTCGTCTCTACCTTCGGAATCGATTCTCGCGCTTCGCTTGGGAAGTTCTCAGTTCGGAGGGCTAGTTGGGAATTTCTTTTCATGATTAGTCTGGGAGAGTCGCTGAAACTCGGTAAATTCTTTCTCGCTCCCTTGTTGATCCTTTAGCTCCTGATATACCTGGGCTAACAGGTAATGTACTTCCGGAACTCTTGGATTTGTCTCGGCCGCCGCCAACAATTCCGTTTTCGCTTCTAGGAACTGGTGCTGGCCGCTGTAGACCTTTCCAAGGAGCAGGTGAACCCGGAATGGGTCGGCACTGCCCTGCGAAGCAACGGTTAGGTAGTGTAAGGCGTTCTCGTACTCGTGATCGCTAACTGCGATATCACCTAAATAAAGATTCGTGAGGGGGTCTTTGGGGTTTTCTTTCAAGGCTTCCAGAAATTCCTTTTTTGCGGGGGCAATCTGGTGTTGTGCCCAGTAGGCAACTCCCATGGAGAAGCGGATGCCGTTGGCATCGGGCCGCTTTGCCAGCGCCGCCTCATATTCCTTGATCGCCTCGGGATACCTTTCGACATCAGAGTAAACCTCGGCCTGCAAAATATGAAGCTGAAACGAGTCCGGATCCAGCGAGCGGAGTCGGTCAATCGCCTCCGTGGAAGCGTTCTTGTAAATTCGAGCAAGTTGGTAAAGGGAATCCGCATCCTTTGGATCTTCGTTGAGTGCATCATTGAACTCGCCGATGGCTTTTTCGATTTGGCCGCCCGACTCGTACGCGATTCCGAGATAGTACCGGCAACGTGCGTGGGGCTTTGGCATTTTCAACTCATCCTGAAGACTCTGAATCGCGTTCGGGATATCCCCCTGGCCCAAGTAAGACACGCCGAGGAAAAAATGGACTTCCGGGTAGCTGTTGTCGCGCGTGAGAACGGTCTTGAAGTGTTCAATGGAACCAGCAAAGTTCAATTCGGTTTGTTCTACGACTCCAAGGCGCTTTAATACCTCGGGATTGTTGGGTGCGAGTTGCAGGGCTTGACGATAAATACCTTCCGCCGAGACAAAGTCCGCCTTTTTCTCGGCCTCTCGTGCGCTCGCAAGCAGAGAACTAACGTCCGATTGGGGCAGTGCATGCGCCGAAGGCAAGAGCCATAGCGCAAGGGCGACCAATACCCGGGCAGTCAGGCCGTGGCGACGACGCTCGAGCTTAGCTCCGGGGGTCATCACGTTTGCAAACTCGTCGTGCAGCCAAGATTTCGAACCGATCCGCACACTCAATGAACGCGCCGGACTGCGACCAGAGTCGTTGTATCGGGAGCGCCTGCAACGGTCCGCGAGCGAACCAGCGCCTCAAACCAGATGCTTTCTGGAAAGCTATCCGACGAAGGGGACAAGCCAAGGGCAGCTTTCAACTGGCGGCGGTTCTCAATGTCTGCCAGGAAACGCCCCGCAGCCTCGGTTCCTTCCTGCTGCAGCCCCTCGAGCATCAGCACGCTTCCGTCATTTGTATTGTTGGGAAGCAGTGCGATAACCGCGTAATCCTCACCAAGAGTACCTGTCCACCGCAAGCCTTCGTAATGAGCCTGCTCGCCTGGCTCGGGATTTGTATTCATAAAGAATTTCACGCTGTCACCCACAACAGATTCGCTCTCTCGAAAATTCAATCGGCCTTGAAAAAGAGAGGTCCAAGGGTTCGAGGCCGGACTTCCAATGAAGACAAAATTTTCGTGATCCAAGTCCCGGAGTCCAAGGTCCCTCGGAAACCGCACCGACACTTGTTTCTGCAAAGGTCCGGCGGCGTTGAGCAGGGTGACCACATTTGCGACGTCGGCAAAAGAAGTGAGCGTGGAGTTGGCGATGTACTCGCTCAGTCGAGAATCGGCGCCACTGAGTTTATGTCCAGAAGTGTATTGCTGAAAATCACGTTTCAAATACTGATCCAACGAGCCGGATTGCCCTGAGAGGATGCGTAACATCCCATAATTGCTGTCAGCAACAACGATGACGGTCTGGTGTCTCGAGTCGAAGATCTGAGAAAACGGCCAGGGCGGACTCGCTAGAGGCGCCATCGACCATGCGTAGCCTCGTCTCGTATTCTGATAGAGGAGGACGGCACTCAGAATCAGTAGAAGGGAACAAATAACTCCTGCCACGATGGCACGGCTCCGCCAGGAACTGACAGGGCGGGGTTCGATGGCTGCGACAACCGCGGGGTCCTGTGCCTTGGCGGCTGGCTTGAAGACGGGAGCATAGCTCCCCTTCGGGATGGTTAGAATGAGTGTTTCGCTGCGGCCGTCCTCGTCGAAATACTCGTGAAGCTTAAGCCTCAACTGGCGGACGTGCACCCGCACGGAACTGTCTTCCAGAGGGTCGTATCCGGTTGGCTTGTGGAATAGGGCATTTCCGATGTGTTGTTCGGTCAACTCCTGGGGGTGGCCGTGGATAGTACGTTCGGTAATGTGTTCGAGTAAATCGCGGAGCCTTGCACTCTTTTGAAAGGATGGACTGGAGACAATTCTCTGGACAAGTTGCCAACGCTCGTCCTGCGGCAGCTCGTCAGTCACGTTCGGCTTTGTTGCCAGCATTGGAGGAAGGGCCCGATACCCCGATGAGGCCAATACTAGTTCCGAGTATTCTTAACGCTAGAGCTTGAACAAGTCAAGAAGTGGAAGAACTTCGTTACTAGAAATCGCTCGCAATGCCGGCGTAAGAGTTTGGTTTTCCTTTAGTTTCTGCCTGCCGAGGTCCAATGCGTCGGCCAGAACTTGGGAATCCCATACAACTTTTGGAATTTCCGTCAGGCGTCCTCAGATGTCCCCTATTCTCTGAATCGACCCGCAAGACCAGATGTGAATCACTAAGATTTCACGTGTGACACCCTTTTCTAGGTGGACGTTACAAGCGCAGTGTGCTTTGTATCGTACAAACCTATTAGTGAGCTAGCCGCCCGGTTCTATGCGTGGTTTAGGGGGAAGTCCATGAAAAGGTTAGCTTTTCTACTCGGAGTTGCGCTTTTCGTTGTGGCGAACCCACTGTGTTCTCAGACCACAAACGGTAGCATCCAGGGCTCAGCTACCGATGCGAGCGGAGGTGCCGTAGTGGGCGCCACTGTCACCGCCCGCAATGCGGATACTGGATTGACGCAGGCAACCACCACCTCAGACGCGGGCGTGTATTTCCTACCCAATTTGCCTCCGGGGAGATACACCGTGACCTTCGAGGCCGCCAGTCTGAAGAAGCTTGTTCAGGAGGGAATAACGGTAAGTATAGGAACGGCCACGCCCCTCAATGTTCAAATGCAGGTGGGTGCGGTCACAGAAAGCATCACTGTTTCGGCAGACGCTACACAATTACAGACCACTTCATCCGACATTGGTGCGACGGTCTCATCAGAACTTGTACAAAACCTGCCCCTTCAGGTGTCAGGCACCCTCCGCAACCCGGTCCAGTTTGTCGAGCTTGTTCCTGGTTTCGTCGGTCAATTGGGTAACAACCCTGGAAACAATGCGACCGATGACTTCAAGGTGAACGGCGGCCAGGAGGGCGGCACCGACATTCTTGTCGACGGCGTCTCTATTTCACTCGTTTCCCCTAACACCCAATGGAACAAAGGAGTGTCCACCGATGCCGTTGAAGAATTCAAAGTGATGCAGAGCAATTTCACCGCCGAATACGGACAAGCTGGAGATGGAATTGTAAACCTGACTGTGAAATCCGGAACCAATGACCTTCACGGTTCCGGATATGATTTCCTCCGCAACAAGTCCTTAGATGCAAACAACTGGTTTAACAATCTGCAAGGCCTAACTAGGCCTGTGGACACACAAAATGACTTCGGCGCCACGGTCGGCGGTCCTGTTTTTATCCCGCGGGTCTACGATGGCAGAAATAAAACCTTCTTTTTCTTCGCGTATGAGGGATTTCGATTCCGCACGGGCGGTTCTAACACAGCCAGTTTTCCCAATGAGGATTTTCGCAAGGGCGACTTCTCGGCGATTTGCACTGCCGGTTTTACCAATGGCCTCTGCAATGATTTGACGCAGCAGATTTATGATCCCACGACACACGCGCCGGTCCCCAGCAATACTTTGAGCAATGATCCCAATTTCACCGAAAGTAAAGTCATGGCCAACATCTTTGGCCTGCTGCCCCAGACAAATGGGGCTATCAACAACAACGTTGTCGACACCACCGTTAACAGCACTACCGCAAATCTCTACGATGTTAAGATCGATCACAGCTTTTCCGAGAGGCACCGCGTCTCGGGCGGTTTTGACTTTGACTACACCAAAACCGGCGGGTCCTCTAATCTAGGCCCCATCTTCGGCCAAAGCACTCCACAGAACACCTACTATGCGCGGGTTAGCGACACTTACACTTTTTCTCCCACGATCGTGAACCAAGCTCTATTCGGCTTCAGCCGCCGTTATCGCGGCGAAATCTCCAACAGTCTTGGTCAAGGGTATCCCGAAAAAATCGGCCTCACCGGTGTCAACAATACGACTTTCCCCTGCATCAAGTGGGGCGACACGGCCTACAACGTGAACAACTGCGGCGCTTCCCAATTTGCAGACAACGTCTATCAAATCAATGACGCTCTGAGCTGGGTAAAAGGCAAACATACCTGGAAATTCGGCGGGGAAATCCGCATGCTGCAGTTTAATGTCCGGCGCCTGACGCAGAGTTCAGGTGAGTTCGACTTTGCGGCTGCCCAGACTAGCAGTACCGGCGATGCCTCCGGACTCGGCGGGTATTCCGTGGCCAGCTCCCTGTTCGGGCTCTCCGATACTACAACGCTGAACTACGGCAACTTCAGCGGCGTTCGCTATAAAGACTTCGCCATGTACGCTCAAGACACGTATAAACTCAACGCGAAACTCACTCTGAACCTCGGCCTGCGTTACGACATCGACTTGCCGGCGACTGAGGCACAAAGTCGCTTTTCCATGGTAGACCCGACTCTCCCGAACCCCGGCGCGGGCGGAATCCTCGGAGCCTACACGTACTTCGGCGTTGGGCCTGGTCGGAATGGCCGGAGTCGTCCACAGGACACTTACTACAAAGCCTTTGGTCCAAGAATCGGTTTCGCTTACAGCATCAACGACAAGACGGTGCTTCGCGGCGGCTACGGGATCTATTACCAGGCTTTAAAGGAAGGGTCGTTTGCCGACCAAGATGGCTTAGGCTTCTTCAACCGGCAGACAGTAAACGTTACAAACGGCGGACCCACGCAGATTGATAATGGCATCACCCACATATTCCCACCTAGTGGGCCCTTCACTCCGGATGGCCAGAATAATCAGAACGGCATTATTACCGTCGCGGCGAACTCTGGGCGGCCGGCCGATATCCAAACCTGGAACCTCGACGTGCAGCGACAAGTGACGAAAGATCTCCTGGTGAGCGTAGCGTATGTCGGCTCGAAGGGCACACATCTGCCTGCGCTGAACATAATCCCCAATCAGGCGAATCCGAAATATCTGCCCCTCGGTGACGAGTTGACAATGCCTGCGTCCTGCCTCGCGGCGGATACCTGCCCAAACGCAGTGAATATGGGTATTACCCTCCCATATGCGGGTTTCACGGGCAACATTAACCAGGCCCTGCGGCCTTTCCCGCAGTACGGCAATTTCAATCAAGAGGACAACTCCTTTACGCCGGACCGCACTGGAAACTCCACGTATAATGCGATGCAGTTGCAGGTCAACAAGCGTGTATCGCAAGGCCTGACTTTCCTGGTTTCCTATACGGTTTCTAAGAACATTACGGATGCGGATTCCGTCGGACCTGGGGTTTCGGGGTTTATCGGGACGAACAGCTTTATCGGAGAAAATTCTTACAACCGAAAAGCGGAAAAAGCGGTCAGCCAGTTGGACACTCCGCAATCGCTGGTTGCCAGCTTTTTCTACGAACTGCCGGTCGGCCGCGGCAAGCGCTTCATGAATGAAGGAGGGGTGAAGGACCGGGTGTTCGGGGGCTGGTATGTCTCCGGCATCCTGACCTATCATTCTGGGCTTCCCACGGAAGTCTATGGGAACTGCCAAGGCACCGCTGGTGACGTGCTGTTCGGCGGATGCAACACAACCGGGGCGGGGGCTCGCGTCAACATTGTTCCGGGAGTATCGCAAACCAACAAATCTAGTTTCAATCCGACGACAACGCCATTTTGGAATTTCGCTGCTTTTACCCCTGCAACGAACTGCGCGGCAGCCGCATCGGCCGGGTCTGTGTGTACATTTGGAGACGAGTCCCGCTCTTTGGCCACCGCACGTGGCTTTGGAACAAAGAATGAGGACTTCACCATCGGCAAGAAAACACACATCATAGGAGAGAAGGCGGTTGTTGACTTTCAAGCTTCCTTCTTCGACGTTTTCAACCGTCATATCTTCCTGACGCCTAGCAACGTGTTCGGTCCGACTTTGCAGACGCCGTTTATCCCGGCCGGAGGTTCGGGGTGTTCCGGTGTCCTGGCCTGCGGTTTTGGTGCGATAACAGCCGCAAGCGGCCCGCGTGTGATTCAGTTTGGTTTGAAGATCACATACTAGGGTCGAGGGCGTCGCAGGGAACGAATCCTGCGAATCCATGCGTTACACCCGGGAAACGGCCACATGAGTCAGTCTAGCAGGCGTGGATTTGTTAAATCCATGATCGCAACCGCCGCAGGCATCACCCCTGTCTGCGGCGGGGGACTGAGGGGAAAGCATTTGTATCTGTTCGCGGACCCCGAAGACAAAGCAACGGTGGTCCTCGAAAATGAGAACCTGCAGTTGCGTTTTTCGGACCCGGGAAGCGTGTTTTCCTTTCAAAGTTTCCTGCGTGCGGATGGGGAATGGAAGCCCTCGAGCCTCCCAAACACCCCTTTAATCTCTGGGGCTTCCTTCCCCTTGATCGCAACGCGGGTTAGGTCCGATGGCAAACGTGTCTTGGCCGAGGGCTCGGGCAACGCCTATGGTTTAGACGGAAAGCCTCTAACGTACCCGTGGAACGCCACGATCCAAGCCCTGCCCATCTCGGAAGCGCGCTGGTTTAAGTTTGATCTTACGTTACACCTGCCCGCCGCCCTCCGCCTACAGCAGAGTTCGAAAGTCGAGCCGCAAATCATCGTGTGGTTGGAATCTCTTTCGACCCTTATGGAAGGGCAATCCGGCAGCTGGCGACGAGTCACTTTAAGCCAGCCGACAAGAAATTCGCTGGGAACGCCAGGAAATGATCTGCCTGCGGTCTACCTGCTGGACCAGACGCGCGGCATGGAATGCATGATGTTTTTCGATATGGACGCGATGTCCTGGATGTCTACAGACAACCTTCCAAGATTTCTGGTCTACCGGTGTTCCACACGGGCCGATATTAGGCGTGATGGAACTCAGCGCCTGGGGGTTGGCTTGCTGGCCGATCAAGCGACTGGCGACTTGCTGCCGGAAGGGGACGTGCGCTTTTCCTACTGTTTCCTGCAGCGCTCACTAACGAGTTTACTTTCTGAGCAAGAAGCCGTGGCGCGCTGGATGTCTGCCTTAATTCCACTGTTTGAAGAGAGGCTTGATTGGCCACCCTGCGCGACGAACTGGAAGCAATTTGCTGAGTCGACCGTGGCGGATCTTCAAAACAAGGAGGCTGCGCAAGTCGTGGTCGACGGTCACCGTGGGCTCCGGGCCTACGCGAAAAACAGCTCGACAATATGGGAACAATCGGACCGCAACTTCGAACTGATGACAATCGCCGACGTCTTGTGGCCGTCAATACTTTTTCTGAAACTGCACCCCTCGGCGGACTACGACGCGGCGTGCAAAGACCTGCTCGCTGATCTGCCACTTTTCTATCGCTCTGACACAAACAGTATCAGCAATGACTTTGCTCGGAAGCCTAACGAACGTGCTGATTCCTGGTATCCGTTTGAAAATGGACTCGTCAAATACCCGACCATTGGCATGTTGAGCGGATCGAAGGAAATTACCGATAACTTCTTGGAAGCTTTTCGTACGGCCGAGAAGTTTGCGAACCAGTACAACTACTTGTTTCCGATTTATTACGACGTCGCAAGTTTTCAAGCGGAAGGTGCGGGCACTAACTATGCGATCGGCGGGCTGTACGCCTGGGGAGCGATTCTTGCACATCGCTTGACTGGCGACGTGCACTACCAAAAGGAAGCCATGCGTGCCGTTCGTGTTCTGTACACGGTGCCGGCTGATCGTCTTTTTCATGAGCCGCAAGAGCTTGCTTATGGAGCGTTGGCGGCTGCTGAGTTGGGGATGCGCGCGGAAGCGACGTACCTTTTGTACCAGCAACTGCGGATGTTTTATTGGTATTCGGATCCCAGCCAGAAGACGCACAGCGTTCGCGGAATGGTGCAGGCGGCTGCCTCTATTCTCTATCCGGCGTTCAAAGAAAACGTGGAGGCCATCCTTCCGTGGACCGGACTGATGAAGCGCGGGATCGTGATGGAAGGAATGCTGCGCTTTGTGGACCAGCAACGGCGTAGCAATTTCTATTTCTTTGAAAACTGCGCCGGTCGTTCCCAAGGCACTTCCATGGCTTTTATCCCGTTCGAAAACCTGGGCACTCTGGAGCTCGCAGGACAGACAGGGAATGTCGGGAAAGAAATCTACGGGGCCGGAGAGTGTCTGTGGATGTACCTGATGTTCGAGGCGTTGGGCCGCACTGATGACCGCGAAGTCCTGCTGGTGAATCTGGACCTTCTTGACATTCAGCGGGCTTCGGACTTTCCACCAAAACATCTCCAGTTTCTGTTGTACAACCCCACGGGGGCGGAGCGTTCTACAACCCTCGATTTTCCGCCCGCTCAAGGAAAAACGGTGCGTTTGAGCATGGGTGCGCAGCCCCTGGACGCCAAGATTCGCATTCCGCCACATGGAACCATGCGGCTCACTGTCGAGTACTAAGGGAGAGCTCGGCGCTTTGGAGATCGGATTCCGAATTTGAGATTTTAGCGATGGTGATCATTACCAAGGAGTTTCTGTTATGCGAGATCCTTCTGTCCCGAGCCGCGTCCGTATTTTATCTGCGATTGTCGCACTGCCTCTGAGTGTGTTTGCGCTCTTTGGAAGCGGGCATTTTAAACTTCCGTTTGGCAAATGGGTTCGAGTATCAGCAGAGCCGATCCTTTCACCGAGAGGTGATGGATTTGAATCGGCAGGTACCTTCAATCCCTCCGTGGTAATGCACGAGGGAAAGTTCGTAATGCTGTATCGAGCGCAAGATAGCAAAGGCAGGTCTTCACTTGGATACGCCGCTAGTGAAGACGGGGTTCATTTCACTCGGCGTCCGGAGCCTGTATTTGTATCTGAAGCCACATATGAAAAAGGAGGCGGGGTCGAGGATCCCAGATTGGTCAAAATCGGTGGAACGTTCTATCTCACCTATACCGGGTATAACAACGTCGACGCCCACCTTTCCGACAAGGGTGACGCACAGCTATGTTTAGCCACTTCCCAAGATCTCGTCCACTGGCAGCGTCAAGGAATCCTGCTGCCCTCCTATCAAGGTCGCTGGAATGTAAAATGGACCAAGTCCGGCGCTATCCTCAACGAAAAGATCAACGGCAAATATTGGATGTATTTTCTGGGAGATGCCAAGGCGAAAGATACTCAAATGGGAGTCGCTTACTCGGAGGATTTACTGCACTGGACTGAAGCGCTGGATCATCCTGTTCTCTCGAGCCGTCCCGAAATGTTTGATGCGCATGTTGTCGAGCCAGGTCCGCCTCCTATCCTTACTTCCGAGGGTATTTTTCTAATCTACAACGGCGCCGATGAGCACGACGTCTATGCTACGGGTTGGGTTTTGTTCGACAAAAACGACCCAACGCAAGTCATCGCTCGCGCGGACGCGCCGATTTTTTCACCCGAGAACGAATGGGAAAAGGTCGGGCAGGTTCGTAACGTTGTCTTTGTTGAAGGGTTAGTCCAGGAGAAAAAACGCTGGCTCTTTTACTACGGAGCTGCCGATACAAACGTTGGTGTTGCAGCTGCTGCCGTCAAGTGACCGGAACATTGACGCGTTTTTCCGTAACTCTTTTGGAATAGACAGGACCCGGGCCCCAGGGTCCCCGGCCATGAAAGCTGTTGGCCACATCGCGCTCCGGCCCGATTCGCTACTGGAAGTCAGTGCTGCGGTGGGTGTCTTTGCCACCCATAACGGTGAGCAGCACCTTCGTGTTCAATATTTCAGCCGGCGGTAAAGTGAGAATATCTTTCGACAAGACCACGAAGTCCGCCAGTTGTCCCGGCGTCAGCGTTCCCCGGACGTCCTCATCGAAGCTCGCATATGCGCCATCTCGCGTGAAGTGCCGGAGTGCGGCTTCCACGGAAATGCGTCCAGCGGGATACCAGCCGCCGGCAGGCGTACCCTCTGGGGTCATCCGGGTTACCGCGCAATAGATCGCTGGCAAGGGCGCAAATGAAAACACTCCCCAATCGCTGCCGAAGGCTTGCACGATACCGACGTCGTCAAAAATCTTGAACGAATCCGCGTGCGAGGCCCGCTCAGGGCCCAGCAACGCTGCGAAATTTTCAAGGACCGTCGAATCCGGGTTCGCGAACATCGCCTGCGTCGAAGCGATCACGCCCAACTCCTTAAAACGTGGCAGGTCCGCAAGCAACGGGACTTCAGCATGTTCGACGCGATGCCTCCGGCCGGAAGTGCCATTCGTTTTCGCCGCATACTCAAAGGCGTTCAAGGCCATATTGATGGCCTTGTCGCCAATCGCATGCAACATGACTTGAAAGCCCTCTTTGTCGTAGAGCGCAACCGTTTTGTCCAGGTCATCCTGCTCCCAAAACGGGATTCCGGTGCCTCCACCGACATAGGGTTCAAACATCGCCGCTGTACGCGCATCAACCGTCCCGTCGAGAACGCCCTTCACCGCACCGAATTTCAGCATCGGGCCCCGGAAGGTTTCCCGCAATTTGCGGTACGTTGCTAAATCCGTCTCCGTCAGGGGCTTCTCCAACTTGTGCTTCGGCGGCGCGCCTCCCTCCTTCCCAAGAATGCCGGGCGCGAAGCGAAATCGCAGCTTCAGCGCGCTTGCGGCCAATGCTCGCTCGAAAACCGGAAAGGAGTCCATATTCGTGTAGGCGTCCTGCACCGCGGTCAATCCGGTGGCCGCA
>Ga0126371_10004629_pt1 | contig 12144 bp, 11 predicted proteins | sample PanSoiMetaPlot_4_FD_110145 | JGI IMG/M metagenome (GOLD analysis project Ga0126371, IMG submission 110145) | Tropical forest soil microbial communities from Panama - MetaG Plot_4 | ecosystem: Environmental > Terrestrial > Soil > Tropical forest > Bulk soil | place: Panama | collected 2016-02-17
CACCTGGAGCAGATTCTGGAGATCGAGTTAGGCATGGTGCAGCAGAGAATTCTGCAGGCCACAGGAAATAACCAGTTCGTCTTCAGTTGTACCCAGAAGGTGAAGAGATTCCTGCTGGATGAAGGGACTGACCCTAAGTACGGCGCGCGTCACCTGAAGCGGGCGATTGAGAAGAACATTGTCTTTCCCCTGGCCAATCTGGTGGCCACCAGCCAGATCAAGCTGGGCGACTTTATCCGCATAGACATGAAAGAGACCGAGCTAACCTTCACCAAAGAGGCTGAAGGAGCGCTGGTGCCGGTCCTGCTGGAAAAGTATGGCGAGTTGAGCGGCGCCACTCCAATGGCGGCCAAAGCCACGCGCGGCAATGCCGCCCGTCAACGTGAATTTGGAGGAATTGCTCCGCTGTTGGACCACAACCGATAAGAGAGAGTTAGCCCTTCTTCAATTCAACCAGCACCTGGCGGGCAATTTCCTTCAGCGTCTCGAACACGCCCCTGCCCTGAAAAGCCACAGCTTCAAAGATCGGTTCACCCTTCTTGGTCAGTTCGGTCCTGAGTTGGTCCACAGGCATAGCATTGGGCAGGTCGCGCTTATTCAACTGGAGGACGTAGGGAATTTTGGTGAAGTCGTAGCCGTGTTCCTTGAGGTTTTCTTGCAGGTTCTCCAGCGCTTCCACATTGGCGTCCATGCGTTCGCCCTGTGAATCTGCTACAAATACTACGCCGTCCACGCCTCGCAGGATGAGTTTGCGGCTGGCATCGTAGAACACCTGTCCAGGAACCGTATATAGGTGAAAGCGCGTCTTAAATCCGCGAACGGTGCCCAGGTCCAGAGGAAGAAAGTCGAAGAAAAGAGTACGGTCAGTCTCTGTGGCCAGAGAGATCATCTTGCCCTTTTGCTTCTCCCCGGTTTTATCGAAGATGTATTGCAGGTTCGTGGTCTTGCCGCCCAGACCAGCGCCGTAGTAGACAATCTTGCAATTGATTTCGCGAGCGGCAAAATTGATGAAACTCAAGACCCGTCCTCACATTCGGTCTCGTGGCGCGGAGTCCCTCGTGCGAGTGTCTGTCCATGAGGGGAGCCCGGACATGTGCATTATGCCAAACTGACTTCCTTATACCACAGGACTAACAGAGATGAGACGATTCTAATTCTCCAGACGTTCCCCTGAGCATTTCTTTTCCGCTGCGAGAATTACCAAAGTTACCTGTCTTTAGTGTTGTTTAGGGGGTGCCGGAGGCAAAGCGTAATAACCGCTCTTGGCGATCACAACCAGGTTCATAAGATGAACATGAACGTCAATGGAGTGATAGCTGCTGGAGAGCGTGGCCTTGGTGTTGTAACCCAGGGTGTATTGGTTGCGCGCGAACTCAGTTGCTTTGGCGTAGGCCTGCTCAATCGCGTGTTTATCGAACTCGGCGAAGGTTTCGCCGCCTGTATCTGAGGCGTATTTGGGCAGGATATCGCCGTAGCCGAACCCCGGCAGGCGTATACGGTTCAGCTTGTCGTATACCGGCATGGCTGCGACATCGACTCCCAGGGCATAAACGGAAATATTCTGCGACAGCAACAATTTGCGTACTTCGTCGTAACGCGCGGTGCTGCCGTACTCGCGGCCATCGCTGATGACAAAAATGATCCGCCTGCGCCCGCCTTTTTGCCGCCGGCTCAAGTCCTGGGCCGCGCGAAGGATCGCATCGTTCAAAACATTCGCCTCCTGCGGAGGAGTGGTGTAAACCGTAGGAATGCTCGGATCCACCGGACGCCCATTGACTGTGGGTCCCTGCGGCCCCATTGGACCGCCCAGCACCGGCGGACCGCCCTGTCTTCCTGGCCGCTTCAAATTTTCAAGTTCACCGGTCGAAACCTGCGTGGCGCCGGTGAATGCTGACACTTCGTGGACGGTGGTGCCGTAGCGATACAGGGCAACCTCATCAAATTCGCTGAAAGCGCCGATCAGGGCAGGCAGAGTTTCGTTGACTTTTTTCATCGAGCCGGCAGGCAGATTTGTATCTACCACGATCGCCACAGACAGCGGAAATGGATCACTGTTGAAAAAGCTGAGTTTCTGCGGCACGCCGTCTTCGTAAATCGTGAAGTCCTTTGGACCCAATCCTTCTTTTAATCGCCCGGAACCATCCTTTACTGTGACCGGCACCTCAACAAAGCTGACGCGGCTGGTGAATACCGGCAGATCGTCTCTGCTGGTGGAAACACCGTCAGCGTTTGGCTGCTGTTTGGGCTGGTCCGGCTGCGCTGTGGGATTCGGCGTTGTCGGCTGGTCTGGCGCATGGTTGTTCTTGGGCGCTTGAGGTGCGTCAGGGAACGGATTTGCCGGAGGTACATTCTTCGGCTGGGGCGCGTCAGGAATATTCTGCGCCATCCCAATCGTGGCGAGCAGTCCCAGAGATAACAACCCAGCCCACCTTCTCACCATGCCCGGCATTACGTCCCTCCTTCTACCTTAGACGCATTTCTGAGTAAGACGATCCAGAAATAAGCTGCAGGAGCTACTACAATAGATATTAAACAATAGCGGCACAGAAAGGCATTGTAAAAAAATCATGCGTATTTCGATGAAATGGGCAGCTTTCATCGCACTCCTGATGGCGCTAACCAGCCTGGGACAAGACGCCGGCCAGCAAGGCCAGCAAAAGGATCAGCAAGGCGAGATTCCCACATTCCGCAAAAACGTGAATGTGGTGAACGTCTTTTTCACGGTAAGGGACCATCATGGAGCGTTGCTTCCAAACCTCACCAAAGATGACTTTGAGGTAATGGAAAATGGCAAGCCCCAGACCATCAAGTATTTTGCAGCGGAGACCAACTTACCGCTGACTCTGGGAGTTTTGATTGATTCCAGCCTGAGCATGAAGCAGATGCTGGAGGAGGAGCAGGTCGTGGGCGCCGACTTTCTCCATCGCGTGATTACTGAACGCGATCTTGCTTTTGTCATCAGCTTTGATATCAGTGTGGATTTGTTGCAAGACCTTACTTCCGATTCACATTTACTGCGCGATGGACTTAACCAGGCTCACATCAATACTAGTACCAGTAGTGGCGGCATTCCCGGACTTGGCCAGGGGCCGATACCGATCTCTCATCCTGCGGGCACTCTGCTCTACGATGCCGTGTATCTGGCTGCCGATGAAATTCTGGGCAAGCAAGTAGGTCGCAAGGCATTGATCCTGCTTACCGATGGCAACGATGAGGGCAGCAAGCTCAAGTTACGCGATGCAATTGAGGCGGCGCAAAAAGCCGATGCCATTTGTTATGTGCTCCTGCTTCACGATCCTGCTTACGGACCGCCCGGGGCCAGCGAGATGCGACAACTCACGGAGCAGACTGGCGGCAGAGTGATTGAGGTGAATAATCCCAAGAAGATCAGCGACGCCTTTAATCAGATCTCCAACGAGCTCCGCAGCCAGTACAGCCTTGGCTACTCACCAGACGACGCGCGTCGCGATGGCAGCTTCCGCAAAATCGAGGTTAAATCCAAAAGCGGTAATAAGGTGCAGGCGCGAAAAGGCTATTACGCGCCGACAAGTTAACGAAAGGAGTTTCTCATGAGGAAACACTTGCTGTTGATTGCTTTGCTGGGCATTATCTCCATTCCTGCTCTGGCTGAAAAACTGACCGGCTACATTTCCGATGAACAGTGCGCCATCAGCGGCTCCAAGGCGGCAAAGGCCACTGACTGGATCAACCCTAAGGCATTCGAATCCTGCGCGCAAAAATGCGCCAAGAACGGCTCTCCCATGGTGTTTGTGACTGAGGACAACAAAGTTCTCAAGCTGGATGCCGATTCAACCAGCAAAGCCAGCGGTCATCTGGGCCACCGCGTGTCGGTAACCGGCAAAGTCGAAAATGGCACGTTGAAAATTGACAAGATCGCGACCCTCCCAATGCAAGCCCAGACAAAGCCGGGAAACCAGCAGGAAGAGAAGATGCACTGAGAAGAAGCGGTGACTGCTACCGTTTCGGCGCGAAATACCCTTTCCTCGCCCGCACCTTCAACTTTTTATTCTCAGGAATGATTTGAATGGTGCGGAACTGGCCGTTGGGCAGGAAGTCATCGGGCTTGTAGGAGATCGAGTACTGGCTGCGCAGTTCGCCCTGAATTTCGCCAAAATCGTCAGACAGGTCCTGAAGCTTATAAGGATAGAAGGCCCGGCCACCGGTGGCATCCGCCAGCGCCTGCAGGTTGTGATCGCCGGTATCGTGGATATTGCTCAGGTTGGTGCTTATCGTATAGATGATCACTTCCGCGCGCTGGGCCATCTCAATGGCTTCCTGTCGCAACACGCGGCTCTGGTTATCATCGCCGTCTGAAACCAGGATGATTGCCCTGCGCACCGGCCCGGCGTTCTTTTCCTTCATCATCTTGTCGCGGCAGGCGTAGTAAACCGCATCCCACATTGCTGTCCCGCCCCCGGGACGAATCACGCGAATCCCATTTGCCAGCTTTTCCATATCGCTGGTGAAATCCTGCGTCACCTCAGAGACCTCATCAAACGCCAGCACAAACGCCTTATCCGACCCTGGCCGAATAATGGACTGCACAAACTGCTCTGTTGCCTGCTGTTCAAACAGAAAACGCTCACGAATGGAGTTGCTGGCGTCTATCAGAATGCCTACACGCAAAGGTAGATCGGTTTGCGATTCAAAGCTTTGAATCTCTTTGGGCGGACGGTTGTTATCCAGAACCTTGAACTGGTCCTGCTTCAAATCCTTTACAAACTTGCCATGCCGGTCTGTTACGGTAAAAATCACCGGCACCAGGTCGACAATTTTGCGGTACGTCTCAACCGGCTTCGGATCATCCGGATTATCTGCATTTGGGTCGCGGGCGCCGGAGGCGACTGGAGGTTGAACCGCCTGCTGCGCCGGCCTGGTCTGCAAAGGCACAGGTGACGGAGTAGCCGGGTCTTGGGCTACACCCAGGGAGGCGACAAACAGCCCAGCCAAAAATAAAACGGGAAGTCTCATTAGCAACATTATAGTCCGCAAAAATACATTACTTTCCGCCGATTTTGTGAAGAAAATGGGCTAGTTCGGCCGGTATCGGCAGTTTGAACGAAAGAGGCGTGTCCTTTACTGGATGTTTAAGTTGGATGGCGGCTGCGTGAAGAAAGTTTCTTCCCAGCTCTGCTGATTCTTGTTCTCCTTCTCGAGATTTCAACTCCCGGGGCGCGCCGTAAAGCGTGTCTCCCGCCACCGGATGCCCCGTCGACGAAAGATGCACGCGGATCTGGTGGGTTCGCCCGGTTTCGATCGTCACTTCCAGCAGTGAAAACCTGCCATACGGGCCATCAATCTTATTCAGCGTCTTCCAGTGAGTTATGGCCTCACGTCCGTGCGCTCGCCGCGTGGTCATGCGCTCGCGCCGTCGCAGATCGCGGCTGATGGGCGTGGCCGCCGTTCCTTTTTCCGGCGAGATCCATCCATGCACCAGCGCGATATATGTCTTCTTGATCTCACGCCGCGAGAATTGGTCGGCGAGCCTGCGGTGCGCGGCATCGGTTTTGGCAACCACCATGAGGCCGCTGGTGGCTTTGTCCAGACGATGCACAATTCCCGGGCGCAGTTCACCGCCAATTTCAGAAAGCTGAGCAAAGCGATGCAGTAGCGCATTCACCAGCGTCCCTTTGCTGCCCGCCTGATCTTTTCCTGCGCCTGCATGCACCGCCATCCCCGCAGGTTTGTTCACTACCACGATGCTTTCGTCTTCATACACCACTTCCAGCGGAATATCTTCAGCAAAAGCCTTTAATGGCGGAAGCGCAACAGAGCCTATGATTTCGATTTTCTCGCCGCCTCGCAACCTCAGCGACGCTTTTGGTGGATGGCCATTGACGAGAATTTTTTCCTGCTCGATCAACTGTTGCACGCGAACCCGGCTCACGTCGGGCAGTTGAGAGCCAATCCACTGATCCAGCCGGCGACCGGCAGCCTCGGTCGGAACCATTAGGTTTTTGGTCGCTGAGTTTTCAGGCACTGACAGGATTTTACAGAGTGTAAGTTACCGAGTAATTGACTAAAAAACGCACGTCCATGTTGCCCACGCCATCCACATTGTCCACTCAAAATTACAAAATTACCAACTTACCCAATTACCAAATGAAACGACCGACCCACTGGGCCGTGTAGCGGGCCGTCTATGAACCCGTCCTGAGACGTTTGGGAACCCTCCGCAGCTCTTTAGGCATTTCCGTACTGGCGGAACCTTGCACACCGAGCCGTATATACGAGTCGGGCCCCCGGTTCATTGAATGTTGGTTCAATAAACGGTGACCGCCGTCACCTGCTTTGCAGGTCGGTTGTCTACGGGAGATGCTAAAGAAAAGCAGAGTAGATGGCAAGTGGGTCAGTTGGAAACAACGGACCCACTTAGTGTCAGCCTCTAGCGATTTCCGCCGCGGCAGACGGATCGCGGGCCTTTAGGCCGAGGGCTGGTTTTGATTTTTGATTACCAACTTACCAATTTACCCAATTACCAAATTTTCCTCATCCGGCTTTGCGCGTTTCTTCCAGCACTTCGTCCAGCGCTCCGGCCAGCATGTCTGCGCGTTTGCGGTATTCGGAGGCCAGGGATTCGTATTTTTTCCTGAGCAGGTGGTACTCGTCGGCAATGTTCAACGCTGCCAGAACCGCCAGGCGCAGGGAATCAACGGTCGAGGTTTGCTCGGCGACGCTGCGCATCTTGGAGTCAACAAACTCGGCCAGTTTGAGAATGTAATCGGCGTCTGTCCCGCGAAGATTGTAGGGTTGATCGTAAATCTCCACGCGCACCGGGGGAGCTGCTGCTTGTGTGGTGGCCAAATCTGTCTCCTTGAGCAGAAAACACTGCTACTCAACTGATTATCGTGCGTTGCAGGCAGAGGTCAAGGGAATTCTTGAAGGTTACTAGAAGGTTAACTGATCGAGGCACCGGAAGCTCGGTTCAACGGGAGTCGTCACCCCGATCGTGTGAAATCCATTTCCTCGTTTTTCCTCTATCCCCTCGGTGGTAAGGTTTTTATTTGGTTTTCTTTATGTTCTTTTGCTCTTAACGGTTCCTGTGTTGGTTTGCTGTTGCCTATGGCCTGTTGCCTATGGCCTTCTTCAGCGCTTTTGCTCCACCACTACCGCCGTCCCGTAGCACAGGACTTCTGTTACGCCCTGCATGACCTCGGTCGCATCGTAACGGACGCCCACCACCGCGTTGGCCCCGATCTGCGCCGCATGCTGCAGCATCAGCTCAAAGGAATCGTTGCGCGTTTTCTCGCAGAGTTCTGTAAGCAGCGTGATATTGCCGCCCACCAGCGTTTGCAATCCGGCTCCAAGTGTGCCCAGTATCGACCGGGAGCGCACGATAATCCCGCGGACGATCCCCAGGCTCTTCTTGATCTCGTAGCCATCCAGCTGAAACGAGGTTGTCGTCATGGTGTGGGGAATCATTGCTTTCAGGATTCAGCCATCAGTTGATCGATCTGCTTGAGCATCTTTTCTATCCGGCCGCGCACCTCTTCACGTTCTTTGCGCAGGGAAACCACCTCTGACCGCATGAGTTCCAGGTCTTCCTCGCGCTGCTCCAGTTGTTCCCGCAGTCGGTTCGCGTCCCGCTCCGCCGCTGCTTTGGCTTCGCGGGCTGATTTCAGCAGCTCAATCGCCTTATAGATTTTCTCTTCCAGCGCCGGAAAATCCTCGGCGGCTACTGTTCTGTCGTTCTCCAGTTCATGCATTACCTTAACTGACATAATTGAAGTTTTCCTTTATGAGTGCGTTTATGAATACGTGAGGGCAGTATAGCGCACAACCTTGTGGAAACGGCGAAGGAAAACCTTGCCGCTGATGAAACTGATTGAACTGATTTACGCTGATTGAAAAAAAATAAAGGGTTTTGCCTTCCGATCACCAGGTCACCCGATCACCGGATCACCCGATTGCTGCCAGGGTCAACAAGTCTGATCAGCGAAACCGGCCGATCGCTAACCCAAAAGGTCCCACACTTTCCAAAACTCTTTCATCTCTTCCGGCTTGCCCAGGGAGATTCGCGCGTAAGTGTCCATCGGCGGGAACGGACGTCCAATAGCGATGTTGTTTTTGCGGAAGTGTCCAATTAGTGTGCGGATGGGCCGGTTGGTGCTCAGCATCACGAAATTTGTGGCTGAGGGAATGGCTTTCAACTTGCGATTTCCTGCCTGGCGCAAAAAGTCCTCTCGATCCGCAGCATTGCGCTGCTGCGCCACCTGGTGCGCGGCCGCATCGTCCAGCGATGCCAGTGCGCAGCGCAGAACCAGGATGTTCAAACTGTCTTCAAGCCGCTGTTCGCGCAACAATTTGGCCGTCTCTTTAATAGCCACCGCGTAGCCGCATCGCATCCCGGCCAATCCATAAATCTTGGAAAAGGTCCTGGCCACGATCACGCGGTTGTCGTTGACCGGACGATCAATAAACGATACGTAGTCAGGATTGGCGCCGACAAAATCGTGGTAAGCCTCATCCATCAGAACGTATGTGCCCTTGGGCAGCTTGCTGATGAAGTCCTCCAGGTCGGCGCGTGGGGTCAGATTGCCCGTGGGATTGTTCGGATTGCAGATATAAACCAGTCCCGTATCGGGACCGGCGGCCTTCAGCATTGCGCCCAGATCGTGGCTGAAATTCGCTGCCAGCGGAACTTTGACGACATCAGCGTGAACCACACGGCAATAGTGATCGATGGCTTCAAAAGTAGGCGCTGCCATGATCATCTTTTTGCCCGGACCGGTGAACGCATTGGCTGCCATGCGCAAGACTTCAGTCGAACCGCAGCCGGTGACGATCTGCTCCACTGCCACTTTGTTCATTGCCGCCAGCCGCTCACTCAGCAGATCACTGTGATGGTCGGGGTAGCGATTTGCATCCTGAAACGGACTGCTCAACGCCAGAACGCTGGGAAACGGTCCGTAGGCATTCTCGTTGCTGTTGAGAAGGATGGGCCCGCCGGGTTGCGGCGCGCGCGGCGGCTCAGCCCAGCTTAGCAGTTCAGTGGAAAAGCTCGAAGATGCGACAGCAGCAGCACCTAGTCCGGCAGTCTTGAAGAAATTACGGCGGGTAAGCATGGCGGGAGAATTTTACTCCAAGAGCAGTACTTAGTATTGAGTAGTTTGTATTTAGGAAACCGCTAACGCAGCCGAGGGTGGTTGCGCTCCAAATCTTACGCTCGCAGGCTCCCGCCAATCCCTTCCAGCGCCTTGACAATCTGCGCAGACCAGTTTGCCACCTCATCATCACGCAGGGTGCGCTCGTCCGATTGGAACTTGGCCCTGAGCAAAACAGAATATTTCCCCGCTGGAACTGCGCCGCCGCGAAAAATCTCCGCCGGCTCAAACGATCGCAATTCGGGAATCTTGATTGAAAACGCAGCCTGCCGGATGTGCTCAGAGGTAACCGAATCGCTGAAGACAAACGAGAAATCACGTTCCACAGCAGGGAAGCGCGACAACGGCTTATACCGCGGTGCCCTCAACGGGAGCTGAAGCAGCAATTCCAGATCAATCTCCGCCAGATAGATTTCCTGCTTGATCTTGAAGGCGCCGGCAATATCAGGGTGAACCTGTCCAAAATGTGCCACCACCACGCCATCCGCTTTCGCAGCGGCCGAGCGCCCTGGATGGTAATGTTCCATCCGCTCGCGGCGCAGCCTTCCTTCGGCCATGCCGGCGACGAAACGGCCACCCGGGCGCTTGCGATCAGAAGTTTGTGCCGGTTCGAAAACAAGATTATCAATCTCAAAGCTGCCGAGCAGTATTTCCACATCGCCCTTCAAATCGAAGAATCCATACGACCGCGTCAGACCGTGAGCATCGGCGCGGAGCGCGGCGCCCGTCGCGCCCACGCAAATCATCCGGTGTTCCTCGCTGCGTTCTTCAGTAGGCGCTGAAAACACGTGGCCCACTTCAAACAACCGAGCATCCGAAATGCCGTGATTCAGGTTCCAGGCAATCATCCGCAGCATTCCCGAAACCAGAGAAGGACGCATCACTGATTGTTCTTCGCTCAATGGATTTGCCAGCGGCACCGGCACAAGTGTGGAAAAGGCCCCGGAATCCTCGCGCGAAACAAAAGTGGATGAGATGGCTTCGTTGTAGCCCAGCGCCAGCAGCGTGGAGCGCGCCTTGTTTTCTTTTGCCTCGTCAGGGTGCACCACCACGCTGCCGCTGAACGCGGGAAGCGTGTTGGCAAACTTGTTGTAGCCGTAAATACGCGCGATCTCTTCGATCAGATCAATCTCACGCTCAATGTCCAGTCGCCAGCTTGGCAGATCAACAATCCAGGCCTTCTTTTCCGCATTGGCCACGATCGCCGCGCGCAATTCGGCTGGGACCTCAGTTGCCTTGGAAACCATCGCTTTCAGTTCATCGCTGGAGCGCGTGGCAACTTTGAAGCCAAGGCGCGTGAGAATGCGCGTGATCTCCGCGTCCGGTATTTCCTGGCCGAGGATGCGTAACACTTCATCACGCCTCAGGAGCAGCGAATGACGCGGAATGTGGCGGGCGACGACATCCACAATCTCGCCTTCCACTGCGCCTCCAGCCATCGCCAGCACCAGCGCGGCAACGCGATTGTTGGCCAGACCGGCAGCGTCCCAGTCTGCGCCGCGTTCGAAAATGTGCGAGGCATCTGTGTGCATGCCCAGCCGCCGCGCCGTCTTGCGCACCGTTGCCGGATCAAACCAGGCTGACTCGATCAGAATATTTTTTGTGGTAGTCGAGATAGCGGAATCCAGTCCGCCCATGACTCCTGCCAGGGCAACCGGCTTTACGGCATCTGCGATGATCAGATCTTCGGGAGCGAGTTTTCGCTCGACTCCGTCCAGGGTTGTGAGCATCTCTCCCGGACGCGCGCGGCGCACGATGATCTTCCCACCCGCCAGCTTATCCAGATCGAATGCGTGAGTGGGTTGGCCCATCTCCATAAGCGTGTAGTTGCTGGCGTCAACCACGTTGCTCACCCCGCCATGCTCGTCAATTTTCAAGCGGTCAACGATTTTTGCCGGAGAGGGAGCAATCTTCACATTGCGAATCACGCGGCCGGTGTAACGTCCACAGCCGGCGGGATCCCGAATCTCGATTGGAAATGGCTTCGCAACCATTTGTTGCGGGAGCCGGGGATGAATGTGTTTTAGGGGAAGATCGTAAATGGCAGAACATTCACGGGCGACGCCATAATGGCACATGGCGTCAGGGCGGTTCGTGCCGATTTCCATTTCGAAAAGAGCTTCACCCTCAATCTCGCGGACGGACTCCACCGCAATGCCGGCCAGCGTGAGATCGTCGGCAAGCTGGCGGTCGTTGACCTTGATGTCAACAAACTCGCGAAGCCATTTTGGTGAAACTCTCATTTTTTTAAAATCTCACCACTGATTAACACTGACGACATTGATCAGAAAAGGATCTAAATCAGTGTTGATCAGTGTTTATCAGTGGTAAGAATTTCGATTGCTAACTGCCAATTGCCATTTGCTAATTGCTGCTAAGCGAACTGTTCCAGAAACCTCACGTCTCCCTGGAAAAACAACTGAATGTCATCAATCCCATATTTCAGCATCGCGATTCGCTCCACGCCCATGCCAAAAGCAAATCCACTGACCTTCTGCGGATCATAGCCGTTGCTTTGAACAAACTTGAACACCGCCGGATCGACCATTCCGCAGCCCAGCAGCTCAATCCAGCCGCTGTTCTTGCACAGCCGGCAACCCTGGCCGTTGCATTTGAAGCAGGTGACAGAGACGTCCGCACTTGGCTCCGTGAAGGGGAAGAATGACGGAAAAAAGCGCGTCTTCACGCTGGAACCAAACAGCGCTTTCATGGCGTGGTCCAGCGTGCCTTTCAGATCACAGAAAGTAATGTTGGTATCCACCGCCAGGCCTTCCACCTGATGAAAAATGGGTGAGTGCGTAGCGTCGGCGGTATCCGCGCGATGCACCTTGCCCGGCACCACCACCCGGATTGGCGGCGGCTGTTGCTCCATTACATGAATCTGCACCGGAGAGGTATGTGTGCGCAGCAGCAGACGGTCCCGTTGCGGCTTGCTCTCCTGTCCCGCAACAAACAATGTGTCCTGCGTATCGCGCGCCGGATGGTTCGGCGGAAAATTCAGCGCCTCAAAATTGAAATA
>Ga0126371_10004630_pt1 | contig 12142 bp, 8 predicted proteins | sample PanSoiMetaPlot_4_FD_110145 | JGI IMG/M metagenome (GOLD analysis project Ga0126371, IMG submission 110145) | Tropical forest soil microbial communities from Panama - MetaG Plot_4 | ecosystem: Environmental > Terrestrial > Soil > Tropical forest > Bulk soil | place: Panama | collected 2016-02-17
ATTTCCGACAAGGAGATCGTTGGCGAACTCGCCAAAGCCGGGGGGCGCGATCGCAAGTCCCCAAGGAGAATTGAGCGCGCCGTGGGATGCCACCCTGTGCAGCAAATGTCCGTTCAAGTCGAACTCGTCCACGAAACCGTTACCGGGTCCGGCGACGTCATCGTGTTTTTCGTCGTTCTGCAATGCAAACGTGACGAACAGGTGGCCATCAAGAACCTGAACGTTGAACGGCGCAAAGCCGGCCGGCAAATGATGATCTGTAAAGCTGTTCACCTGCTTGAAGTCGTCGTTGAACACGTCGACCGTGCCATTGCGGAAGTTTGCGGCGTAAAGCAAGGTGCCATGGTCGGTCTGCGCAATCGCGAGACCCTTGTAGACGGCTCCGGTACCGCCCTGCGAGTTATCGACAGCCAGGACGGAGCTGGCGACGTCCACATTCGGATTCCAGCCGGATATGGTGCCGTCCTCGGTTGCGAAAAGGAAGACTGACGATCCAGTGTGGCCGCCGCTGGTGATGTTGAATCCGCTTCCCGCGATATTGAACACATCTCCGGTGGGGCTGGCCGGCGTGGTCTGCCCGGGAGGCGCCGCTATCGCGATCGAGTCAAGCCCGCCGACGTTCACCTTGGTTCCGGCACCGGTATAGACCGTTGTCACGCCCATGCCGTTGTCCGAGACCCAGAACGGGCTGGTCGCGCTGCGCGCTATGCCCCATGGGTTGATGAGATTTGGATCGATTGTCGGCGCAGAAATGAAACCATCCGAGACCAGATTGGTCTGCACAAAGGCTGTCTCTTCCTGCTCGTTGTGTACGTGACGATGATGTTTTGCCTGTTGACCATCCTGGTCCATTGATAACAAATTTGAACTCATGTGCTGCCTCCTGCAGATTGTCGATTTTTCAGTCTTGCTCGGGCGCGACTGGAGTCCGCCTGCGGCGTGGGATCATCTCCTCTTGATCAGGCACACCTTTCCCATGATGGAGATTGCAATCTTAGATTGTTGATACGGGAATGAGATCACGACAGCTTGCCAACCGCACGAGCTTCCTGGATGGAACTCAAAGCTTCCGGAGTAGCAGTGTTTTGCCGACATATCGGGCTTTCACGCGCCCGACCATTGACGTCCCGATTTGACGAAGAATGCGCGGCCGATCGCCTCGGGAGGAATCATTCTAGCTGATCCCTCTGTCCACGACCTTGGATTGAACGAGACATGTGATCGGAAATCAAGTGAGCGGTACTGCCCATGTCAGAAAGTGACAGCAGTGTCATAATTCGCCGATTGATCGCAAAAGATAGAAGCAAAAGATCGAAGGAAGTCCGCCTGCATATCATGCGACGTGCCGATCGATTGGCCGTAAGTCCGCGATTTCGTTGGTCTCGCCATGATATGTGGCGATGACGAAACGAGTGTTCGTTATGATATCATGGTCTTGTATCAAGCGGCTCGGCGCATGGCCTCGTTGTTCTTGATGACTCTGAGCTGTCCCTTAACGAGACAGCGTGCCGCCGGTTCGCGACAGAGATGTGGAATTGGTTAACGCCGACGATGGTTCGCGACCTTCGCCGCCGCCTATCTCGCGATATGGTAAATCCGAGGATCGTCGTGACCGGCGTCTAACGGCCTCATAAACGCCCCGAGATGCTATCAGCGATGGTGATTTCGCGGAGCGCGCGCGTCGTGATGCCATCCGTTTGGGTAGTGTCCCACCAAGATGGGCGTATACCCCACTCGATCGAGTGTATGGACAAAAATCCTTCGGCTTCCCAATAATTGATGAACTCAACTATCTGGCTTGTGCCTCGTTTGACGTCTGAGTTGATGGACAACCAATCAAACTGCGGGTTCGCCCCAAATAACAAATAATCGGGAGACGTGTCATGTTGTCGAAGTTACGAAGGACAGCCGCCGTGCTCACGGCGGTCCTCACATTCGCTGCCGCCTCCGTTCCCACCAACGTCTTGGCAAATGGCTTCTATGGTCCTGGGTTCGGGGGTGGCTGGGGCGGTCCCGGCCCTTGGGGCGGTGGCGGTTGGGGCGGCGGTTGGGGTAACGTTGGTTGGGGCGGCGGTGGCTGCGGCTGCTGCTGTCAAGTCTGGGTTCCGCCGCCGCCTCCGCCACCGCCGCCGTGCTGCTGCTGCGGCGGCGGCTGGGGCGGTCGCTGGGGCGGCGGTTGGGGTGGCGGCTGGGGTGGTGGTTACGGCTGGTGATTTGTGGATCACAAGCTGGCTGCCGTAGATATCGGTTTGGAAGAACCAGCACGCGCAGCTCCGTCGCCAGAGCATGATGTGATGAGTCAAATCACCATCATGCTCGCTCCTTGTTTGAGCAAGGCAGCCGGCAGACACCTCACCGGTTGGTAGAACCACGCTCCGTAAGCCGCCTCTGAAGCCGCGATCGCTCCTTGGCCGCCCCCGCCAAATCGCCAGCGATCTGGCTGCGAGAAAGGCCCATATCCCTCAGCTCGCGGTCGGAAAGCGCCCGCAGAATGGTCAGATTGGCCTGATGTTCGCGCTGCGCGATGATGACGGCAACGAAGTTGTTGATGAGGCGAGCAATACCCCGGGCAAAAAGCCTTGTTGCCCTTCGAACCGTAATCGGGGTCGTATCGGCAATGTTGCTTAGAATGCTCATGGTGACCATCACTCGAAGAGTTTGGTCCCCCTTCACCACCTGCACATTGCAAGCGGCACGCCTCCGGTACTTTTAAATAACAACGAATTTCCCTTGGATTAGGCTGAGAACAATCACTTAGACGTGCAATTTTCGTGAAGGGCCGTGCCCGAACATTAGGGGGAATCGGTATCGCGCCCGATGATAGAAGATCGTACGGGACACGATTGTACAGACAGGCGCCAATGCGGGCTGACTTAGCTCAGCGTCCCTGCATGCACCCACCATTGCGGGTGATCGGTTCGCAGCTTTTGCGCGGCGCGCCCGGCGTCGGCGGCGTTCGCGTACAGCGCAAAGCAGGTCGCGCCAGATCCTGACATTCGGGCCAGCAGAATGCGGTCGCTTGAGCGCAGGGCGGACAACACCTCGCCGATCGCGGGCTGAATGCGCATGGCGGGCACTTCGAGATCGTTGGACACACGCTTGAGCACCTCGACCCAATCGGCGATCGACGCGCCCTGCTTCGGCCAAGCGGGAGACCGGATCACGTCCGTTGCGCCGACGAGAAGCTCGCCGTTGCGCAGACGAAGCGCCTCAAACACGTCCTTGGTTGCGACGGGAACGCGAGGATTGACCATCACGCAAGGCAGATCCGGCAAATCGAGCGGCAGCAAGGTCTCGCCAACACCGGTCATGTCGCAGGCATGGGAGGCCAGACACACCGGCACATCCGCACCGGTCGCAAGTGCAACTTCGCGCATGCGCGCATCGTCAGGCGGCAGGCCGTTGAGCCGGGCGAGCAGCCGCAGCGCGGCCGCCGCATCGGCCGAGCCTCCGCCGATGCCGGCGGCGACCGGCAAGACCTTCTCCAGCGTGAACGCACCAAGCTTGAGATCGGGCACGCGCTCGGCCAATAACCTCGCGGCCTTCAGCACAAGATTATCCGTCGTCTCGCCGCAGGCCTCTGCCAGCGGTCCGGTGGTCTTGAGGCTGAGTTCGGGTCCCGCCGTCAAAGTCAGGCGATCGGCGCAGTCCGCAAACGCCACCACGCTTTCGAGATCGTGATAGCCGTCGACGCGGCGCCCGATCACCTGAAGGGTCAGATTGACCTTGGCGCGCCCATACTCGATCAGCGCCGACGCGGGGGATCTGACATCCGCATCAATATTTCCGCCGCCTGTCATCGCGAACGTCAATTCCAAACCGCACCGAAATCAGCAACCTTGATCACTCTCAGCGCTGAAGCGGCATGAGAAAAAGCTGCAACAAAAAACATGAAACCTGCGGCACGCAGTGCCGCAGGGAGCGCTCGATCAACCGCCCTTGCCGTCCTTGCCGTCGTCTTTTTTCTTGTCGTCGTTTGCGGTCGCGGCCGGCGCCGGCGCATCCGGCAGGCCGTTCTCGATCTTGGCCACGATCTTCGGCAGGTCTTCCGGCTCGGGCTTCAGGTCGCGGGCATGGGACCATTGGAAGTTGGCCTCAAGCGTGCGGCCGACGCGCCAATAGGCATCGCCGAGATGGTCGTTGATGGTCGGGTCCTCGGGCTTGAGATCGATCGCGCGCTCGAGATTCTTCACCGCCTCCTCGTAATTACCGATGCGGTAATAGGCCCAGCCGAGCGAATCGACGATGTAGCCATCGTCCGGCCGCTGCTCGACGGCGCGCTTGATCATCTTCATGCCCTCGTCGAGATTGGTGCCCTGATCGATCCAGGAATAACCGAGATAGTTCAGCACATGCGGCTGCTCGGGCTGCAATTCCAGCGCCTTGCGCATGTCGGCTTCCGCCTTTGGCCACTGCTTGGAGCGTTCCTCGCAAATGCCGCGATAATAATAATAGACGCTGTTGCCTTTGTCGTTGCCCTCCGGCAGCGCGTCGATGCCGAGCGAATAGGTCTGGACGCAATCGGCGAACTTCTTGCGGCCGCGCTCGATATTGCCGAGCGCCATGATCGCTTCGAGATCCTTCGGATCCTGCGCGATCACTTCCTTCAAGATCTTGATCGCCTCCTCGCTGCGGTCGGCGCTGTCGAGATCGGTCGCGAGCTGGATCTGGGCGTTGCGCTTCAAGGGCGAACCGGCCGGCACGCGCTCATAGACCTTGATCGCCATCGCAGGCCGTTTCACCGACTCATAGAGATCGGCGAGCGACAGCAGCGCCAGCGAATGATTGGGCGCAAGATGAAGCGCAAGCTGCAGATAGACCAAAGCAAGGTCCTCGCCACCGCGGCGGATCAGCGTCGCGCCGATACCGTAGAGCGCCTCGGCAGCGCCGGCCTGCGGCGAGTCGACCAGCGGCGGCAGCTTCTTGCCGGCCTTGGTGTCGCGCAAGCCTTCTTGCACCAATGGATGACGCGCGAGCTTCTTGTCGAACGCCTCGTAGATACCCTTTGCCGCGTCATCGTTCTTGTTGCGGGTCATCCAGCGCGCATAACTGTCGGCCACGCGCAGCATGGAGTCATCGAGCTTGTAGGCCCGCTCGAAGCGCGCGCCGGCTTCCTTTTCCTTGCCGGCCAGATCGTACATCATGCCGGTGTGGAGGTCCTTGAACAGCGGATACCATTCGGGTCCGGTCAGCTTGTCGATGCTGGCAACCGCGCCCTTGAGGTCTCCGCCGCCGTACATTGCCCAACTCGACAGCAGCGTTGCCACGAGGTCGGTGATCGGACCGCGGATCGACTGATTGATGTTGAGCTGCGCGGCCGGGTATTTCTTCTGCTTAAGGTCCTGAACGCCGACCACGAGGCGCGCGACACGGTTGGATTTATCGACCGTGAGGATCCGTTCGGCGAGCTTGACCGCCTCATCGATATCGCCATCGGCGACGGAGGAAATGAAGGCGCGGTCCAGAAGCTCGTTGTTTTTGGGATCGGTGCGAAGCGCGGAGCGGTAAAACGCCGCAGCGGAGGCGGCATCCCGCTCGACACCGGCGTGGCGGGCCGCCAGATAGCTGCCGGAGGTCGTCAGTGACTTCAGGTCGTTCCGGGTCGGGAACTGCGCCGAGTTTTCGGCTGGATGATCAGGGGTTTGCGCCAGGATCGATCCCGGCGCCATCAGCGCGGCAAGGGCACAAAGGGCAAAAGTCCAGCGATTGCAGCGAATGGATGACATCACGGTGCGCCTTGGCGTTGTTTGAGCATGACCTCCGCGCAAACGCGTTCCGCGTTCGTCGCGAGGGAAAACCGGTGTCCACTTTTCCGGATCATGCCTCTTAGGTAATTGCGGACTATCTCGGATGCGAACCCAAGCGGCGGCATCAAGAGGGAGCGACAATGCCGCGTTTGGCGCTTCACCGCAAGGATAGGGGTGAGAATTCAGTCGGCAGATATGCCCTTTCGGTCGGCCACAGCCTGAAAACTCCCCCACTGTGGCCGTATCGTGACCGCCGATGCGTGACCGAACTCACGCAATCGTGCACTCGTCACACCATTCAAGACCTCATCATTCACATGGCTTCGTAGTTGGGTCCGCCGCCGCCCTCCGGAGGAACCCAGGTGATGTTGCCGTTCGGGTCCTTCACGTCGCAGGTTTTGCAGTGGACGCAATTCTGCGCGTTGATCTGGAAGCGCGGGCCCGAGGTCTCTTCCACCCACTCATAGACGCCGGCCGGGCAATAGCGATTCGAAGGCCCCGCGAACACGTCATGCTCCGAGGTCTTTTGCAGCTTGAGGTCGGCGACCTTCAGATGGACCGGCTGGTCCTCCTCGTGATTGGTGTTGGACAGGAATACCGATGAGAGGCGGTCGAAGGTCAGCTTGCCGTCGGCCTTGGGTGGTGGGATCTGCGCATGCGCCCTGGCGGGATCGAGCGTCTCGCGATCCGGCTTGGCATGCGACTGCGTGCCGAACAGCGAGAAGCCGAGCGTGTTGCACCACATGTCGAAGCCGCCGAGCGCGACGCCGATGATGGTGCCGAATTTCGACCAGAGCGGCTTGACGTTGCGGACGGGATAGAGGTCCTTGCCGACCGCCGAGCCGCGCCAGGCATGTTCGTACTCGACGAGCTCGTCATTGGCGCGGCCGGCGCCGAGCGCGGCCGCGACATGTTCGGCACCGAGCATGCCGCTGCCGATCGCGTTGTGCACGCCCTTGATGCGCGGCACGTTGACAAAGCCGGCCGCGCAGCCGATCAGCGCGCCGCCCGCGAAAGTCAGGCGCGGCACCGACTGATAGCCGCCTTCGGTAATCGCGCGCGCGCCGTAGGCGAGCCTTTTCCCGCCCTCGAACACCGGCCTGATCGAGGGGTGCGTCTTGAAGCGCTGGAATTCATCGAAGGGCGACAAATAGGGGTCCTGATAGTTCAGGTGCACGACGAAGCCGACCGCCACCAGATTGTCGTCATAGTGATAAAGGAAGGAGCCGCCGCCGGTCGAATTGTTCAACGGCCAGCCGAAGGAATGCTGGATCAGGCCCTTTTGATGCTTGGCGGGATCGACCTGCCAGACTTCCTTGAGCCCAATGCCGAATTTCGGCGCTTCGCTGTTGGCGTTGAGAGAGAATTTCGCGACGAGCTGCTTGGTCAGGCTGCCGCGCGCGCCTTCCGCGAACAGCGTATATTTGCCGCACAGCTCCATGCCGCGGGTGAAGGATGCTTTGTGCGAGCCATCCCTGGCGATCCCCATGTCGCCAGTCGCGATGCCGCGCACGGCGCCGTTGTCGTCATAAAGCACTTCGGTGGCGGCAAATCCGGGATAGATCTCCACGCCGAGCGCCTCGGCCTTGCGCGCCAGCCAGCGGCACAGCTGGCCAAGCGAGCCGATATAGCAATGATGATTGTTCATCAGCGGCGGCATGATGAAGTTCGGCAGCTGGATCGCCCCGCCTGCCGTCATCCAGAAAAACTTGTCGGTCTTGACCTGGGTCTTCAGCGGACAGTCGGCGTCCTCGCGCCAATCAGGAACGAGCTTGTCGAGCGCCACCGGATCGATCACCGCGCCCGACAGAATATGCGCGCCGACCTCCGAGCCCTTCTCCACCACCACGACGTTCAGATCCGCGTCGAGCTGCTTCAGCCGGATCGCAGCCGACAGGCCGGACGGCCCGGCGCCGACGATCACCACATCGAAATCCATGGATTCGCGCGGGGGTAACTCTTCACTGCTCATGGCCTGTCCCAAGCTCGCTCTTCTAGAGCGCGATGAGATTAGGTTGAATCGCCATCGCGCTCTAGCTCTTTGTCTGAGCATGATCTTTTCGGAAAACCGCTACACACTTTTCCGGATCATGCTCTAAGGTTCTCGTTCCCCTTGTTTACGATTTTTGCGGGGAGGACAACCATGGAAATCGATTTCGCCGCGATGCAATGCGGCGTAAATTCAGGCCATGCAGACGATGATGCCTGAACCCACGCCGACCGTTCGCGAGCTCCTGGCCTTCTACCTGGAGGCGGGCGTCGATTGCGCGCTCGGCGAGGAGCCGGTCAACCGCCTGGCCGAGCCCGAAACCATGCCTGGCGCGCCCGAAGCTGCAGCCCCGCCTGCGCCGCCGGCCCGCGCGATGCCCGCGCCCCTCCCGCTCATCCGTGGCGAACCGCCGCCTGCGCCTGATGCGGCGATTGCCTCGGCGCGGGAGGCGGCACGCACCGCGCCGACGCTGGAGGCGCTGCGCGCGCTGCTGCAGACATTCGACGGCTGCGCATTGAGGAAAACCGCGACGCAGCTGGTTTTTGCCGACGGCAATCCGCAAGCGCGCATCATGTTCGTCGGCGAGGCGCCCGGCCGCGACGAGGATATCGAGGGACTGCCCTTCGTCGGGCGTTCGGGTAAATTGCTCGACCGGATGATCGCCGCGATCGGGCTCGACCGCTCAAGCGCCTACATCGCCAACGTGATCCCGTGGCGGCCACCCGGAAACCGCACGCCGACGCCGCAGGAGACGCAGATCTGCTTGCCATTCGTTCGGCGGCAGATCGAGCTGGTCAATCCCGACGTACTGGTCACGCTCGGCAATCCCTCGACCCAGGCGTTGCTCGGCACGCGCGAGGGTATCATGCGCAGCCGCGGCAAATGGTTGGATTACGACACCGGGACGCGCGTAGTCCGCGCGCTGCCGACCTTCCACCCGGCCTACCTGTTGCGCTCGCCGTCGTACAAACGGATGTCGTGGCAGGATTTGCGCGCGATCGCCAAGGTTCTGGCCGGCGTTTCGGCGTAGCTTTTGTTCCTGTCATTCCGGGGCGACGCCACCGGGTCCGCGCCAGGCGCGACCCGGTGGCACCATCCCGTGAATGACGCCGGAATTCTCCGGAATGACGCTGGAAACCTACTGCCCCTTCGGACGCACGATGGCCCAGCCGATCCGCAACAGCGGCTGGCGGCCGTTAATCAGCCATTCGAAGGCGCGCGGCACTTCGGGCACCAGGCCTGGGAAACGCTGCGCGATCTCCGGCGGCGGTGTGCCGACCGTGTCGGACGCACGCCAGACCACGACCCCGCCCGTTTCGTTGAATTTTTCAAGCGAGAGCCAGGGCGTGTGCTCCGGTGCGGTGTCCGCGAGCAGATGCGGACGCCCGGCGCCGAGCGAGACCAGGCTCGCCACCTGCGGGTCGCCGGTTACCGCCCTCAGCCGCTGATTGGTGCGCCGCTCGAAGCTTTCGACGAAGAACCGCGCGATCGATCGCGCAGGCCATGACGTTGCGACTTCGCTGCTGCCGGTCCAGGGCACGAACAGCGTGGTTGCGATCACACCCAGCGCGGGCGCAACGACTGCGGCGAGCCAGACCACGCGCAGCACACGCTGACGCCGGAGGCTGATAAGATCGCCGCTGGCGACGATCGCGGCGAGCCCGGACATCAGGAGCACGATCGCCGGGCCGCCCACGACGCGATCGAGATCGAACAGGCCCGATATCAGGCTGCCCGCGAGCGCGGGCGCAATCGCGAAATAATAGACGAAATCGCGCGCCAACGGATCGACCGCGGGCCGGTAGATGATCGGCGCATCCTCCGGCGCGCGGCTGAACCAGCCGCTATTGAGCAGAACCAGAATCCATGTCCCGGCCATCGCGAACAACAGACCGCCAAGCAGCGAGGTCCAGTGCAGGGCTCGCGCGCCGAACTCCGCCATTGCGGGCCAGGGCGGCGGCGCAAGCCCGCCGGCGCGGATCAGCCAGATCAGATAGGGCAGCACCAGGACCACGATCACGAGCAGCGCGAACAGCGGATCGAACGACTGCAGCGTGCGGCGGCCGCGCTCGGTTGCGAGCGCGAAACCCGCGATCAGGAGCAGGAGCCCGATCGCCGCCGACGTGGTCAAAAGCAATAGACCCGCTTCGATCGACCACGCAAACCATGCGTTGCGCCTTTTTTGACCGATCAATTGCCAGGAATGAAGCAGCAGCAACGCGAAGAGCGGCCGTGCCGCGACCAGCGGACCAAATTCCAGACCGGGCGAACTGAAGGCCGTGACGGTCATGGTCAAGAGCACCGCGAGCACCGCCTGCTGTCCGCCAACCACTATGCGCGCCAGCAGATAGAGCACCCACAAAGTCAGAACAGCGCAGAGCTGGGCGAGCAGATAGACGCCGAACACGTGATTGCCCGCGACGCGATAGGCGATGTCGGCGAGCCAGAACGAGAGCGGCGGGCCCAGATCGGTGCCGACTTGGTATTCCCGGCCATAGGCCAGCGCGGTGGCGAGATCGCTCGGAGGGCTTGCATAAAACAGCAGCGACACCGCGAGCCAGAGCGCGGCCTGGAGCAGCACGACGATCCACACCACAAGCCGCGGCCGGGCCCGGATCAGTTCGACGACGAGCGAGGTGAAACGCATGAAGACGTCCGGACCTGAGCCGAGCGCGCAGGCCGGCTGCTTTCAAGGTTGAGATAAAACGCGGCAATTGCCGAAGCAACTCAACAGCGCTGTCGAGCGAAAACCTGCCCTGCGATTGATGCAGGGTGGACACAGCTTCGCCTCAAGAAACGCGTCAAAGACAAAGAAAGGCCGGAGCATTGTTCGGATTTGATCCGAACCGATGTTCTAGAGCGCGAATCGCGCTCTAGGTGTTTGATTGAGCATGATCTCCGCGCAAACGCGTTCCGCGTTTGTCGCGAGGGAAAACCGGTTTCCACTTTTCCGGATCATGCTCTAGCCCGGATTTGCGGCGGAAATTTCGATGGACGTATCAACGGCAAACAGGTCCGCTTCGCGCTCGATCGTCCACGGCTGGTGTTTCGCACGCGCCGCGATGACCGGTGCGAAAAAACTGCGATGATGCGTTGACGGACCCAGCCGGTCGAGCGCATCGAGATGTTCCGGGACGGCATAGCCCTTGTGGGACTCGAACCCGTAGCCCGGACATTCCTGCGCCAACGCACACATCAGGCGGTCGCGCGTCACCTTGGCGATGATGGAGGCCGCCGCGACCGACATGACAAGGCCGTCGCCGCCGATCACCGCCTCGCATTCGCAAGACGTAGCGAGCCGGTCGCGGCCATCGACGAAGACATGTTGCGGGATTTCGGGGAGCGCCTGCACCGCGCGCGCCAGCGCCCATAGCGACGCGCGCAGGATATTGTCGCGATCGATCCGCGCCGGCGAGGCAAAGGCCACCGCCACGGATGACGTCGCGCAGATCTTGTCGAACAGATCCTCGCGCTGCTCCGCGGTGAGCCGCTTGGAATCGTCAATGCCTTTCGGGATTCGCTTGGGATCGAGCACGACGGCGGCGGCCACCACCGGGCCCGCCAGCGGTCCGCGCCCCGCCTCGTCGCAGCCGGCCACCGGCCAGACGCCGCGCTTGATCAGCGCGCGCTCGCGCCGGAAGCTCGGCGGCGCCACCGCGATCACGCCTTTCGGCAGCTTGGCTTGCGGCAGCTTGGCTTGCGGCAGCTTGGCCCGCGTCTTGTTGGCCGGCGTCTTGTTGGCGGCTTTGGAAGACTTGTCCCGAATCATGGCGGGGATCGTGCGCAAGCCAGATCGGCCGCGCAACAGGGAACCCCGCTCTATTCCCGTTATTCAACTTTGTTTGGCTCGTACTGATTGCCGTTAGTCCGGCAGATGCACCCGCCGGTCGGGGCCGACGTCGATGCCGGGCGCGACCACCACTTCCCAGGGATGACCGTCAGGATCGGCGAAATATCCGGAATAACCGCCATAATCGGTGATCTGCGCAGGCTTCAGCAGCGACGCCCCTTTCGAGATTGCGAAATCCAGCGCTACATCGACCTCCCGGGCCGAGTTGCAATTCCAGGCAAGCGTTATCCCGCGAAAAGAGTCGGATCTTGGCTGGTCCGGCAGCGTTGTGTCATGCGCAAGCGCGGCCCACGGGAACAGTCCGAGCACTGTGCCGCCTGTGTCGAAGAAGGCCACCGCCTCGCCGGTTGCGCGCATCTTTCGCGCAAAGCCCAGCGCGTCGTAGAACGCGATGCTCCTGCGCATGTCGTCGACGCCGAGCGTGATGGCCGTGAATCGCGGAACTGGAATCGACATTGCCATTCTCACTGGTCAGAACAGGCCCACTATCAGAACAGGCTGAGCTGCTGCCCGCTTCCCTTGGGCCTCTGGAAATGATCGGTGGTCAGCTTCGCG
>Ga0126371_10004631_pt1 | contig 12142 bp, 8 predicted proteins | sample PanSoiMetaPlot_4_FD_110145 | JGI IMG/M metagenome (GOLD analysis project Ga0126371, IMG submission 110145) | Tropical forest soil microbial communities from Panama - MetaG Plot_4 | ecosystem: Environmental > Terrestrial > Soil > Tropical forest > Bulk soil | place: Panama | collected 2016-02-17
CCGGCATACCGGCTTCGCCAGTTCGAGCGCGGCCTGAGCCAGACTGCGAACGTTTCGGCGAAGTCCTCGTCCGGGTGACTCTGAGCATACCAGAGTCGCAGATGCTGGACGTAATTCTTGCTGGCAGGGTTTGGCCGGTAGTAACGCGGATAGCTAATCGACGAGCGTCCGAACAGCTCCTGCCAGCGGCGCCGGCGCTGCAGCTGATAGGAGTGCTGCAGCACGTGTCCGGCCTCATGACGCAGGATGCGCATGCACTCTGGGACGGCTCCGCCTTCGACATCGATGATCTTCTTGCGCTCGAGCCTGACCAGTCGCGGATGGGTCAGATAAAACGGAATAGCGATCCCGGGCGTGGAGTCAGGGCTAAACCACTCATCCGAGATCCAAGCGTGCGGGCGCACCGGAATCCCGCGCTGTTCGAGCTCGTCGTGGAGTTCGCCGAGGCAGCGCTCGAGCCACGTGCCTTCGACGGTCACCTCGAGGTCCCTGAGGCGCAGCTGGAGGAGCTCCTCGTCGGGCAGCGAGGTCCAAGCGAACCTACGGGACACGGGGATGGAAACGGGCGTAGGAAATCATTGGCGCGATGGTGTCATGTTGCAGCAAAGCGGACAAGGGGGCAAAAGGGGGCGGGGTCATCCCGGGCGCGGGAGCCCGCGACCTATCCTGGCACCAGGAGAAGATCCGGAACCCCATTGCGCGACGGCGCAATCTGCGCACTTCGGCGCGGTTCGCAGGGTCGGGAACGACTCACTGATTGTCTTTCCGAAATGTCCGGTTATATAACCGGAACTATACCTGCTGGTTTGGACAAAGACAAGTGGCAAGCAAGTCCCAACGAAAGGCCACCAGTGCGCATCGGCGTCGCGCCGCCGCGCGCGGGCTCGTACGCCTTGAAGTTCAGACGCTGAGAAAGGATGTCGAGCTGGTCCGGAGAGTTGTCGAAACGCTTCGCGGCGAGCCCGAGAAGGCCAAGGCTCTTCGAACGGCGCTGGAGAAGGCGTTGGTCAATCCGGCCGAGATGACGGCGTTCGATATATTCGGCTCGGATCTCCCCGATGAAGCCTTTGCAGCCGTGTTCGACCAACCGCGCGAACGAGATTGGCGGAAGCTAAAGCTGTGAGGTTTCTGCTCGATACGAACATCATTTTCGAGCTTCGCAAACGCGACCGAGCGCATCCGAACGTGGCCAGATGGGTCGCGCTAACGCCGGTCGAAGAGATCGGAACAAGCGTCATAGTACTGGCAGAGATACGTTGCGGCATCGAGCTGACGCGGCGGCGTGACCCTGAGCAAGCTCGGTCTTTGGATCGCTGGTTCGGGCAGATGCGAAGGCGCCTCGGCGACCGCGTGCTTCCCGTCGACGAGCCGATTGCAGATGCGTGGGCTGTGCTGGGCATTCCCAATCGGCTGCCCCTCATCGATGGCTTGTTGGCCGCAACGGCCAAGGTACACGGACTTACTCTCGTCACGCGCAACGTCGATGACTTTGTCCGAACCGGCGCGTCGGTCGTTGATCCCTTCTCGACGTAGCGGACGGCAAACCGCCCGCGGCCCATCGAGCCAGGGCGGCCTCGTCACCACACAAGGCGCGGGCCAGCGTAGGCCGCAAGAATGACGATCGACGTCGAGAGGTCCCGAGCCCTCCAGCTTGGTCGTCACGTAATCGGCGGCTAGAGGGCCGTGCTGCAAGTGCCTCTTTGGGAGTCTTGGGGCCAGAGGACCACTTTGCAATTTGATCCTAAGTCCATGACTTGGTTATACCCGAAAGTCTAGCGCTTTGATCTTAACCGATTGATTGATAAGGAAAGCGATTGGACCTCAATCAGCGGGTCCAAGGTTCGAGTCCTTATGCACCCACCGATGATTTCAACTGATATGAGAGTGCAAGATAGTACCGTCAAAATGGGGGTCAGCTGCTATTGTAAGAGAATGGCCACGCCAGCCTTTCGTCCCCATCTCAACTGCGAAACTACAAAACGAGCGCGCCACGACTTTCGCCCATGCGCTTTCGTCACTCAATGATCCGGCGCGGCTTTTTTGCGACGCCGGGGACGTTAACGGGTGCATGGTATCTGGCGAGGCCTGGACGCTATTGGGGCGGAGAATCCTCAATCATTCTCGATGGTTCACAGTCTTGAGCACGGACACCATGGACGGCAATTTTTGCGCCCAACCGGGGGTGAACAAAAAAGCGCGCCGGGGTGCTGTGCGAAGGCGAGGGCGTTTTTAGCTGATCAGAGTTACCAGCTCGTAGGCGCGGTCTCGGCGCCCTCCAGGTCATCCTTGATGCGGTAAACCGTCATGGGTTATCTGCGCGATGGCGACAGATTGGCCCAGCATGTCGCGCAGGGTATCGAGCTGCATGTCGCTAACGCTCGGTGGACGTCTTATTCCCAGCGACGCTCGCGAACATCCTCTGCACCCAATCGGAGCCTTGCGGTAAAGCCGAAAGCCAGGTCCCCATAAGCGCTTCGGGTGAAAATCGCTCGATTGCTTCTGCCATGCTTTGCTCGATCCTTGCCATCATCTTGGCCTGAACGGGCTCGACATTCGGAAGGCCAAAAAACTGGCGGGCCTCGATTGGGGTGCAATCAATTTCAATGGTTACCTTCATGAGTTGTCCTCCTCGTCAAACGGTCCGATACGTGGTTAGCACGCCGAGGAGGATAGCATGCGTAGTTCGCCGAGACTCTCGCGGCATTTCCCGCTGCAACGCAATATGACTCTAGACGGCCCTTTTCGACTCGCCAACGCTAAAAAAGGGCGCAAGGTTAGGTATGACCGGCTTCGTCCGAATAGGCGCCGGTGGCTGAGAGCGCTCCTGTAGGGTTTTCATGCAGCAGCCGGTAAATATGGTGTAACTTTCCGAGCACAGGTGCCGCCGCGATCTTTCGACGAGCGTGCTGCCGGAGAGACATCACCTCGCCGCATGGATCTCCCTGGCACAGCGAGTGGTGTGGTGGTCAACGATTGTGTTAGGTGAGGTGCGCCGATAGAACTCGACGCAAATTGGCTTCGCTGAAGACAATTAGATGATCCAAACACTCACATCGCGCCGATCTCACCCATCACTCAGCGACGGCATTGGCTCGAGGCGACCTGAACGGCGTGCGAACTTGCCGTATCCCGCGGCCCCGCACGCGACAATGGAAGCTTGCTCCATGGCGGTTTATCGCGATCATGAATCAAAATCGCGGTGGCGCTCGATCCCAAGCGGAGCACCCTTGTTCGCGACGATCACGGGGGTGCCGTAGACCCGATCTCGATCGCGGATCGGGAGGTGGATCGCCTAATCATGTACTTCGCGACGCTCGACTGAGGGACTTCGAAACCGACTTCTTCAGCAGCGCCCCGCAGCGGATTGTCGACACTCATCCGTTGGATCAACGCGCGCAGTTCCGCGTCGATTCGTGGCCGACCACCTCCCGATCGCGGCTTCCAACGCCCGTAACAACGAAAACCGACACGAAGCCACCGCTCCAGGGTCTCGGGTCGGATGATCCGAAGGTTATCCAACGTTGGCGGAAACCAAATGAAGAATAGCCGATCGCTATTGGTGAAGCGAACGCGACCATGTATCTTGCGCTGTAGCACGATCAATTGATGTCGAAGAATCGCGTTCTCTACCTCAACCGGGATTTTCGACTTGAAGGGTAAGGGGAATAGCCTAAGGCAGAGGCACATCAGGGCGATCATCTCGACCCGATAGTAGATGATTCTGCCGGGCGCCAACAGGATGAGGTTTTCGGTAGACACAACCGAACTTGAGGAGATGCAACAGCCTAGCGGAGATGAATGACGATATTGCTTTCGGGCTTCGTCTTACTCGTGTCTCTGAGCTGTGACGATCCTGCTTCTAAATTGTGGGCGCGATGCTGTCGTTGAAACCAAACTCGCCCCGGCGGAATACGGCAAACAGGTGACTGAAATGGAAAATCGCAATTGGATAGCACTGACGGACGCCGATGGTCAGCCGACGTGGATCAACATGTCCACGGTTCAGCAAATGTATCAAGAGGAGGGCCTTACGGTGCTGGTTTTCGGCATGGTCTTTGGGCCGAACGGCAACACTGCCGCGGTCTACGTCCGTGAACAGCCGCAAGATATTTTGAGCAAGCTTTCCCGAGCTGTATAAGCACTAGGGGCTCGGACAATTCCGCCGAACCGTGTGCCGCCAGCCCAAGCGCCGCCATGTCTTGCCATTGTGTAAAAATGCGGCGGCGCGAGGAGCATTTGCGCTGCGGCAGCTTCAGGCTGAGTCCCGTGATCTCCACCGCCTCAGAAACAACCGATCCCATCCTCGCGGCGACGAGATGCCAAGCCGATCGAGGTAGAGATAGAGCACGGGGGTCGTGTAAAGGGTGAGCAATTGACTAACGATGAGCCCACCGACGATCGAAATCCCGAGGGGGCGGCGGATCTCGGCGCCGTCGCCGAAGCTCAGGGCGAGTGGAACAGCGCCCACGATTGCCACCATAGTGGTCATCATGATAGGGCGGAATCGCAGCAGGCAAGCTTGGAAGATCGCATCGCGAGCACTGGCATTTCGCGAGCGTTTCACCTCGAGCGCAAAGTCGATCATCATGATCGCGTTTTTCTTGACAATGCCGATGAGGAGGATCACGCCAATCATGGCGATGATGCTAAACTCGGTCTTGAAGACCAGCAGCGCCAGGACAGCGCCTATGCCAGCCGAGGGCAGAGTAGATAGAATAGTGATTGGATGAATATAGCTCTCGTAGAGAATCCCTAGCACGATATAGACGGCTGCGAGCGCCGCCATGATCAGGGTCGGTTCGTTGGCCAGCGATTCCTCAAAAACTCGAGCCGTGCCCTGCAGGCTGCCGCGGACACTGGCCGGCATATGTATCTCGTCCCTCGCTTGGCGGATCTCGGCACGTGCATCGCTCAACGAGGTCCCGGGCTGAAGATTGAACGAGATTGTGGAAGCGACAAACAGCCCCTGATGATTGACTGCCAGGGGAGCGTTGCCCGAGCCGTAGTGGGTGAAGGTTGCTAGCGGGATCATACTCTCGAGGCTCGTGCTCACCGCCGCTCCGGCCGATGCGCTGCCCTTGCCAGTGTTGGCGAGCGCGTTGACGGCTGTGTTGCGAGCCGAATTGTTGACGTTTGATGCGGTTGTCGCGTTCGAGGTCAGCGAAGTCGCGGCAGCGACCGCAGTAGCTGTGGCGGTCCCGGCCGGGGCATTGGTGGTGGCGGTCCCGCTTGGATTGCCGCCAAAGGTACTAACATAAATGTCCCTGAGGGCTGTCGGATTCTGCCAATAACGCGGCGCGACCTCCATGACGACGTGGTATTGGTTGATCGTGCTGTAGATGGTTGAAACCTGGCGCTGCCCAAAGGCGTCGTAGAGCGTGTTGTCAATTTGGCTCGTAGTAATCCCCAATCGGCTCGCGGTGTCTCGATCAATGACGATATTGGTCTCCAGCCCCTTCTGCTGCTGATCGGAGTTGAGGTCGGCAAGCACGGTGCTGTGCTGAAGCGCCTCCATGAGTTTAGGCGTCCACTCATAGACCTCGTCGGTCGCGTCACCCTGCAACGTGTATTGGTACTGGGCGTTGCTCCGGCGGCCGCCGACCCAGATTTCCTGCGCCACCCGTAGAAACAACTGGCCACCAGGCACCTGCGAAAGCTCCCGCCGCAAGCGCGCGATCACCTGGTCGGCGCGCTCGCTGCGTTGGGCGAGGGGTTTCAAGGCAACGTACACCGAACCGGTATTGGTTTGTGATTGCCCGCCGCCACTCCCGGTGCCCGTAAAGCCGACCACGCTCTGTACGGCCTTGTCGTTTTGAACGATGGACATCAGTTGCCCAAGCTTGTGCCGCATCAATTGAAAAGAGATGCTTTGATCCGCCTGGATGCTGCCGACCAATCGCCCCGTATCCTGCTCCGGAAAGAAGCCTTTCGGGATCACGATGAAAAGCAGCACGTTTAGGCCGATCGTGGCAAACAGCATCAACATGATTAGCGCACCGTGCTGGAGAGCCCAGGTGAGGCTGCGCTCGTAGCCCGCCAATAGTGGGTCGAACAGATGGCGTCGGCGGTGCACAGGCCGGGGCCGTAGCAGCAGTGAGCACATCATCGGCGTGGTGGTGAGGGAGATGACGAGCGACATCACGATCGCAAGCGAGAGCGTGATGGCAAACTCTCGGAACAATCGGCCAAGAATGCCCCCCATCAGCAAGACGGGAACAAACACCGCGATCAGCGACACGCTGATCGAAAGCACGGTGAATCCCACCTCGCGGGCGCCGCGCAGCGCCGCCTGGGTCCGTGAAAGTCCTGCCTCGGTGTATCGGGTGATGTTCTCCAGCACGACGATTGCGTCATCGACCACGAACCCGGTCGAGATGGTTAGCGCCATCAGGGAGAAATTGTCCAGGCTATAGTGGAGCAAGTGCATTGCCCCGAACGTGCCGAGGATCGAGATCGGTACCGCTACGCTGGGAATCAGGGTCGAACGGATGTCGCCAAGAAACAGAAACACGACGATCGTCACCAAGCCGACCGCGAGTAGGAGGGTCAGTTCGGTGTCGCGCAACGAGGCGCGGATCGTGGTGGTGCGGTCGATCGCCTGGGTAATGTCCACATCGGTCGGCATGGCGGCCTGGAGATGCGGCAGCTCGGCTTTCACCCGGTCAACGGTCTCGATGATGTTGGCGCCGGGTTGACGGTACAAAATTGCCAACACTGAGGGTTTGCCGTTGGCCAAACCCTCGTTGCGCAGATCCTCGACTGAATCCTGCACGTCGGCGACGTCGGAGAGTCGCACCGCCGCGCCATTACGATAAGCGACGATGAGTGGTCGGTAGTCGGCCGCGTGATTCGCTTGATCATTGGTGTAGAGCTGATAGTGCCGGCCGCCCTGCTCAATGGCGCCTATGGGGCTGTTCGCATTGGCCGATGCCAGTGCGGCACGCACGTCTTCGAGGCCGATTCCGTATTTGAACAGCGCCACGGGACTAAGCTCGACGCGAACTGCCGGCAGCGCTGAGCCGCCGACAATCACCTCACCAATACCATCCATCTGCGAGAGCCGCTGCTGGAGAACATTGCTTGCTGCGTCGTAGAGCTGGCGTCGGGTCAAGGTTTTGGACGTCAGCGCCAGGATCAGGATTGGGCTGTCGGCGGGGTTCACTTTCCAGTAAGTTGGATTGGTCTTCAGACTGGTCGGAAGATCCGCACGCGCCGCATTAATGGCCCCCTGGACGTCGCGCGCGGCCCCGTCGATGTCGCGATCCAGCCCGAATTGCAGGACGATGCGGGTCTGGCCGAAGCCGCTTTGCGAGGTCATTTCGGTCACGTTGGCGATCTTGCCGAGGTGGCGCTCGAGGGGGCTTGCGACACTGCTTGCGACCGTCTCGGGGCTGGCGCCGGGCAGCTGCGCCTGAACCGAAATGGTAGGGAAGTCGACCTGTGGCAGCGCGGAGACCGGCAGTCTAAAGAAGGCAAGGACGCCGGCCAGCGCGATCCCAATGGTCAGCAACGTGGTTGCGACCGGGCGGGCAATGAACGGCGCTGACAGGTTCATTAGAGTACCCCACCGCCAGGTGAGGGATATCGGCTCGAGACCCGTACGGCCAGCCGCTCGATGTACAAATAGATGACTGGTGGCTAGCGTGTAATCGTCATTCGAGACGACAATTAAGCATTTCGCTCGGTCGTGAAGCCGCTTATGCTGCGAGCGGACCAGGCAGCCGAGTATAGACGCAACGTGTAGAGGGAGCGAGTCCAAGCGTCCCACCTGGACTTCGGGGGACCACTCTCACCCTCTCTCCGGATTCGGCAGTCGACGAAGCTCCAGCGGTGCCATTGCCATCGGTACGTATCCGAGCGCCGCCCCTATCCGATCAGGTTGGATCCGTGAGGCTGGTAGTGATGGGCATACGGGATTACCCGATCTCACCTCGGTCACCTTCTGAAAACGGACTCGCGGAGAGGCTCATCGAATCTATCCCGCGAGACCGCCTTGGTCATGTCGTTGTCTTCGACGAACAGCGTCTTCGTCACGGCTCAATACTCCTCTCGCCGAAGAAGGACGCGCCGATTCCGCGTGAGACCCACAGGGTAGGGCGCATGCTCGCACTGCCCATTTTAGGCGCGCTTGTCGAATGGTGCGGTGACGAAACCATCGCATTTGGATCCAGCGCTCATCCGCTTCCTAAAGTGCATGTCAGCACTCCAGCTTCACCCGCCCCCGATGACAGCGGGTTCGTACGTCGAGAGATATCAGTCGAGGATCTCCGCCGCGGCCGTCGCCGCCAATAGCGCTTGGATGCGATTGCGCGGCCGGAACACCAGCAATCTACAGCCTGAATAGCGCATATCGGTTCCGAGACCTGATTAGGTTTGAACGGGGCAGGCGGTCCGAGCGAGTTTCGAATCTAAAAGTCGATCTGGACGAAGTTAGTCTGCCATCGGCCAAATGGACTTTACGATTCACCCTGCCGCCACTGACCAACGACTGCGCTTTTCCTACGGCGTTTGTACAACTAACTGAGCGACTTTGGCTGGCCTGAACCCATTCAACCGACTTTTGGTGGCCAGACGCCGACCGCCGCAAGCTCCTGCATCGCCTTGTCGGTGAATTCCGCGCGCGGGCCGTTACCGCCGATCACGAACATCAAGATGTTTTCCTGATCCCGATCGCCCGACGTGACGTTCTCGAAACGGCGGATCGCGCCGGGTGGGAATGAAATAACGTCGAGTGGATCGAGGTCGACGTGCTCGACCTTTCCCATCTCGTTCTCCCAGCTGCATCGCCATTTTCCCGTCATCGGGATGAAGGTTTCGTTGGTGTCGTGGTTGTGCATCATCGGGCCGTGGCCGGGCTTTGCCTTGCAGTAGCCGACGTTGAAGCCTTCCGCGATCGGGATCGCCGCCGCGCGAGCGGCATCTCCTCCGACCGGCGACGTCACCGCGTCTCCCTCCCCCTCCGGGGGCTGAAAGCCGATGACGTTGATTAGCGTGCGCTCGCAGCCGGGCATGTGACTGTCCGGCAGTCCACCGTCCGATCCTTTGAGCGTCTTGAAACGGGCCACCCGCCGCATGATTTCGGTACGCGAGAAGCCCCGCTTGGGCAACGTTTCCATCAACAGTCTCCCTTTCCTAACCCTGACACCGCGCACACGCCCCGCGACGCAGGGCTGGGATGGCAACCGGCATCTACTCCAGCCGAATGCTACTAGGCCGATGCTAGCGGGGAAAGTTCTTCTTTCCCTATGGTCAGGTTTCTGTCAACGTGAGCGGGCCAACGCGGCCGTGCCGGGCAAGAACTCACTGTCTGCTCGCGTCGGATTGGGAGGACTTTATGAACGGGTCGAATGCAAGGCGCGCTGGGGCGCTCTTGCTTGCCAGCATTTTCGCCGCAACGCCGGCTGCCGCGCAGCCCGCCCAGGCTCCGATCCGGATCGGGTTCGGCATGGCGCTCAGCGGCGGTCTCGCGGCCGGAGGCAAGCAGGCGCTTGTGACCTATCAGCTCTGGGCCGAGGACGTTAACGCGCGCGGGGGATTGCTCGGCCGTAAGGTGGAACTCGTCAACTACGATGACCAGTCGAGCCCTGCGACTGTCCCCGGCATCTACTCGAAGCTGCTCGACGTCGACAAGGTCGATCTCGTCCTATCGGGCTACGGCACGGTGCCAACGGCCGCCGCGATGCCGCTCATCATGCAGCACGGTAAGGTGTTCCTGTCCCTGTTCGCGCTCGCGGCCAACGACCAATTCAACTATGACCGTTATTTCCAGCTCCAGCCCAACGGGCCGAACGCAAAGGTGGAATTCTCCAAGGGCTTTTTCGAGCTTGCTGCCGCCCTCGATCCGAAGCCGCAAACGGTCGCCCTCTTAGGCGCCGACGCCGAGTACTCCGTACTTGCGCTCGAGGGCGCGCGCGAAAATGCCAGCAAGCACGGCTTCCGCGTCGTCTTCGATCGCACCTACCCACCTCACGCGGTTGAATTCAGCACGGTGGTGCGCAGCATCAAGGCGGCGTCGCCGGACCTCGTCTTCATCGCGTCGTACCCCCCGGACTCCGCCGGTTTGATCCACTCGATTCACGAGGTCGGGCTCGGGGCCAGGATGATGGGTGGTGGCATGATCGGTCTTCAGTTCGCGGCGCTCAAGACCCAACTCGGGCCGCTGCTCAACAATATCGTCTGTTACGATCTCTATGCGCCGGAGCCGACGATGAAGTTTCCGGGTATCGAAAAGTTCTTGGTGCGCTACCGCGAGCGCGCGGCCGCTGCCGGCGTCGATCCACTCGGCTTGTACATTCCGCCCTATGCTTATGCGGAGATGCAAATCCTCGAAGCGGCCATAAAGGGCGTCAACACGTTGGACGACGGTAAGCTCGCCGAGTACATGCGCAAGACGACGTTCGATACGGTGGCCGGTAACATCAAATTCGGCACGCGCGGCGAATGGACTGAGCCGCGGCTCCTGCTGATTCAATATCGGGGAGTTCAGGGCAATGACGTGGAGCAGTTCAAGCAGCCCGGCAAGGAAGTGATTCTCTATCCGCCTCAGTTTAAGTCTGGCGACCCGAAGGTGCCGTTCCAGCCCGCATCACGGTGATGTCCGAGAACGTCTACGGGGTACCCTCGCAAAAATGATTGTCCGCTGCCCTCTCGGCTGACAAGAATCGGGATGCCGTCCGACTCCTGCGGCTGCATACCGACACGCCGTAAGGTGAACTACTTTGATCCCCGATCTCCAGGCGAGCCGCTACCGTGATCTGAAGTCGTGCGGAGGAGAGCTCTTGCTCGGCCGTCCCGGGGGGCCCGGGTCAAGGTTGCGCGTTTCCGAGCTCGTTCGTTCGGTTGGCCGAGTTCAGATTTTGGTCCTCTTAGTGCCCGTTATTGCGTCATCAACACTCTGAACCTTCGTTGATTTATTTGAGACATCTCCCGGCCTGTCACGCCGGCTAACTCGCCAACTCGGTCTTGGCGGAGGTCACGGGTTCGAGCCCCGTCGCGCCAAGGATTTCAAGCACTTTCCACATTGTGTCTGACCGCAAAAGTCTGAACTTGTAGGCATGTCCGCTACGTTCCCTACGATGGCCTTGACCGCCGCAGTTCCGCGCAGATCGAGCAGGGTCTTCGCTCTGACCACATAGACTGAGGCGCGAACCGCACGAAGAATGTGTGGCGCGGCAGACTGTTAATTGATGGCCCCGTGGGCCGCTCTGGGGTAGACTTGCGTCAAACCATTACGCAATTCGGGAACAAATCATGCTTCGGGACGCAACCGTCACCCGAAACTCCGTTGACAGATCGGTCAAAGCGATGTCGCGTCGCGCGCCCCTGACGGCGAGCGCCCGGCTCCTCGGCGCCGCAGCTCCGGTATCGGGCGCCGCCTTGGCGCAAGCGTCGGCGGCTCCGCCGACGATGCCGGCGGTGCAGGCGCCGGTCCGCAATGACTGGCTCGCCAAGCACACCGAGGACATCCTCGAGCCAGGCTTACCGATCATCGATCCCCATCATCATCTGTACGACCGCCCGCGCTACACCTACCTGTTCCCTGACCTTCTCGCTGATGTTGGGAGCGGCCATAACATCCGGGCGACGCTGTACGAGCAGGCCGGCTCGATGTACCGAGGCGATGGGCCGGAGGAACTGAAATCGCTTGGCGAGACCCAGTTCGTCTGCGGGATTGCAGCGATGAGTGCCTCGGGCAATTACGGGCCGACACGTTGCATTGCCGGAGTCGTCGGCTATGTCGATTTGCGCCTCGGTTCGCGTGCCAAGGGCGTGCTCGAGAGACACATCGCCATCTCCGACGGCCGCATCCGTGGCATTCGCAACGGCGCGACCTGGAGCGACGATCCGGTGCTCAAGGGCTTCGGCGGGGCCGCCGGGCCGGGATTGTACCTGGACAAGAACTTCCGCGAAGGCTTTGCGGCCCTGATCGCGCTGGACCTGACTTTCGACGCTTGGGTCTTCCAAACCCAGCTCGTCGACGTCGTCGATCTGGCGCATGCCTTCCCGCAAGCGAGGATCGTGCTCAATCACGTCGGTGGACCTGTCGCGATCGGTCCCTATGCGGGCAAGCGCGACGAAGCCTTCGCCGCGTGGCGCGCCAAGATCCAAGAGGTCGCGAGCTTCCCCAACACTTATGTCAAGC
>Ga0126371_10004632_pt1 | contig 12141 bp, 7 predicted proteins | sample PanSoiMetaPlot_4_FD_110145 | JGI IMG/M metagenome (GOLD analysis project Ga0126371, IMG submission 110145) | Tropical forest soil microbial communities from Panama - MetaG Plot_4 | ecosystem: Environmental > Terrestrial > Soil > Tropical forest > Bulk soil | place: Panama | collected 2016-02-17
CTGGTCCAGATCGAGGTCACCATCACGCCGTTGCCGGACTCAGTCCCGAGCAGGGTCCAACCCGCCGGGGCGGTGATTGGAGTAGTCCCCGTTCCCGTGGCGATCAGGACAAGCCCATCCCCGGGCGCGACCGAAGTCGGCACGGTGACCGATTCCGTCGGGCTGTTACCGAATACGTGGGCCGCTGCCAGGAATGCGATCGGCTGCGCAGCGGGCGGCACCGTCACCTGCTGGGTCGTCGAGGCGGTCTGCCCGCCTGCTCCGGTCACGGTCAATTTGACCGAGTAGGTCCCGGCAGCGGAGAAGGTGTGTGAGGGCGTCGCGCCGCTACCCGTGGTTCCGTCCCCGAAGTCCCACGCGTATGCCGTCACACCGCCGGTCGACGCCGACCCGTCGAAGGTGCAGGTCAGGTTGGTGCAGTTGTCGGTAAAGCTCGCGGTCGGCCCGCCCGCCGGGCTGTCCACAATCAGGCCGCGGCCCTGCGTGGGGATGAAGATCTTATTGTCGGCGAATACCGGCTGGCCGAACTCGGGGCCGGTGGTGACTGTGTTCAGGATCGCGCCGGTCGCCGCGTTGATGAGGTAGAGCTTGAAGGTCTTGGCCGTGGTGCCGGTGCCGTACTCGGTGACCCCGATCACGCCGGCGCCGTCCATTGTCGGCGACCCGATCGGCGGGCCGATAAGCCCTTGCTGCCAGAGGTATGCTCCTGTCGCTGGGTCCACCATCCTGATCGATCCCGGGTAGCTGAGCCCGTTGATCGTGGTCGTGTTACCCGCAATGAACAGGTGAGTGCCGTCCCAGATGGCCGCAGCGTCGCACTGCCCGCCCGCGGTCTGTGGAGCGCCGACGGTATCCGACCACACTGGCCCGGCGGCTAGGTCGCCCTGCTTCAAGGCGTAATAGGTGCCGTTCTTGTTGCAAGCGCCGACCATGGGCGTCGCCGTGCCGCCGATGTTCGCGGTGAACAGCGTCGGCGATCCGCCGAAGTCCGAGTCGGTGCCGTGCTGTGTACTCGGCACCTGCCAGGCGTCCTCGCGGGCGAGGGTTGACGCGTTCAGCCGCACGACCGAGATCGAATCGCCGCCCGGCCCGTTACCAGTGGAGACGAAGACGTTCTGGCCTGCCTGATCAACTGCCGCACTCGACCAGATGCTCGGCTGCTTCGAATGGCCAGGATAGGTCTGGTAGAAGTGCTGCAGCGCGCCTGTCGCCTGGTCGTACTCCTTCAGGCCGCCGGCGATCAGCGGAGTGTCGCAGTCAGACGCCACGCCGATGTATATATGGCCGTTCGACACCGTTGGCGAGGACCAGTCAGCGAAGTCATTGACTGTCGTGGACGGGATCCCGATTACGCTCCTCCAGTCGATAGCGCCGGTCGCGGCGTTGAGCGCGTAGAGGTAACCGTCGCCACCCGAGACGTAGACCGTGAGCGGGCCACCGCCCGGCGCGGGCGCGACGGTCGCCGTCGAGAAGACACCGAGAGCCTGGCACGTGGTGGCCACCTGGAACCCCAGGAACCGGGACCAGAGCACCTTGCCGGTTGATTCATTCAGGGCGTAGAAGATGCCGGTGTTGGCGCCCTGATAGACGACGCCGTTCACGACCGTGGGGCTGGCCAGCAGGCCCTTCGGCTGGCCGGTCTGGGTCGGCGCGGGCGGCGTGAACGTCCAGTCGTGCGTCAGCACGCCAGAATTGACGGGCGTGAAGGCCGTGGCGGCCGCGTTATACGACGTGTGCGTCGGCCCGTACAGGTAGGCGGGCCAGGTCACGGACGGGGTCGCCGCCCGCGGCGCCGGGTGCATGGCGAACGCCATGAACGGCAACACGGCTGCGACAGAAGACAGGGCGACAAGCGGATTCCTGATGCGCACGACACTCCCCTTTACCGCACTCACAGGTACCGGCCAAGTATGGGGCAGCGTAAACCGCGCCACAATCAAATCGCCGATCTGGCGCCGTTCGATCTCGTACTGGCTCGATGCCCTGCCAGCCGCGGATTGATTCGATGTCGTCCACCGGCTGCTCAGAGACAGCCGCATGTAACCCACGGGTAAGTTCCGAGCCTCAAATTCCTCAAATCCTGTGCCGGTTAGCCAGAAAAGCACGATCATCTATCACCATGTCCATGGTCGTTCGGAGGGGGCTGGGGTGGGACCGACAAGGAAGCACGCGATACTAGCGACGGCGTGCGCTGCAATCGCTTTCATCGGCACGGCATGGGCTGCGGCAACAGGACCGACGTCCATTCGCCAAACACCGGCAGCACGCGGGACTCTGCTCATCTCGAGCTCCGACTGGCCGGCCTATCTGCACGACACGGGACATAGTTCGTTCAACCCGAGCGCGACGTCGATAAAGACGGGCAACATCGCCAACGTACAGCCGGTCTGGCGGTGGCGCGTACCGACGCCGCCCAACGGGACCTCATCCACGTTGTGGGCCAGCCCGGTCGTCTCGAATGGCGTCGTGTACATCGGCGTCGAGGACGGCTACTTTTATGCCGTCAGCGAGGCGACGCAGCAGGTGCTGTGGTCGGACTTCCTTGGTTACAGCACGAAGCTCACATGCCCGGCAATCGGAATCACATCGACTGCCGACGTGGCGACCGACCCGGTAACCGGCAAACCTACCGTCTACGTCAACGGGCCCGATGGCAACGCGTACGCGCTGGACGCCGCCACCGGCGCCGTCGTCTGGAAGTCGGTGGTCGGCACGCCGTCGACGACGGTGAACGACTATTACGCATGGAGCACGCCGCTCGTCAGCAATGGCGCCGTCTACGTCGGGATCTCTTCCAATTGCGACAACCCCCTCGTCCTCGGCGGCGTCGTCGCGTTCAACCAGGCGACAGGGGCACAGATCGGGAAGTGGCTGGACCAGCCGGCCACGAAGAAGGGCGGCAGCGTCTGGGACAGCCCGTCGGTAACCGCAAGCGGGCGGATCATCGTCGGCACCGGCAACGGCTACGGCGGGTCAGGACAGCCGCTATTCGACGATACGATCGCGGCGCTGGATCCGAACAACCTGGGCGTCCTTGACTTCTGGCAAATCCCCCCACAGCAGCAGACGGTCGACGGCGACTGGGGTGGCTCGGGGACGATGTTCACCGCGAGCATTAACGGCGTCACCACGCCGATGGTCGGGATGTGCAACAAGAACGGCGTCTACTACGCGTTCAATCAGGACAACCTGAGGGCCGGGCCGATCTGGCAAACGCAGATCTCGGTGCCGTACCCGGGCGGCTCTGAAGAGTGTATCGCCGCGGCGATCTGGGACGGCACCAGGCTGATCGAGGGCGGCGGCGCCCCGACGACGATCGGCGGGACCACCTACATGGGCTCGGTCCAGGCGCTCAACCCGGCGACCGGGGTTCCCATCTGGCAGACCGGTCTGCCAGGGACGGTCGTGGGCAGCCCGACCGAGGATGGCTCTGGGGTTGTCGCCGCCGCGACGTTGCAGAGTTCGACCGGCACGAACGGCGTGTACCTGCTGAACGCCGCGACCGGAAAGATACTCGACTTCATCCCGACACCCATGTCCAACCTGTTCGGCCAGCCGATCTTCTCCGGGAAGGATCTGCTTGTCGGCACAGGGGCGGCAGAAGGCCTGACGGCCTACGAGATCACGACGCAGGGCCCAGCGATCACCCAGGTCGTGCCAAACGTCATCGGAGACTCAACGACCGACACGCTGACGCTGACTGGAAGCGGGTTCTCCGGCACCCCGAACGTGATCGTGTCAGGCGATGGCGTGTTCCAGAGCGGCCCCGCGACCGTCGTCTCCTCGACCCAGCTGAAGATCAAACTGAACGTGAAGGCCAACGCGACACAGACTCCGCGCAACATCACAGTGGTCGAGCCGGGCTCCCCGGCAACGACCTTCACGTGCTCGGCCTGCCTCACGATCGGGCCCAAACCGAGTCCGCCGACGATCACCTCGATCACGCCGTCCTCGTTCGTGCAGGGCGCGACACATGTACCGGCGACCGTGGTGGGCACGAACTTCGACGCGGGCGCCGTGGCGACCAGCCACGCCGGCGTCTCGCTGCTGACGACATTCGTGAACTCCACCGAGCTCGGCCTGTCCGTTTCGATCAAATCCACGCTGCCGCCTGGTGCGTACAACCTGTTCGTCACAGACTCTGACGGCCTGATCGCCAAGTGCCTCGGCTGCATCACTGTCACCGCTCATGCGGCCCCGAGATTCAACGCCGCCCGGTTGAAAATGCGGCTGGCGCAGCTTCTCTACCGAATGCGACCGTAGTATCCGGTACTTGACCCGGCCCGCCGTCCGCGGCGGGCCGGGTCAAGCCTCGTCCGAGGAGTTCGGTTCTTCTCGGTACCGCCTCACATGAAACTCGCATCAACTCCGCAGCTCGCGCCGGCATTGACGTGTTCAGATCGGGTGGACACGTATCGCGCTGCGCCGGGGCAAGGGGCAAACAATGGCGGACTGGATGACGGGCAGCAACGACCACGACGGCGGTCCCGACCGCGGCAACCTGCTCGTAGTCGACGACGAGCCCTTCTTGCGCGATGCCGTCGCGGCCTCACTGCGATTCCTTGGCTTTGAGGTGGCGACGGCAGATACGGGCACAGACGCGCTGCGGCTAGCCAGGGACCGGCCGCTCGATCTCATGGTGCTCGACGTGATGTTGCCAGACACCGACGGGTTTGACGTTGTCAGGCGGCTGCGCGCGGATGGCTGTTACGTCCCGGTCATCTTCCTGACCGCCAGGGACACTCAGGCAGACAAGGTCACCGGCCTGACCTTGGGCGGCGATGACTACATGACCAAGCCGTTCGGGCTCGAGGAGCTTGCGGCAAGGATCCGCTCGGTACTTCGCCGCACGAGGCGCGGCGCGGCGGCTGGCCCGGTGCTGTCGTTCGCCGACATCGAACTCGACCAGGACAGCTACGAGGTCCGCAGGGCTGGCCACCTGATCGACCTGTCACCGACCGAGTTCCGGCTGCTCCGCTACCTCATGCTCAATCCCGGGCGGGTGCTGACCAGGGCGCAGATACTCGATCACGTCTGGGATTACGACTTCGGCGGCTCAGGGACAGTCGTGGCGACCTACATCGGGTATCTGAGGCGCAAGCTGGCGTTTCACGGACCTGAGGTGATCCACACGCAGCGCGCAGTGGGATACAAGCTGCGCCTGCCGCGGGATGCCGCTCAGATGGCAAGCGAGCATGAGGGCGTCCGCGGCGATTCGGAGGCCGACGATGCTGCGTAGGTCGCGCCGCGGCGCTCGCCCGGATGACGATATTCGCAACTCGCGCAGGCCTGTGTGGGCTCAGCTCCGTACCCAGGTACTCGTCGGCGTGCTAGTGGTCACGCTCGTGGCGCTCGTCGCCTTCGACCTCTCCGCGGTGAGCGCACTGCGTCGTTATCTGCTCGGCCGGACCGACTCGCACTTGCAGAGTGTCCTGAACCTGTATCAGCCGTCGGTGACCCCAGCGCCGCCGCGCGCCCAATGGACGAGCGTGCCTCATCATGCCGGCTTGCGCATGCGCGGCAAGCCGGCGCCCGGCTGGTGGGCCGCAAGCAGGGTGACGGTGGCGGGGCCGCGCGTCATCTTCAAGCCGTCCATTCTCGACCAGTACTACCTGGCGTACATTGCCAGGAACAGGCCGCCGATGACCTTTATCAAGGGCAACCCAAACCTCGTGCCCAGGCGCCTGACAAGGTTCGCGACCCCGTATTACTGGCGCCGAACCAAGACCGTGGCCAGCATCCACGGTCATGAGCAGCTTCGCCTGCAGGCGGTGCCGCTGGCCGGAGGCACGCTGATCGTCAGCACGAGCATGGCCGACGTGAACAAGACCGTAGGCCAGCTCGAGCTCATACTCGCGATCGGCTCGGCGGCGGCCGCGCTCGTCGTCGCGGCCGGCGTGGTCCTCGTCCTGCGCCGCGGCCTGCGCCCGGTCGAGGCCATGGCGGCCCAGGCTGACAGGATCACCGCGGGCGACCTCACCGACCGGGTCAGCCCGGACGACTCGCAGACAGAAGTCGGCAGGCTTGGCACGGCGCTGAACGGCATGCTCGCGCGGATCGAGGCGTCGGTCGCCGAGCAGGCCGCCGGCCAGGAAATGACCAGGCGGTTCTTCGCGGACGCGAGCCATGAGCTCCGAACCCCGCTGGCGTCGCTGCGCGCAAATGCCGAGCTCTACCAGCAGGGCGTGCTCCGCGGAAGGGCCGAGATCGACGAGGCAATGCGCCGGATCACGCTCGAGGCCAAGCGGATGAGCAATCTTGTCGACGACATGCTGAGGCTGGCCAGACTCGACCAGCACCCTGGCCAGGACAGCGAGCCCGTCGATGTCAGCGCTCTCATCGCCGTGTGCGCGGAGCGAGCCGCCGTGACCGCCGACCGGCGGACCTGGCTGGCCGACGTCGCACCCGGGCTGGTCGCGACCGGCGACGACGAACTGCTCCGCCGGGCGGTCGACAACCTGCTCGCGAACGTCTGCGCCCACACGCCGCGCGGCACGACGGCGAGAATTACCGGCACCCGGGAAGGCGACACGATCCGCATCGAGGTCAGCGACGACGGGCCAGGCGTACCCGCGGACCGGCTGCCCAACATTTTCGACCGCTTCTACCGGGCGGCGCCGGCCAGCGCGCACTGCCCAGGTTCGGGGCTCGGCCTCGCGATCGTCGCCGCCGTGATGGCCACTCACCACGGCACCGTGACCGCGGAACTCAACGAACCACATGGGCTGCGCGTGACGCTTTCGCTGCCGCTCGCGGCCCCACCAGTTGAACCTGACTGCGGGCTGGTGGTCGCGGCTGCTCAATGATCATGCAGTAACGGTTACTGCTCGGCGAGGATCGCCTCGAGCTCGGCCAGCGGATCGCGAACGACCGGGCCCCTCGTCTCGATCTGCGCTTTGCGGATCAGGCCGGCGAACCGGAACGGCGCCTCGTATCCGACGCCGATGGCCGGACCCCATTCGTATCCGCACGTGACTCCAACGCCGACGCCATTGAACCCGGACGGCGTGAACCGCGGGATCGCCGCCCTCGCCACCTCGCGCCCATCGCAGCTCAGCACGCCCTCTCCGCCAAGGCTGTCGTCTTTGGTGAATACGAACTCGATCCTGTGCTCGCCTGCGGTGATGAGCTCGGCCGAGGCGACGGTGTGCCGTTCCTTGCCGTACAGGTTGTGCACGTAGCGGATCTTCCCTTCGAGTATGTGCAGCGAGAAGCCGCCAAGGGCCGAGCCGAGCGCGAGCAGGACGCCGTCCGCGATGCCTTGCTCGGGTACTACGACATCGACGATCAGCGCGTGGGAGCGATTGCGCACGTTCGCGGCAGCGACCTCGGGTACCTGGGCGCGGCTTTGGAAGTACCTGAAAAGCTCGCGCGGCCTGCGGTGATCTGGCTTGGGATGAACAAGCGCCCACAGCACCCTGTTGTCAAGCGGCAGCACCTGATTGCGGCGTGCCTCTTGCCACCACAGCTCGACGAGCTCACTCAGCAGATCCGGATGCCGTTCGGCAAGGTCGTCGGTCTCTGACAGGTCGGTCCGCACGTCGTATAGCTCCCAGACATCCTCGTCGAACGGGTCATTCGGGTTCTGGTCGTCGTAGAGCGGGCCTATGGGGTGGAACGTGACGGCCTTCCAGCCCTTGTGGTAGATCGCTCGCGAGCCGAACATCTCCGAATACTGCGTCTCGTGCCGCTCCCGGGCGGACTCGCCGCCCGCGCCCAGCAGGTACGCGAAGCTCTGGCCGTCAATGGGACTCTGGACGATGTTGCCGATTCGCGCGGGGAGTGCGATGCCAGCCAATTCGGCGAGCGTCGGCAGCACGTCGATCGCGTGAGTGAACTGGAGCCTGATGCCGCCGCGGTCGAACTCGCGGGCTGGCCAGGCGACGATGCACGGGTCAGCGATGCCGCCCTCGTGCACCTCGCGCTTCCATCGGCGGAACGGCGTGTTGCCCGCCATCGTCCATCCCCATGGGTAGTTGTTGTGCGTGAGCGGCCCGCCGATCTCGTCGATCCGCTCATACATTTCGTCATTGGACGCGGGGTCGAGGTTCATCATGCGGACGTCATTGATCGACCCGGTCGCGCCTCCTTCGGCGCTCGCTCCGTTGTCTGAGACAACGACGACGATTGTGTTGTCCCGCTCACCGAGGTCATCGAGGAAGCTGAGCAGCCGCCCAATCTGCTCGTCGGTGTGAGAGAGAAACCCGGCGAAGCACTCCATGAAGCGCGCGGCGACCTGCTTGTCCCGTTCGCTGAGCGAGTCCCACGCAGGGACCCACGCTGGCCGCGCAGAAAGCTTGGTCGTGGACGGCAGCAAGCCAGCCGCGAGCTGGCGCGCGAACGCGGCGTCCCGCCACGCGTCCCAGCCAAGGTCGAATCTCCCGCGGTAGTGCTCTCGCCACCGCTCAGGCGGCTGGTGGGGCGAATGGCAGGCGCCCGTCGCGAAGTACAGGAAGAACGGCTTGTCGGCGTCGACCGCGCGCAGGTCTGACAGGAACTCGATCGCGTGATCTGCCAGGTCGTCGGTGAGGTGGTAGCCCTCAGGTGCCGGCGTGGGCGGCGTCACCGAATGACTGTCGTTGTACAGGGCAGGGGCGAACTGGTTGGTCTCGCCGCCATGAAAGCCATACCAACGCTCGAACCCCCTGCTGAGCGGCCAGGTCGCGCGGGACGAAGCCATGTTGGTCTCGTCTTCGGGGGTCAGGTGCCATTTGCCGACCGCGTACGTGGCGTACCCCTCGGCCTGCAGGATCTCGGACAGGTAGCCGTTCTCCTTCGGCGGCCTGCCCCAGTATCCGGGGAAGCCGACAGCGAGTTCCGCGACGCGGCCCATCCCGCTGCGATGATGGTTGCGTCCAGTCAGCAGGCACGCCCTGGTCGGCGAGCAAAGCGACGTGGTGTGAAAATTCGCGAGCCTGATGCCCCGGGCTGCGAGGTCGTCGAGTATCGGAGTCTCGATGTCGGAGCCGTAGCAGCCGAGCTGGGCATAACCGACGTCGTCGAGCACTACCAGGATGATGTTCGGCGCTCCTGGGGGTGGTTGCGGCACCGGCGGCCACCACGGCTCCGAGTCCCGCCAGTCCTGCCCGATCCTGCCGCCGAATGCCTGTTTCACCGAGCTCCCTCCCTCTCCATGGGTCACCAAGGCGCTGGTGCGGGCGCCGTACCCGGGCCAGCACAGCCGGTTCTCGGTACTTTGTATCCGTGGCTGAGGAGATTGCGATACCCGGTGCGGGCCGCAATCTCAAGGACATCCTCCGCTACGTCGCTGGCGTGGCCGCGGGCATCGTGGTCCTGCTGCTGCTGTTCGGAAAGCGCGCTGAGTTCGCGGCAGCCTGGACTCGCCTCGGCGGTGTCACGCCCGGCTGGCTAGCAGCCGCGGCCGCCGCGGAGGCCGGATCCCTCTGGCTCTATGCCCGGCTGCAGCATCGCGTACTTCGCCTGACTGGCGCGAAGCTCGCGATGCCCGGATTGTTGTTCCTCAGCCTGGCCAATGACGCGATCGCGAACACCGTGCCTGGCGGGCCGGCCGTCTCGAGCGCGTACCGCTACCGCTATTACCGCAAGCACGGAGCCAGCTCAGAGGGCGCGGGCTGGACGATCTTCACCGTGCTGATCGCACAGGCGATCGCGATGTCGCTGATCCTGTTGGTCGGCGTTCTGATCGCGCTGGCCGGCAGCGCGACCGGGGCAAACACACGCACAGCGATCGCAGGAATGGTCATCATCATTGCCGCGATCGCCGTGCTCGCCCGCAGGGATCTCGTCCTGCGCGTCGCCGCGGCCACCGTCCGGGTGCTCGGTCGGGCCGGAATCGGCGAGCGGATCGCGGCCACGCTGGAGCGGATGCGCCAGATCCCGCTCGGTACCTGGCAGGCCGCCTGGGTAGTTGTGCTCGCCGCGGGCGTCTGGCTCGCCGACTTCGGCTGCCTGCTGTTCGCGTTCCGCGCGGTCCATGCGGCGATTCCGTGGAGCGGGGTGCTTCTTGCCTACTGCGTCGCCGACATCGCGGGGATGCTGCCGGTCGTTCCAGGCGGCATCGGCATCGTCGAGGGCAGCCTGGCGGCCATCATGGCCGCTTACGGCGCGGACCGCGCGTCGGCGCTGGCCGCGACGCTCAGCTTCCGCCTCGTGAGCTTCTGGCTCGCCATCGTGGTCGGGTGGATCAGCGTCGCGGCGATCGCGCGCATGACCCGCAGCGCCGCTCCGGCGTCCTGACCGCCCACCTGCCTGCGACACTGCGTGCCCACAGCCGCGTTCATCACGTCGGCGGAAAAATCAAGCATCATCTTTCCAGCCGGGGTAAGTAAGGAGGGCCATGGGCGGCCGCAACATGACAGCCGATGGCCTGGCGGGCGCCGCACGAGCGCTGACAGCGGACGGAGCGGCGCTGAGCGGCGATGCCGGGCTGCGCCACGCCGCGCTGTTGTACGACAGCACAGACTTCGGTCCGGTCGTCGCCGTCGCCAGACACGCGGCGCAGGAGGGGTTGCCGCTCCACGTCGTGGTGCCCGCCGCCACCTTGCGCCTCGTGAGCGCCGCGCTGCCGCCGCCACCTCGGCGCATGACTTTCGCCGACATGGCCGACCTCGGACGTAACCCGGCCAGGCTCATCGCGGCCGGGCACTCGTTCGCTGACAAGCATCGACGCGATCGCGTGTGCTGCCTGTGGGAACCCGCCTGGCCAGGACGTTCCGCCCCCGAACTGCTCGAGGTGGCAAGGCATGAGGCACTGTGCAACATCGCGTTCCGCGGCCGCGAGATGACGATCGTGTGCTTGTACGACACCGCGCGGCTGCCGGCCGCTGTGATCAACGACGCCGCGCGAACGCACCCGGTGGTGATCACTTCAGGCACCCAGCAGCTCAGTCCCATGTACCTCGGCCCCGGCCAGCTGCCGCCGGGATGCGATGACCCGCTGCCGCCACCCGCGGCGGACGCCGTTTCGATCGGCTTCGACCGGCATCTCGGGCCGGTGCGCGAGTTTTCCGCGGCCCGGGCGCGAGCGGCCGGGCTTGAATCCGCCCACGTGAGCGACCTTGTGATCGCCGTCAGCGAGATCGCCGCCAACGCGCTCAGCCACGCCGCCGGGAGCGGGATCGTGCGGTCGTGGTGCACCAGCGACGAGCTGCTGTGCCAGATCGAAGATGACGGCATCATCGCAGACCCGCTGGCTGGGCGGCGGCGGCTGCCCGCAGACGCCAGGGGCGGTCATGGCCTGTGGCTGGTCAATGTGGTTTGTGACCTCGTCGAACGCCGGACCAGTGCGGCAGGGACGGTCACCAGGCTGCATATGCGGCGCGAGAGTTCGCGTTCAGGCAGGTGAACCGGCTGCTCATCTATTCCCGTTACACATGCGGGGGCATACTGGCATTAAAAGGCGGGTCGGCCTCAGCGGGGAATGACGGGCCGAGATGGTACGGCGGGAGGTGGCGCTGGTGAGTCACGCCGGCCGCCGCTTCGGACGATGGGCATCATTGCTGCCCGTCATAGGGGTGCTCGCCGTTGCCGGATGCGGTGCCCCGCAGTTCAGGTACGCGGCAGATTCCTCGGCGAACGCCTACTTCAAAGTGCCACACCAATGGCATCCGATCAATGATCTGTCGCTCGCCTTCGAGCTGCAGCGCGCCGGTTACACAGCTGGCGGGCAGCCGTGGGAGGTCAGCTACGACGCAGGAATGGCCCCGTCGGTGCACCACGTCGTCAGTTCCACAGCCAGCCAGCCGGTGGCCCAGGCCCTGGTCGCCCCTGTCACTTCAGCAGCCAGCAACGCCATGTCGTACAACCTGCTGCGGAACCTCGTCCTGCCGGTCAGCTCGGCCAACCGGCAGCTCGCTGCCCAGCACGGATTCCCGCTCAAAGGGTTCAAGCTCTACAGAGACAGCATCATCACGCCGGGGACAGGCGTGCATGGCGTCCGCGAGATCTTCAGTTACACCTATCCGGACGGGCACACCGACACCTTTGACCAGGTGGCCCTCACCAATTCCGACGCCACGATGGTCTACCTCTTGCTCGTGCACTGCCTGTCCACGTGCTACAGCAAGAACTTCAGCCAGATTGACACCGTCATGACGTCCTTCACCGTCAGGAGCCCGTAATGCGAAGGCGAAGGACCACCACAGGCGAAGTCCCGGCAGA
>Ga0126371_10004635_pt1 | contig 12140 bp, 12 predicted proteins | sample PanSoiMetaPlot_4_FD_110145 | JGI IMG/M metagenome (GOLD analysis project Ga0126371, IMG submission 110145) | Tropical forest soil microbial communities from Panama - MetaG Plot_4 | ecosystem: Environmental > Terrestrial > Soil > Tropical forest > Bulk soil | place: Panama | collected 2016-02-17
GCCACGAAGCCGATGTTAACCGTGGACAGGACAACTGAATCCGCGATCAGGCGTGAAGTGTTTAGCGAACCTCGGCTTGACACTCCGATGGCCCTTTGGGATCGAAACGAGCGAGGAAAATGACATGTTAGCTAAGTTGTGGTCATTCATTAGCAACGCTCTCAATCGGGAGATTCTGACGTGGATCGGGGGGACGCTGTGGGGACGGCTCTGGGGGCAGTATTCGGGCATAGTGGAACGGCGCACGATAAAGGAGCGCCGAACGAAAAAAGGCGGCCCCACGATAATCTGCAAAAACAACGGGGACTGCCAAAACGAGATCCATTCTCACAACCAACTCGGTGCTTCCAACGACGACATGGATGCGTTCCTCAAGCACGTAACGCAACATCGGTGAATGTGGAACCCGGTCAAGAACTCGTAGAGGCAGTTACTGCCTTCTGCGATGCGCTTGAGTGATTAGACTGCGCGCCGATACAATGAGCCCTGACTCGCTTAATGAGCTTGGAGAGCAATAGGGGCGCACACTTGTGAGCCGTTCGGGACCTCAATCTCAAGGTCCGGTTCGGGTCCCAATCGCCCCTAACGTAACGGCTGAACGGCTTTCAGGATGCCTCGAGGCCCGGCTCGTGACCTGGCCGTAGTCAACGGAGGCGTTATGCCCGAGCAATTGATGCACACCAAAGTCGAACCGCCCACTATCCGAAGGAGCCGACGCGGGCTTCGAGGGCAAAAGCCACCCCTCAAAATCAAGGAGATACGGGCCATACGTATCCGACTTCAGTTGGAGGAACGGATACGTGATCTCGCGATGTTCAATCGCGCAATCGATAGCAAGCTGGACGTTTTCAATGATTGAGTGGTGCCAGATTCGCATATCCAATAAATTCGCTGCTGCAGACCAATCCAAAACCCTTGTGCGTTTGTAGTAGCTTTTGCCAACCTGCGATCTTCATCTGTCTTGATACCGACGCCAAGCTACATACCGAGCTTACGGCCGTGGGCGACGATGCGTTCGCTTAGCGGCTGGCGAGCAACGTTGTAGGCGGTAAGCGCCCAGTCGATGTCATCGTGATTCGAAAGCGCGTCTGCCAGTCCTGCGCTTCTGCGCCAGCCTTCGAGACCCCAACACCGTCTTAGGATCAACCGGAGTACTTGAACTAGGCGTGCTGTATTTCGTCGAGTGGGACTCGAGCCCATGCCTGGCGATGGGGTGTCCACGGGAACCAAATTTCGAGGATTTCGTGAAACAAATATTTTCAAGACGTTCCAACAATAGCACACTAAATTATTTGCATGACCTTACGCACGTACTACCACATTTACCAAATATTGCGAATAATCTTAATCTCAGCGACTGGAAGGCACGACATATAGAGTGCCGATCCAACCACCGTCACGGGGAGGGGTGACGCTCACGACACACTGGAACCATCCCGACCCGTGGTTCCAACCAACGACAGCCTTCGGGCTGATCGTGCGAGGACTACAAAAGCTGCGATGCCTGCACGTCGAAGGCGTGTGAAACAACAAGTATGGGCTAGTACAGCCCCTAGAAGACCCCGAGCTAACGGCGTTTTCGTTGATCGGACAAACGAAGATAGCCGCCCAACATCATCCCTCCCAACAGTAGCGTTCTTGTCGCGGCCCGATCCATGGGCGGGTCGCGATTCCATTCGCTCAAGTTGGATGAAGGCTCCAATAGAACTCGACGGTCTCGGAGAACAGGAGGATATTCTGTGATCGTCCTGGCTCTGCTCTTAACGCTCACCGATTTCGAGCTTCCCAAATCTCACTGGTTCCTCACGGAGACCACGACGTACGCCAATGGTGCGGTCAAATTCCAGATCTTGGGACGGTTCGACACTTACGGTGAATGCATGGCCAAAAGAGGCAATAACGATGACCGCGAATGCGTTGACGAAAGCGGCCGTCGCGGAATTGAAGCATAACAGAGGAGGATCGAGCCATACGAACGCCCGGAGCAAGCCCATTCTTGCATCGCTCTTTGCTGCAATAACTCCGGGCGTGGCTCTTACTGACGAAGACATTACGACTCCAAGTGCTGCTTATGCCCACTATCGCTGTTTCCGATCGGACTGACGCACAATCTCAAGACACTTTACATCCGCCCATCCGAGATCGAACCGATGTCTGCAATGCGCCAAAGACATCTCCCGGGGCGGACCTCAGTAAGGCCGCCTCAGTCAGACGGACTTTTCCAGGCAAATCTCACGAAGGCACGCTCGGCAACGCCAAGCTCTTTGACGCGAACCTCAATGAGGCGAACCTCTTCAGTGCGGACCTCCACGGGTGAAGCTAAACGGGGCGACCCTCCTCCGAGCGACCCTAAGTGGGGCGAATCTCAGTGTGGCAAGCGCGAGCAGGGTGAACTTTTGTAGGGCGAAAGGTCATTACATTATTGCGGTTAGCGCCAAAAATGGATCATTCCTGCAATCGCTAAACATCTTCGAATTAATGGCGAGTGGAGCATCTACATCGTTCCCGCCAACGCGAAATACGTCGGCCGCGTTCAGGCGCCAAACCAGAAGACCGCCATTGAGCGAGCTATCAAAGAATTTGAGATAAACAACCTCGAGCACAAAAATGCTTATGGCTCAACGAGAAGATTAGATCGGTACCTTAGCGAACGCCCGCCCCACAACAACCATCGCGGCCGAAGGTCCGGCATCGGATCAAACGGCCGCTCGATCCATCCTATGACGGAGGCGCAAAGGAGGATCGCCGCTCGCGAGCGCATCGCGATCAGAATCCCTCGGTCGGGACGCGATCCATCAGCCAAATGCGCGGCGCTCTGACGCACTATAAATTTTTGCGTCCCCTTGCGGTCGGCTCGAAATAGGTGCATATGCCGCAATAATAGATGTATATACTCCTATAACCTAACCATACCCGGCTAGGTGTATGAGGCGTTGAACAGGCTCTCAGCAAAACGGGTCTCGCGGAGCGGGTACGCGGCGTCGGCTAAATGTGCTCGAAACTGTAACGAACACGAACATGTTTAATCTAAAGGAGTGACGACAATGGGTAGGCTGGCGGACAAGAATATCCTTATCACCGGCGGCAACAGCGGGATCGGGCTGGCCGCAGCGCAGGAATTCGACAGAGAGGGCGCGCGCGTCGCGATCTGCGGCTTGAATGAGGGGACGCTGCAGGCGACGAAGGAGACGCTTGGAGCCGGGAGTCTCGCCGTTCGCGCGGACGTCAGTAATCTCTCCGACCTCGACACGATGTTCGCCACGATCAAGCGGGAGTTCGGGCACCTGGACGGCGTCTTCGTAAATGCGGGTTACAGCGAGTTCCTGCCGTTCGAAGACGTGACGGAACAAAGCTTCGACAAGGTGATAGACGTCAATTTCAAAGGAGTTTACTTCACGATTCAAAAGGCCTTGCCGCTACTCAGGCAAGGCTCGTCTGTAATCATCACTTCGTCCGTTGGCGCGCGCAAGGGGTGGCCGACCACTTCGACCGTCTCGTCCTGCAAGGCCGCGGTCAGCCATCTCGCTCGAATCCTCAGCGCCGAACTCGTGGACCGCGGGATTCGCGTGAATACCCTAAGCCCAGGCCCAACGGATACGGCGATGTTCGGTCGCTTCGCAGGCGAAGAGCAGGGCGACGCGGTTAAGGGCGTCCTCGGAACCAACAATCCAAGCAGGCGGATTGCCGATCCGTTGGAAGTCGCGAAGCTGGCAGTTTATCTCGCGTCGGACGATTCTGCGTACGTCGTCGGGGCGGACTTCTTGATCGATGGCGGGGTCTCGGCCATTTCGGCCGTGGGCGCCTAAGCCACGGCGCAGAACCAAGCTTAGATACCTTCGCAACAAAGCAGTCAGAGGAGAATATCACCGTGATCAGCAACCGCACCTCTAGGCTAGCGTTCGCTATCGCTCTCATGACAGGCGTCGTGAGCACCGCGAACGCAGCCGAATCGCGGAGCGCGCTGCCGCAGCGGGCCAGCGTCACCACCGACCTCGGTAACAATGTGTCCGCCTTCACGTACTGGGTAGACGAAGCCGAGGGCATTCACGTCGTCACCACGATCGACGCCGTCGTTGGTGGCGAGGCCATGCCCGAGCAGGATCGGCACGCAATCGTGCGCTTCTCTGCGCTGATTCTGCCCGGTCAGTCGCAGGTGATCTCGGTCCCGGGGCCGGTTGGCTGGCAGTCGCAGGCGCTGCGCATCCGCCGCCTGGGCAACCGCTTCGGTGCGGTCGACATCGAAGTTGACCGTATCCCTGAGCCGGGGCCGAATGTGTTGGGAGCGTCCCAACTGCGCCCAGACCGCCGATCCGATGCCACCCCAGTCCGCAACACTACGGGTCCCAAGTTGCCGCTACCCCACGGACGCTAACCAGGGGGAACGCGCCGCCTCCTCGAGCGCAGCGCTGTAACAAGGCGAGCATGAAACCCGTGGTGGGGAGTTGCGGTTTCGGGCTGGTTGAAGAGATCTGCTCCTGGCGTGCCTGGATAACACCTTGTCGTAACCCGGTCTCTCGAACTCCCGTAGATCAGACATGAGCGGGGTCCCTTGCGATACTCTCGTTCGGTGCGAAGGCAAAATGAGGGCGGCGCTCAGATCTGCCATCCTCGCTTTGTAATAACCACAACGATTTTGGCTTCCAGTTTGGCCTTCGTCGATGGTTCGGTCGTCAACGTGGGTCTGCCGGCGATCGGTGCAAGTCTTCACTCAGATGGCGTTGGCCTGCAATGGATCGTCAATGCTTACTTGCTTCCGCTTAGCGCATTGCTTCTCTTGGGAGGCGCTGCGGGTGACCGGTTCGGCCGGCGACGACTTCTGATGATCGGAGTGGAAGTGTTTGGCACCGCATCGCTCGCGTGCGCGATGGCGCCGAGCCTCGGCTGGCTGCTCGCTGCCCGCTTCGTTCAAGGTATCAGCGCCGCGATGCTGATGCCGAGCAGCCTGGCGATTCTCGGCCAAAGCTTTTCTGGAGAAGCAAAGGGTCGCGCGATCGGAATCTGGGCCGCCGCAGGAGCCATCGGCGGCGCAGGTGGCCCCGTTCTCGGCGGTTGGCTTATCGATGCAGGCAGTTGGCGATTTATCTTCCTAATAAACGTCCCGCTCGCCGTAGCGGCCGCTGTGCTTTCGTACCTTTATATCTGCGCAGATGTCGATGATGGCTCCGACCCTCTCGACGTGTCGGGAGCCATTCTCGTGACCGTCGGTTTGGGTCTGGCGACGTGGGCGCTGACGGAGGGCTCCGGACGAGGCTGGTCGATCTCTGCGCTCGTTGCATTAGCTGCGGGAGGCTTGTTCCTGATCGCATTTGTGTTTGCCGAACGCCGCCGCGGTGACAAAGCGATGATGCCTCTGACGCTATTCGCGTCGTCGAACCTTGTCGGGGTGACCGTCCTCACGTTCCTGCTCTACGGTGCGCTCGGTGGTCTCTTTGTTCTCGTGCCTTATGTCCTCATCGAAGCGGGCGGATATACAGCCACGCAGGCTGGCGCCGCCTTGTTGCCGCTGCCGCTGGTTGTAGCGCTCGCTTCGCCTCCTGCGGGTGCGCTTTCGGGAAAGATCGGACCGCGATGGCTACTTGTCACGGGGCCGATCTTCGTCGCAGCAGGGTTTCTACTCACAGTTCGAATGGTGCCTGGGAGAAGCTACTGGCTTGGTGTTCTGCCGGCGATGATCGTGATCGCGGTTGGCATGGCAGGCGCGGTGGCACCGTTGACGACGGCAGCCTTGATGTCAGTTGACGATCGACACGTCGGCGCAGCATCCGGACTTAACAGCACTGTCGCCCGGACTGGCGGGCTGGTGGCCACGGCGCTGATCGGTTCGGTAATAATGGCGTCGGGACTAGCGCTCTTAAAGGCATTCGGCGTAGCGGCCGCGGCAGGCGCCGCACTCTGCGTCGCCGCATCCCTTAGCGCCTTCTTTTTCATTCCACGCTAGACCGTCGAGATACGCATGCTCTCGCCTGATCGGATCACGCCATGTTGAATTTGAGAGGCCGCTACAGGCGTTTTTTTCGGTGTGTTAGCCTGTGCGGTCGTATCTTCCAATAGTCTGATTTCTGTTCATGGCACGTTTTGATATATATGTCAGGACGTCCGGGATTTGGTCGCTATCGATAGAAAAGCGGACAGACTGCAGACATTGCTTGCGAACGTCCGAACCGACGTCCCTGACATTCGGACCGCAGCTGACACGCTTAAGCAACGGCTGGAAGGTGCCGGCCGCCAGCGCCGATAGCCAGCTTGAAGCGGCTTTCGCGACTATGGTTCGATATCGGTCGGCGCTCTGAGCAGTTGGCAACCCTCGTCCCGAACGCGGGCTTCTTCGCGGCCAAAGACAGTGGCCACGACATCCACCAAGATCAACCAGAACCGGTGACCGAAGCAATTCGGCAGGTAATAGCGCGCGTTCACAATCCGAACACGTGGTACGATCTAACATCTTGCTGCGTGAAATAGCTATTTCTCAGCATGCCCAAGAGGACAAAAACAGCTGCCCAGCAGTGTAATCGCATCCTCATCTATGCGCCTTCAACGCCGAGCGCCGCGGCGCGCGCCACTAGCCGCTTGGCGCTGAAGTAGGAGGGAATCTCGATGAACAGGTCGCCGAGCCGCGCACGATCCTTACCCTCGGCGCGCGCCGCCTCGAAAACCTCGATGATGGCGCGCGCTTCGTGTACCTCGTCGGTGGACGGCGTCATGACCCGATTGATAACGGCAACATGGCTCGGATCAACCGCACTCTTGGCGACATAGCCGAGCTGCCGGGCGTAATCCGCATCAGCCTCGCACCCATCCAAATCGGCGAAGGTATACGGGCAGTCGACTGAAAGAACCTTGGCGGCCGTACATTCGAGGTGGAGACGTTGGCGAGCGTAGGCGAGTTCGATGGCGTTCTTGCTGCGTGGTGCGCCGAGGTCCGCGGCCATATCCTCGGTCGAGCCCAGCACGCCAGTGACCCGCTCGCTCGCCTTCGCGATGGCGTATGTCTGCATGATTCCACGCGCCGACTCGACATTCGGCGCAAGCTCGGTTGTCCCGACCGGAATGTCGAAGCGCTGCTCAAGGCGCCTCACCTCTTCCTCAAGAGCCACCACCTGTACAGGTTCGGCGACCTTCGACATGATCACGATATCGGGGCGACCGCGCATGACGGCGACGAGATCGGCGCAACCCCCAGTTTCGAGCGGATTGATTCTGACGGCCGCAACGATCCCCACCGCACGCCAAGTGGAATAGATTTCAGCGGCCATGACGCGGGCCTGCGGCCGTTGCTCCGGCGGCGTGAAATCCTCGAGTTCCTGGATCAGGACGTCGGCACGAGATGTGCTCGCTTCGAGGAGCACGCGTCGATCGGCGCCCGGAAGGAATAGCCAACATCGACGAAGGGCCGGAGGCCGTCGAGTATCCACGGGCGAAGGCATTTCATACCTCATCTCAGGTTCCCTGAAGGCTCGAGCCAAGTGCAGTTCCGCCGCGCCACAGTCAGCAGGACCAGGAAGCACCTCATGGACGGCCGCCAAGTTCGGCTCAGGGCCCTGAGCGAATCTCGTACGTGAAGCCTCGTCACGGCACGGCGGATGGCGAGCTTCCGCTTCCCCCCAAGTTTATCACTGGTCGCGCGTCGTCGAATGTCGGCGAAGGGTCAACAGCAGAGTTCCATAGCATTATGCAGCGAGCAGAAGAAATGCTCACAGGAACTCGCCAGCATGATTCTTCGACTGTTCATATCCAGCGCCGCACCCGCACCACGTAGTTGTCATATACCGCTCCGAACTGACGGCGCATTTTCGCTTCTTCAAAGGGAATGTGGGCCCAATTGGCAGTAGCGAACAGGGCGATGGGCGCGGCAAACATTGGCCACGCGCCGACCCAGATTGCGATGCCAAGGGTGAGGATAACGAGGCCCAGGTACATTGGATTGCGGGTAAAACGATATGGGCCGCTTATAATCAACTTGCGATTGGTGGGTGAAGTGGGGTCGACCTCGGTGCCCTCGCGGCGAAAGAGGAAAATGGCCCAAACAGGTAGAATCCATGCAATCGCGACCAACGAGATCCCGAGTGGCGCAAGCGGAAGGCCGGGTAACTTAGACCAGCCAAAAAACCAGCTGATCGTCGCAGTTATGAGAACATAGATCAGCGCCCAAATGGGCGGCGGGAGTTTGAGCATGTCGCTAAGTCGGTCTTTTCATCGAGAGAATGATAAAGGCACACTGATTCCTTACATATGCGGAGGAACGTGGGCGGACGATTGGTCCGTCGGCGATGTCCGCTTTATCCTGGATGGCGTCCGAATGGTAACACTTTGCGCCAAGCCGGTGAAGCATATTTGCTCCGATTTACCTCAGAAACCGAACGCTCGGCCAAAACGGGCCAGCCTAACCGAGATCGGGTGGGCCGACGCCTTAGACCTTGCTCGAAGGGACCTACTGTGCGCAGTCATTTTTCGCAAAGCAGGGCGCTTGATCCAACACGAACCAACCGCGACCGGGTCCTCGCGCGTACTCTTCCAGATAACCGTCATTGTTGCGAGCAGCAATGTCCGCCGCGTGCGACGTAGGCCCACCGGTCCCAGGACTGGCACCGCTGAGAGCAATTGCCGCTCCGATTCCAATTGACCCGGCCCCGAAGGTCAGGAGGAAGAATCCGATCGCCGCGAGAACTCTTCGAACGGGGCGCTTTTCACCAGCTCTATTGTGGAGGCGTATGCCGCCACTGTTTACAGTGCCAATAGTGCCGTGCATGATGCGCCTCCTTCCGAAAGGCATATGGTGCCGCCGCAATGACAGACCGGTGACGCAGGTCACACGTGGTCTGCGCTATCATGACGCAACGAGAGGGTGGCAAGCCGTAATTGTTCGGGGAATTTCCAAAAGCTGGCGGTTTCATAGCTTATGGGCCGAACCTAGAGGACTGGTCCCGAAGCAAGGTTTCTGCATAGCACTTGGCCCTGTGATGCTCGAAAAGCTTCTTAACCGACTTCCTTTTTGATTAGCGCTCGACGCAGAGCGATGCGCGGCAACATTAACGCCTCGTTCTCGCCCCGCTTGGCGCTCAGCGCCAGCGGTTTTTCTCCCGCGCCGCAGCAGCGTTTGCCCAAACATCCGGTGCTCAGCCGCGAAGCGGTGCCTGTATGAAACCCACCTCAGTCCTGGCAGACGATGCAGTCGATTGCGAAGCAGGGCCGCTCAATTTGATCGAGTGATAGCCGCGATGTCGCATTTGGGTCAGAACTTGACGCATGCATGCCAGCGTTGACAGTCGATAGTAAGCTGAGCACGTTGGCGATTTGAGGTTGAGAACCAGCTTCGAGCTTCGGCGTCCGAGACAACGTATCGCACAGCTCGCAGCAATCGGCCCAACGCCTCACCGCGCGTGTTTGCTGCCAGAAAAGAGCGCGAGCAGCGCAAACGAAATGATCATTGCAGCAAATGCCATGCTTGCCATGATCGGGTTCGCTAACGTTGAGAGGACACCGATCCCGATGACGGGGAACGCGTTACCGCAAAACACCCAGACCAAATAGTTCGATACCATTTCCGCGCGGCGGTTCTCCGGTGCAATTAAGTTCACCGCCTGCAGGCTGCCCCGATAGCCAAGCCCCGCGGCTAGCCCGCACAAGGCCGTCGCAAGGAGCATGATAGCTATCGAGGCCATAACTTGCGCCGATACGAGCAGGACCACGCTGGGCAGCATTAGTGCCAGTCCCCACAGCATGGCGGACCGGCTCGATATCTTTTGCGTTGCCACGATGCTACCGGCCAAGACGATGGCGAGTTCGAAGAAAAGCGCACCTGCTACCGCGTGATCGGGCTCATGCAGCTCTTGCGCCAATATGCTGGGCGCAAGCGCGGCGTAGAAGCCGACGAGCGCCATGGCGCCGGCCCCAGTGACGGCGGGAGCGACAAACTGTGCACGCAGTGCGCGCGGCACCGAAAGGCGCGGGCGCAAGGAGAGTTGCGTAAAGCGTTGCACCCGGTGCGCCACGGTTTCCCGCGCGAAAAAGACAAGGGCACCGGTGACGAGCAGCGCCACGAGATAGACGACGAAGGAGAGATGCAGCGGCCATGGCGCGTATTGCGCGAGCAGGCCTGACATTAGGGCGCCTATCGCACAACCAAAGAAATTCGTGCTGGTCGCGATCATGGCAGCGCGCGCCTTGTTCTTCTTCGCGATCAGCTCTGAAAGCCACGCCGTTCCCGTGCCAGCTCCAATCCCGATCGCGAGACCGCTCAGCGCGCGTGCCACGAAGAGCCACCCGGTGCCCTGCGCAAAAAGAAATATCAGCGTGCTGACGACAGCCAATGCCATGGCGGGCGCGGCGGTCCGACGGCGACCGATGGCGTCCGATACGTGCCCAAAGAACAGGAGCGAGGCGAGATTACCGATCACATAGACGGCATAGATCAGCGTCAAGGTGATCTGGGAGAAACCGAATTGCTGCTTGTAGATGACGTAGAGTGGGGTGAGCACGGTGCTGCCGGCGAAGAGTACGCCGATCATACTGGCCACAACGCAGACGGCTCGCGCGCTCTTTAGTTCGAGGTCGTGCAAGCCCACGAGATCGGAAAGCTCTCTCAAGGTCATGGCTGCCACCTGCACGACATGCAGGGCCAACGCATCGACTTGCACTGCCGTTCCCCTTGACGCGCTCCATTCCGCAGCAAAACGGCGGAGCAGTGTAAGGGCGAACAGACCTGCTATCCGATAGACAGCGGAGGCTCGCGGTATCGAGCTATCTGTTTACTGGGCCGGCAAGCCCGACGAGATAGGTCCGGCGATCGAGTCAGCGGGCAACGCAGGGGGTAAGGCGCTCAATGTCTTCGCTTCGCCGATGTTCGACACTCAGGCTAACCGTGAAGCGATCTTTGGCGCCGTCGCGCGGGCGCGAATGCCAGCAATTTATCAATGGCCCGAAACGATTGCGGCGGGGGCCTCGTCGCCTATGGTCCGCCCCTGGGTCGGATTTTTCGAACCCTCGCGCAGCTGCCAGGTGTAGACATCAAGAAATTCGCATCAGCCTGACATGCCGAGGCGACGCGCGCTCGACTACAATCCATCCTAGAAGGACGGTAGAATAAACACTTAGAGATCTCAGCCGCCATACCGCGGGATGCCGCGGTAACCGGCCGAAAGCCAGAGCTTTTCCCTCCATCATTGCGACTTGCGATGCGATCTGTGAAGCGTCGCACGCTCCGCCAGTGCGCAGGATGTTAACATTGCGCTTTGAGCCGGCACCTGCATGTCGGGACCCGACGAGGTGATGGCAAATGAGGCGGCGCGATTTTGTCACGTTTCTCGGTGGCGCCATGTCGTGGGTGACCATAGGACGCGCGCAAGAGCCGCGACGGGTGATTGGTGTTCTGGGCAGCGCGGCAATTCCTGGGTCAGAGGCCGCTTTCATAAAAGGGCTGGAGGTCGCCGGCTTTCTCGAAGGCGAGAACATAAGCATCGAGCGGCGCTGGGCCGATGGTCAATACGACCGCTTACCAACTCAGGCCGCCGAATTGGGCAACCACGTGGCAGTGATCGTCGCGTTCGACGTCCCCGCGGCAATTGCAGCAAAGGCTGCAACCAAGTCCGTCCCGATTGTATTCTTGACCGGGGCTGACCCAGTTAAGTTGGGCCTGGTCGACAGCCTCAAGCAACCCGGCGGCAACCTCACTGGGGTGACCAATCTCCTGAGTGCTTTGGGACCCAAGCAGTTGGAACTCCTGCATGAACTGCTCCCCAGCTTGACCAGGGTCGCGTTGCTTGTGAATCCCAGCAACCCAAATTCACGGATGGATATGCTAGCGATACAGGCCGCGGCGGATGCGTACGGGCAACACTTGGAGGTGCTAGCAGCCAGTACTCAAAACCAACTTGACACGGCTTTCGATATTATGGTTCGGCAACGGATCGAAGCGATCCTTGTGAAGGGGGACCCATTCTTTATCGATCAGCGCGAAAGATTAGCAGCACTGGCGGCGCGCTACGCGATACCTGCGATTTATTCACTCGCCGTGTTTGTTGAGGTCGGAGGTCTAATGAGTTATGGGGGCGCTTTGTTGGATTCATATCGACAGGAAGGGATCTACACCGGAAAAATTCTCAATGGCGCCAAGCCGGCGGACCTACCTGTCCAACAGAGCACCA
>Ga0126371_10004636_pt1 | contig 12139 bp, 12 predicted proteins | sample PanSoiMetaPlot_4_FD_110145 | JGI IMG/M metagenome (GOLD analysis project Ga0126371, IMG submission 110145) | Tropical forest soil microbial communities from Panama - MetaG Plot_4 | ecosystem: Environmental > Terrestrial > Soil > Tropical forest > Bulk soil | place: Panama | collected 2016-02-17
CAAGGTCACCGTCACGGACGGGCCTTATGCCGAGAGCAAGGAGCTGGTCGGCGGCTATTTCGCGATCAGCGCCAAGGATTATGACGAGGCGTGCCGCATCGCCGAGAGCTGCCCGCATCTCGGTTATGGCGGCACCATCGAGGTGCGCCAAGTCGATCAGATGTGAAGTCGATCAGATGTGATCCCATGAGCGAAACCGCCCAGGCAGACGCGCTGGTCGACGATCTCTTCCGCCGCGAGGCCGGAAAGATCTCCGCCTGGCTGGCGCGTCTGCTCGGGCCGGCGCGGCTCGACCTCATCGAGGACGCCGTGCAGGACGCGTTCGGCGCGGCGCTCGCGCGCTGGCCGCTCGACGGCGCGCCGGACAAGCCCGCCGCCTGGCTCGCGGTTGCGGCGCGCAACAAGGCGCTCGACCGTCTGCGCCGCGACGCGCGGCTCGACCCGTTCGACGAAGGCGCCGCCCTGCGGCTCGGCTTTTCCGATCCCGGGCAGACCGGTCGCCTCGACGACACGCTCGCGCTGATGTTCGTCGCCTGCCATCCGGCGATCGCGGCGGACGAGCAGACCATGCTGACACTCAAGACCGTGTGCGGCTTCGGCGTAAAGGAGATCGCCCGCGCCTATCTGTCGACGCCCGAGGCGGTGACGCAGCGGCTGGTGCGCGCCAAACGCAAGGTCGCCGGGCTCGGGCTGCGCTTCGAGATCCCGGAGGGACCCGAGCTGAGGGAGCGCCTGCCGGCGCTCATCCAGGCGATCTATCTCCTGTTCAACGGCGGCTACACGTCGGACGAGGGCGAGGCGCTGATGCGGCGCGAGCTGTGCGCCGAGGCGCTGCGGCTCGTCACCCTGCTGGCGACGCACCCCACGACAGCGACCGGCGAAGTCCACGCGCTGGCGGCGCTGATCTGCCTACACCATGCCCGCGCCGACGCGCGTACCGACGAGCACGGCGCCATGATTCTGCTCGCCGACCAGGATCGCGCGCTGTGGGACCGCGACCTGATCGGACGCGGCTTCGAGCACCTGCGCAAGTCGACCGACACCGACGACCTCACCGCGCTGCACGTCGAGGCGGCGATCGCGTCGGTGCATGCGGCGGCGCCGTCGTTCGCCGCGACCGATTGGGCCATGCTGGCGCATCACTATCAGGCGCTGGAGGAGCTGAAGCCGACGCCGATCGTCCGGCTCAATGCCGCGATCGCCTGCGGCTATGCGGAAGGGCCCGCCGCGGGCCTCGCGCGTCTCGACGCGCTCGAGGACGCGCGCAAGCTCGGCCCATACGCGCTCTACCATGCGGCACGCGGCGACCTGTTGCAGAAGCTCGATCGGCTCGACGAAGCGCGCGCGGCATTCACGGCGGCGCTGGGATGTCAGTTGAACGGCGCCGAGCGCGCCAGCATCGAGCGCAAGCTGACAGCCTGTGATCAGGGCACTGCGCGCGCTGCCGCAACAGGCATTGCGCCCGCGCTCCCTCTCCCCGCCTGCGGGGAGAGGGTCGGGGTGAGGGGGCGCCTCCCCACAACTTGAGTCAACGATTCGCCGTTAGGCCCCTCATCCCTACCTTCTCAGCCGAAGTCGGATTTATCCGACTTCGGCCAATTCAATGATGCCGAAATCCGGCAAGCCCGATTTCGGTGCACGCGGGGAGAAGGAGCCCGCGGAATTCGGGGCAGGCGCCCCGGCTCCAACTATTCACACCTTCCCGCCGCGCCGGCGGATCTCCTCAACGATGACGCTGTTGTCGAGCTCGGCCTCGCCGTTGCGCACGCAGGCCTCGAGCACGTCGCAATGCACCGACAGCAGCGGCAGCGGCTGGCCGATCTTCTCGCCCTGGTCGAGCATGAGGTGCACGTCCTTGAGCGTCTGCCGCGCGCGGCCCTCGGGGCGAAAATCGCGCGCGATCATCTTGCCGCCCTTCGTTTCCATCACCTGCGAATAGGCCGCGGACGCCTGCGCGACTTTCAGGAACGCCGCCGGATCGAGGCCGAGCCTTGTTGCGAACACGAGGCCCTCGGCGAGCGCCAGGCGGTTGAGCCCGAGGATCAGGTTGACGGCGAGCTTGGTGCGCCCGCCGTCGCCGGCGGCGCCGACGTGGAAGCGTTTGGGAAACAGCACCTGCAGCACGTCGTCGACCTCAGCCGCGACCGCCGCGTCGCCGCCGATCAGGCCGACCCCGTCGCCCTGGCGCACCTGCTCGCTGGTGCCCGACACCGGCGTCTCGAGGAATTTCAGTCCGAGCGGGACGACCCGCGCCGCGAGCGCCGCGACGCGATCGGGATCGCAGGTGCTGGTGCACAGCACGATCGGGCCCGGCTTGCCGGCTTGCTGGTCGAGCCGCGGGACAATCTCCTGCGCGACGACCTGCTCGACCTGCTCGGTATTGAATACCGACAGCACGATGACGTCCGCGGCGCGCACGATGTCGGCGATGGACTGAGCCGCATGCGCGCCGAACTCACCCAGCCGCGCCGTCTTGGCAGGATCGACGTCGAACCCGACCACGCCAAAGCCTGCGCCGACGAGTCGGCGGGCAAAGACCTCGCCCATCAGGCCGGTGCCGATCACGCCGACGGGCGGCTGAAAGCTCATGGACGTTCCCTGCTCTTGCGATTGCGTTGCGGCTGTTGTCATGTCGCCTTTCGGCGATCGTAGCAACAGGGGCATTCGGCATGATCAATGCGGCGGTCATCGGTCTCGGCCGTTGGGGCAAGTCGCTGGTCAATGCGGTGCAGGGCAAGAGCGCGCGGCTGCGCTTCGTGCACGGCGTGAGCAAGGAGCCGGACGACGTGCGCGCCTTCGCGCAGCAGCACGGGTTCCGCCTCACGACCGACCTTGCGGACGCGATCGGCAATCCCGACGTGCAGGCGGTCTTCCTCGCGACGCCGCATTCGCTGCATGTCGAGCAGGTCGCCGCGGTGGCCCACGCGAACAAGGCGGTTTGGTGCGAGAAGCCGCTGGCGCTGACGCGCGCACAGGCCGCCCGCTCGGTCGAGGCCTGCCGCAAAGCCGGCGTCGTGCTCGGCTCGGGCAACAACAAGCGCTGCTTCGCGTCGATGCGCGAGCTCAAGGCGCTGGTCGACGGCGGCACGCTCGGCGAGATCGTGCACGTCGAGGCCCATTTCTCCAACGACCACTCGACCCGGGTCGCCGGCGGCTGGCGCGACGACCCGCGCGAGTCGCCGGGCTACGGCATGACCGGCGCCGGGCTGCATGTGGTCGACGCGCTGGTGAACATGGCCGGCCCGATCAGCCGCGTCGACGCCAAGGCGTTCGCGCCGAAGCCGCCGCCCGATCCGCGCGACGTGGTGGCGGCGCTGGTCGAGTTCGCGAGCGGCGCCACCGGCCAGCTCGCGACCATTCGCGCCACCGTGCCGTTCTGGCGCGTCCACGTGTTCGGGACCAAGGGTTTCGCCGAGGCGCGCGACGAGGACATGCTGCGGGTCGGTTACATCGGCCAGCCGCCGGAGGAGCGCCGGTTCGAGCATGTGGACTCGCTGAAAGTTCTGGTCGAGTCCTTCGCCGATGCCGTCGAAGGCAAGGCGCCGTTCCTGGTGCGGCCCGACCAGATGCTCGACGTCGTCGGCGCCTTCGAGGCGATCGTGAAGTCGCTGGAGATTGGGAAGCCGTTGGACATTTAACTGTCATGGCCGGGCATAGCCGTTCGAAGAACGGCGTCGCTTCGCTCGGCCTATGTCCCGGCCATCCACGTCTTTCTCGCCCGCAAAGACGTGGATGCCCGGCACAAGGCCGGGCATGACGATGAATGTGTAAAGAGTCAGGCGACCAAATCCCGTGTGATCTCCCCCACCTTCGCAAGCCCGCACAGTGCCATCGTCCGCACCAGCTCGCCGCGCAGATGCATGAGCACGTCGCGCACGCCGTCGGCGCCGGCGAGCGCGAGGCCCCAGACGGCGGGGCGACCGATCAGCACCGCGCAGGCGCCGAGCGCCAGCGCCTTGACGATGTCGGTGCCGCGGCGGATGCCGCCGTCGACATAGACCTCGGCCTTGCCGCCGACCGCGGCGACGATCTCGGGCAGCGCGTCGGCGGTCGCGACCGTCGCGTCGAGATGGCGGCCGCCGTGGTTGGAGACGATGATGCCTTTGGCGCCGAGCTCGACGCAGCGCGCCGCGTCGTCGCCGCGCAGGATGCCCTTGACCAGCAGCGGCAGCGGCGAGCGTCGCACCAGCCAGGCGAGATCGTCGAAGGTCGCCGGATGGGTGACGCTGCCGCTGTGCGCGGCACCGTAGCCGTGCGCCGCCACGGGCCGGCCGGGCAGGTTGACGGCGCGCATGTCCGCGGCCTCGAGCGGGGCGCGCGCCGCGCGCGGGCTCGAGCCGTAGACCGGCTGGTCGACGGTGAGCACCACGGCGCGGAAGCCCGCCGCGGCGGCGCGGTCGACCAGGCCCTCGGTGATGCTGCGGTCGGGCGGCAGATAGAGCTGGAACCATTGCGGCGCCGACCTGCGCTCGGCGGCGGCGTCCTCGATGCTCACGGTCGCGGCGGTCGCCATCACGTAGGGCACGCCGGCGGCCGCCGCGCCGCGCGCGGTCGCGCGCTCGCCCTCGGGATGAAACAGCCGATGCCGGCCGGTCGGCGCCACCATCAGCGGCGCCGCGATGCGCTCGCCGAGCACGCTCACCGCGGTGTCGATCGCGGTCACGTCGCGCAGCATGCGCGGCCGCAGCCGCAGGCGCTGCCAGGCCGCGATGTTGTCGGCGAGCGTGATCTCGTCGTCGGCGCCGCCCGCCGCGAACGCGAAGGCGCCGGGCGGCAGCTTCTCGCGCGCCCGCGCCTCCAGCGCGTCGAAGTCGCGGCTGTCCATGTGGATGGCTTCCGTCACGACGGTGGCGCCCCTCTCACACCACCCTCACCCTGAGGAGCTTGTCGCCGCACTTGCGACGACAAGCGTCTCGAAGGGCGAGGGTGGCCGGTGCGTTGCCGCTTGCATGTGCGGCCCATCCTTCGAGACGCACGCGCTGCGCGCGTGCTCCTCAGGATGAGGTCGTGAGTGGAGCAGGATAACCAAACCGACTACTTCATCTTGTTGGTCAGCGTGCCGATCTTGTCGATCCACAGCTTCACGGTGTCGCCAGCCTTGAGGAACTCCTTGCGCGCCGCGCCGACGCCGGCCGGCGTGCCGGTCATGATCACGTCGCCGGGATGCAGCGTGATGCGCGAGGAGAGCTGGGCGATCTGCTCGTTGGTGTTGAAGATCATCTGGCCGGAATTGGAATCCTGCTTGATGACGTCGTTGACCCACAGCTTCATGCCGAGGTTGTGCGGGTCGCCGATGTCGGAGGCGGGCACGATCCACGGGCCCATCGGGCAGGAGCCGTCGAAGCTCTTGTGCGCGACCCAGTCGGCCTTGAACGGCGAGCCCGCGGAGATCTGCTCGCGATTGCCCTTGTCGCGCGCCGACAGGTCGTTGGCGATGGTGTAGCCCGCGACGTAGTCGAGCGCCCGCTCGATCGAGACGTTCTTCGCCGGCCGGCCGATCACGGCCGCGAGCTCGACCTCCCAGTCCATGGTCTTCGACGCCGCCGTGATGTCGATGACATCGTCCGGCGCCGCGACCGCGTGCGAGACCTTGATGAAGTGCCAGGGCTTGAGGCCGAGGGTATGCGGATCGGGCTCGACCGGACGGTTGTGCAGCTTCGCCATCTCGAGCGCATGGTCGCCATAGTTCGCGCCCGCGCAGTAGATCGCGCCCGGCTTGGGGATCGGCGCCAGCAGCTTGACCTGGGCGAGCGGCACGCCGGTCGTGGCGGCGCTGTCGGCGGCCCGGCGCAGCCGGCCCTCGGCAGCCGGCCAGTCGGCCAGCACGCCCAGGATGGTCTCATATTCCGGCTGGCCCGTCAGGGCCGCGATGTCGGAGACGCGGTCGTCCACCAACATCCCGGCGCGCGCGCCGTCCCCGCTCTCGAAACTGACAAGCTTGAAGTTGCTCATTTGGATCGTTCCTCCCGAATGGGCTTCAGCAATAGCCGCACCGACGGCGTTTGACTATGTGGTCGGGGACGCGGGCGGCGGCGTTCCGCCCGGCACCTTGATCATGATCCAGAGCATCATGTCCCAGGCATTGCGCAGGCCCGCGAGCAGCAGCGTCAGAAGCGCGGCTGCCATCACCCACACGCTTGCGGCGATGTGCAGGAAGCCGAGCACGGACGCCGCCAGCGCGAGCAGATAGCCCGCCAGCGGGATGACCGCATAGTAGATCCGGTCCACCACATCGACGTTGAAGCTGTGGCGGACGATAAGCCGGACCAGCACGCGGCCGCTGTAGGCGAGGCCGGCGAGCCCGCCGACGGCGAGCAGCGCGCCGAGGCTCTCCCAGCGATGCTCGGGAATCATGATCCCCAGCGAGGCGAACAGCGCCGCCGCGAAATGAACCACGGTCGGCGTGATGAAGGCCTCGAGCGCGGCGCGGTGCTCCTCGTTGAACACCGTCGCGCCGATCGAGGCGGCGACGAACATCAGGCCGACCAGCGTCGCCGAGGCGGTGCCGAGCAGGACGTAGAAGTCGTGCCATTCGCGCAGGAGCTCGGAGAGCGGCATCGTGATCGGTCCGATTTTCCATCGTCATTGCGAGCCCTCGGGTCTTGCCTTCGGCAAGCCCAAGGACAGGCTCCGCGAAGCAATCTCGATCCGCAGAGTATGTCTATCGAGATTGCTTCGTCGGGCTACGCCCTCCTCGCAATGACGAGACTGCGATGATATCACTTGTCGCAAAAATACAGGAGGAAGCCATGATCAAGCCGAGCCGGGTCGGTCACGCGACCTTCGAGACGCCCGATCTCGACAAGGCGCTCGCCTACTGGGTCGAGGTGAACGGGCTCAAGCTCGCCGCCCGCGAGAACGGCCGCGCCCATCTCGCGAGCAAGACCGGTCTGCTCACCCTCGCGCTCGAGCAGGGCGGCGAGGAGAACCTCAAGCGCATCTCGTTCGAGGTCTCGCCCCAGGCGGACTTCGCCGACCTCGCCAGGAAGCTCGCGGCGGACGGCATCAAGAGCGAAGTGCGCAGCGATCCCCTCCCCGGCATCGGCAAGGTGCTCGCGTTCGCCGACCCCAAGGGCACGACCATCGAGCTCTTCCAGGAGTGGAGCTACCTCGGCAGCCACCACCAGGTGATCGGCGCCGGCCCGCTCAAGCTCGGGCACATCGCCTACATGGTGCCCGACCCGGCCGCCATCGCCGACTTCTACTGCCGCGTGCTCGGCTTCCGGGTCTCCGACTGGATCGAGGACTTCTTCGTCTTCCTGCGCTGCAACCCGGACCATCACACCGTCAACTTCATCCGCGGCGCGACGACGAAGATGCATCACATCGCCTTCGAGATGAAGGATTTCGCCCACATCCAGCACGCCTGCGAGCTCCTGGCGGTGCGCAAGATTCCGATCAACTGGGGCCCGGTGCGGCACGGGCCCGGCCACAACGTCGCGATCTACCATCGCAATGCCGACGGCCAGAACGTCGAGCTCTACATCGAGCTCGACCAGATGAAGGACGAGGAGCTCGGCTATTTCGATCCGCGCCCCTGGCACCACGACATGCCGCAGCGTCCGAAGGTCTGGGACCGCAAGGTCGCGCCCGCCCTGTGGGGCCCGATGCCGGCGCCGGATTTCCGCCGCGAGCACGAGTAGGGCGCGTAGCCCGCATGGAGCGAAGCGACGAGTGGTCGGATCACTCGCGCGCGAGCTGCGTTTTGAGCCGCGGCGCGGCGAAGTCAAGAAAGGCGCGTACCTTGATCGGCAGAAATCGCCCAGCGGCGTGGAGCAGGTTGACCGGCAGGGGTTTTGTCTCGAAGTCGTCGAGCACCGTCAGCAGCGTTCCGGCGTCGATCGACGCTGCGACATGGTGAGAGAACACACGCGCGATGCCGATGCCGGCCCGCGCGGCATCACAGGCGGCCTCGACATTGGAGACGACAATCCGCGGCTCAACCGGAATTGTAGTCTCCGTCTTGCCGCGCTTGTCGCGCATGAATCTCCACGCACCCGGCGCCAGAATGCTGTCGTAGGTGATGCAGTCGTGCCCGGTGAGATCGTCAGGCGTGCTCGGCCTTCCGCGCGCAGCGAGATAGGCCGGGCTCGCGCACGTAACTCTACGGACCGAACCGACCCGCAGCGCGATGAGCCGGCTGTCGGGCAGAACGCCCACCCGCAAAGCCACGTCAACGTGATCCTCCGGCAGGTTGACGATCCGGTCGACAAGAACGAGGCGGACATCGATCTTGGGATAGACGCGCAGGAACTCGGCGAGAATCGGAATGAGATGCAGACGTCCCAGGTTGGCCGGCCCGGTGACGATCAACTCGCCGGTCGGCGCCGAATATTCGCCGGAGGCAGCCCGCTCGGCTTCCATGACTTCGGCCAAGATGCGCTTTGAGGCCTCGATATAGGAGCTGCCGGCCGCAGTGGGCGCGAGCTTCCGCGCCGTCCGGTCGAACAGCTTGGTGTGCAAATGCACCTCGAGCTCCGAGATCTTGCGGCTCGCCGTTGCGGCCGGCGTGTTGAGGCGACGCGCCGCCGCGGAGAGGCTGCCGGCCTCGGCCACGGCCAGCACGATCGACATGGCTTCCAGGCGATCCATGGCCGGTCCTTTCCACGCTGTGGAACGATGGATTTCGTTTTCTCACTGTATGCACGTCTTTGGAAAGAACTTAGGTCAGCGTCGGTCCTGACCAAGGGCTCAGCAACACGGCCGCCTCAGTCGCGGCCACAATCTCAAGGAGACCGATATGTGGTCGAAAACACGAAGCTACCTCATTGCGGCGGCGGCTCTGCTCGCGCTGAGCGGGACGGCCGTTGCGGAAGCAAGGTACGGTGGGGCGATCCGGAATATCGTCATCGTGCACGGCGCCTTCGCCGACGGTTCAGGCTGGCGTGCGGTTCACGACATCCTCGTAAAGGACGGGTACCGCGTCACCATTGTCCAGGAACCTTTGACCGGTCTCGCCGACGATGTTGCCGCCGCGAAACGCGTCCTGGATCTGCAGGACGGGTCCGTGGTCCTCGTCGGTCACAGCTATGGTGGCTCGGTCATTTCGATCGCCGGCGCCGATCCCAAGGTCAGCCGACTGGTGTATGTCGCGGCGCTTCAGCCCGACGTCGGTGAAACGGCGGGTCAGCTCCTCGCGAAGTTCCCTGACCGCAATACCGCCGCCCAGCCGGCGGGCGAGGGCTACCTGCGGCTCGATCCCGAGAAATTCGCCGCCACCTTCGCGGCCGATGTGGATCCCGCCGAGGCCAGGTTCATGGCGGCATCGCAGGTCCCGCTCGCACAGGCCGTGTTCGCTGCTCCCACGACGGCGGCCGCCTGGCGCACCAAGCCCAGCTACGCGATCCTGACCACGCGTGACATCGCCGCGAACCCCGATCTCCAGCGCTGGATGTACCAGCGGTCTGGCTCGAAGGTGACGACCGTGGAGGCCAGTCATGCCGTCTACATTTCGCACCCGAAAGTCGTCGCTCGCGTCATCGAGGAGGCGGCGAGGTCAACGGCTCACGCCGGAGAGTAGGCTCGACCAGGAGCCGCGATAGGTCGGCCTCGAGCTCCAGCACCAAGATGCGAGGACGGGCGGAGTGGTTTTGCAGCCGGTCCCGCCCTTGCGCGTCGAACCGTATGGGCAAGGTTACTGCCTGCCCAGCCGCGTGACGAAAACCGCTCGTCGGCTGTGCGCAGCGAACGAGAGACAGGAATTGACCATGAAAGTCGCAGGATCAATCGCCCTGGTGACGGGCGCCAATCGGGGTCTCGGCCTCGCCTTTGCAAAGGCCCTTATGGAGATGGGGGCCGCGAAGGTTTACGCCGCGGCGCGCAATCCCGAGGCGGTTGCTCTGAAGGGTGTCGTGCCGCTGAAACTCGACGTCACCAGAGACGAAGAAGTGGTCGCCGCGGCGCGCGCGGCCGGCAACGTCAACCTGCTCGTCAACAATGCGGGCATCGCAAGGCCTGGCGGTTTTCTCGCCGACGGGGCGGTCGAGGCCGCGCGCGAGCAGTTCGAGGTGAACTTTGTCGGGCCGCTGCGCATGACGCGCGCTTTCGCGCCAATTCTGGCGAAGAACGGCGGCGGCGCGATCATCAACGTGCTTTCCGTTGCGAGCTGGATGAACGGTCCGGGACTGGCAACTTATGGCGCGTCGAAATCAGCCGCATGGGCGCTGACCAACGGCCTTCGCATCGAACTCGCGCAACAGGGCACACAAGTCGTCGGGTTGCACGCAGGCTTCATCGATACCGACCTTGCGCGCGGTATCGACGCGCCCAAGAGTTCGCCCGAGGAAGTCGCGCGGACGACGCTCGATGCCCTCGAGCGGGGGGATGGTCAGGTCTTGGCCGACGAGATCACCCGCCTGGTGCATCGCCGCCTTTCGGGCGCTCCCCCCGCCTATTTCTGGAGCACCGCCGCGCTTCGGTCGCACGCGGGCCTGGCGGCTGAGTGAGCCGGCGGTTCGCGTGCCACGCCCGACAGCGCAGAGTGCTCGACAATGAACTCGGTGGCGGCGCCGTATTCGCTCCGCTCGACCCGTGTATGAGGCCTGCGCTTTGCGCAGGCACCTCAGGATGGCGGGTCATGGCTAGTGAGCGCCGTGCGCTGGCGGGCTCATGGCGAATGTAATATGTTTGCGCCAACGCTGGGCGTCGACATCGCCGGAAATCGCGGGAGGTAGCTGAATCCATGGCCGAAAAGCTCGTTGGCAAGGCATCCGAGTTCAAGGACGGCGACCGTCGCATCGTATTCGTCGGCAACACCGAGATCGGCGTGTTCAAGGACCGCGGCGAGTTCCACGCCTACAGCAACTACTGCCTGCACCAGGGTGGCCCGGCCTGCGAGGGGATGATCATCGCCAAGGTCGAAGAGCGCATCCTGCCGGATAAGACCTCGAAGGGCCTCTACTTCTCCGATACCGAGACGCACTTCGTCTGCCCGTGGCACGGCTACGAGTACGACATCAGGACCGGCGAATGCGTCTCCGACCGCAAGCTCAAGCTGCGCCGCTACAAGGTGGTGCAGAAGGGAGACGACGTCTATGTCGTCGCGTAAGGCCGCGACCGCAAAGAACGGGACCAAGACGCGGGCGAAGCCGGCGCCGCGCGCGGCCGCGCCGGCCGCAGCCGCACCTTCGACTTCCGTGTCCGCCGCCGCCGAGCAGCTCGCCGCCGACATCCAGCGCGCGCTCAAGGCGGGCGACCACGAGGTGCTGAGCCCGGAAGCGTTGCAGAAACTGATGACCGCGGCGTGCCGGCTCTATTCGGCACAGTCCGAGGCCGGCAGCAACGTGCCGCCCGTCGGCGAGGTGACGCCGACCGACATCATGGTCACGGCGAGCGGCCTGATGCGGGCCGGCAACCTCGCCGTATTCGAACTTGGCATGTGGCAGAGCTGGACGGGACGTTAGGACCCGTCCGGACCCGAGGAAACGCACAGGGAGCGCAAGATGGACCTCCAATCGGACCGTGGCCGTCGCGTACCGGTCGAAGAGCTCAACACCAGCCGGCTGCTCGCGCACGCGACCCAGCAGGCGCACCAGCGCAAGTTCGACGAGATGCTGATCGTCGACGTCGACGCGCATCACTACGAGAACGAGCACATCAAGGACATCATTCCCTTCATGGAGAATGACGTGCTCCGCCATCTCTCGATGGGGCAGATCTCGCGCGGCCGCGGCAACCTGATGCCGGTACAGGTCGGCTATCAGGACATGGGCGGCCGGGTCACGCGCTATCCGCTGCGCACCACCGAGAAGACCGACGAGACCGGCCCGCGGCGCGACATCGCGCTCGGCCACCGCTGGATGGACGCGATGAGCGTCGACTACTCCTGCCTCTTCCCGACCGGCATGCTCAACATCGGCCTGCACCCGCAGAAGGAGATGGAGGCGGACCTGTGCTGGGCCTACAACCGCTGGGTCACCGAGAAGGTGCTGCCCGAGTCGGGCGGGCGCTTCTACACCATGCTGTCGCTGCCGATCTCGACGCCCGACGAGGCGCTGAAGCACGTCGAGACCTTCGGCGACCGCAAGGGCGTCGGCGGCTTCATGGTGACCACCGTGCGCAACATCCCGGTGCACGACAACTCGCTGATGAAGGTCTACCGCGCGATCGAGGAGCGCGGCCTCGTGCTGTCGTTCCACTC
>Ga0126371_10004637_pt1 | contig 12139 bp, 12 predicted proteins | sample PanSoiMetaPlot_4_FD_110145 | JGI IMG/M metagenome (GOLD analysis project Ga0126371, IMG submission 110145) | Tropical forest soil microbial communities from Panama - MetaG Plot_4 | ecosystem: Environmental > Terrestrial > Soil > Tropical forest > Bulk soil | place: Panama | collected 2016-02-17
CATCAAGCCGGTCAGCGCCAGCGCCCGCGCGGTACTGGATCAGGTCATCGCCGGCGAATATGCGCTGAGCCTGCAGATTCTCAATCACCACGCCGCCATCAGCGCCGCCAAGGGCGCGCCGGTCGATTGGGTGCGCATGAGCCCGGTGACGGTCGCGCCTGGACTCGTCGGCCTGACGGCAGGCAGCCCGCATCCCAATGCGGGAGCGTTGCTCGTCGAGTTCATGACCTCGCCGGAGGGCCAGAAGATTTTCCAGGCCGCCGACTACCTGCCGGCGCGGTCGGACGTGCCGCCGCGCATTCCCGACCTCATCCCCGAGACCGGCGGCTTCCGTGGCAATGTGATCACGCCCACGATCACCGCCAACGGGTATGAGCACTGGAACGAGGTTTATAAGGCGCTGTTTCAGTGAGACTTTAGCACTTGTCCCGGCCTTGCCACCGGACAGGTGCGTCACACGTCCAGCACCGCGGAGCGTTCGTGCCCGCGGCCTTTCATGAAGCGGTTGCGCACCAGCGCGGGATCGCGCGGGGGCTGAATCTCGCCGGGCGTGTCGTCGATTTTGGCGGCGAGCGCGCCGGACCGCGTTCCTTGAAGCCGCGGCCGATGAGTTCCTCGAAATGCGCCTCGTCGCGCACCCATTCGCTGTTTGAAATGCCGGCGCCGCGGCCACCGCCACGATATCGGTTGCATGGCTGGTCGCGGTCGCCTGCTTGCCGCTGATCTGATAGATGCCGTTGTCCCAGATGATCAGCGTTGGCCGCAGGCGGACATATCCGACTGCGGCTGGAGAGGGTGGCGAGAAGGGGGCTCGCCCTTGGTGATACGCAAATGGCCGCGCCCCCTCACCGCAACCCTCCCCGTCGGGGCGAGGGAGCGAGAGGCCCTTGTGCAACAGCGTAAAAATCTTGCTGCTAGCGCTGGCGCGGCGGATTGGCTAATCGGACAGTGCAGTTGGGAGGATCGGACCTTGCCTTGGAAGGATGCAAACGGCGTCAGTATTCACTATCAGCTCGCCGGCGAGCGCGGCCCGGTCGTGGTGCTGTTGCACGAGCTCGGCGGCACGCTCGACAGCTGGGACGGCGTCGCGCCGGGGCTCTCGGCGCGCTTCCGGGTGCTGCGCTACGACCAGCGCGGCCAGGGCCTCACCGAGAAGGTGCGGGCGCAGTTCAGCAATGACGATGCGGTCGGCGATCTCGAATCCATGCTGGCCGCGCTTGCGCTGCCGCCGCCCTATCACCTGGTGGCGGTCGCGGCTGCCAGCACGCAGGTCTTGCGCTTCATGGAGCGCCATCCGGACTGGGTCGCCTCGATCGTGCTCTGCAACCCGGCGCCCGGGGTCGATCCGAGCCGCGCCGGCGTCCTCAACGAGCGCGCCGACGCGGCCGAGCGCGACGGCATGCGCGGCGTGCTGCCGATCACGCTCGACAAATCGTATCCGCCGGAGCTCTCCGAGCGCGCGACTTACGAGAACTATCGGGGCCGCTATCTCGCCAACGACCCGGTCGGCTTCGCGCTCGGCCACCGCATGCTGGCGCGCACCAACATGCTGCACCTGTTACCGCAGATCAAATGCCCCACCATGGTGGTGGCGGGCCGCCACGACACGGTGCGGCCGCCCGCGGGCACGCAGGAATTGGCGAAAAAAATTCCCGGCGCCCGCTTCGAACTAATCGAGACGGCCGGACATTTCATGCCGACCACGGCACCGCAGGCGCTGCTCGCGCTGCTTCTGGATTTCTTCAAGGCCTGAGAGGTGGGGCGATGCAAAGCACGGTGAACGGAGTCAGCATCAACTTCGAGATCGACGGCCCGGACAGCGCGCCGTGGCTCATTCTTTCCAACTCGTTGCTGACCAATCTCCACATGTGGGACGACCAGGTCGTCGAGCTTGCGCGGTCGTTCCGCATCCTGCGCTACGATCAGCGCGGCCATGGCGGCACGCAGGCGACCGAAGGGGACTACAGCTTCGATCTCCTGGTCGGCGACATCATGGCGCTCATCGACATGCTCGGCATCCAGCGCGCCCATTTCTGCGGGTTGTCCATGGGCGGGATGACGGCGCTCTTCTTGGCACAGCGCCATCCGCAACGCTTCGACCGCATCATCGCCTGCGACTGCGGGCCGGCCTCAACGCCCGCCTCCGCGCAGCAATGGAAGGAGCGCATCGATGTCGCGGCCAAGGACGGCATGGCGGCCCTGGTCGAGCCCACGATCACGCGCTGGTTCCCGCCGGATTTCGTTGCCACCAAGGCGCCGGTGCTCGACAAGGTGCGCGGCATGATCCGCTCGACCCCATTCGCGGGCTTTCGCGGCTGCGCCATGGCGCTCTCCAACTACGACCTGCGAGGAGGCCTCGCCGGCATCGACCGGCGCACCCTCCTCATTGTCGGCACCAAGGACGCAACGCTCGCCGGCATCCGCCAGATCAAGGAGGCGGTGCCGGGCTCGGCGTTGGTCGAGCTCGAGGGCGCGGGCCACATCGCCAATGTGGAGCAGCCCGCGGCCTTCACCCGCGCGGTCGCGGACTTCTTGTCCCGCGCTTGACGCCGGACCGTCGTAAACACTGGAGAATGCGACGGCCCCGGCACCCGAAGTCAGCTATACCCGACTTCGATCAAGCCCGACTTGACGTGCCGGGACAGGACATGAGTCCGCCCGGCCTGCCGGCGCCGACATTGCAAAGATTTCGATAGCGATATACCTCATAAGCGAGACTGAAGGGCCGGTTGAGGCCGACAGGAGGAGATCATGACCGTCGCAACCCAGCAGAGCGCCGAGACGGCGCGCCCCGCGCTGTCGAGCAAAGCACGCGAGTTGATGGAGCAGCTCAACACCGACGCCGCGAAATCCTTCGTCTGGGTACGCACGCAGATGAACTCGCCGGCGCAGCGCCCCTGGTTCACCGACACCGGCGGGGCGACCGGCACCGGCCAGCTCGCGAGCGGACGCGTGGCCGCCAATCAGCTCAAGGCGGCGGCGCATCGCTGGCGCTGGAACGAATACAACGCGTATCTTCAGCGTATCGCCGGCATAGCGGCAGCAGCCGACATCTCGCCAATCGAGTTCGCGGACCGCCAGAGCATTCTGTTGACCAATCCGGGCCTGAACGGCCGCCTGCAGGTCACCAATACGATCCGTTGCGCCATCTCGATCTACAATCCGGGTGATATCGCGCCCGCGCACGTGCACAGCCCCAATGCGAGCCGCACCATCCTGTCCGAGAAGGGTGGCTACACCAATGTGGAGGGCGAGCGCTGCGAGGCTTCGCGCGGCGACATCATCCTGACGCCCAACGGCACCTGGCACGACCACGGCAACGACGGCAAGGTGCCGGTGATCTGGATCGACATGCTGGATTGGCCGCTGATGGAGTTCTTGGATTGCGCCTGGGTGGACCAGGATTTCCACCCCGGAGTGGGCAGCAATGCCAAGAGCCAGGAGACCCTCCACACCGACGGTCATTCGGGCCGCCTCTACGGCAATGGCGGCATGGTGCCGACCTTCGCCTCGCACCAGATCGGCTTCGGCCGCGACCCAGCGCCGCTGATCCATTTCCGCGGCACCCGCATCCGCGAGGCGCTGGAGGCGCTGCGCGGCGAGAAGGGTGACCCGCATGAGGGCATCCAGATGGAATTCGTCAACCCGGTCACCGGCAAGCCGGTGTTCCCGACCTTGAACTATCAGGCGCAGCTGCTGCGGCCCGGCGAGGCGACGCTACCCAAGCGCGAGACCTCGAGCACGTTCATTGTCGTGATGGACGGCAAGGGCAAGTCGGAGATCGGAGGCCAGACCTTCGACTGGGAGCCAAACGACATCATGGTGGTGCCGAACTTCGTGTGGCGCCGCCACATCAACACCGGCTCGAGCAATGCGGTGCTCTACACCGTGACGGACGCCGCGCTGCTGAAGAACATCGGCCAGTACCGCGCCCAGGGCAAGGACCAGGACGGCAAGGTCGTGCAGCTGGTGCAGTAAGCCTCAAGCCGCGCCTCCCCGGCTTGCGGACTGCCAATTCGGTAAACCAGAACGCGGCGCGGCGCGGGAGCGCTGCGACAGGCTCAGCGCGCTTGGCGAGGCCCTTTCACCCCAACCCTCTCCCCACAGGCGGGGCGAGGCAGCGCACGCTGCTTGCGGCAACCGCAGCTATTTCTCGTCGACGATCTTGTTGCGCAGCGTCCCGATCCCGGAAATCTCCACCTCCAGGACGTCGCCAGCCTTCATCCAGACCGGTGGATTGCGCTTGGCGCCGATGCCCTCCGGCGTGCCGGTCGCGATCACGTCGCCCGGCGCGAGCGGGGTGAAGACCGAGCAGAACGCAATGATCGCCGGAATCGAATGGATCAGCATGTCGGTGCCCGAGTGTTGCATCTGCTCCCCGTTGAGGCGCGTCGTCAGCGTGAGCTTGGTCGGGTCGGGAATCTCGTCCGCGGTCACGATCCAGGGGCCGAGCGGCCCGGTGCCGAGGAAATTCTTGCTGGCGACGAGCGAATATTTGGTGAAGTCGCGAACGCTCGCGTCACAGAAACAGGTATAGCCGGCGACGTGATCGAGCGCACTCCGCTCCGTGATGTGCCGGCCACCCTTCCCGATGATGACCGCAAGCTCTCCCTCGAAGTCGAAGCTTGTCGACACCTTCGGCCGGATCATCTCGCCATCGTGGGCTACCAGCGTGTTGACGAAGCGCGTAAAGATGTTCGGCAGCTTGGGTGCTTCATGCCCCTGCTCGGCGGCATGGGACTTGTAGTTGATGCCGACGCAGAGGATTTTTTCCGGATTCGGGATCGCCGGCAGGAAGCGCACGTCGGACAGCTTGCGGTCGGGTCGCAGCGACTGTGCGGCGCGGCGGATCTCATCGAGCGCGCCGGCCGCGAGCGCATCGCGCAGCGTGGCGTAGCGGGCGCTGAGGCGATCGTTGAGCGTGATGACGCCGCCGCCCGACACCGCCCCGAAGGACGGCTTGCCGTCGGTCACATAGCTTGCGAGCTTCATGCTTCGCTCCCCTGCGCTGTTATTTCTCGTGCCCGTGCCGAGCATCAGGCCGGCTCAGCAGGTGGCCGCAGCCGGCCTTGTTGGCCCAGTATTCCCAGGCACGCCAGGTTTCTGTCGAATAGGGGCTGTAGCCGCGGTTGCGCGCGTCGATCTCACCTTGCGACAAATATTTTATCCGCCCGCCGAGTTGCTTGGCGCGCATCAGGGCGCGCGCATTGCGCGGCAGATAGACCGACATGCGCACCACCTCGATCAGCGAGCGCGCCGCCGCCGCAAAGCCGTGGCCGCGCATCAGCGCCACATTGTTCTTGGCCAGGCTTTTGCCGAGGTCGCGGGCCTGCGCCATGTTGGTGACCAGCACGTTGGTGTCGCCGAATTTGTCGGCGATGTCCCAGACCGGCACGTTGGCCCCGATGAAGCTGCCGGAATGGATCACCGGACGCAGCTTGGTCGCCTTGGCGATGCCGAAGGGAAGAATGTCCTCCGCATGGGCATGCACAACCGCCATCACGTCCGGCCGCATCTCGTAGATGCCGGCATGGATGAAGCGCTCGAGATAGAGCGAGCGCTTCTCCTCGCGTACCGGCTCGCCGGCGAGATCGAGCTCGACGATGTCGCCCTTCTCGATCAGCTCGGGCGCAAGCGAGCGCGAGATGAAGAAGCGTTTGGGGTTGTCCGGATGACGGACGCTGACGTGCCCGTAGGCGTCGACCACGTCCTCCTTGGCGAGGATGCGGTTGGCGATCACGAGATCGCTGATCAAGGTGTCGATGCTGCTCATGGCTCATTCCTGGCCGTAAATCGGACAGAACAGCTCCTCGAGGGTGGGCTTCCAGTCGGTCAGGTGCTGGTCCTGCAGATAGGTGACGAGCGCCTCCAAGGTGGGCCGGTTTGGCTCGACCCCATAGGGCCACGGATCGCCGCCGAAATATTCGTGGACCTCATCGATGTCGCGCGGCAGCCACGGCATCATGTAGCGCAGCGCCCGCTGGTTATACATGCGCTCGAGCGCGATCTCCTTGGCGCGCTGGAACGCATTGAACAGGCTCGTCGCCACGAATGGATACTTCTCATAAATCGACTTCTTGATCGCGACCAGGTGCATGATCGGATAGATCCTGGTGCGCTTGTAGTAGTCCTTCTCGAGCTCGACAAAGTTCGGGAACAGGCGCGCGATATCCGGATTGGTGCGGAAGGATTCCGGCATGCTGGTACCCATGGTGGCATCGACCGCGCCCTCCTGGATCAGCTCGTCGAGCGACTTGTTGAGTGGCCCCTGCTCGATCTGAACCGGCTTGAGCAGCGGCAGCACGGTCGGTGAGCCGTGCGCGCCCGCCGTATTGATTGCGCCCTGCACCCAGGTGCACTTGGAGAAATCGACGCCGTAGTCGTGCTGCAGCAGCCCGCGGATGAAGATCGCGGCCGTCATCGTATAGAGCGCGATGCCGATGCGCTTCCCTTCCAGGTCCTTCGGCTTGGTGATGCCCTTCTTCTTATTAATGCCGATGAAGGCGTGGCGGAAGCAGCGCGACGGGAATACCGGGATGGCAACGAAGGGGCACTTCTTGTTGGCGTAGCGCTGCACGTATTCGGAGCTCGAATACTCGGCGACATCGAACTCCTCGCCGCCCGACATGCGGTCGAAGATGGGGCGCGGCTGCTCGATGCGGATGAAATTGAGATCGATGCCGTCGGGCTTGACCTCGCCCGTATAGATCGGCTGCATGCGGTCGTACAACGCCGCAGCAAATGTCAGTTGCAGATTGGCCATTTATATCCCCGAGCCTTGATGTTGTTCTGATGATGGCAGGTGGGTTAGCACGCGAGGTAAGGCAAGGAAATAGCGCGTTGTCGCGAAATGGGTTTGATTTCCTGAAGTTGGGGACGCGACGGCCTCTCATGCCGCCGAAGTCGGATATATCCGACTTCGGCTGGAGAAGGGCGGATAAGGGGGCCGGGCGATACGGAAATCCCGCCCCCCCTCACCTCTCATCCACCACGGTGTTCCGCAGCACGCCGATCTCCGTCACCTCGACCTCGACAACGTCGCCCGGCTTGAGCCATTGCGGCGGCGTCTGATGCCCGCCGGCGCCGGTCGGGGTGCCGGTCCATATCAGGTCGCCCGGGCGCAAGGTGGTGAACGTCGTGATGTAGTTGATGAGCCAGGCGAAGCCCCAGCTCAGCCGATCGGTAGTGTCGTCCTGGCGCAGCTGCCCGTTGACTTTGGTGCTGAGATGCAGCGGCTTGGCGGGATCGAGCTCGTCGGCCGAGACGATCCAGGGGCCGATGCTGCCGGAGCAGTCGAAATTCTTGCCCTGGGTGACGTTGAGGGAGCCGTGGCGCAGCCAATCGCGCACGCTGCCTTCATTGCCCAGCGTCAGGCCGCCGATCAGGCCGAGCGCCCGCTCGGTCGGAACATGGCGCCCCTCGCGGCCGATCACCAGCACGATCTCGCCCTCGTAGTCGAATTTCTCCGACACCTTGGGCCGCACGATCGGCGCGCCATGGCCGACCAGCGAGCCCGGGAAGCGAACGAACAAGTTCGGGTATTTGGGCTTGTCGACGGCGGCGGCGCGATCCTTGTACTCGGCCGAACGCTCCGGATAGTTGATGCCGACGCAGATGATCTTCTCGGCCGCGCGGATCGGCGGCTGCAGCTCGACGTCCGCGAGCTTGAGATCGGCCGGCCCGCTCGCGGCCGCCCGCGCCTCGCCGATTGCGTTGCCACGAAACAGGTCGAGCAGCGTCGGATATTTGAGCCTGCGGGCGAGATCGATTATGCCGTCGCCCACGACCGCTCCATAGCTCGAGCGGCCGTTAACCTGGAAGCTTGCTAGACGCATGGGAAACATCCTTGAAACAGCGCCGTCCGTTATAGAGGGGTCGAAGCCGGACACAAGAGCGGCGCCTTGCGGGCGCCCGCCGGCGCCGTCTAGATAGCGGCTGCAATCGGAGAAGGAAGCGGGATGAGCCTCTACGCCCTGCAGAAGCTGATCCGGGACGTCAACCGCAAGCCGGCCTGCCGCGACGCCTATTTCCAGTCGGCCGAGACTTTTGCGGCCGGCTACGACCTGAGCGCCGAGGAGCGCGCCGCGCTCGTCAGCATGAATGTCGGAGAGCTCTACGCCATGGGGGTGCATGGCCTGCTGCTGCGTCCCTTCACGCTCTTGCGCCAGATGCCGGAAGAAGATTACCTCAAAGCCATTCGCGGAGGTCCGCAATGACGCTCAGCTTCGCCTGCGCGGTGAGCCATGCGCCCGGCATGACGGCCTGGGCCGAGGCGGCGCCGCCGCCACAACGCGATTGCATCAACGGCGGCTTCGCGCGGCTCAAGGACGAGCTCGATGCGAGCCGCTCCGAGGTGCTGATCCTGCTCACCTCCGAGCATTGGGCGAATTTCTTTCTCGATCATATCGGCGCCTTCTGCATCGGCCGCGCCGCCGCCTATCGGGGCCCGATCGAGCCCTGGCTCAAGGTCGACAAGGCCGAGATCAAGGGCGATCCCGAACTGGCGACCGAGCTCCTGGAGGCGAGCTACGACGAAGGCGTCGAGCCGAGCTTCGCCTATGAGCTCGAATTCGACCACGGCACCATGGTGCCGCTGCATTTCCTCGCACCCCGCATGGACCGCCCGGTGGTGCCGATCTTCTTCAACACGCTGGCGGCGCCGCAGCCCTCGGCCAAGCGCTGTCTCGCCTTCGGGCGCGTCGTCGGCAAGGTGGCGGCGCGCTCGCCGCGGCGCATCGGCATTATCGCGACCGGTGGCCTCTCCCATGATCCGGGCGAGCGCCACCATGGGGTCATCGACATCGAGTTCGACCGCCGGTTCATGGCCGCGATGGCGGGGGGCGAGGTCCGGCGGCTTGCGCGCTATTCGCGCGCGGAATTCGCCGCCGCCGGCGCCGGCGCCTTCGAGCTGTTGAGCTGGGTTGCGCTCGCGGGCGCGCTCGACGGCCGCAAGGGCGAGGCCATCGTGTACGAGGCGGTCAAGCCGTGGGCCACCGGCATCGGCATGATGGCGTTTCCGGATGCGGCCCCGGCCCCGCAAGTGAGCGGATGACGCAGACATCGATAACCGCTGCCGCGGCCGAGTCGCGGGCGGGCATCAGGGGCCGCAGCGCACTGATCTATGCGCTGCGCATCGGCGCGCTCGCGGCGTTCCTCTTGGTCTGGGAGGCTGCCTCGCGCGCCGGTCTCCTCGACCCGCTGTTCGCCTCGAGCCCGAGCCTGATCGCGGTAAAATTCGCCGAGATGGTCGGCGACGGCTCGATCTGGCCGCATGTGGCGGCGACCGCCTCGGTCACGGCCGCAGGCTTTGCGCTCGCGGTCGCGATCGGCGTGCCGGTCGGCATCGTCATGGGCCGCTCCGAGCTGATCAATGCGACGGTCGAGCCGTTCGTGGCGGCGCTCTACGCCTCACCGCAGGTCGCCTTCCTGCCGCTCTTGATCATCTGGCTCGGCATCGGCTTCTCCTCGAAGGTGGCGCTGGTCTTCATCGGCTCGGTGATCATCATGATCATCAATACAGAGACCGGCGTGGCCCAGGTCGATCCCCGCCTGGTCGAGACCGCGCGCTCGTTCATGGCGAGCGAGCGCCAGATCCTGACCAAGATCGTGCTGCCGGCGGCGCTGCCGATCATCCTCGCCGGCATGCGGCTCGCGATCGGGCGCGCCCTGGTGATGGTGGTGGTGGCGGAAATCTATGCCTCGAACCGCGGCCTCGGCTATCTGATCTTTCAGGCCGGCGGGCTCTATGACACCGCCCAGGTGTTCGTCGGCGTCGGCATCCTGGCGGCGGCCGGCGTCAGCCTCACCGCGCTCCTGCGCGCACTCGAGCGTTGGCTCGCGCCCTGGCAATTCGACGCGCGGCAATCCGGATAGATCGATGATCGACATCCGCGAGGTCTCCCACCGCTATGCCGCGCGCGAGGGCAGCGGCGAATATTGGGCGCTGCGCGGCGTTTCGCTCAAGATCGAGCGAGGCACGTTCGTGTCGCTGCTCGGGCCGAGCGGCTGCGGCAAGACCACGCTCCTGCGCATCGCCAACGGCCTGGTTCGCCCCTCGCGCGGCGAGGTCTGGATCGACGGCAAGCGCGTGATCGGGCCATCGGCCGACCGCGCCATGGTGTTCCAGGAATTCAATCTGCTGCCGTGGCGCACCGCGCGCCGCAACGTGGAGATGCCGCTCGAGGTGCTCGGTGTTGCGCGGGAGCGGCGCCATGAGATTTCCGCGCGCCGCCTCGCGCAAGTGGGCCTCGAGAAATTCTCGGGCTTTTATCCGCACCAGCTCTCCGGCGGCATGAAGCAGCGGGTCGGGCTCGCCCGCGCGCTCGCCATCGATCCGTCCTACCTCTTCATGGACGAGCCGTTCGGCGCGCTCGATCCGCAAATCCGCGAGATGATGCAGATCGAGCTGATGAAGCTGTGGGACGAGGGCCCCCTCCCCAACCCTCCCCCGCAAGCCGCAGTCCCTGCGCGCAAGACCGTGCTCTTCGTCACCCATAGCGTCGATGAAGCCGTGTTCCTTTGCGATCGCGTGATCGTGCTTGGTACGCAGCCGGGCCGGGTGATCGCCGACTTCAAGATCGACCTGCCGCGCCCGCGCTGGACCGACGATGAGGCGCTCAAGCGCAGCTCAGCCTTCATTGCCTATCGCAACGACATCTGGCACATGCTCAAGCGCGAGCTTCACCAGGCCCTCCAAGCACACGGCAGCAGCACCTGATGTCCGAGCAACGCCTCACCTTCAACTTCAACGGCCTCGCGCTTGCCGGCGTCGTGCACGTTCCGCACGACATCGGCGCGGGCGAACGGCGCCCCGCCTTCATGGTGCTGCACGGTTTCGGTAGCAACATGCAGGCCGGCAATGTGCTCAAGCCCTGCGCCATGCTGAACGAGCTCGGCTATGCGACCTTGCGGTTCGACATGCCGGGTTGCGGCGAGAGCGAAGGCGAGAAGGGGCGCCTGATCTGCCTGGAGCAGGTCGGCGCCGTGAGCGCGGCGCTCGGCCTGTTGGCGCAGCATCCGCAGATCGACCCGGCGCGTATCGGCGTGATCGGCTCGAGCTTCGGGGCCGCGGTCGCGGTCTATGCGGGCGCGGTGGACAGCCGGATCGCGGCGGTCGTCTCGTCGGGCGGCTGGGGTCACGGGGAGCGGAAATTCCGCGGCCAGCATCCGACGCCCGAAGCCTGGGTCAAGTTCACCGCCATGCTGGAGGAGGGCAAGCGCCATCGCGCCGCGACCGGCCAGTCTCTGATGGTGCCGCGCTACGATATCGTGCCGATCCCGCCCGAGATGCGCGGTCACCTCACCGCCGGCGCAGTGCAGATGTTTCCGGCCGAGACCGCGCAGAGCATGTACGATTTCCGCGCCGAGGATGTGGTCGGCAAGATCGCGCCGCGTCCGCTGCTGCTCCTGCACAGCGCAACCGACCATGTGACGCCCACGGAGCAGTCGGTGGCGCTGTTCGCGCGTGCGGGCGAGCCGAGCGAGCTGCATCTCTTCGCCGATGTCGACCACTTCATGTTCGCGGAGAGCAACACACGGGTGCACCACGTGGTGCAGGACTGGCTCGCCGAATATTTTCCGGTCGGCGCGCGCTGAGCAATGCCCAATTTCTCGCCTCAGCAGGACGTCGCGCTGCGTGCCGTCGCGGACTGGCTCAAGGCGAGGCCCGGGCAAGGCGGCACGCCGCCGCTGTTCCGCCTGTTCGGCTACGCCGGCACCGGTAAGACCACGCTCGCCAAGCACATCGCCGAGGGGGCCGACGGCAAGGTCCTGTTCGCGGCCTTCACCGGCAAGGCCGCGCTGGTGATGCGGCGCAAGGGCTGCGCCGGCGCCTCCACGATCCACAGCCTCATCTACAAGCCGCTCGAGAGCGAGAGCGAGACCCCGACCTTCGAGCTCTGGGAAGACGCGCCGGCCGCCAATGCGGCCCTGATCGTCATCGACGAATGCTCGATGGTCGATGGCGAGTTGGGACGCGACCTCATGTCCTTCGACGTGCCGCTCCTGGTGCTCGGCGATCCGGCGCAGCTGCCGCCGATTCTGGGCGGAGGCTTCTTCACCGACGCCGAGCCGGACGCCATGCTGACCGAGGTGCATCGCCAGGCGCAGGACGACCCGATCGTGCGCCTCTCGATGGACA
>Ga0126371_10004638_pt1 | contig 12134 bp, 15 predicted proteins | sample PanSoiMetaPlot_4_FD_110145 | JGI IMG/M metagenome (GOLD analysis project Ga0126371, IMG submission 110145) | Tropical forest soil microbial communities from Panama - MetaG Plot_4 | ecosystem: Environmental > Terrestrial > Soil > Tropical forest > Bulk soil | place: Panama | collected 2016-02-17
AGGCGCGTACTTCATTTATCCTGCTCCACCCACCCCTTCAGAAACAGAATTATCCGGCCTGTCAGCCGATCTTTTAAAGCCGGAGAATGCCCTCCGGCCAGCGCGTGGAGGCCGGAAGCCGCGGAAGAAAAGCGTGATATGGGAGGTGGTTCGGTCCCTCACCCCCGAGGATATCACCCTCCTAAACACTACCCTCCCCGCCCCACGCCAAACCCTTTCCCAAATCCGGCATTCACATCATCAGCTCGCTCAGCTCTTGGCCGAAGGCAAACCCAATTCGGAAGCGGCGCTCCTCACCGGGTATAGCCCCACCTATATTTCCATTCTCAAGGATGACCCGACCTTCCAAGAATTGTGCGCCTATTATGCTGCCCAAACAGAGCTTGTGTTCGTCGATGTATTGGAGCGGATGAAGGCATTGGGGCTCTCTACCCTGGATGAATTGCAGGCCCGCTTGGAGGCCGATCCATCCGATTTTTCAAATCGGGAGTTGATGGAGCAGGTGGAACTCATGCTGGTGAAGCCGATGGTGGCTACCCGCGGCGGCATTTTACCAGGGCAAGCATCCGGCCCGTCAGTCGCAAACAGCGGTGTTACCCTGAATGTGAACTTTATCGGCTCCGCTGCCCCAAAGGAGCAACCTGCCGACCTGCAAACAAATAGACCCAAGGCGCCGACCATCGAAGGGGATTATAGCTCCCTGCCGGATGATGCACAGGATGGGTATAGGAGGCGGGAAAATGGCACCTTCAAATGAACGGCGCCGAGAGGCGCCGTCCTATTCCAATCCAACGCACCGGGTAGTTGAGCCGCCCCTTCGGTTCTCCTGCTCCCTCCAGGGCCGCCCTTCCTGCATCCCGGAGCCGCTTCGCATCTCCAAACTTTCTTCTGCGAAGGCTCATGGTATCCGCTTCGAAAAAGCCCTTCACAAAGCTTTGCCCGGCTCCATATATGGGCAGTGGTGGGAGTTTGAGGATGCCCGTGGTCATGGGCTTTGCCAAACCGATTTGATCTATCCGTTCCATTTACAGCCCGGCCCTGCCACCATCGCAGTTATTGAGGTCAAGTATACCCTCGTCCCCGGCGCTCATAGCAAGCTTTCCTCCCTTTATATCCCCGTTGTGCAGCGTGCCACCAATTGCCAGGTCGCCGGGATTGTGATCGTGAAGAACCTCGATCCTCGCTTTCGCCGAGGCAAAATCTTCACCTCCTTGCGGCCTGCCGTGGATGCGGCGCTGGACACAGGGTATCCAAGCCTCATCCAGTGGTCCGGACAGAACCTCTTGCATTCGCCCTTGCCTTCGCTTCGCTCAGTCGATAATGCATATCATTGTGTTTCCCAGACCGACTGAAAGGAGGGCTGGATGGCTAAAGGGATGGGGTTCAAGGCGGCCGCGGCCGCCGTGGCGCGCAGGCAGGGTGTCTCGGAGGAAGCAGCGGACCGGATCATTGCCGCCGGGGCAAGGAATGCATCAGCCAAGGCGAAGCGGGCTAATCCTAATCTTAAAAAGGTGAAGGGAAAAAGCAAATGAAAACCGTTGATAAAGGCCGCTATGGGCCGTGGGAGCCGATGCAAGGGGCAAGGGGCCGCGCAGAAGCTATCCAGAATGAGCAGAGCGTGGCCCAATCGGAGGATAAGCGGAATGCAAGCTATAGAGCGGCCATCCGCAATCCTGGGAAGATCAAGCCGGCGCAGCTGCGAAGGGCAAGGCAGGCGGCAAGGAAGGGATTGACATACGGCTCCAATCCTGACACGGCGGATAAAGCGAGTCCATTCTGATGGCACAAAAGAAAACCCTGGTTCTGGATTTTGATGGGGTGCTCCATTCATATAAGAGTGGGTGGGAGGGGCATGAAACCATCTCGGATGAGCCGGTCCCCGGCGCCATTCCCTTCTTGTATGACGCACTCAAGGTTTTCAAGGTATCTATCTTCTCATCCCGGTCAAGCAGTCCTGGTGGGATCGCTGCCATGCAGAGGTGGGTTGAGAATTGGGCGAAGCCCCTCATGTTTGATTATGGGGAGAAATGGTGGCTCGCCCTGGAATGGCCCACCTCCAAGCCGGCGGCGCATTTGACCATCGACGACCGCGCCATTCAATTCATGGGGGAGTGGCCGTCCATATCTGAGATTGCCAACTTCAAGCCCTGGAATAAGGCATAGATTATGTTGAAGGGGAAGTGGAAGAGATCCGTTTCGTATTTGGCACTGGTAGTGGGGCTTGGTGTTGCAAGGCCTGCCCCTACATCAGCACAGAACTTCGGGAATATTAATCCTGGAGCGGTTATAGGCAATCCAAGACCGAGTGTAGGGCCGGCTATTCCGTTTTATCCTGATGTTAGGGCTGCAGGAGCTAAGTGTGATGGTTTGACTGATGATAGTGTGGCTATTCAGAATGCTATTAATGCTGCAGAGAATGCAGGAAATGGAGGCTGGGTTACATTTCCTTCAGGGAAATGCTTATTCAAGTCAACCCTTAATATAAACTCAGGGAATATCACGCTTCAGGGAGTTAATAGGAATATGGGAGCCAGTATCCTCCTATGTAGGACTGGTAATGCGGATTGTATTAAAACTAATCCTCCAGGTGGTCCTGACACCTCAAACCGGCTTGCATATATCAATTTATTTGATTTGCAGATTGACGCCACAGGGAATACCGGCGGGAATGCAATCAATGAGACTGCTTGTGCACAATGCCTCTTGGAGAATATTGTACTGACAAATGTTTATAATGGCGTTCTATTCTATAATACTGACCTCGGTACTTGGCGATATGGGTATATAGTGTTCCCGCATGGTCAATATGCGGTGAAGTGGGATAATAGCAGTATTGCTCCAGCAGGGGCTGGATTAGCACTTGAGGATGTTTATGGTAATGGCGGGTTCTTTGGTGCAGATGGGATATTGTGGGACGGAAACTCTAATACTCTGCAGCTAACGCGCGGTGGGATGGTAAGTTTCAAGAATGGACTGCACACTATCAATAGCCGGGGGTATGGGGTAAATCAGCAACCAGGCCTCTTACAAGCGAGTGATTGGGCGGCTGATGGAGCGAGTCAAAGTGCAATAAATATTGAAGCTGGGCATAGCTTCATGTTCACCAATCTAATTGCTGATAATGCGCCGGGGAGGTCAGGGCAAGGCGATAATGATGGCCCGGTTATTGATATAGCTAATAATAGTACAAACAACTTCAATATTATGTTCACAAATTCGGTTATTAGTAGTGGAAGTCAGCAATGCATTAGATCCAATTCTATATTTACTAATTTCGTTAATGTACTCACGAACAGTTGTAGTTTGAAGACAACAGGGGCTGTACCGACGGTTGAGATTGGAGCCAATAGTCTTAATGTTTCGCTCAATGGCGGCACGATAGGTGACTCTCACAGCAATTATGGACTGGTGATAGATAGCGGCGCGGTTAATGTATCTGTTATTGCAGGGACGTTTCTTAATGGAGCTACGGGTCGGATTAATGATGTTGATGGGCAACTCGCAAACAACCCGCCGTTTAACTTGACTGGTACTCTCGCGACGAATAGTAGCGGGGTCGGGACCATTACATGGGCTCCACAGTTCTTTGATGTTCCTCCGGTGGTTTCTTTGACATTGGGAGGTTCTGATAGCGGAGGACTGTGTTACGTGTCAGGGAACACCACGGTAAGTGTTACGGTTACCTGTCAGAATGCAGTAGTACAAAATCTGTATTATAAGCTGAGTGGCTGGTGATTGGAATAGGAGGTTGTCACCCTGTTTGTGATACCTTTTGAGACCCCTTTTGAGACCCCTTTTGAGACCCCTTTCAGATGGGCTGGAAGGGTTGAGTAAGGATGAGTGAAAGGAGAAGGATATGACAGCAGGAGCAGGTGGTATGGGTGGTGAAAGCCCTCCATGGGGTACCCCGGCAGCTCGTACTCCGGCGATCAATCAGCACCAACCCTCTGTTGGAACGGCCTCTTTGTCTGGAGGGATTGCTCAGCTTCATAATGAGCATCCTTTCCATGTACAGGGGGAACGGCTCCAGAACAAGGGAGAGAAGGGTATACACCACCCCGTGAATAGTGTCTATAAGGGGCGGATGACCCGGCGCTAGGTTGACGGGGCACAGCCCCGTCTCTCTATTCGCTCAATAAATGGATTTGACCATCAAGGGGTGTGCGTGGAACGTGTCACCTTAGAGGAATAAACAAATGGAAGACAAGCTGAAGAATGCTCTGCCGGATATGTTTGCGTTTGGTGGGTACCAGCTGGATGATAAGCAGATTTCTCAACTTCCTGCCCCACTTCCTGCTCAACTTTCGTTGCTGGCTCCCCCGGCCCCGCCGCCCGTTACAAAGCTGCAGAGGATGTTAGGGCTGGTGAAGGCGGCGAATGCGCTTATGAAGCCTGTGTTGCGGGAAGAGGCGAAGGGTGGAGCGAAGCTTGGGTTATTGGAATTGGTGGTGCGGGAGATTTGGGAAGGGCTGATGCGGGAGGGGTGCTGCCACCTTGATAAGGTGGAGTATGTGAGTCAGCTGCAGCATTATCCGCATCATACGCATTGCGATTTTGTGCTGGCGGAGATGGATAAGGCCCCATTTGTGAGGGTGGTGGCAGATAGATTTGTGAAGGAGTTTATGAAGGCAAATGTGAAGGCAGAGCAGATGTTCTTTGTGGTGCCAAAGGCGCCGGTGGGGGTGGAGTTTGCACGGCTGTTTGAGTTTGGTGGGCTGGTGATGCGGGGGGTCTGTGATTATCATGTGATCACAGATCAGCATATGGTGAGGCTTGACTGCCTGTGGGCGGTCGCAACCAAGGAGAGCTTGATATGTCAAGACCCAATGCGCCCTCTTATCGAAATGGGGAGTGGGGGAGGCCAAACCCGGCGCGGCTGAATGATACGGCGGCGCTGGTGAGGAAGGGGACCTATGATTATGCGTTGAAGACCAGGGCGTATTGCGGGTCTGAGCCGCTTGAAACGCCGTTTATTGCGGAGAATACTTTCAATAGGGGTGCTCCGAGGGTTGAGGTGGCAGGGCCTTATGGAGCCGGAATTGTTGTTGGAAGCAGGGTTAACTGTCATGATGGATTGGGGAGCAGAGCTGGGGCTCCAGATCGGAATGCTAGGGTGCCGGGAAGCTCAAATAGCCTAGAGGGCGGTGTGAACCAGGTTGAGAGGAGCGGGAGGTATAGGCCGTGAGCCTTGAAAGAGCCCTTAAGAGAGAGGTGGTCTTCAATGAGAAGACTGGTGAATATGGAGTGGTGATGGAGGATGGGAAGGTTGAGATAACCTCCTATACTACCAAGCCAGACGATATCTGGCCAACTAGATCCTATCTTGGTCCTCGTGTGGAGAGGACTGAGGAATGGGAGAACTATCCTAAGGAGTATCTCGGTGGCGCGGTGACATCTTCGGACTGAATGAGGACGGAGGTGGTCCATGCAAATGGCACTTCTATGTTTGAGAGAAATCTAGGATAATTGAGGTGCGAGGTGGTTATGCTGCCGACAGTCTCCACACGAAGCGACGCACCTCTTGGCAGCATGTTGATGGGCGTAGGTCTTGGAGATACCCTAGACATGAAAACGGCAACGCCGCTGTTTGTGCGCTGTGCTATGCCGCGGCCCTGTGTCTTCCTGGGGGGCTTTTAAGAGCTTCTCAGGCCAGCTCTGTATTCTTCACCTACGGGGATACAGAGCTGAGGGAAGACAATTTTGATAGGAGGGTGAAATGTCTGATGCAGCGTTTGACAAGCAGATTGTGGAGACGCTGGCGTTCGAGGGAGGGTATGGGAATGACCCTGTTGACCCAGGGGGTGAGACGAATTTCGGTATCTCGAAGGCTGCGTATCCAGATGTGGATATTAGGGGGCTCACTAGAGAGGAAGCGATTGCGATTTATAAGAGGGATTATTGGGAACGCCCACGTATATCTGAGCTGCCGGATTCGATTTCTGGGAAAGTGTTTGATATGGGAGTTAATATGGGATCGGGAACGGCAATTAGGCTTTTCCAGCAGGTCTTGAATGAGTTGAATGTGAAGCCTACGCTGGTGGAGGATGGAAGGATTGGGCCAGCGACTATTGCGGCGTGTAGCCAGGTCACGAGTGTAAATGTGTTGGCGAGGTATAGGTCAATCTTGGCTGAGCATTATATGGCGATTATAAGGAGGAACCCGGCGATGGCAAGGTTCCAGAGAGGATGGCTGAGGAGGGCTAATGCCTAGCGGGGGCGATACACCACCTGGGAGTTTTCAGCCGGGGCTAGAGGCGCTTGAGGGGCATGGAAGCTTTGCAGCTATTCCAAGTCCTATTAATCCGTTGCAGGCACAGACGGCGTTTGAGAGACGAGCTAGGGCAGAGGATTATGTGGCGCATGCTATTGCGGTGATTATGACAGGTGGGTTTTTTATGCTGGCTTTTGCGGCGCTATTGGGGTTTGTGGATATAAGCAATGCGGCAGAGGCGACGTTTTTGGGGACTACTATGGGGTATGCGGTTGGGAAGATTGACCCGGTGCTGACGAGGTACTTTCATGCAAGGCTTGTGGTACCGGCAGCAGCGCCAGTTGGCACGCAAACGAATGGTAATGGAAGTGGTGGTTCGCAACCTGCGTCTGCGCCGCAGACGCAAAGATAGGGAAAGGGAGAGAGTCATGGAACTAAGTGATGTCTTCCACTACTTGAATGTTATTAGGGATGTGGCGAAGGCGATTGAGACGGATGATCCTGCGCTAACTCAGCATTTGAGTTATATTACGGGGATTGTGGAGGGGCATACTAGTGCAGCATTGGCATCTGGTGCTATTACACAGGATGCTACAAGTAGAGTTGGGGAGGTTGTGCAGGCTGTAAAGGATGCAGCTCCTTCGGCTTCAACGCAAGATAGCTCACCAAATCCCCCGGCCCCGGTAGAAGTAAAATCGATTGAGTAAGAGATAAGAGGCCGACTGAAGGGAGGACTCTATGCAGGTTAATGCGGACTTTCCTGCGCCATTTCAGATACTGTTTGAGCCTCGAAGGTATAAGGTGCTGTATGGAGGGCGAGGTGGAGGAAGGTCCTGGGCCTGTGCTAGAGCTTTATTGCTTAAAGGAACTCAAGAGCCATTGAGGGTTCTTTGTGCGAGAGAGCTTCAGAATTCCATTGGAGATAGCGTGCATAGGCTCTTGGCTGATCAGGTGTCGGGGCTTGGGCTTGATTCCTTCTATGAGGTGCAGGTTTCTCGCATCCTTGGGAAGAATGGAACCTCCTTCTCCTTTGAGGGGATCAAGAATAATATAACTAAAATTAAATCCTATGAGGGTATTGATATATGTTGGGTGGAGGAGGCTCACAAAGTGAGCCGAAATAGCTGGGGCATTCTAATACCTACGATTAGAAAGGAAAGAAGCGAGATTTGGATGACGTTTAATCCAGAGTTGGAGACTGATTATACCTATATGAGATTTGTGAAAGAGGCTGACCAAGCTCAAATGCTGGTTATTAAGACTACATGGAGGGATAACCCATTCTTCCCTGAGGTGTTAATGAGGGAGATGGAGGGGGAGAAAGCGAGGGATTATGATAGTTATCTCAATATTTGGGAGGGGTTTTGTAGGCAGGTTCTTGAGGGCGCTGTTTATGCGAAAGAGCTTCGGAAGGCGCAAGAAGAGGGAAGAATATGTAATGTGCCGTGGGTGCGGGAGAGTCCTGTTGATATATTCTTCGACTTGGGACGAGCCGACGCTACTGCAATCTGGTTTGCTCAACGAGTTGCCATGCAATACCGTGTTATTGACTTCTACTCTGCCACCGGAGAGGATATCATCCACTATATTAAGTACCTCCAGAGAAGAGAATATATTTACGGAACATGCTGGTTGCCTCATGATGCCTATGCCAAGCAGCTTGGTACTAAAAGAAGCATCCAGGAAATCATTAAAAGCCATGGGTTTAAGACCGAGAGGGTTCCGAAACTAAGTCCGACGGATGGTATCAATGCAGCGAGACTTATCTTCCCCAATTGCTGGTTTGATGAGGATAGGTGTGAGGATGGGATACAGGCTCTGAGGCATTATAGGTATAAGGTTATTGACGGGCAGTATAGCAATGAGCCACTTCATGATTGGGCGAGCGATGCAGCGGATGCGTTCAGATACCTTGCGGTTGCGTTTAGAGATAGCAGACCAAGTATTGTTGGAGCGGTAATGGATAGGTTAGCGGCGCTGGCGACGCAGGCGCGGAGTGCCAAGGAGCAAGAATATGAGGAATGGATGATGGGGGGTAAGGAGAGTAAAGCACGTGGGATAGGCTGGATGCGGTAGAGGGGAGAGGTCATGTCTGCTCAGGTGTTAAATGGGGAACAGACTTTTTTGGATCAGAATGGTGCTCCGCTGAGCGGCGGCTTTGTGTATTTCTATGCTCCGAATACGAGTACTTTTTCACCCACTTGGCAGGACCCTGGTTTATCAATCCTTAATACCAATCCGATTGTGTTGGATCAGGCAGGAAGGGCGAAGATCTGGGGGAATATAGATTATAGGCAGGTGGTGACAGATCAGTTTGGGAATGTACAGTGGGACACGATTACACAGGCCGGGATAAGTGGGCAGGTTATTGGGAATTTGGAGGTGACAGGGAATTTAACGACTGATGGGAATTTGCAGGTTAATGGGACATCGAATTTTGGTGGGCTGGCAACCTTTAGTGATATACATACAGCGGATTTGACCTCGACGAACCAAATGACTGTTAATTTCTTGCAGGGGACGCAGGGGTTCTTTACCCATTTGCAGACCGGAAATACTTTGAGTAATGATACGAATACTAATGTGTTGACGGTGAATAGTAGTGCGAATGTGAATTCGCTGCTGGTGGATAATGTTAGTACATTTAATGGTCCTGTGAATGTACATTCGAATTTAGAAATGCAGGGTGGATATAGTATTATTGTGGATAGTCCTGGAGGGATACAGGTTGATACGATACAGTCAGTGGTTGGGAGTGGAAGTGATGTGAATTGTGGTGCTAATTTTGTGCCAGTAACAAATTTGGCAACGAATCTTGGTGGTCCTGGTGCAGTTTGGCTTAATGTTTATGCACATAATTATATAACTGCTTCAACTAATCCTAGTTCTGCAGTTGCTGCGGATGGATTTCTTGATATTGTAAAGGGGATTTCGGTTAAGACTGAACCGCATCTTGGTATTGCTAAAGAGGATTTGCAAGGGAATGCCTGGGCTCAGATTGAGGCTAATGGTGGGGTCAATTATAACATGTTGGTTGGAGCGCTTTGGAAGGCATTGCAGGAATTGAGTGCTAAGTTTGATGCGTATGTGGCTGCACATCCGTAGGCTCGACTTGGAAATTTGACCATCAAGGGGTGGGTGTGTTTCTTTGATATAAAGAGACCGAACGAAGTGAGGGCTCTAATATGAGAGGGCAGGGGTCACCTGATCAGACGGTAGCAGCGCTGCGAAGTCTGGGTAGCTTGGATATTTTGGAGGAGGCTCGAGAGAGGTTCCGTGCTTGTTCGGAATGGGAAGCTACGTTTAGACGGAAGTTTATGGAGGATTTGAAGTTTGCGGAGGCGGATAGTTATAATGGGTATCAATGGCCCGACTCTATTAGAAGAACAAGGGACTTGCAGGATAAGCCTGCATTGACATTGAATGTAACGCGGCAGCATAATTTGAAGATTATTAATGATATGAGGAAGAGTAAGGAGAGCTGTAAGATATTAGGGATGGGTAATGGAGCCACGCAGGAGAGCGCTGAAGTCGTCAAGCAGCTCATTAGGCATATTGAATATAATAGCAAGGCGCAAAGGAATGCTTATACTCCAGCGAGAGGCTTCCAGGTTAAGGGTGGTATTGGATGGTGGAGAATTGTTACTGATTATGAAAGTAATGAGACGTTTGATCAGGAGATTTATATTAAGGGAGTGCCTGATCCGCTTTCTGTCTTCATGGACCCTGACTGCCAGGAGGCGGATTGCTCGGATGCACGATATGCATTCATTTTTTCTTTCATGCCCAGGGAGCTTATTGAAGCACTGGTGCCGGATTATCCGTGGCAGTTGGGGGCTCCGAGGATGCCAATTGGTATTGCCCCAGGGGAAAGCTTCTTTATTGAGAAGGACCACTGGATTGTTTGTGAATACTTCAGGAAGGTTCCGCTGCAAGACAAGCTTATCTCCTTTATGACTCCAATGGGAGAGAGGCTGACGGTTAGGGAGAGCAAGCTGCCGGATGGGATTGGTGCTAGGCTCCGAGAAGATGAAAGGACCATGGTTAGGAATGTCGTCGACCAGCAAATTGAGTGGAAGCTGATTGTGGGGGATGAGATTGTTGATGAGACGATCTGGCCAGGGAAGTATATACCACTTATTAGATGCATTGGAGAAGAGTCAGTCATTGAGGGGATATTAGATCGGAAGGGGCATACGAGAGCACTGACTGATGCCCAGAGGATGTTTAACTATAATGCGAGTGCATCTATTGAGTTTGGTGCTTTGCAGACGAAGAGTCCCTGGCTTGCGGCAGCCGCTGCAATTGAGGGGCTGGAGGGGATGTGGAATACGGCGAACACGGAGAACCATTCGGTTCTTGTCTTTAAACATGTAGATGATGATAATCCAGATGGGGTGATACCGACTCCACAGAAGATTGAGCCGCCGAATGCAAGCCCGGCGTTTGAGCAAGGGATGGATACTGCGTTCAAGCAGATGATGATGACGAGTGGGCAGTATGCTAATCAGCAAGGACAGATGGGGAATGAGAGGACGGGGACTGCGATCAAGGAAAGGCTTCAGGAAGGGGAGAGTGCCACCTACCACTTTACGGATAATTATGAGGATGCATTGGTTTACACCTATCAACAAATAATTGACCTTATTCCTAAGGTTTATGATACCAGGAGGATAAAGCATATTCTTGCTGATGATGGCGTGGAGATGGAGATTGAACTTGATCCAGCAGCACAGCAACCATACGCCTATCAGATGGATAGACAGAATAGGATTATACGGAGAGTCCTTAATCCTACGATGGGTACGTATGAGGTCGCGGCGTCGATTGGCCCGAATGTCGAGTCGAAGAGGCAGGAAGCGGTGGAAGATCTTACTCAGATACTCACCGAGGCGCCTGCACTGACTGCGATCATAGGTGACATCCTCCTTCGGAATATGGACTTTGATGATGCACAGGAAGCGGCGATGCGGCTGAGGAGGATGGTGCCGCCACAAGCACTAGGTCAGGGACCAAGCCAGAATGAACAGCAGCTTATGCAGCAGGTGCAGCAACTTCAGGTTAATTTGGCGAAGGCTTTGGAGCAGCATGGGAAGGATGCTATTAAGCTCCAGGGTAAGGACCAGATGCGGGATATTGATGTATATGGAGCTGAGACAGATCGGATCAAGGCTCTGAGCCAGATTGTTACAGCCTCTGACCCCGAGTCCATGCGGCCCATTATCGAACAGTTGGTGAGTGATGCACTTGAAACCAACTTGATGCCGATATTAAAGGCGAATATTGATGAAGGTACTAATATGGATGGGAGTGTGAATGGTACGGGGGTAAGTGGGCCTCCGCTGCCGGGGGCGAGGCAGGCGCAGGATGGAGAGTGGTATATACTTGATCCGACAAGAAGGACAAGGTATTTGAGGATTGGACCTTTAGCTCAGGAGAGACAGCCACCGGGGGCGGGTAGCACAGGGAGCTAAGCTGTGACAGGCTCAAATAATGATTTGATGCCAGGCGGAATGGGGCTAGGAACTCCATTCGAGCAGATACCTTCTGCAACTGTACCACAGATGGGTGTTAGCCCAGATCTAGGACTTAATCCGGCTATGAATAGGGGGTATGCGCCTATTTATAGGGGGAATTATAATCCGCTGAACCCGGTGGGATGGTCATTCCAACCCCCAGTGGTGGCAGCAGGTGCCACCACTGGGCCGGCTGATCCCATGCCAAGGTTGGAGGATTTTGCAAGTCCTGGAAAGCCGATAACGCCGGAGCAGCAGCAGCGTTTCAATGCAACTATGGCTGCGTGGCAGACTAGAAATCCAAGCGGTACAAGTGCGCCGAGTGTGCAAGGGACAGGGGCTCCTGCACCGGGGCCATCACCGACAACTAATCCGTTGGCTCCTCCAGCAGCGGCGTATACGAGGGG
>Ga0126371_10004639_pt1 | contig 12132 bp, 9 predicted proteins | sample PanSoiMetaPlot_4_FD_110145 | JGI IMG/M metagenome (GOLD analysis project Ga0126371, IMG submission 110145) | Tropical forest soil microbial communities from Panama - MetaG Plot_4 | ecosystem: Environmental > Terrestrial > Soil > Tropical forest > Bulk soil | place: Panama | collected 2016-02-17
CATTACTGCGGCGCCGAAGCTCTATAACGGACGGCTGTACGTTCCGGTGTCTTCGTCGGAGGAATGGCAAAGCGGCAATCCGGATTATGAGTGCTGCACTTCGCGCGGCAGCGTGGTCGCGCTCAACGTTAACAACGGCGAACAGATCTGGAAAACCTACATGATGGACGATCCCAAACCCACCCAGAAGAACCCGAACGGCGTGCAGTTGTACGCGCCGGCGGGAGGCTCGGTGTGGAACTCGCCGACAGTGGATCCGGTGCGCCATGCGGTTTACTTCGGCACGGGCGATACGCAAACGGAACCGGCGCAGCCGCTAGGCGACGCGATCGTCGCGGTGGACATGGATTCAGGCAAGGTTCTGTGGTCGTTCCAGGCGATAGCCAATGATGCATTCATGGGAGGCTGCGCCGGACCAAATAAGAGTAAGGCTTGCCCGCAGGTAATGGGACCGGACGCGGACATCGGGAATTCACCCATTCTCACCAACCTGGCCGACGGCCGGCGCGTGCTGATCGCGGGCACCAAAGGCGGAGAGGTGTTTGCCCTCGATCCGGACAACAAGGGAGCGCTGCTATGGCGGGTCGCGGCCAATTCCGGCGGAGGGCGCGGAGGCATCGTTTGGGGCGGCGCGGCCGATCACGAGAACGTTTACTACGGGATGGGGAGCGGAGGCATGGCGGCGCTGAAAATGGCGACTGGCCAGCGCGCCTGGTTCCAGCCCATCAATACCGGCGGGGGGCGAATTGGCAATAATGCCGCCTCGACGATGATTCCCGGAGTCGTGTTCGTAGGAGGCACGGACGGCAAGCTCCACGCGTTATCCACGACGGATGGAAGCATCCTGTGGCAGTTCGATACGAACAAGAATTTCGAGACGGTGAACAAGGTCGCCGGAGCGCACGGCGGCGCGATTTCGTCCGTGGGGCCGGTAATCGCGGGCGGCATGATGTACATCGGCTCGGGCTACGGCGTCGGCGGCGGGCCTTTTGGCAATGTACTGCTGGCGTTTGGGGCGGAGTAAGGCTGGCGCAACCGAGGCTCATCGTTATTTGCGGCTTGCCAGGCTCGGGCAAGACGACGCATGCCAAGCAGGTTGAGCGGAGTCTTCGGGCCGTTCGCTTTTGTCCGGACGAGTGGATGGAAGAGCTCGGGATTAGCCTTTGGGATGAGGAAGCTCGTGCGCGAATCGAGAAGCTCCAATGGAGGCTCGTTCAGGACCTGCTTGCTCTCGGGCACAACGTAGTCATCGAGTGGGGAGCGTGGGCGCGGGCGGAGCGGGACGCACTCAGGGCTGGAGCCCGAGCTCTCGGAGCCGCGGCCGAGCTCCATTTCCTCGACGCCCCGATCGACGTCCTTTTTGAAAGAACCAGCGCGGGAAAAATGGAGCCGCCGATTACGCTGGACGACATGAAGAGGTGGGCGCAAATTTTTGAGCGGCCCTCGTCCGAAGAACTGGCTCTATTCGATCCTCGGTCTACACTAGAGCATGCAGCCTCATAACCATATCGAATGCTGGCATGAGGGCTGGTATACTCTAGTCGGATGAAACCAGCACGCAAGATCACCGTCGTGATTCCACCGGAGCTTCTTGCCAAGGCGCAAAAAGCGAGTGGCAGCGGCGTCACGCAAACTGTCCGTGCGGGCCTGGAGTTGGTTGCAGCGTCGCAAGCATATTCGCGCCTGCGCGAGCTGCGGGGGAAGGTTCGTTTCACGCGCACGCTGGCTGAATTGAAGGCCGACCGGTGATCGCGGTCGACACCAGCACATGGATTGCCTTCTTTAAAGGCGACCGCGGCGAAGACGCAGAACAGCTAGACCGGGCGCTTCGGGACCGCCAGGTGCTCATGGCGCCGGCAGTGCTTACCGAGATGCTGAGCGACCCGAAGCTCTCTCCTCAAGTTTCGCAAGCCCTTGAGGAGTTGCCTCTCATCGAGATAACTCCTGGCTATTGGCAGCGGGCAGGCGCTCTGCGAGCTAAGGTGTTGGCCAAGCGCCGCAAGGCCCGCCTTGGAGATGCGCTGATCGCCCAAAGCTGCATTGATCGCGGAATTCCCCTTTTAACCAGGGATCGGGACTTCCGGGCCTTCGCCGATGCCGCCGGCCGGGATCTCATCTTGGGACGGTGAAGACCTATCTCCCCTCAGGCAGCGCGAATACGTACAGCGCATTGCCCGTGGCGGGGTAATGCAGCTCGGCCGCGACGACGGAGGGCACGTTGCGAGGGCTGCCTCCGCCATTGGCGGTGGTGACAGCCAGATATTGTCTGCCTCCGGCGGTGAACGTCAGCGGAAAGCCTTGCACGGCGGCGGGAAGGCGCGTCTCCCAAAGAATGCGGCCCGTATTGACGTCGAACGCGCGGAACATGCGGTCCAGATCGCCGGCGAAGGCGACTCCTCCCGCGGTGGAAAGCACGCCGGTAAGGAAGGGCGCGCGCTGCTCATATTTCCAGAGCTCTTGCATCGTGCGCACGTCGTAGGCGGCGAGCTTACCGACACTGCCGTTCGTGCCGGGCATTTCGAAGAAGCGGCGCAGAGCGCCGTTGCCGCTGCCGCCGCCCGCCTTTTTCTCCACGGCCTGCCCGTTCATGTCCAAGCAGCTTTGGCTTAGAGGAACGATCAGCCGATTGCCGGGCGCGTAGTAGGTCATCGACGGCCAGTTCTTGCCGCCCTCGGTCGAAGGGCACGCCGAGATCCACTGATTCAGCCGCTGCTCGACAATATCGTTGCGATAGTGCGGCTCGCCCGTCTCCGGATTGATGGAATCGTAGACGTTCTGGAACACCATTTCCTTGTGGCCCAGATACTTTCCGGTTTTACGGTCGAGCTTCCACAAGATACCCGCCTTGCCCGCGCTGAAGACGTAGCTCTGGCCCTGATCGTCAATCAGAACGCGCTCGAAGACTTCGTCCAAGTCCAGGGTCTCGCCGGGCGCAAGGCTGCGATACCACGCCAGCTTGCCCGTATCGGCGTTCAGCGCCAGCGTGGAGTTGGCGTACAGGGTCGCGCCACTGCCGGAGCCGCGGCTTACGCGCATCCATGGCTTGGCTTGCGCCGTGCCCCAGAAGGTCAGATTCAAATCCGGATCGTACGTGCCGGTGATCCAGGTCTCCACGCCCGCACGGAAAATGTTGGGAAGACCACCCCAAGTGTCTCCTCCGGGCTCGCCCTGGAGCGTGACGGTTCGAAAGCGCCAGACTTGTTTGCCGGCCTTGGCATCATACGCGCCGATGAAGCATTTCTCTTCTCGGTACGTCGCGCAGGAATCGCGGCCGATTCCTTGAATCAACCGGCCGTTCACCGCGAGCGGTCCGCTGGTTTCGGCGTACTCGCCGTGGGCGCGATCGCCGATCGTCGTATCCCAGACTACTTTGCCATTGCGCGCGTCGAACGCCAGGAGGTGCGCGTCGGCAGTGGCTACAAAAATCTTGTCGTCATAGATCGCGATGCCACGCATGGCGGGAGCGGCGGGATTTACGCCGTAGCGATTCTCCCAGATCAGATCGCCGGTTCTCGTGTCTAGGGCTTGCAGCACCATCCCCGCGTTGTTCACGTAAAGGACGCCGTTGTGCACGATCGGCGCCGGCTGATTGCCGTTGCTTGCGCCATCTTGCATGGCCCAGCTCCAGGCGAGGCGAAGTTGGCCTACGTTCTGCGCGGTGATTTGGTTCAGCGGACTGAAATATGTGCCTTTGTAGTCGTGACGGATCATGAGCCAATCCCCCGGGTCCGGATTGCGGAGCATGGCGTCGGTGACCGGAACGTAGTTCTTCACTTCTCCAGCGACGGTGATCCCACGAGGTGTCTGCTTGCCTTGCGAGCTGGGAGAGGGGGCGACGGGAGCAGGCGCGGAAGGAATCGGCTGCACGTACGCTGCCCGTTGTCCCGTGGCCACTGCGCGAATCGAGGTGCTGGATTGGGCCGTGAGAGCGCGGTCGCCTGGCCGTGCACTATTGGCGTCAAGCATGAACGCCGCCAGATCGACGTAGGTCTGATCGGGGAGCGATCCACCGGCGCCGGGAGGCATGGTGAGGCGCAGGAAGGCGATCAGATCGCCGGCCGTTTTGTCGCCCCATTGACTCATGAACGTGGCGCCGGCCAACTGCGGTCCTTCGCGCCCGGAGAGGTCCGGAGCGTGACAAGCGGCACAGTTGGTTTGATAAGCGGCGCGGCCCGCCGAGGCTTGTTCAGCAGTGTAGGGTCCCGTGGGCGGCTGCTGCGCTCCGCTCTTCTGAGAGATCATAATCGCGCAGCACGCGGCGGCAATCGAGGCTGCCGCTGTTATTCGAAGGTTGAACGCCATCTCCTCACTTCAACATGGCGAATCGCGGCTGGCAAGCGCACGTTGCCGCGCTGACAGGAAGTGCAAGATCAGAAGATCGGCAGGCTGAAAAGCCGCGTCGGCCAGATCGCTCAAATTCTCGCCGGGGCGGAGAATATGCGCTCGGATCAGGGTTCTTAGCTCGCATAGGGACACGCCAAGCTCGCCGGCGGCTTCCGTCGCGGTGTACTGCGATTTGGCGCGACTGATCATCGAAAATCTTTACGCAGTCAAGGGGCCGGATGCTAAATGCCTGAAAACCCGTCATTGAAGCCGGACCTCCTCTCGCCTTCCGGTGAGCATGGCTCAGCATCCGGTTTGCAGGTGTTTACCCGATGCACGTTAGGGGATTTTCGTAGCGTCGTGGTCTGCGCCCGCAGTGGATGCCTTCGCAAACCATTTCGCTGCTTCCTCCGGATTCGCGCTCACTCCCCGGCCTTCTTTATACGACACGCCCAGGTTATACATCGCCGAGCCGCTGCCTGCATTCGCGGCTCTCAAAAACCAGCGCATCGCTTCGGCGTAATCCGCAGGAACTCCCTGACCATTTTGATAAATCACGCCGATGCCGTTCATAGCCCCGGCGTTGCCATTTTCAGCGGCCTGGCGCAACCACTTAAGAGCTTCTTCGTAGTCCACGGGCACACCGGAGCCATCGCGGTATAGGACTCCGAGATTGAACATGGCTTGAGCGTTGCCCGCGACGGCGGCGCGCCGGAACCATTTGCGGGCTTCGTCGTAATTTTTCGAGATCCCCGCGCCCTGATAGTACAGACTACCTACGTTGCACATCGCCTGGCTATCGCCCGCGTCCGCGGCCCGACTGAACCACGCCAATGCTTGCCGGTAGTTCCGAATCGTCCCTTGACCGGCTGCGTACATGACTCCGAGATACATCATGGCGTCTACGCTTCCGCTATCCGCCGCCAGCCGAAAAGCCGCGAAGGCTCCGTTGAAGTTGCGGCTATCGTATAAGGCTACAGCGCGAGTGAGCAAGGCGGCGCTAGCTCCCGGAGAAGGCGCGGAAGGCGGCGGCGCAGGAGGCTGCTGACCCTGCCCCGGCAGAGACGCCAGGAGCAACAGGGCGGGAGCGCACCATCGGGTAAACGCGGGACCCATAACTGTTAGACGCGCCGCGGCCGTAGTAGGTGTCACGCGACCACGCGGCGCCGCCGCGCTCGAGCCGGTTGAAAGCCAGCTGCGGCAAGATTGGCCACCCCACTCGGTCGCCGTAACCCCCGGCAAGTGCGGTACGCCAAAAATACGTGTTAGTATCACAAATGGTTCAAACGGTCTTCATTTTAGGAGGGACGACATGATGAGGTTTTGCACGCGGCAAGCGATCCTTGCGATCTCGGGAGCAGCAGCGGTGGCGGGGCTGATCGGGTTCGCATTCGTCGGCCGGGCCGCCGCGCAAGGCCAAGCCGCGCCGAAAGGCCAGACGGCCGGCAAGGCGCCTGCGGCGACGAAGGCCGGCAAGGGGGCGCCGGCCGCCACGAGTACGCCAGCCGCGGAGGCTTTTAACAACGTCACCACGACCTCGCTTGGCGCTCTTAGCGTCGACGATTTTCTAGGGTCCATGGGCGTCATCGCCGCCGCATTGGGATACGATTGCGCGGACTGCCATCCGGGCGCCGGATCCGACAAAGTGGATTGGGTCACCGACAGCAATCCCAAGAAGGTGACCGCGCGCAAGATGATCAATATGGTCGCCGCGATCAACCGCACCAACTTCGGGGGCCAGCAAAAGGTGACTTGCTTCACTTGCCATCACGGGAAAGACCTGCCCACCACAACGATCGCCCTCGACACTTTGTATGGGCCTCCCAATGAAGAACGGCGGGACATCTTGGAACCCGGTCAGGGCGTGCCGACCATCGATCAGGTGTTGAACAAATATATTCAGGCGGTCGGCGGCGCGCAGCGCTTGGCGGGGCTAACTAGTTGGGTCGCGACCGGAACCAGCCTCGGCTACGAGGGGCTGGGTGGCGGCGGGTCCTTCCAGATCATTGCAAAGCGGCCCAATCAGCGCACCACGCTCATCGAATTCAAAGAGCACCCCGAGCGCGGGAACAACACGCGCGTCTTCGACGGCAAGAGCGGCTGGATCAAATCGCCCCGCGGCCTGCTGAGTGAATACGAGCTCACCGGCACCGAACTCGACGGCGCGCGGCTGGACGCCATGCTCTCTTTCCCCGACCAGATGAAATCCGCTCTCAACAACTGGCGCGTCGGACAATTGGAGAGCATGGGCGATAAGGATGTTCAGGTGGTGCAGGGCAGCGGCCCGCGCGGCCTCCTGGCAACGTTCTACTTCGACAAGGATTCTGGCCTGCTACTGCGCACGGTGCGCTACGGTACCTCGCCGATCGGACGTGTGCCCACGCAAATGGATTTCTCGGATTACCGCGACGTCAACGGAATCAAGTTTCCGTTCAAATATACGTTCTCCTGGCTCGACGGCAAGGATTCGTTCCAGATAACCGACGTGAAGCTGAACGGCGCCATCGCGGCATCGAAGTTCGCAAAGCCGTAACTGCCTCGGTTCGCAAGGCGAAGATGGCCACGCGCTCAAGCTGCGCGGCTTCCATAAGATACCCGGTCTCAGCAATGGGCTAAATCGGAGCTGGCGCGGACGGGTTGGCGTCGATCCGCTTCGTGGAGAGAACCGCCTCCGCCATCTCCGCCGCGGCTTTCACCAGCGATCCCATCTTCGGGTGATTGGGAATAATGTCGGGCTGAATTCCTCGGGATTCCAGCGTGGCGGTCATAACGGGACCCACCGAAGCGACGGCGGTGTGCTCGCGCAGCGCTTGGAGCACTTTTTCTTCGATCACGATCTCCGCCGCGATCTCCAACAGGTGATCGAGTTGGATGGAGGAAGTGAAGATCGCGACGTCGATTTGACCGGAAGCGAGCCGGCGGGCGGCTTCTCGTAGCGGCTCGCGGTCTTCCGGAAGCTCCCAGCGGTAAATCGCGACGGGCGTGACGCGCGCGCCCAACTGCTCCAGCGCCTGATTCATTTCGAAATTGGGACGGCCGTATTCCTGCACGGCAATCCGGCGCTCCGGCCGGCCGGCCACCGCCTCCACGATCTCCTTCCACGTGTTCGGTTCGGGCACCACCACGTGAACCGGAACGTCCATCGCCCTCAGCAATGGAACGGGCTTAGGTCCGCGCGATATGATCGTGACCTTCCGCAGGGCTACCGCCAGCCGCTCCAATGGCATCTGAGCTTGGACCACGTCGCGCAAGAAAGCCAGGCCCGCGCCGGTCATGCACACGACCAGATCGAAGTCTCCGGATTCGAGGCGCTCCACGAATCGGATGGCGTCGGTATGGTCTTCGAGCGCACGCTCCTGCACCGAGGGAGCGACGAAGGCGTCGCCGTCCAGGCGGCGGATCATCGCTTCCATCTCCTTGGCGCGGCGGCTTTCCAGGCTCAGAACGCGCAGCCCCGCAAACGACATTTAGAGTCGATCTGCCCTCCTAAATCCATTGTGGGGGAGGCCGTAGCCTTCCCCTTCAAAACCGGAACATCATTTCGAGATATCCGAATCTTCCGTCCTTGTCCTGCGTGTAAATCTGCTTCATGGCGGCGAGCCCTTGCGTGTAACCCAGGTAAGCGGTGAATGTCACTCTCCGGTTTGCGCGGTACTCGACGCTTGTGTCATAGAGATTCCCGAGCGAGCGCCGGCCCGAAGTAGCGCGCCCGGTATAGCCGAAACTCCACGGCTGATACACGCCGCCGCCGCTGTACCAAAGATCGTTTATGTTGCTGAGCCGCAGCGAGTGGTATTCGCTCGAAATAGTGACCTTGGAATGCGGGCGCAGAATCAAAGCGCCGAACGCATCCTCGGCGTTCATCATGTTGAAGAAGGGGAATCGCGCGTAGGGCCGCGGTGTAGGCAACACTTGGAAAAACGTTCCGTGCAGGTTGTCGTTGGGATTCGAATCGCCCGAGCCGTAAGTGTAGCCGCCGCGAATCCATGGTTTGACTTTCGGTAGAACCTTCGGCTGAAATCCTCCTTCGAAATCGACCGCAAAGGCTCGCTGTGTTTGCGTTCCCCAGCGTCCGGTCTGCGCGGCGCCCCAGGCCACTGCGTCCAGCGTGCCGGCCGCCGTCGTGAAAGCATGGATGCTGTGGCCGCCGAAGGTCTGGATCGCAATGTTTTCGGTGTCGCCACGTCGGACGGCTGTAGGCCGGTTATCGGTCTTCAAAACGCCGTGCCGGAAGTCGTCGTACTGCAGCACGAAGAATCTTGTATCGGCCGAGTGCCTCCCTTTGCCCCATTCTTTGGTGTACGCCGCGTAACCGAAGCCGACTCGATTCCAGCCCCAGCCATCCACCTGATACGCACCGCGAGTCGGAACGGCGGCGACGAATGTGAGGTTGGAGGATGGCCCGGAAAGCGAATAATGGAGCCCGTCAAAGCTGCGGCCCACGTCGCTCCAGCCAAAATCGCCGAGCAGGCGCTGCGCGATGCGGCTGGACTTCAGCGTGGCGAGCGTGGAGTTTTTCGGCGCGATCTCACTTCCGTCAAGGAATGTGAACCGGCCAATCTGGAGCGTTTGGCCGTCTTCTCCTCCCAGCCCATCGAAGCGAACATAAAGCTGCTTGGGGAAGATCATCGCGGTGTTTTGCCGGTTCCCGTTGGCGGCGTAATAATTAGAGCCGAGCCCCAGAGCGCCTTGCGGCGCGGGGTCCGTGGCGCCGGTCGGCAACCCCAGCAGGAAAGGAACGGCGAACTCCGCGTCCCAATCCCAGCCGCGGAGTTTTTCTGCGAAATTCAAACGCAGAATATTACCGGAGTATTCGTATTGATTTTGGCCACTGGCCGGCTGGAACCAATCCCACGCGTAGAATCGCGCTCGGAGCGATCCGGTGAAGGTGACCGGCCCCAGTTGGATCGGCTGTGGCGCAGCCGATCGGTTTGTGTCGGCTGCGTTGGGAGGGGAGGCAGCGGGAACTGACGGCGCTGGGGAAGCGTCCGCGAACGCTTGCGCGTTCGACAAACCGCATGCGAAGAGCAGGAGGGCAATGGTTCGCATATTAATCTCCCGCTGCCGCCGGAGCGGCGACCATCTGTGCGGCGGCGAGCCGCGCCGCGATTTCCTCTCGCGCGGAGCGCTCATCGGCTTCCGTGAATCGAACCACAAGCACGAGCGAAGAGCACACGCTCACGATCGCTCCTAAAATCAGCAGAGCCTGCGGCCAAGTGATGCTGGACGTTTTGAAGAGAAATCCGGCCAAGACCGCGCCGACATTTCCCCCGGCGCCGACAATTCCGGCGACGCCGCCCAGCACTCGCTTGTTGATGAAGGGAACGATGGAGTAGCTCGCTCCGTTGGACATCTTCACGAACAAGCCTGCCAGCATCATGGAGGCGATGGCGAAGGGCAGCACCCGCATTCGGGAAAACAGCATCAGCCCCAAGCCTTCACAGAAGATTGTGCATCCCAGTAACGCCACTCGGCCCTTCAGTCCCCACTTGCGGTAGCAGCCGTCGCTGACAATGCCACCGAGCGCTCGCGCGAAGATGTTCATCATCCCGAACGAAGCCGCGACAAATCCCGCAGCGGCTAGGGCTAGGTGGAAATAATCGGCGAAATACAGCGCCGCGATGTTGTCGATGGTCAGCTCCATTCCGAAGCAGCATGCGTACAATACGGCGAGCGCCCAAACGCGCGGATCGCGGAAAGCTTCCCCCATGTGCCCGCCGGAGGAGCGGCCGGGCGACGGACCGCTGGCGCGAAGCTCGCTGTAGTTCCCCTCCGGCGTATCTTGCGTGAAGGCGTAATAGGCGATACCGCAGAGAAGCATGGCGACTCCGGGGACGAACATCGCCAGCCTCCAGCCCCACCATGCGCCCGTGCCCAGGCTCACAAATGCGGCGAATAGAAGGGGCATGGTCATCTGGGTGACGCCGCCACCCAGGTTTCCCCAGCCCGCCGCCGCGGCGTTCGCCGTTCCCACGACATTCGGCGCGAACATCACAGAAGTGTGATATTGCGTGACCACGAAGGACGAGCCGATGATTCCGATCGTCAACCGGAAGGCAAGAAAGGTCGCGTAGTCGTGCGAGAAGCCGATCAACATGACCGGCAGCGAGCCGAGAATCAGCAATACCGCATGAGTCTTGCGCGGCCCGATCCGGTCGCACAGCCAGCCCATCAGCAGCCGGCCGAACACCGCGAGCGCGACGGAAGCGATGATCGAGTTGCCCGTCTGCGCCTTGGTTAAACGCAATTCTTCGCGGATCACCGGCATCAGAGGAGCTACGCCGAACCAGGCAAAGAAGCAGAGAAAGAACGCGAGCCACGCCATGTGGAACGCGCGCATCGGCGGAGTGGAAAAATCCGCCAGGCGGATGCGAGTCGCCTTTTGCGAAAGCATGTGAGTCAGTTCTCCTTTTTTGAAAGTGAAAGCTGGCTCCGACGGGGAGAAAGTCAACCCGGCAACGGGATACCCGTTCGCATCCGCTTGAAACCGATGATGATGAATTGCCTCGAACGTTGAGGCGGACTGAGATTATGCGGCGGCCTCCGGGGCGTCTTCCTCTAACGCGATCCGGCTGCCGCCAGCCAGATCGACGAACACAATACCGTTATCCACGCGCGCCGGAAACGTCGTGACGCAAGCCGGCTGCGGCGCGCGCACCGCCATTCCGGTGGCGAGATCGAACCTCCAGCCGTGCAGCGGGCACACCACCACCGCGCCCGATACGATGCCGTCGCAGAGCGGGCCGCCTCGATGCGGACATGCGTTCTCGATGGCGGCGAACCGATCCCCAAGGTTGAACAGGGCGATCTCCATGCCGCCGACCGACACGGGGCGTCCTTCCTGCGGAGGAACGTTTTCCGCCCTCGTGATCGCAGTCCAATTGGCGTCCATCATTGAACCTCCACGGTTTGCTGTTTGCCGATGGCTTCGATTGGCACAAATTGAGTTGGATGCACCGGCGCATCGCGCTCCAGCCACGCATCCTTGGCCATGGCTTTGGATCGTTGCAAGCGCTCGCGCAGCGCATTCTTTTGCGCTTCCGGCGCATATACGGTTTCCTTGCGAATTGCTTCGATGCCCAGGCGTTCCACGAAATCGTAGGTGCGCTCCAAGTAGTTGGCGTTTTCGCGATAGTACTGGAAGAAAAGCTCGCAGGCGTCCAACGCTTCTTCGGTTGTTTCCACTGTAATCAGAAGATCCGCCTTGCGGACGGATTTGCCGGCTGCTCCTCCCACCACTACCTGCCAGCTTCCGTCCTGGCCCACCATTCCGATGTCCTTTACGGTCGCTTCGGCGCAGTTGCGCGGACAGCCCACGGCTCCCATCTTTACTTTGTGCGGTGTGAAAAGGTTCTCCAAACGCCGCTCCAGCTCGATGCCGGCGGCGGTGGAATCCTGCACGCCGAACCGGCAGAACTCCGTACCCACGCACGTCTTCACCATGCGGACGCCTTTTGTGTAGGCTTGGCCCGAAGGCATGCCCAGATCGGCCCACACGCGCGGCAGGTCGGCCTTCTTTACGCCCAGCAAGTCGATGCGCTGGCTTCCGGTGACTTTCACCATTGGGACGTTGTATTTGTCCGCGACGTCGGCGATGCGGCGCAGTTCGTCCGGCGACGTGACGCCGCCGCGCATGCGCGGAACTACGGAGAACGTCCCGTCTTTCTGGATATTGGCGTGGACCCGGTCGTTGATGAAGCGCGCGGAGCGGTCCTCGTCGTGTCCGCCGCACCAGATCATGTCGAGCATGTAGCTGAGCGCCGGCTTGCAGATTTCACATCCCTTGCGGTTCCCGTAAACGTTGAGCAC
>Ga0126371_10004640_pt1 | contig 12132 bp, 11 predicted proteins | sample PanSoiMetaPlot_4_FD_110145 | JGI IMG/M metagenome (GOLD analysis project Ga0126371, IMG submission 110145) | Tropical forest soil microbial communities from Panama - MetaG Plot_4 | ecosystem: Environmental > Terrestrial > Soil > Tropical forest > Bulk soil | place: Panama | collected 2016-02-17
GAGGCCGGGATCGCAACCGAAGCGGTGCCGGAGGAGGTGTTGCGCCGCATCGATGCCTGGCTGTGCGATCTCAAGGACCTTTCGATCAAGGACGGTCTACACATATATGGCCGCACTCCCACAGCGCATGATGCCGATCCGTCCTGGCAGACGAGCGCGGCGGCTGAACGTGATGCGCTTCTTGCTGCGCTGGATGGCAGGCGGGTCAGACCCGGACCGGCGGGTGCGCCAGCGCGCGGACGGCGCGACGTGCTGCCAACCGGCCGCAATCTGTTCATCACCGATCCACGCATGCTGCCGACGCCAACCGCAATGGAATTCGGACGCCTCGCTGCCGCCGAAGTGATCCGTTGCCACCTCCAGGCCCACGGCGAAATGCCGCGTTCGGTCGTCATCGACTTGTGGGGCAGCGCGACTTTGCGCACCGGCGGCGAGGAAATTGCACAAGGTCTCAGCCTTATGGGTTGTCGCCCGACCTGGGACCCCGCCACCGGCCGCGTTACCGGCATCGAAGTGCTGCCGCCGGCTGCGTTTGGGCGGACGCGCGTTGACGTGACATGGCGTATCTCGGGACTGTTCCGCGATCTTTTTCCGGCGCAGATCGCGCTCATCGACGCCGCCACGCGAGCGATCGCGGCGCGCGAGGAAACTGCGGATGAAAATCCATTGGCGGCCGCTTGGCGGGCCGGAGCGGGGGATGGCTCACCCGCCCGAATCTTCGGCACAGCGCCCGGCGCTTACGGCGCCGGCGTCGAGGATTTGATCGGTCGCGAGACCGATCGCGCCACGATCGGTGCGGCTTATCTAGCTTCAGCGTCCCACGCCTACGGAGGCCCGGAAGGCGGCGCAACACCAACGCCAGGGTTCGCCGAGCGAATAGCGAGTGCTGATCTGCTGGTGCATCCAGGCGACGATCCGGGCCGCGACCTGCTCGAGGGCGCCGAAGACGCAGCCTTCGTCGGCGGCTTCGCGGCAGCCGCAGCTGCGTTCGGCCGCACTCCCGATTTGATCATGCTGGATGTGACCGACCCGCAGCGCCCGCGCGCGCGTCCGCTTGATGCCGCGCTTGCCCGCCTCGTGCGCGCCCGCGCCATTAATCCGCGCTTTATTGCTGGCCAGATGCGCCATGGCCCGCGTGGCGCCGCGGAGCTTGCCGAGACCGTTGACCGGCTTATCGGATTTGCGCAGGCGACGGACGCCGTCGCGAGCGTGCTCATTGATCTCGTTTATGAAGCCTATCTGGCCGATCCTCAGGTACGTGCCTTCCTGCTGCGCGAAAATCCCGCCGCCGCGCGTGCCATCGCGGAACGCCTCGACATGGCGCGGCGCAACGGCTGGTGGCATCCACGGCGCAACGACATCGACGTCGATCTCGGGGCATTGATGGCGGAGGCAGCATCATGAAGGAGCCCCATCGACGCGGAGACTGCCCAGGCCTGTCGGCCCCCATGCCGACGGGCGTCGGATTGCTGGTGCGGTTCCTTCCAGCGGAGCAGGTTTCGCTCGACGCGTTCGTCGGATTTTGCGAGGCGGCGCGTCGACACGGTAACGGCACCATCGAAATATCCGCCCGCGGCAGCTTGCAAGTGCGCGGGCTTACGCCGCACTCGGCGCCGCTTTTTGCGACGACCGTTGCGGAACTTGGAATCGCCATCCACGACGGCATCCCAGTCATCGCCGGTCCGCTCGTCAACGACGCTGACGTGCTGGTAGACACCACTCACGTAGCCGCTGAGGTGCGCGAAGCGATTGCAAATGCACGGCTGGTGTTATTCCCGAAGGTTTCTGTTGTGTTGGACGGCGACGGCGCGCTGCATCTCGACGCCCTGTCCGCCGACATCAGATTGCGGGCAGTGGGGCCTGCCCAACAGCCCCGAATTTGCGTTGGACTTGGCGGCGACGGTGCATCGACGACTTGGCTCGGATCGATCGCTCCGAAGGATGCCGTGGGCGCCGTCCTCGGCTTCTTGACGATAATCGCTGGATGCGGGCCGACTGCCCGCGCCGCTGAGGTTCTTCGTACCGATGGAGTTGGAGTATTTCGTTCCGTTTTCGCGGGCCGCATTGGGCCGCCATGGGCACCATCGGGGCGTATGCCTGTGGAGACGGTGGGACTTCATGTTGCTTGTGACGGCACCATTACGGTCGGTATCGGGCTTGCATTTGGCTACGCACATGCCGATACGCTTGAGGAAATTGTCCGCATTGCCGCTATTCATAGAGCGCAAGCGGTGCGGCCTGCGCCCGATCGTGCATTGCTACTGATTGGTGTTGCAGAACCAAAAGCAGTCCATCTGCGGGCCGCTGCGGAGCGACTTGGTTTCGTGGTGTATGCTGACGATCCTCGGCGTCGCATCGCCGCATGCCCGGGCGCTCCGGCTTGCGCCTCGGGGTTGATCCCGGCGCGTGCGCTGGCGTCAGCGCTGACACCGATTCTTGAATCCATGGGCGTCAGGTTAAGCTGCGCCCCTGCCGCTGCTTCTCCGTCCCCCGGCGTTGCGGTTCACATTTCCGGTTGCCTCAAGGGCTGCGCTCATCCGATGCCGGCCGCGCTCACCCTGGTGGGCACGCCGCGGGGCTGCGGTGTCATTCACCATGGCACGGCGCACGCAACGCCAGACCATTACGTCGATCCCGCGGATTTCGGTGCTGAGATTTCACGAATCCTGGCAAACGCCGACGAGGTCGCTCATGGCTGAACTCTACTTGCGCGACGGCGCCGCCATCTATGAACGCTCTTTTGCTATCATCCGCGCCGAAGCTGATCTATCCGGTTTCGCCGCGGACGAGGCCGAGGTCGCAATCCGCATGATCCATGCCTGCGGGCTGGTCGAAGCCGCCAGGCATTTTGTATTCGGTCATGATCTGGTCGCCGCGACACGGGCAGCGTTGAGGCGCGGCGCACCGATCCTGTGCGATGCCGAAATGGTAGCGCACGGCATCACGCGGACGCGGCTGCCCGCGCACAACGAAGTATTTTGCGCGCTGCGTGACCCGCGTGTTCCGGCGATTGCGGGAAAACTCGGCACCACGCGCTCCGCGGCAGCTTTGGAGCTGTGGGGGGACAAGACCGGTGGCGCTGTGGTTGCGATCGGAAATGCTCCGACGGCGTTGTTCCGGCTGCTTGAAGTGTTGGACGCGGGCGCGCCCAGACCGGCCGCGATTGTTGGCATTCCCGTGGGTTTTGTGGGCGCCGCGGAATCCAAAGAGGCTCTGGCAGCCAACAAATACAAGATACCATTTCTGATCGTGCGCGGTCGAATGGGCGGCAGTGCCATGACGGCGGCGGCCGTCAATGCGCTCGCGAGGACCGGAATATGAGCGAGACCCCGCGACTAATCGGGGTCGGGGTCGGACCGGGCGATCCCGAGCTTCTGACACTCAAGGCCATACGGGCGCTACGCGAGGTCGACGTGGTGGCGCATTTCGCCAAGGCCGGCAACGCGAGCCAAGCACGCGCCATCGCGGCCGATCATCTGCGGGCGGATGTGACCGAATTGCCGCTGCTTTACCCCGTGACGACGGAAATCCCGAAAGACGCGCCGGCCTATTGTCACAGGATTGCAGCATTTTACGAGAGCTGCGCAGCCGCGGTCGCGGCACATCTCGATGCGCGGCGCTCGGTCGCCGTCATCTGCGAAGGCGATCCGCTGTTCTACGGCTCCTATATGCACCTCCATGTGCGGCTTGCGGCGCGCTATCGAACCGAGGTGATTGCCGGCGTGACCGGCATGTCGGGTTGTTGGTCGGCGATCGGCGCGCCCATCGCCCAGGGCAACGATGTGTTTACAGTGCTGCCCGGCTCGCTCGCCGAGGACGAGCTCGCGCGTCGTCTCGCCGACGCCGATGCCGCCGCAGTCATGAAGCTCGGACGTAATTTGCCGAAGGTACGCCGGGCGCTCGAGCGCGCCGGTCGAATTGATCGCGCCATGTATGTCGAACGCGGCACCATGGCGGACGCTGTGGTCATGCGCCTCGCCGACAAGCCGGATGACTCTGCGCCCTATTTCGCCATCGTGCTGGTGGCGGGCTGGGAGTGCCGACCATGAGCGGTCGCCTTGCCGTGATCGGCCTCGGGCCTGGAGATGCGCGCTGGATTACCCCGGAGGCTGAAACAGCACTGACTGCTGCTGACGCAGTGTACGGTTACGGCGCCTATCTGGATCGGGTGCCGGCGCGGCCCAGGCAGTCCCGCCATCCGTCGGACAATCGTGAAGAGGGGGCGCGCGCCGCCGCTGCACTGGCACACGCGACCAGGGGCGCGCATGTCGCGATCGTATCAGGAGGCGATCCCGGCGTGTTTGCCATGGCGGCGACGGTATGCGCCGAGATCGAAGCCGGTCCGCCAGCATGGCGCGAGCTTGACATCGCGATTGTCCCGGGCATTACCGCCATGCTGGCGGTCGCGGCGCGGGTCGGCGCGCCGCTGGGGCACGATTTCTGCGCGCTCTCTCTCTCCGACAACCTCAAGCCGTGGGATCTGATCGAGCGCCGGCTCGCAGCGGCTGCGAGCGCCGGATTTATTATCGCAATCTACAATCCGGTGTCACAGGCGCGACCGTGGCAGCTTGGCGCCGCGTTCGATTGCGTCGGAAAACTGTTGCCGGCATTGGCACCCGTCATATTCGGCCGGGCAATCGGACGTGGGGACGAGCGTGTCGAGGTGACGACACTCGGCGCTGCCAAACCGGTTGCCGCCGATATGGCAACACTTGTCATCATCGGCTCAGCCGAGACCCGCACTGTGATGCGCGAAGGGCGTACGCCGCTCGTCTACACATCGCGGGCAGTCGCATCGGCGCGCATATGATCGAGCCAGGCCACAGCATCGTCCACGGTTTCGACCGCTTCGACGTCAGGCAAAATTGGCCGGCGCAGCATGATCACAGGCAGGCCGAGCGTGCGCGCCGCAGCGATCTTGCCGAAGGTCGCAGTGCCGCCGCTGTTCTTGGCGACAACGACATCGATGCGATGCTGCTCGAGCATGGTGCGTTCGCCGGCCTCGGCGAAAGGGCCACGGCCGGTGATGTAGACGGCATGCGGCACGGCAAGCGGCGGCACGACCGGATCGACGCTGCGCACCAGGTAATAGTGTTGTGGCGCGTCCGCAAAGGGTTGGATTTCCTTGCGGCCGAGGGCAAGAAAAACGCGGCGCGACGCATTGCCGAGTGCCTGCATAGCGCCCACCGCGCTGCCGACCTCAATCCAGCGATCCCCCGCAGCCGGGACCCAGGCGGGCCGACGCAAGGCAAGCAATGGAACTCCTGTCAGCCTTGCAGCATTGGCCGCGTTCATGGAAATCACAGCCGCATAAGGATGCGTCGCCTCGATGAGGATGTCGATTTTTTGATTCGCGAGATAATCCGCAAGACCTTTGGCACCACCAAAGCCGCCGATCCGAACCGGAACCGGCTGGTCAGCGGGCGCTGCTGTGCGGCCCGCGAGAGAAAGCGTCACGATAAGGTCGGCCCGCTTGGCCAGCCGTTCGGCCAATCGCCGCGCCTCCGTGGTGCCGCCGAGAATGAGGATTCGCATGTCGCGTGTTGATCCGGTTTCGCCGCAGAGTGCTCCACCGCGGTGCTGGCTGTCCATTGTCGGTATCGGCGAAGACGGCATTGATGCGCTCAGCCCGGTGACGCGGGGGCTGATCGGCGACGCCGAAATCGTGTTCGGCGGCAAGCGGCATCTGGCGCTGGCGGCCCCGCTGATTCGCGGTGCGGCGCGCCCCTGGCCGTCGCCGTTCGATCGCGCCGTCGATGAGGTCCTGGCGCAACGCGGCAGGCAAATCTGCGTCCTCGCTTCGGGCGATCCATTCGTCTACGGCGTCGGCGCCGCCCTCGCGCGCCGGATCGATCCGGCGGAGACACTGGTGGTGCCGGCGCCCTCGGCATTCAGCCTCGCAGCGGCGCGGCTTGGTTGGGCCCTGCCGGACACCGCTCAGGTGTCGCTGCACGGGCGTGCGCTCGACCTTGTCCGCCCGCATTTGCAGCCCGGCATGCGTGTGTTGGCGCTGACATCCGATGGCGACACCCCTGCGGAACTCGCGCGGCTTATGGCAAAGAGCGGCTTCGGCGCATCGCATATCATTGTTCTGGAGGCGTTGGGTGGCATTCGGGAGCGAATCCGGGCGACCACGGCGGCGAGATTCGATTTTCACGAGGTCAATGATCTCAATGTCGTCGCCATCGAGGTAAAGGCCGGGTCCGACGCACGCGTCATTGCGCGGGCCCCCGGCCTCCCGGATGCCATGTTCGAACACGACGGCCAGATCACCAAGCGGGAGATTCGCGCCGTGGCGCTGTCATCACTCGCGCCTCGCCGTGGCGAGTTGCTGTGGGACATCGGCGCCGGTTCCGGCTCGGTTGCGATCGAGTGGATGTTGGCCGACTCCTCGCTGCGTGCCATTGCGATCGAGCGACGCCCGGATCGCGCCGCGCGCATCCGCCGCAACGCCGCGATGTTCGGTGTCCCCGGACTTGAGGTCGTCGAAGGTGAAGCTCCGACGGCGCTGGAACGCCTTCCCCTGCCTGATGCGATTTTCATCGGCGGTGGCGCCGGTCATCACAACACGCTTGATACGGCGACATCGGTGCTGCGCACGGGCGGCCGGCTGGTTGTCAATGCCGTGACCCTGGAAACCGAGGCGCTGCTGATCGCGCGCCAGGCCGCGCTCGGCGGCGAGCTGATCCGTCTGGCGATCACTCGCGCCGATGTGATCGGTGGCTCCTCCCCTCCTCCTTGTGGGGAGGGGTCGGGGGTGGGGAGCGGGAGATATGGCGAAGACGATGCCTCGCGGCATGACCCCCCACCCCCCTTCCCCACAAGGGGAGAGGGAGTCGCTGTGGCTCGGCCGCAACTTATGGGCTGGCGTTCGGCCATGCCGGTGACCCAATGGACGTGGATCAAACCATGATTGTAGCGGGCATTGGATGCCGTAAGGGCGCGCGGGCGGCCGATATCGAGGCGGCGATTGCGGCGGCGTTCGCGCGACTGGGCGTTGCGACCTCGCAGCTTGGCCTCCTCGCGACATCGAGCGCCAAGGGCAGTGAGCCCGGCATCGCGGCGGCCGCATCGGCAATCGGCGTGCCGCTCGTCCTGATACCGCAGGGCGATCTCGTGATCGCAGGCGGGCGTGCTGTGACCCGGTCCGAGCGCGTGATCGCGCTCACCGGCGCGCCGTCGGTTGCGGAAGCGGCGGCTCTCGCGGCAGGTGGACCGGCTGCACGGCTCATCGTCCCGCGCATCGCCGTAGGACCGGCAACCTGCGCGCTTGCCGATACCGAGGCGGCTCGATGACGGTGCATTTCATAGGTGCAGGGCCCGGAGCGGCGGACCTGATCACGGTACGGGGGCGGAACCTGATCGCGCGTTGCCCGGTCTGCCTCTATGCCGGCTCGATTGTGCCGCGCGAACTGCTGGCGCAATGTCCCAGCGATGCTCGCATTGTCGATACGGCGCCGCTGACGCTCGATGACATCGAGGCGGAATTTATCAAGGCGCATGTCGCTGGCCTCGACATAGCGCGGCTGCATTCGGGCGACCTTTCGATCTACAGCGCAGTTGCCGAGCAATTGCGGCGGCTGCAGCACCACGGCATTCCGTACACATTGACCCCCGGCGTGCCGGCTTTCGCGGCCGCAGCCGCAGCACTCGGCTGCGAGCTGACGGTGCCGGAGGTAGCGCAGAGCGTCGTGCTCACCCGCATGCCGGGCCGCGCTTCAGCGATGCCTGAAGGCGAACAACTTGCGCATTTCGCGTTAACCGGGGCGACGCTGGCGATCCATCTCGCGATAACTTCTATTGATCGCATCGTAACAGAGCTTACGCCGTTTTATGGTAGCGATTGCCCGGTCGCCGTGGTGGTACAAGCCAGTTGGCCGGAACAGCGCGTCGTCCGCGGCATGCTTGGCGATATCGCGAGGCTGGTCGCGGCCGAACGGATCGAACGCACCGCGCTGGTTCTGGTCGGTCGCGCGCTTGCCGCTAAGGACTTTCGCGATAGCGCACTCTACGACCCGGATTATCGACGCCGGTTTCGCGGGGGGGACCAGCCGTGATGCGACCCAAACGGCGCATGGCCGACCAACCGGCCGCCGCGGTCGAACAGCACAATTTCGACAACGATCCCACTGTCCGCCACGACTTTCATGGCGTACCGTTGTGCGGTGCGCGCAACCTGATGGCCCAATGCCACGTTTTCTGCTGCTGCGTAGCCGAAGGCCTCCGCTGCGGTGTTCGACACCGTGATGTGTCGCGCCAAGGCCTCCGAGGCGCCGGCGGCTTTGGCGAGATCGGCCAAAGCCGCGAGATCGACCGAACCGCGCTTCGAATGAAGATCGAGCCGGCCCTGCGCAAGCTTGGTCATCTTGCCGACACCGCCTGCGATTGTGACCCGCGCAATCGGATGGCGGCGCAAATATTTGAGCATGCCACCGACGAAATCTCCCATGTCGATCAGCGCGATTTCGGGCAGACCATGGAACTTTTGCACCGCGCTTTCCGAGTTCGATCCGGTCGAGCCTGCGATATGAGACAGGCCCGCTGCGCGCGCCACATCGATGCCCTGATGGATCGAATGAATCCAGGCCGCGCACGAGTACGGCACGACGATCCCGGTCGTGCCGAGGATCGAAAGACCTCCAATGATCCCGAGCCGGGCATTGAGCGTTCTGGCAGCGAGCCGCTCGCCATCCTCAACACCGATCTCGACCTCGACATCGCCGCCACCGCGCGCCATCGCGGTAACTTCCGCAATTGCGTCGCAAATCATCCGGCGCGGCACCGGATTGATGGCAGGCTCGCCCGGCGGAACCGGGAGGCCCGCGCGGGTGACGGTGCCGACACCAGCTCCGGCCCGGAATGTGACGCCGCTCCCCGGTGCGCCGGCGCGCACCGTCGCGAGCACGAGGGCGCCGTGGGTCACGTCCGGATCATCGCCGGCGTCCTTGACGATGCCGGCAGTGGCGGAATCCACATCCTTTCGGGTAAACGCGAGCGCGAAAGACGGCCGCTCGCCGCGCGGCAGCGTTACCTCGATCGGATCCGGGAAGTTGCCCGTCAGCAGCGCCGCATAGGCAGCCTTGGCGGCAGCCGCCGCGCAGGTGCCGGTTGTCCAACCCCGGCGGAGTGGACGATCTGGAAGGCTCATGGCCTTGCCTATAGTGCGCCCGATCGCTCCCGTCACTGCGGAACGCGCCAACCATGACCGCGAGCGGCTTAATTGTAACGGCGCCGCGGTCCGGTTCCGGCAAGACCACCGTAACGCTGGCCTTGCTTGCAGCTCTCCGGCGGCGGGGCGTCGGCGTTCGCGCCTGCAAGGCCGGGCCGGACTATATCGATCCGGCATTTCATGCTGCCACCACAGGAGCGGCGAGTGTCAATCTCGATAGCTGGGCGATGCCTCCGGAACTTGTGGAGGCACTTGCCGGAGAAGCTGCGCAAACCGCAGAGATCCTCGTCATCGAGGGCGTCATGGGGCTGTTCGATGGGGTGGCGGGGCCACCGGGCCGCACCGGGACGACGGCAGACCTCGCGACACGTCTTCGGTTGCCGGTGCTTCTGGTGCTCGATGTTTCGGGGCAATCGCAGACCGCCGCCGCGGTCGTGCGCGGGCTTGCATGGCACGATCCAAGCATACGATTTGCGGGTGTCGTGCTCAATCGTGTCGCCAGCAAGCAGCATCGTATGCTGGTCGAGGACGCCATCCATGCCTTGAACGTCCCGGTCCTCGGCGCGGTGCCGCGCGATGCAGCCCTGACTGTGCCGGAACGTCATCTCGGCCTTGTGCAGGCAAAAGAGCACGGCGATCTCGCGGTCCGTCTCGACCGTCTTGCCGACATGGCACAACGCCATCTTGATCTCGACCGGATCGTTGCCGCCGCAGCGCCGGTTGCGGCTGCCGAACACAAGCAGCTCCCCGCATTGCCTCCGCCCGGACAACGCATCGCGGTTGCGGCGGATGCAGCCTTTACGTTTATGTACCCGCATCTTTGCGACGGCTGGCGGCGCGCTGGTGCCGAGATTGTTGCCTTCTCGCCGCTGGCCGATGAGCCGCCCCCGGATGAGTGCGATGCCTGCTGGCTTCCCGGCGGCTACCCGGAGCTTCACGCGGGCATGTTGGCAAATACGCACCGTTTTCGAAACGGCCTCCGACGGTTTGGGGCGACCCGCCCGGTGCACGGTGAATGCGGTGGCTACATGGTGCTTGGCGAAGGCCTTGAGGACGCGCAAGGGACGCGTCATGCCATGGCAGGCCTTTTGGGACATGCGACCAGCTTTGCCACGCGCAAGCTGCATCTCGGTTACCGGGAAGCAAGGCTTCTCGCCGACAGCCCGCTCGGGCAGGCAGGCAGCACGATACGCGGGCACGAATTTCACTATGCGACACTCATTTCGCGGGGCGCCGATGAACGGTTTCTTGATCTCACCGATGCGCAGGGGCAATCACTCAAAGACGCCGGCGGCAGACGCGGATATGTCACCGGCACGTTCTTTCATGCAATTGCGCGTGCATGACTACAACTTGTCCGCTACGCCAGCCTCGGCGAACGTCGCCATTCCGTTGTGGCACGCAACAGCCGCCCGCAAGATGAGCGCCGCCACAGTCGCGCCCGAGGCTTCGCCGAGCCGCATGCCGAGATCGACCAGTGGCTTGAGGCCTAGCGCGTCGAGGAGTGTCCGGTGCGCGGCCTCCGCCGATACGTGGGCCGCAGCGGCATGGGCCAGTCCATCGGTTCGCAACCTGGCGAGCGGCGCGAGCGCGGCGGTGCACACAAAGCCGTCGATCAGCACCGGAACATGCAGCCGGCGAGCCGCCAGCGCGGCGCCCAGGATGGCAGCAAGCTCGCGCCCCCCCAAAGCGGCCGCGACATGCAACGGATCGCCGAGGATGCTTGCGTGACGCTTGAGGGCCATGTCAATCGCGGTGCGTTTGCGGGCGAGGCCGCAATCATCGACGCCGGTGCCACGGCCCGCCCAGCGAATTCCGCCGCCGCCGAAAAGCGCCGCTGCGATAGCTGCAGCAGCCGTCGTATTGCCGATGCCCATTTCGCCGAGACAGATGAGGTCCGCGTCGGCAGGCACGGCGTCATAGCCGGTCGCTACCGCGTGGAGAAATGCCCCCTCGTCCATGGCGGGCTCTGCGGTGAAGTCCGCGGTGGGACGATCGAGGTCGAGCGGGACGACGCGCAGTCGGGCCCCTGTCACGACAGCAAGCTGGTTGATAGCGGCACCGCCCGCGGCGAAATTCGCCACCATCTGCGCCGTCACCTCCGCCGGAAAGGCCGAAACACCCTGCGCCACCACGCCATGGTTGCCGGCGAAGACCAGCACCTCGATGTGCTCGAGCTGCGGCTGATTTCGCGCTTGCCATTGGGCAAGCCAGACAGCGAGTTCCTCCAGGCGGCCGAGGCTGCCTGGAGGCTTGGTGAGCATCGCGTCACGAGCCGCTGCCGATGCTGCCGCGGCAGTATCGCCCGAGGGGAGATCAAGACAGGCGGCGCGCAGCGCTGCGAGGGATGGAAAGCGCATGATGGCAGGTGGGAGATCAGTTCGTTGGAAATTCTGCCCTTCATGATCGCTTGTCCAGCAAATTCGATCACGTCGAGCCTGTTCAACCGAGCCAGCATGGAACCACGATGATCACATCCGACGGATGGGGAAGCAGCTTGGTCACGGACGTCAAGGTCAGTGTTCTGTTCTGTACACGCCTGCCAATCCCTCATTCGACTTCGATCGGCAGCGGCGATGTTGCGCGCGCTGGTTGGGCACTCCCGATCGCTGGCGCGCTGGTGGGCGGCGTCGGCGCATTGACTTATGGGGTCACCTTGGCGATTGGGCTGCCGCCCATGCTTGCGGCCGCGACTGCACTTGCAGCCACGCTCGGCGTCACGGGTTGCCTGCATGAAGACGGCCTTGCCGATACGGCGGATGGCTTCGGTGGCGGAGCGGATCGCGCGCGCAAGCTGGAGATCATGCGCGATAGCCGCCTCGGCACCTACGGGGCTTGCGCCATCGTAATGTCGGTCGTCCTGCGCTGGATGTCGATTGCCGCCATTGCGAGCCCTCTGCCCGTCGCGTTGGCGCTGATTGGGGCACACACCTGCGCTCGCGCGGCGCTGCCCGCATTCATGC
>Ga0126371_10004641_pt1 | contig 12132 bp, 7 predicted proteins | sample PanSoiMetaPlot_4_FD_110145 | JGI IMG/M metagenome (GOLD analysis project Ga0126371, IMG submission 110145) | Tropical forest soil microbial communities from Panama - MetaG Plot_4 | ecosystem: Environmental > Terrestrial > Soil > Tropical forest > Bulk soil | place: Panama | collected 2016-02-17
CGTCAATCCGGCTGCCGAAGCCATGTTCGGATGGCCACAGGAAGAGTTGCTCGGCAAGAAGATGCACGACATGACGCATTACAAGCATCCCGATGGCACTTTGTTTCCGGCGAGCGACTGCCCCTGCTTGCAAGTTCTCGAAAAAGGCGTCGAACTGCGCGAGCATGAGGACGCGTTTATTCGCAGGGATGGTGGTTTCTTTCCGGTTGTCTTAAGTGCGTCGCCTCTGAAAAAAGGCAGTGAAACGATCGGACTCATTGTAGGCTTTCGCGACGATACGCAGCGCCAGCAGGCTGAGAAGGCAGTGCGTGAGAGCGAAGAACGCTTCCGGTTGGTTGCGAACACAGCGCCGGTGATGATTTGGATGTCGGGCGTGGACAGGCTCTGCAACTACTTCAATCAGCCCTGGCTCGAGTTTACAGGACGCTCTCTCGAACGAGAGATGGGAAATGGCTGGGCCGAAGGTGTTCACCCCGACGACCTGGAGCGCTGCCTAGATGTTTATATGAAAGCATTTGACCGGCGCGAACGCTTTCGCATGGAATACCGGCTTCGGCGGTACGATGGAGAATATCGCTGGGTTCTCGATACCGGCGTTCCGAGATTCAACACCGACGGTTCGTTTGCTGGCTACATCGGTTCGTGCATCGATGTAACCGAACGGAAGCTGGCCGAAGAGGCTCTTTCCAAAGTCAGTCAAAAGCTGATCCAGGCACAGGAGGAAGAGCGCACTCGAATTGCGCAGGAGCTTCACGACGACATTAATCAGCGGCTCGCTTTGGTACGCGTGAAGCTTGATTCCCTAAAGCAGGATCTGCCCTCTTCTAGGGATCACCTCAATCTGGCACTCGACGAGGCCAGTGGACAAGTCGATGAGCTTGGGAGTGACATCCAAGCCCTGTCACACAGGCTGCACTCTTCGAAGCTGGAGCATCTGGGGCTCGCAAGGGCGGCAGAAAGCTTCTGCAGAGAACTCGCGGATCGACAAAGGGTGGAGATTGACTTTCACTCCGAGAACATCCCGAAAGGATTGTCGGACGCAATCTCCCTTTGTCTCTTTCGTGTTTTGCAAGAAGCTGTGCGAAACGCTATCAAGCACAGTGGCGCAAAGTACCTCCGCGTCTCCCTAAGCGGTGGACGCAATGAGATTGACTTGGCCGTGCAGGATGACGGAAAAGGCTTCGACCCGGAAGCGGCTATGGAAGGGCGCGGAATTGGCCTAGCGAGCATGAAGGAGCGCCTGAAACTAGTGAATGGAAGCCTCTCCATCAACTCGCAGCCGAAATGCGGAGCAACGATTCAGGCGCGTGTACCCTTTGCTCTCGAAATGAAGTCCGCAGGCAGGGCTGGGTAGACAACCACAGGGACGCAATATGCCGTTGATCCGACACACTGTGCGTGCTACTGCCGGAGGATTGGGCGACCTTGCACCCCGCCACTGGGAAGAAGTTGGCGCGGACCGACCCGATGAATCCTGCTCAAAGGGGGCGGAGATTTCGTCGTTTGTGGACGGAAATCGGGTACGGCGTTACCGCATGGTGGACACCGAATTCTACGTCGCTTCCCAATCAACCTTCGGCGAGAGCACTGGGTTTGCTGTCACTCGTTGGGAAAACCGCTTTCGGCCGTTCATGCGCGAACGGTCTTTAAATGAACAGAGGCAACACCTATGAGCAGCTTTCAACCAGATGGCTGGCACACAGTGACTCCGCGCATTATCGCCTCGAAACCCGAAGAGATGGTTCGCTTCGTGAAAGAGGTCTTTCGTGGGCAGGGCGAGTTCCAGACCAACCGTCCGGCGGAAATCCGGGTCGGCGATTCGCTGATTATGATCAGTGACGGGGCTGGCCTTCGGGAACCGATGCCGGCCTTTCTTTACGTCTACGTTGAAGATGTGGATGAGACTTATCGGCGAGCAGTCAAAGCGGGGGCGGAGACACTTGAGCTTCCGTCAGACCTTCCATACGGTGACAGAAGAGCGATGGTAAGGGACTCCTGGGGCAATCTGTGGCAGATTGCGTCGCACAAACATGGCAATTAGGAAATGGATTGTTTCCGGCCGAATCGCGGGCGGAGTAAAAGGAGAAGTGCGCTCAGAAAAACCAAGAAAGATCTGGACAGGGCCGACACTGTTAGAGATGGAGGATTCGGCAGCAGGTTGCACGCGACTATAGGGAGATGACGGGCTAGTCGTTGTAGCTTCGTCGACTTGCGTCGGACACGCTACGCCACTTAAGATGGCCGTCCAGATGACGGAATCGCACCCCCTAATTGGCCATACTGTCTCCCATTACCGCGTCCTAGAAAAGATTGGTGGCGGAGGAATGGGCGCGGTTTACAAAGCGGAGGACACGGAACTGGGCCGCTTTGTCGCGCTGAAGTTCCTGCCTGATGATCTCGCGAAGGATCCGCAAGCCCTCGAACGTTTTCGCAGAGAGGCGCGCGCCGCCTCTGCACTCAATCATCCCAATATTTGCACCATCCACGAGATCGGTAAGCATGACGATCACACATTCATCGCCATGGAGTTTCTCGAGGGGTTGACACTCAAGCATTTGATCGCGGAAGGGCCACTGGAGAGCGAGACTCTGTTGTCTCTTGCGATTCAAATCGCCGATGGATTGGACGCGGCACACTCCCAGGGGATCGTCCATCGCGACATCAAGCCCGCGAACATCTTCGTCACCAAGCGTGGCCACGCCAAAATTCTTGATTTCGGGCTGGCCAAAACCGTTCCCGGCACGAGTTCTTCAGTCAGTCACTCGATGGCGGCAACGGTTCGCGAACAGCACCTAACGAGTCCAGGATCGACGCTTGGGACCATCGCTTACATGTCCCCGGAACAGGCGCGGGCGAAAGATGTGGACGCGCGAAGCGATCTCTTCTCCTTCGGCGCTGTCCTCTACGAGATGGCGACAGGCCAACTCGCGTTTCCGGGAAATAGCCCTGCCGAGATTTTTAAGGCGATCCTGGATTGCGAACCCATGCCCGTGCTGCGCTCCAATCGCGACATGCCGGCGGATTTCGTACGTGTCCTACATAAAGCGCTCGAAAAGGATCGCAACCTGCGGTATCAGACCGCCGCTGACATGCGCACGGACCTGGCGCGCCTGAAACGCGATCTCGACTCTGGCTGGCGCGCTTCGATGTCCGTGAGTGCCGTGTCGCCCACCAGTTCGGCGTCCATTCTGGGCGCCCTGCCTCTTGCGGCGACGCGTTCACACCGATATGTCGCCGCCGGCGCTCTTGCGGCGATTCTCGTGATTGCCGCTGCAGTCGGCTGGTATTTTCTGCGCACAAAATCGAGGGTCGATCAAATCGACTCGGTTGCCGTCCTGCCATTCACGAATGCAACAGCCGACCCGAACAATGAGTACTTGAGTGATGGGTTGACCGACAGCCTGATCGATTCCTTATCTCAATTGCCAAACCTGAAGGTAATGGCGCGCAGCACCGTGTTCCGTTACAAGGGAAATCAGGATCTCCCGCAAAAGATTGGCCAGGACTTGAAGGTCAGCGCGGTTTTGATGGGGCGTGTCACGCAACATGATGGTCAGGTCGGTGTGCAGGTTGACCTAGTCGGCACGGCCGACGGCACCGAACTTTGGGGCGCTCACTACGATCGCCAGATGGCCGACATTACCCAGGTGCAAAGCGATATCACCCGCGACATTTCTAGCCGCCTGCGCGTGCACGTGAGCGGCGATGAGCAGCAACGCATGGGCAGTGCCGGCACGACGAATCCAGAAGCCTATCGCTTGTATTTGGAAGGGCGTCAGCTTTGGTACGGCCGCACTAAAGAAGGCCTCAAGAAGAGCGTCGATCTTTTTCACCAGGCGATTGCCGCTGACCCCAACTACGCCTTGGCCTATGCGGGGCTCGCCGATACCTACAATGTCGCGCCCAGCTACGGAATCGGCCTCACTTCGCGTCAAGCTCTTTTACTAGCGGACGACGCTTCGCGCAAGGCGCTCGAGTTGGACCCTTCTCTGTCTGAAGCACATACGGCACGCGCCACGGCCCTCACAACGGAATGGAAATGGAATGAAGCGGAACCGCAGTTCCGGCGTGCTATCGAGATCAACCCGAATAATGCCGCCGCGCATTACTTCTACGCCTATCTGTTCCTTGCACCCCGAAAGCGCATCGACGAGGCGCTCAAGGAGTTCCAGACGGCGCTGTCGCTTGATCCGCTTTCTCCCATCGTGAACACCAACTATGCCCTAACGCTGATGATGGCTCGCCGCTACCCGGACTCTCTTGCACAGTTCCAGAAAACCTTGGAGCGCGACCCTAATTTCAAGCCGGCACACTTTAAGTTGTCTTTCTTGTACGCCACGATGGGCCGTTTCGCGGATGCGATCGGCGAAATGCAAAAGTACTCACCCACTGCTGGCAAGTGGAGCCCCGACGCCAACGGTTACAGTCAACTGTCGCTTGCGGCGATTTCCCAATCTGAAGGCGGGGACGCTGACGTGGCTGTGGGTTTTGCGCTCAGCGGGGACCGGGCTAAGGCATTCGAGTATCTGAATAAGGGCTACTCCAGCCAGGATTCCGAACTGCTCCAATGCATTCGTTTCCCCGCGCTCGATTCGCTGCGCTCTGATCCTCGCTATGCGGACCTCATGCGCCGTCTCGGACTTCCCGAGTAGCGATTTCTGCTCGTGCGTGCGTCCTAGCTCGCAATAACCTCGAAGGCAGTTGGGAGCGACGTACCGCTGTCACGAAGTGGCAATGGTTTTCCGTCAGGCTGTTTGGGGAGTACGGTAGGAGCAATCCGTGGCTGGGCTAACCTCCCGATTGTCGGGTTACCGTCCATTTGAAGTAGCACTTAACTTGTGGAATCAGGTTCGCAGTTTTCGGTAGCATGGTGCTTGGAAACGCTCCCCGCTGAGTACGGCCCGTTTCCGATTGACCATCGAATGCGGTCGAGCATACCCCATCTGCGGAGCCACGTAAAACGGTCCGACATGTCCACTTCAGGCGAAAAGGCTTCGCGGGTTGGACCAGCCGGAATCGACATTGCCTACCAGCGCCTTGGGAGCCACGACGCGCCTCCCGTGTTACTCATCATGGGCGTTGCCGCGCAATTGATTCATTGGCCAGACCAATTTTGCCGCGCGCTCATCGACCATGGTCTGCAAGTCATCCGTTTCGACAATCGTGACGCCGGGCTATCCACGCACCTAAATAACGCTCCCACTCCGAACCGGGCCGCTGTGCTAGCCGGAGATCATTCGTCGGTCTCGTACACGCTTTCAGATATGGCTCACGATACGATCGGGCTGCTGGACTTCCTGGGTATCGAGCAGGCGCACATAGTGGGCGCGTCGATGGGCGGACAGATCGCACAAACCATAGCGATCGAACACGCAGACCGCGTCCGGTCCCTCATCTCGATGATGTCGACAACAGGCGACACGAAGGTAGGCCAACCTTCACCCGAAGTACTGCGCGAACTGTTTGCAGGCCCACCAGCGGTCACTCGCGAGGAAGTCATTGGACAAATGTTGCGTGCCGCCCGATACACCGGATCGCCCAGCTATCCCAGCGACGAAAAAGAAATTGCGGAGCGAGCGGGCCGCGCTTATGACCGTTGTTACGATCCGGCCGGAACGGCACGTCAGGCAGTTGCTACGGTGGCCTCCGGTGATCGAACGGAGGCGCTGCGGCGTATAAATGCCCCAGCTCTAGTGGTCCATGGTCTTGTGGACCGCATGTGTGATGTCAGCGGTGGACGTGCAACAGCGGATGCAATTCCCGGAGCGGAACTCGTCCTGATCGACGGAATGGGGCACAACCTTCCTCCGGGGCTGCGATCGCAGCTTGCCCAACTCATCTCGGATTTTGTCTGGAAGGTGGAGCGCTCGCTTCTGTCTTGATTACGAATCGCTCGACTCTCGGGCGCCCTGTGGCGATCCGCATACGCCAGCCGAGCCGCAAAAATGTTGGAGTGTGTCGTGAGTCAAGAGATGAAATATGTGGCAGGAACCCCTCGCAGTCGCGCTCATTGAAACTAATTGCTCGAAAGTGCTTCACGGTCACAGACGGTCCGCTAACACGCGCCGCCCTCAGATGGTCAGCTGGCATCCCTCGTTGTTGCAGTTTGCCCGCCGGCGCTTCTCACAATCACTCTGAACCCATCGTTCACGACCGTGGCGGTCATGCTTGCCCCACTTAACGCGGTGTTGTATGGGTTGTGGGCTTCTGAGCGGCCTCGTGGTATCGGGAGTCTAACCTACTTACGCTTGATAACAACGGCCGTGAGGTCGTCCTGTTGCTTCGTGCCACCAGAAAATGCAATCACTGCTCGATAAAGAGTCGAGATGATTTCGCTTGCGGGCTTTTCTCTCGACGACCGAATCGTCTCTTCCAATCTTTTGGTCCCGAACATTTCGTCCTGCGCGTTGGCCCATTCAAAGAAACCGTCCGTGGCCAGAACGAGCAGGTCGCCGGAATTGAGGTCGAGAATCAGTGGCGGGTCGGACACCAAACTGGGCGAGATTCCAAGCGGGAGACCCTGTGCATCCTGCTTGTCGAAGCGATCCTGTTTCAAGAAATACACAAAAAGCGGCCCGTGTCCTGCGGACAGCAATTCCACGCGTGAATTTCCCGGGCTGCACACGGCCGCGACAAACGTGACGAATCGCCCTTCTCGCAGGTCTCCGGAAATCAGGAAGTTAAGGCGTTCCATTGCTGAGAACAGGCCGTTTTCCGCTGTAAAATTCGCGCGCGCGTACGCGCGGCACACAGCTGCGAGCAGCGCTGGACCAATCCCGTGGCCCGTCACATCAGCTAAACCGACCACTACTTTTCCATCCGGGAGTGCATACCAATCGAAATAATCCCCGCCCGTTTGATCCGCAGGTTGATTCCAACCTGCAATATCAAACCCCTCAAGCTGAGGCACATCAGTTGGGAGAAGAGATTGCTGAATCGAGCGCGCGACTTCGAGGTCGTGCTCCATGCGTTCCACCTGGCTCCGCAACTCTGCCTCCCGGAGAGCTGCATCGACATGTTTCCGGATCTCGCCGGCAACTGCCCCAGCCACAAACCCGCCGACAACATACGTAATGGCATAGGCAAACACGATCCTCTCCGGAGAAAGTAGAGACGCTTCTCCACCGAGTGATGGCTTCCAGCCTAGATACGCTGCAGCGATCAGATAACTGACTGCCGCCACTAGTCCGGAAAGTCTGCAAAGAGCCGGATTCAAGCGAAGTGTGGAAAGGATGATGAAAACAAAAAACAGAAGAACAGCAGGACTCGCCACCGGCCTATAACTGGGATCAATGGCACTGCTGACCAGCAACGCAATCGCGAGAGCTGGCAAGGACGTTTCGATGACGGTGCTGCTAATCCATGTCACTCCCAAGAGTTCCTTGCTTTGCTGTATTGCGCCGTTCACTGCTCGGAGCACCAGGAGTTCATACGCGACGAAGAGCGCGACGACCAAGATTGTGAGCAGCCACAAATGGAAATTTTCGCGGCTCGGATGGACCGCCGTGCGGAGGGAGCGCACCAGGAAAGCCGTTCCGACTGCGGCGAGCAAAATAAAAATACGAAGGCGTTCACTCTTCAGGAGTGCCTGCTGGAATGCCATGGACTTCTCGAGAGATTGTTTCAACACGTTGGAATGCCGCCAAGACCGCTCAGAAATAATGCGATTCAATCGTGACGAGCATTGTACCGATATGGGGATTAGGCATTTGGATTAATTTTCAGGCGGAACCAGCGAAGCCGTCGAAAACATCTTTACAGGACAGGCTTCTTTCCTCATAAGTGTCTAGCTTAGATAATGGGGTCAGGCAGCAGAAATGCTTTGCTGGCGCGAGCGGAACCATCAATTTACCGGAAGCTCACTCATGGTCTCCAATTAGCGTTACCTCCGTAAAATCGTCTTTATTCGCTTTTGAGGACTGGGGCACTGAGGACCGGGCTCGGCGGATCAGAGGCAAACCGGAAGAAATTTAATTTGGCTGGTAGGTCGGACAATCGGTAAGGGAAAACAGCATTTGCGCGAAAGGGTCGAAATAATGAAGTTGCATTTCAAGCTTGGGCGTTTCCTCCTCGCGCTTTCCCTGATATTCTTTTGCGTCCCCGATTGTGCAGCTTATTCGATCCTCACGCATGAAGCGATTATCGACGCTGCCTGGAAAGACAGCATCGAGCCTCTTCTGTTGAAGCGATTCCCCAATGCAACCCCCGAGGATCTGCTCAAGGCCCATGCCTACGTGTATGGGGGCGCGATCATACAGGATCTGGGTTACTACCCTTTCGGCAACCGCTTCTTCAGCGACCTCACGCACTATGTTCGAACCGGTGATTTTGTTCTAGCACTGATCGAGGAATCTCACGATTTAAACGAATATGCTTTCGCACTCGGCGCGCTGGCTCACTACGCCGCTGACAATTCGGGCCATCGGCTCGCCACCAACCTTTCGGTTGCGATTCTATATCCGGGATTGGCGCAAAAATACGGGCCCATCGTGACGTATGAAGATAAGCCGTCCGCGCATATGAAGGTCGAATACGGCTTCGACGTCGATCAGGTATCAAAAGGACACTACGCGCCGAAGGCCTATCACGATTTCATTGGGTTCGAGGTCTCCCAACCAGTACTGGAAAGAGCCTTCGCCAAGACCTACTCACTGGATCTTTCCAGCGTATTTTTCTCTGTGGATTTGGCCGTTGGCAGTTATCGCCACGCCATCTCCACTGTCATTCCACGAATGACCAAAGTTGCATGGCATCTCAAAAGGAACGAAATTCAGCATAGCAATCCCAGCGAGACCAAAGACAAATTCATCTACGTTATCTCCAATTCGGAATATCAAAAGGAATGGGGCCACATTTACGAGACGCCTGGATTCTGGGCACGCCTCCAGGCCTTCTTCCTAGGTGTAATGCCCAAGGTCGGTCCGCTGAGTGGCCTGGCGTTCCATCCGCCCACGCCGGAGGTAGAGCACCTTTATATGGGCAGTTTCAATGAAGCCTCGGACCGCTACCGAGGGCTGCTGCGTGCACAACAAGAGGACCGACTGGAACTCCCGGACGACAACCTCGACACAGGTGTGACTACCGCTGCCGACTATAGACTCACGGATGAAACCTATGCGGAGTTGCTGAGGAGAGTGAGCGGCAAACCCATTTCGAGCGCTCTGCGACAAGATATTCTCTCGTATTACTCCAACCTTGAGAGACCATATGCCACCAAGAGATATCCAGAGAAATGGGAAGAGCTCGTCAAAAGATTGGATGAGCTGAAATCAACGACACGGGCACGCTGTGGCGACGCGGGAACCTTCGCCACCATAGAGTAAATGCGACGCACGCACGCCAGCTCTTGCTTATTGTTCGATTTGGAGAGCCAAAACTACACGAGTACCCATTTGGTCGGTGACGGTGTCAATCGGAAGTTGGCCGACCGAACCATGCAAAGCCCTTTCGGCGTATCCGTGCCTAGGTGGGTGCTGGCGTTCTTGTTTTGTTTTGGCGTTCTCACTGTGTCCCCAGCGCAAGCTGCGGATAATGTCGTCCTTTACCACGGAAAAGTTTTCACCGGCGAGCCCGAGCATCCCTACGCTGAGGCGGTAGCGATCCGGGGTGACAAGATCGTTGCGGTTGGCAATCGCGGAGAGGTTTCCAAGGCCGTTGCGAGCGATGCGCAGTTCATTGATCTCAAGGGTGACTTCCTGATGCCGGGGCTGATCGACAGCCACTGTCACGCGATAGGCGGAGGGCTGTTGCTGATCGCGGCCAGCGTAGGAGAGGACACTCGCACCATCGATCAACTTGTGGCGCTCGCTGACGTCGCTAGGAAAAGCGGACGAGGAATGCACGGCGACATCTTGATTCTCAGTGGAGTTCCGCTGGCGTTCTGGTCGAAGAACAAGGAACTCAATGAGCGCTTCAATGCTGGATCCTACGCCGAGCGGCCGGTCTTGCTCGAAGGAATGGACCATCACACGGCGTGGGCAAACCGAGCGCTCTTGAAACGAGCTGGCATCACTAGCGAATTCATTCGTAGTCTCGATTCGCTGGGCCGTGGATATTACGGATACAGCCCAGATTTTGAGCCGAACGGGTTCCTGGTTGATGTGGGATCGGACAAGGCGAGGTCGGTGGTGCCGAAACCGAGCGAGGAACAAATGCTCGCGGCCGGCCGGTCAGCGGTTCAGTACATGCACGAGCAAGGAATCACGGCTTGGCTCGACGCAGCTGCCAGTCGAGACATCCTAGCCACTTACCGGCATTTGGCGCAACGAGGTGAGCTGAGCACTCACATTGCGGCGCTTCCAGTGATTGACTTCAAGAGCGGGCATACCAACCAACAGTTGGCAACCGCGCTCCAGTGGCGGGAAGAGTTCAATCATATTCCTGGCGTCAAGATTGTTGGAATCAAGGTGTTTGCGGACGGCGTTGTGGAATATCCTTCGCAAACCGCTGTCCTTTCCAAGCCGTATCGGAATACGGGAAGGAATGGCGAACTCTTGTTCGACCCGGCGGATTTCGCGAAGATCGCGATTGCTGCGGATAAAGAGGGATTGCTCGTTCACGTTCATGCGATCGGCGACCGGGCCGTCACTGAGGCCCTCAATGGTTTCGAGGCGGTACGCAAGGCAAACGGGAGTTCCGGTCTGCCCGATACGATTACACACCTTCAATTTGTGAAGCCCGCAGACATCCCGCGTTTCCACCAACTCGGTGTGATTGCGTCATTTCAGCTTTACTGGGCAAGTGCGGAAACAGACACGATCGAACTGGTGAAGCCCTACATCGATTCTGCCTTGTATGAATGGCAATATCCGGCGCGGTCGATTCTGGACGCGGGCGGCGTGATTGCAGGTGCCAGTGACTGGCCTGTCTCGACCGCAAATCCATTCCGTGCAATCTATCAGGCTGAAACTCGCAAAGGTTCTGAAGGCGTGCTGGACGAAACTCAACGTGTGCCGCGGGAGGCTATGCTGTATGCCTACACGCGGAACGCCGCATTGGCGTTGATGGCTCAGGATCAGATCGGTTCAATCGCTCCCGGCAAGCAGGCCGATTTTGTGCTGTTGGATCGCGACGTTTTGACGGTATCTGCTGAGGACGCGCGCGATACGAAGGTTTTGTGGACGGTCGTGGGCGGCAAAACTGTCTACGGCGCGCAACCTTGAGATCCGCTCTTTAGTCAAAAGTATAATCTGAAGTCTTAAGCCATCGAACTCCTCCGCTAGGCCTGTTTCACAAAGGGAACGAATCAGGATCCTTCAATCAGTGGTTGAGCCAACCGCAGCTCGTGTTGAACCGTCTTCATAAGTACTTCACCCCGGTTCACGAATCGTTTGCGTGGGCAAATGCCGCTTCGTTGGTATGCCGCTCTAGGGAGACTCAGATGTGACCGGCCTTAGAAGTCGCACCTGTTTTATGAATCGTGAGGGCAACTCTGTTCGCTTGGTCCAAAACTGGTCCCACGAGCAGTAGTAAGTCCACCCCCCACAGTTCCATCATGCCTGGGCCCAGCAATGCATGACTACGGTCCGCCGGGTGGTCGCCACCGCCAAATCCGAGACGCTGACAAAAAGTAGAGGCTGCGGCCCGGACGGTACCCACGCACAACTGGAGGCAACGATGTGGAAACAGTTTTCCGTAAGCGCACTTGTCGGTCTGTGTTTGCTCTCAGTCTCGGCCACAGCCTTCGCTCAGAGTTCGACCAATGCGAGCGCCAAGGCGGCGGCACAAATAAACACGGTGACGGGCTGTGCGCAAACGACCACAGGCACCCCGCCCGTGCTCGGACCTTGTAAGAACCCATCCGGCGATGCCGCCTGGCTCGACCTCATGTCCCAGCAGGTCAAAGTGTCAAATTCGCAGGCCCTGTTTGTGAACGTATCGCTGGTCACTGCATTATTCACAGAGACGCAGGTCAAGGGAAGCACCACCGGCAGCACAACCACCGGCAGCAGTTCTGTCGCTTCCGGGACGGTGGCAGTCAGGGTCCTTATCGATGGAGACGTTTCCGGCACCGGCGTTTATCCGGCTGCCCCCGACACGAACGGAGATTCCGTTGGCGTGATCTTTGATCAAAGAATTCAGACCCTCAACGCGACCATCGGTGGCGTCTTCACGGGTTGCACGGTCTTGCCC
>Ga0126371_10004642_pt1 | contig 12132 bp, 8 predicted proteins | sample PanSoiMetaPlot_4_FD_110145 | JGI IMG/M metagenome (GOLD analysis project Ga0126371, IMG submission 110145) | Tropical forest soil microbial communities from Panama - MetaG Plot_4 | ecosystem: Environmental > Terrestrial > Soil > Tropical forest > Bulk soil | place: Panama | collected 2016-02-17
CAACGTCACAGTGATGCAGACTGGGAGACCACCGGTTGCACCGCGAAGCATGCGGCTGGCCGCCGAGCCGTGAAAATAGAGCGCTTCACCCACGCACGCGAACATCGTGGGAATCACATAGGGCTGCCCTTCCAGCGAAAAGCCGACGTGGCAGACGAATGCTTCGTCCAGAATTTTGTAAATGGCGTCGCGGTGGTACACCGCGCGGTTGGTCTCGCGCACCACGCGTGTGCGCTCGGTGACGGCAAAGGAATCAGACATGGGAACCTCAGAAGAAACACGGCGCAGAGTTGATAGCCGGTGCCGCCTCGGCATGAGTGCGAACGACGATTTGATGGTATCACGCCAGGTAGCACGGGCTTCAGCCTGTGAGCAAACCCATGTAGGCGCCTGGCTTTAGCCGGGCCGGCATTCTCGCTTCGCAGTGCAACAACCGCACCGGTGTGAGAAACTAATTGGCCAACGCCATCGCCGCGCCACTGGAGTGAATCGAGTCATGAGCACACCTGTCCGGAATCCTGCCGCCTCTGCCTGCGATGTTGCCTGGGTGCGCTCGCAGTTTCCTTCGTTGCAGACGCAGGTTCACGGGCAGCCTGCGGCCTTTCTTGACGGTCCGGCCGGCACGCAGGTGCCAACGCAGGTCATGCACGCGATCCAGAAATATTTGCTGACTGCGAACGCAAACACCTGCGGGGCGTTTCTGACCAGCCGACGCACTGACGAGATGATCGTAAATACGCGCGCGGCCATGTCCGATTTTTTCCATTGCGACAAAGATGAAGTGGTCTTTGGCCAGAACATGACCACGATTACCTTCGCCGTTTCCCGTGCCATTGCCCGGGAACTGAAGGCCGGCGACGAAATCCTGCTAACAACGCTCGATCACGACGCCAATTTTTCGCCTTGGAAAGCTTTGGAAGAAAAAGGCGTGGTCATCCGCCAGGTGGATATTCGAGAAGAAGACTGCACGCTGGACCTCGATGACCTGAAGGGCAAGCTGAACGAGAAGACGAGGCTAGTGGCCGTTGGCTACGCCTCCAATTCGGTGGGCACTATCAATCCGGTTGCGGAAATCACCAGGCTCGCTCATGCCGCGGGAGCGATGAGTTACATTGACGCGGTGCACTATGCGCCGCACGGCCTGATTGACGTGAAGGCTCTCGATTGCGATTTCCTGGTCTGCTCGCCCTACAAATTCTTCGGGCCGCACATGGGCACGCTCTATGGCAAGCGGCAACATCTGCAATCGTTCCGCCCGTACAAGGTGCGTCCGTGCACAGACCAGATTCCCGATCGCTGGGAAAGCGGCACGCAAATCCACGAACTGATCGCCGGAATCGGCGGCGCTGTCGAGTATCTAGCGGAACTGGGCCGCCGCTGCGACCCCGAAGCGAAGACGCAGCGCGAGGCGCTGGCGGCGGCTTATCGTTCCACGGTTCCGCATGAGACCAGGCTCGTCTGGAAACTGATTGACGGCCTGAAGCACATTCCCAATTGCCGCGTTTACGGCATCACCGATCCGCAACGTTCCGCCGAGCGGTGCTCCACGCTTTCCCTGGGGATCGGCAATCACCATCCTACAGCCATCGCCAGTTTTCTCGGCGAACGGGGTATCTTCACATGGGACGGGAACTACTACGCGCTCAATCTCAGCGAGCGACTTGGCGTCGAGTCTCACGGTGGCATGCTGCGCATCGGCCTGGTGCACTACAATACCGCGGAGGAAGTGGATCGCCTCGTCGCCACCCTGCGCGAATTTGTGAAGATGTAGCGGCCGCTTTCTGAAGCGGGCGCATTAGAGTTGCTAAGGATACGACCACGTTCTTATGGCCAAACGACCGAAACCGATGGTGCTGACTGTGCTGGACGGATGGGGCTACCGCGCGGAGGCGCGGGGCAACGCCATCGCCCTGGCCCGCAAGCCGACTTACGACGCGCTGATCCGCAAATTCCCCAACACCTTGATCCAGACTTCCGGCCCCGCCGTTGGCTTGCCAGAAGGCCAGATGGGCAATAGCGAGGTGGGGCATCTCAACATCGGCGCCGGGCGGATAGTGCACATGGACATCACGCGCATAGACTTGCTGATCGCCAATAACCAGCTCGATCAGGTACCGCTGTTTCAGCAAGCCATGGAGCGCGGCCGCCAGCGGCAACTCCACTTCCTTGGCCTGCTCAGCGACGGCGGGGTACATTCGCACATCAATCATCTTTTCGCACTGCTCGAAATGGCAAAGCGGCATAAGGTCGAAAAGGTCTTCGTTCACTGCTTCATGGACGGGCGCGATACCCCGCCCAACAGCGGCCGAGACTATATTCGCCAATTGCAGCAGAAAGTGCGCGAACTTGGCCTCGGCCAGATCGCCACGGTCGTCGGCCGCTATTACGCCATGGACCGCGACAATCGTTGGGAGCGCGTCGAACTTGCTTATCGCGCGTTAGTGCACGGTGAGGCGGAAACGAAGAGCAACGATCCTGTCGCTGCTATTCAGTACAACTACGAACAAGGCGTTACGGACGAATTTGTGAAGCCCATCGTCATCACCGGTGGTGAAGGCCCCTCCGCGCCCCCGGTTGGTTTGATTCGCGATGACGATGCGGTCATTTTTTACAATTTCCGGGCCGATCGCGCCCGCCAGATGACTTTTGCGCTAGAGGCGCCCGACTTCGACAAATTCCAGGATCCCAAACGCCCCAACAATCTTTTTTACGTTGGCATGACCAAGTACGACAAAAACTGGCCCTGGCTGAAATCCGTGATCGCACCGGAAAAGCTTGAACACATCCTGGCGCAGGTGTTCCAGGACCTGCAGTACAAGAACCTGCGTTGTGCGGAAACCGAAAAATATGCGCACGTGACATATTTCTTCAACGGTGGCGTGGAAAAACCCTTCACCGGCGAAGAGCGCATCCTAGTGCCCTCGCCCAAAGTTGCCACTTACGATTTGAAGCCGGAAATGTCCGCCGAGGGCATCACCGATACCGTGGTGAAGGCCATCGAAAAGGGCGAATTCGACGCCATCATCATGAATTACGCCAACGCCGACATGGTGGGCCACTCCGGAAACCTCGAAGCCGCCATTAAGGCCGTCGAAGTCGTGGACGCGGGGCTCGGCCGCATCTATCAGGCGCTGAAGCCGCGCGGCGGCGCATGGATCATCACCGCGGATCACGGCAACGCGGAAACCATGGTCGACCCCACAACCGGCGGCCCACATACGTATCACACCACGAATCCCGTGCCATTTATTTGTGTCAGTGAAAATGATTGTTTGCAACTCGCGCCCGCCGGGGCGCTACGCGATATTGCCCCCACCATGCTCGGCATTCTCGGTGAAACCGCGCCGCGCGACATGACTGGCCGCGACCTGCGCGTCAGAAGCAAAACGTAATGAACCGCACCACGCCCGAGCAGACCAAACTCACCATTTGCGTGCGGCATCCGTTCAGCGAATGGTGTCCGCCGGCTTCGCTGGCCGAAGCCATCCGCAGGCGCTGGCCGGCCATGTGTGTGGTGCATCTTCCCGACTACGACCGGCTTCCCCAGGAGCTTCCGGACACAGACATCTTTGTGGGTTACTCGCTGCGCGCGCAGCAACTTACCGACGCGAAAATGCTGAAATGGATTCATTCCACGGCGGCGGGCGTGGCGCAGCTGATGTATCCGGAGTTGCGCGATTCAGGAATTCTAGTGACGAATCCGAGTGGTATTTTTTCCGTGCCCATGGCCGAACATACCATGGGCCTGCTAATCGCACTGGCGCGAAATTTTCCGGATTCCCTGCGACAGCAGGACCGCGGGTGCTGGTCGCAGCAGGAGCTTTGGGACCTGCCGCAGCATCTGACTGAACTGAATGGCCGATTGTTGCTGATCGTTGGCTTCGGTTCTATCGGCCATCAACTGGCGCGCCGTGCGAAGGCCTTTGACATGCGCGTTTGGGGTGTTTCGCGATCCGGGAAAGGTGATACGAATCTGGCGGAAAAAATCATTCCTGCCACCGAGCTGGCGGAAGCTCTGCCGCACGCGGACTTTGTGGTGGTCAGCGCCCCGGAAACACAAGAAACGCGGCGCCTGATTGGGGCGAGGGAAATTGCGCTGATGAAGCCCACAGGGCGGGTGATTAATGTGGCGCGCGGTTCGCTGGTGGATCAGGCGGCTTTGATCGCCGCCTTGCAGAGCGGAAAACTCGCCGGCGCGGCGCTCGACGTGACCGATCCGGAGCCGCCAGCCGCGGACGATGTGCTTTGGAAAGCGCCCAATCTTCTTTTGACGCCACACACCAGCGCCATCAGCGACCGCCTGTGGACGCGGCAATCTGCCCTGTTGCTGGATTTATTGGAACGCTGGTTCGATGGCCGCGAAATGTTCAATCAGGTGGATCTTCGCCGCGGCTATTAAAGGCGGAGTTTCTATCTGAACCTCGGGGGCTGAAGCCTTAGATGTTGCGGATTTTTTCGGCACGGCCAAAACCGTGCCCTCCCGAGGGCGTCAATCGCCGACGCCGTTCTTCACCGGCTGATAACCCTCGCGCGTGTAAACGACGATCTTCTGCTTTTTGCCTTTTTGGTCGGTCACCGTCAGCGGCCCGCCGTCCGGGGCCACAAGTTCGACCTTAATTTTGCGAAACTTTCCGTCCTGGCTCAGATTCGTCGGCGTGTACGACAAGCTGTACTGGTGGCGCAGGAACGCGGCCACTTCTCGCATGATGCCGGGGATCTCGCCGTCAAACTGCGGAAACCACGCGCGGCCGCCGGTCATGTCAGCGAACTTCTTCATCTGATTCTCGCCTTGGAGATAATCCATGCGGGTGATGGTCCCGAGCGCTCTGTGCATGTCCAGATAATTAGTGAGTGGCCGGTCGAGTCCAACCACAAAAACGGCGGTGTCGGTCCCGCGCAACTTCTTCATGGTCTGATCGAGTGTGTGCTTTGAAAATGTGTCAACTCCGGAAGCCAGCACCAGAATCGCTTTCTTGCCCTTAACATCTTTCATGCGGTCGGTGGTATCTAGCAGAGCGTCGAAGATATTCGATTCGCTGAAGCCCGGCACAAACAGACGATAGATGGCCTCCTGAACCTCGTCCTTGTTTTGTGTGAAGTCCACTTCGGTCCGCGGCCTCATGTCAAAAGTAACCAGGGCCACCCAGTCCTTCTGGCTCAGATTCGGGAACAGGGCAGGCGCCCAATATTTCGCCTGGTATCCGAACCAGCCGTAGAACCTAGCGCTGAATTCCATCAGGATCACCACGGTGAGGGGCGCTTCTGAAGGCGCAAAGTTGGTGACGACCTGAGGCTGGCCGTCCTCGAGGACGCGGAAGTTCTCTTTCTTCAGGCCGGGGATGATGTCGCCGTTCTGCGTGGTGGCAACCACATCCAGCGTCACCACCGGCACGTCCACGGCGATGGTCACGCCGGCGTCTTTGGGTTTTTCCTGTTGCGGCGCGGCCGGTTTTTCCGCTTGAGCGGGATCCTGCGGCGCGGAGGAAGTCGGCTGAGGTCCCGCCGGAGCCTGCGCCCAAACGACTGTACCAGCGCCGCCCGCCAGCATGCACACCAAGCCCGCCCGGCGTCCTATGACCATCCAAAACCCGCATCTCATTTGTATGCCCCCTGCGTCACAATCGTAAAGTTAGATGCTAAAATCGTAACTTGTGTCGTCCTCAGTTGAGACGTATCCGGTGAGCATTACGTAACGCCGGATGTCCCGCAGCCCGGGCCCCAATTCCTGCATGTTAGTATGGAATTTACGTGAGTCCAAACCGAAACCCTGAGGGGGTGTTCTTGGTGCGCCTGCGCAACTGCTTCGTGATCTTCAGCTTCTTTTCATTTGCCATTTTTCTAATTCCGAATCTGAACGCGCAAGTTTCCCAGAAATCCGCTCTGCCCGGGCTTCCTCAGACGGCGTCTCTGGTTGGAAACACATCCGCACTGGCACAGGAGGCGCAGGGCTGGCTGGTGGATCTGGTCAAAATCAATACCACGAATCCGCCGGGAAATGAGCAAGCGGCGGCCAAGTACGTCGCGGGAGTCCTTGCCAAGGAAGGCATCAACGCCGAATTGATTGATCTGGCGCCCGGGCGCAGCGCGGTGGTGGCGCGCTTACGCAGCACTGCTGTTGCCGATCCGTCCAAGGCGCTGCTTCTGGTTGCGCACATGGACGTGGTGGGAGTGGAGCGCACCAGGTGGTCGGTCGATCCATTCGCCGGGGTCATCAAGGACGGTTATCTCTGGGGCCGCGGATCGATTGACGACAAAAGTATGGTGGCGGCCAATCTTGCCGCGTTCATCGCGCTCAAACGTGGTGCAGTGCACCTGAATCGCGATGTTATTTTTCTGGGTACCGCGGACGAAGAACAGTTCGGCGACGCCAGCCTTCGCATGATCATCGCAAAGTATTGGGACAAGATCGCCGCGGGGTATGCCCTGAACGAGGGCGGCCAGGTGATGGTGAGAAACGGCAAGGTGGAGTACGTGGGTGTACAGGCCAGCGAGAAGGTTTCCGTGAACGTAAACCTGTCCGCGACCGGCAAGGGTGGGCACTCCTCCACGCCCACTAAGGACAATCCTGTCGTGCATCTTGCTGCAGCCGTCGAGAAAATCGGCAACTACACCGCGTCTGTGCATCTTACTTCGATTGTGCGGCGCTATTTTGAAGCCCTCGCGCCCCTCGAGGATGAAGAGACCAGCAAGTGGATGCGCGTAATTGACACGCCGGATCGTGGGGAACACGCCTTGCGCGTCCTCTCCGATCAAAATCCCATGTGGAATTCCATGATGCGAGACACCGTTGCGCCGACCGTGTTTCAGGCCGGCTTCCGCGCCAACGTGATTCCCACAGACGCCCACGCCGTCATTAACGTTCGGCTGGTTCCCGGCGACACTATCGATCTGCTGGTCAATGATTTGAAGAAGTTGGTCAACGACCCGATGATCAAGTTCGACATTCAGCCCGAGGGAGGCTTTGCGGCTCCCAACTCTTCGCTGGAAACCGATTTTTATGCGCTTATCACCAAGGTCACCGCGCAGGAGTTTGGCGGCGTGCCGGTGATTCCGTTCATGTCCACGGGCGCCACCGATTCCGCGCAGCTTCGCCTGCACAACGTACAGGCTTATGGCTTGCGCCCCATGCCGTTGAACGAGGCGGACCTAATGCGCGTCCATGGAGACGATGAGCGCCTGCCGCTGGCCGCTTTCGCCAAGGGTGTGGACTGCATGACCCGCATCGTAGCCGAGTTTTCCAGCAACCACTAACCCGCGAGCTGTTCTACAATTGGGCTCTACACAGCGATGACCCACCGTCACTCGAAGATTGTCTGCACCATCGGTCCAGCCACGCATTTGCCCCGCATGATTCGCCGGCTGATGCAGGCCGGCATGGACGTGGCGCGCCTCAATTTTTCCCATGGCACTCACCAGATGCATGCGCAGAGTATTGCCATGTTGCATGCAGCGGCCGCCGAACTCGGGAAGACCATCGGCATCCTCGCCGATTTGCAGGGGCCGAAAATCCGCACCGGCGCGCTGGCAGGGGGAGGCACGGTAAATCTACGATCCGGACAGCAGTTTGTGATTACCACCGCCAAAATTCTGGGCGATTCCACACGCGTCAGCACCATTTTCCGGCCGCTGCCGCGGGAAGTGAAATCCGGCGACCGCATCCTGCTCTCCGACGGGCTGATTGAGCTACGTGTGGAAAAGGTTTCCGGGCAGAAAGTGATTTGCCGCGTAGTGAACGGAGGCGAACTCGGAGAGCATAAAGGTATCAATTTGCCCGGTGTCAAGCTGCGTGTTCCGGCGCTGACGGAAAAGGACCGCCAGGACCTGCGCTTTGCCCTGGCGCATGGCGTGGATTACATCGCGGTGAGCTTCGTGCGCCGCGCCGAAGACATTCAGTTGGCAAAATCGCTGATCCGCCGTGCCAGAAAAGATACGCCCGTGATCGCCAAACTCGAAAAGCCGGAGGCCATCGAGAATCTCGAGGAGATTTTGCGCATTTCGGACGGCGTGATGGTGGCGCGCGGCGATCTGGGTGTGGAAATGAATCCGGAACGCGTTCCCGTGGTGCAGAAAAGCATCATTGCACGCGCCCGGGAATTCCGCCGCCCGGTCATCACCGCCACGCAGATGCTGGAGTCTATGACCCAGAATCCTCGCCCCACGCGCGCCGAGGCTTCCGACGTGGCCAACGCCATTTTCGACGGCTCCGATGCGGTGATGCTTTCCGCGGAAACGGCTTCGGGGAAATACCCCATCGAAGCCGTGTCAATGATGGCACGTATCATTCAGGAAGCCGAAGCGAGCATCCAGGAATTTCCAAGGCCTACTTCCGCCCAGGAGCGGCTGAAAGTTGCGGAAACGGTGGCAGAGCTGGTGTGCCACGCCTCGCGCGAATTGCACATGAAGCTGATCGCCGTTTTTACGCATAGCGGCTTCACGGCGCGGCTGGTTTCGCGCTATCGCCCGCTGGTTCCCATTGTGGCGTTTTCGCCTGTGCCGGCCATCCGTCGGCGCATGGCGCTACTCTGGGGCGTGACTTCGCGGAATATTTCCGACATCAAGAAAATCGACGGGTTGGCGGCCTTGGCGGAGAAACGGTTACTCGAGGAACGCCTGGTGAAGCAGGGCGACGTAATCGGCATTGTCGCCGGCACCCCCATGGGCATCCGCGGCACAACGAACTTCATGAAGTTTCACGTGATTGGCGGTTCGTCCTAGGGAAAGCTGGCAGGGCTCTTAATTCACCCACTGGTCGGGCCGCGAGGGCGGCTCATTCTTCTGCTTCTTCATATACACCTGGAATCTCTTTTTGTTGCGTTGATATTTCCAGTCGGCCATTTCGTTGCGCACGCGGTATAAAAACGATCCGCGTCGCAGATACAGCCACCCGATCAACATTCCGCCAAGATGGCAAAGATGGCTGACACCATCGCCGCCTGCCCCCAAAGTTGAGAAGAACTCGATCGCGCCCATCACCGCCACGAACGGACGCATGGGAATGGTCAGAGGCAGCGGAAACAGCCAGATGCGCCGGTCGGGGAAGAGAATGGCGTTCGCGATTAAGATTCCAAAAATGGCGCCCGAGGCACCGATCGTGGGAATGTCCTTTGGTTGGTGGTGCCACAGCAGCGGCGACACTTTCACCAGGATGGTGATGATTCCGGCACCGACGCCACAAATGAAGAAATAATTGAGGAAGCGGTTCTTGCCCCAAACTTGCTCCAGTTCGCGTCCAAACATCCACAACATCAGCATGTTGATCAGCAAATGCCAGATATCGTGGTGGAGAAACAGATAAGTCACCGGCTGCCAGATGCGCAGGCCAGGGATAGGTCCCAGGGGCACCAAGCCGAACCAAAGATTCAGCCAGATTGTTGCGGAGGGGGGGAGCAGGATGGCCACCAGTTCCTGCACCAGGAACACGCCGGCACAAATCAGCACGAGGAGCTTTACCGCAGGCGTGATAAACCCGCGCCAGTCAAAGCCAACCCGCGGCGCGCCGTAAGACGAACTCATAATTGCAGTGTAAGGCGTCTGGCGGTGGCCAGTCAAAACCCCAATTTTGCGGTCTGAAGGCTCTCGAACAGGGGCTTCTGCCCTGCGTCAGCTTGCGCATTTGGAACGGCTTTCGCTCACAGCCAAGAGGTATTGCACGACTGCTATGTGTTACTTGAGCTGCGTGAGGCTCGGGCTCACCTAGCTCCTCACATTTAATCCAGTTTTTTCCGAGCGAAATAAAACAGCGATCCGGCCAGCACCAGGAACATGAACGCGGCAAACAGATTGTTGGTCGCCAGCCCCCCCATCAGTTGGGGCCCGAAGGAAAACAGGTCCGGCCGCCACGGCAGGTGCAGGATCGCAGCGAACCAGTGCGGCACGTGGTTGGCGATTTCCTGGTCCTGAAACAAATTGATGATGATACCCAGCAACCCGAAGATTCCTCCCGCGGCGATCAACCCGCTGGAATAAAGCGCGCCCGGCCCGGCCTCACCTTCGTCGCCTTTCTTTTCCTTCGAACTTGCTTCCACGGCCCAGCGCACCAGACCTCCGGCGAACATGGCCGATGTGGTGGCGATGGAGATGTACATCCCCGTGGCGAACGCCAGCGAGCGAATGCCCAGGATCTCCACGGCAATGACCATGGCCACGCCCATCAACACCAATCGCCATGGCAGGCGTTGATTCAGGATTCCGCTGATGACCGTGGCCATCAACCGTGCTTGCGGTGCGGGGGCCTTGTCGCTGCCGATGCCTTGCGACCACTGATACTCGATCTTCTGCGTGCTGCTGTCGTAGAGATATTCGCCGTCGGGAATCTCCTTCGACCCGAGCGAATTCACCAAGACGTAATTCTTATCCTTGTATGCGAATGTGTTGCGTTCTACTTTCACGCCGGCGGGCGGCGACGCGATGTTCACGGGAATTTGCGTGGGTATGTAGGATTCCAGGCCTTTGTTCATCAGGTTCAGCGTCCCGCCGATTGCCGCCGTCGAAATCGTCACGCCGACGAGTAAGCCCATTTGTTGCCAGAACGGCGTCGAGCCCACCAGGAAGCCGGTCTTCAAATCCTGGGATGTCGCTCCAGCAATGGCCGCCGCGATGCACACCACGCCACCGATCATCAATGCCAGCACGGCATAGTTCGGCGCCGTCCAGCCCGCCAAGAAGAAAATTGCGCAGGTGGCCATCAGGGTGGCGATACTCATACCGCTAATGGGGTTCGAGGAATTGCCCAGCAGACCGCTGATGCGGCTGGCCACGGTCACGAACAAAAATCCGAACACCACCACAAACACACCCGCGAATAAATTGTGATACCACGCCGTCTGCGCGCCCTTCATCGGCAGGAAAGTCAGCAGCACCCACATCAGCACCACGATCAGCAGCGACCCGGCAACAACCCACTTCATCGGCGTGTCGCGCTCCGTGCGTCCGTTCGTTGCCTCGCCTTGTCCTCCCTCGGCACGCGCGTCTTTGAGGCCCGCGCGCAGGGCCGCGATGATCGTCGGCAGCGTGCGAAGCAGCGTAATCAGTCCGGCCGCGGCTACCGCTCCCGCGCCCATGGGTCGGATATAGCTGCCCCACATCTCGCTTGGCGTCATCTGTGGAATGGGAATCGTGGAGGGATACAGCGGCATATTTCCGGCAAGTTGCCCGTAAAACTTGATGGCCGGCATGATCACCAGCCAGGAAACAATGCCGCCCGCGAACAGAATCCCCGAAACGCGCGGCCCGATGATGTAGCCCACGCCGAGATATTCCGAAGTGATATTCGTACGGAAGCTGGAGCCGGGATACCAACTAGGCCGCCCCTCGGGTTGCTCGGTCCACATCAGCACCGTCTTCATCAGAAAGGTGTATATGCCGCCCAGGCCTAGCCCCCAAAAGACACGTCCCGCGAACGAGCCGCCGCGCTCCCCGGCCACCAACACGTCGGCGCATGCCGTACCTTCGGGAAACGATAGGTTGCCGTGCTCCTTCACAATCAGTTGCCGCCGCAGCGGAATCATGAACAGCACGCCCAGCCACCCGCCCAGCAGGGCCATCGGGAAAATCCGCCAGAAGGTGAACTCCGAGCCGAATCCTAGAAAAATCAGCGCCGGCAATGTGAACATCACACCGGCGGCCAACGACTCTCCCGCGGAGCCTGTGGTCTGCACGATGTTGTTCTCAAGAACGGTCGAGCGGCCGAACGCGCGCAGAATGCTGATGGACAGCACTGAAATCGGAATCGAGGCGGACACCGTTAGGCCCGCGCGCAGGCCCACGTACACGGTCACCGCGCCGAACAGGAGCCCGAAGACGCCTCCCAACAGCACCGCCCGCAGCGAAAACTCCGTCGGGCTTTGCCCGGACGGCACGTACGGCTGAAATTCACCCACGGGTGCCGTGGAACTCCATGGCCGGTCGCTCAACGTGTCCTCCTGAATCCTGCAGCGTAACCCTCGAACGCTGGTTTGAATGCGTGCCCGGATTATGCCGCAGTCGCGCTCCGCCGCAAAGTTTGAAATTCAGTTCCTGCTGGCTACGTGGTAGATGAACTTCCACCGCCTGTGGACGTGGAAGATTCCTTTGCCAGCTACCACAGCAAGACGGAAGCCAGCGGCAATACCATCCGCTACACGCGTACGTTCG
>Ga0126371_10004643_pt1 | contig 12130 bp, 5 predicted proteins | sample PanSoiMetaPlot_4_FD_110145 | JGI IMG/M metagenome (GOLD analysis project Ga0126371, IMG submission 110145) | Tropical forest soil microbial communities from Panama - MetaG Plot_4 | ecosystem: Environmental > Terrestrial > Soil > Tropical forest > Bulk soil | place: Panama | collected 2016-02-17
CTTTGGTTTGATCCACGCTTATCACCGCATCTTTTTCGAGCACCGGGGAGTTTTCCATCAGCTCGGGTATGGGCACTCCGGGAAAGTCGGCCCGGAATTTGCGCCCGTGCTCGAGGGCTCCGGCAAGCGGAAGCACATTACCAGCTGGAGTTTATATGATCGCCACTACGGTCCCCTGTTTGACGGCACAGCGTTTTCAGCGTGCCGCCGCGGCTCTCGCCCCATTCCTTTCGTCTACCTGCCCATCAACCCTGAGTGGCCGGCCGCTTACGAGTTCTGGGGCGAGGCTGGCTATGAAGCGGAATTCGTGAATGTGGTCTCGGAAATGGAGCACCACTTTCGCGAGAAGGGGTGGACCCAGACGAATTTTGAAGTTTTTTTCAATCATAAGAAGCGCTACAAAGGCTTTCCCTGGGATGGCGACGAGGTACGATTCCCCAAGGACCTCAAATACTTCATTGAGTATGGGCGGCTGCTGAAGGAGGCCCTGCCAGGCGACACTCCTGTACACTTCGTTTTCCGTGCCGACGTCAGCTGGGACATGGAGCAACAGTTTAAGATCCTAGAAGGAGTTGTGAGGTTGTGGTGCGCTGGCGGAGGTATCTTGAGTTTCTACAGGGACGCACCCAAGACGGTGCGCAACCGAGGTGATGTGATTTGGTACTACGGCGGTCCTCCCAGTGTGCTGGATAGTTCTTCCGCAATCACGGAATTCCCACTGCGGGCCTGGCTGTGGGGCGTGAATGGCTATGTCCATTGGCTGACAGTCAGCCCAGGAGAGGACCCCTGGTTCCATTTCGACGGGGGCCAAACTGCCCTCGTGTACTCCGGCGAACGCTTCGGCCTTACCGAACCGATTCCCAGCATCCGACTGAAGATTCAGCGTAACTGTCTCCAAGACCTCGCCGTGCTCGACAGTCTCAAAGGCCGCAAGTCGCTTGACTCCCTCAGAGCCGAAGCGGCGCGTAGGTACAACCACTCGAGCCTCGATGACTGGTGGAATCCTCGGCCTGCGCTGGCTGACCTTCCCTCCGACCAGTGGCGCGGAAGCGCCATCGACGACGCTACCAGGCACACCCAGCAGGCTCTGCGGCACCCGGCTGCGTCCGCCGCGTACAAGCTCCATCAATACGCGCTCAGTATGCAAGCGGAGGCAAAATGAAAATTCTCTATCTGATCATGCTTATCGCGGGTTTTACGTTCGCCATGGTGGGAATCCCGAAGCTCAGCCCCGAGGCACGGGTGGCGATGCAAAAGGAATTGGACGACGTCGCGCGTGTGGGGAGCGTCATGGTGGATGGCGACGTCTGCCAGAAAATCGTCACCGAGCAAGCGAAAGGGTTCCTGTTTTCGACTGACCCTCGCGATCGCTTCCTCGCGGGCGACAACTACGATGTTGACGACGTGGCATTCAATACGGTCAAGAAAACATTGATTCGCCTTTCGCACCTGGCCTCCTTCCCCGCTGACGCTAATCTGTGGATGCCGATCGAGGGGCACCCCGGTAAGATTCAGTTGGTCATTCGCAATAAGAATGAAATGAGCCAATTCTGGAATTGGGGCGAGCTTTACGGAGACATGGTTCCGCAGATGGAGACGGTGTTGAAGACGGGACAACGGGTCACGGTTACAAACAAGCCCGGCTGGATTTCTGTTCTTGCTCCAGTCTATAACAGTTCGGGGGATGTCGTAGGTCTGATCGAAACCGTCAGCCAGGTAAAAGTGGATGCGCGCGAAAATGTAAAATAGCATTCACCATGCTCTAGGTGCTCTCTCCGTCGAATCTCTGGGAAGTAGCGGCCCCGCGGAGTCGAAGCAGCAAATCTCGGAGGACATATGCACCACAGTCGTTTGCCTTCACGACGGTCGTTTCTGCGAGCGGCTCTGGCGGCACCCATCGCGGGTATGGTGGGAAGCTATTCGCCGCGGCGCGTTCGAGACGACTCCGATACGGCCAGATCTGTGGTCGCGCGCGTGACCCTAGATCGCCAGCTCTACAATTGCGATGCCGTCCTGAATGGACAGGTGCACTTTCAGCTTCCGGCAAACGGGCCGGTGATCGTACGCTGGGTGGACAGCTTCGGCCGGAGTGTCCACGAATTTCATCCCCCGAGTATAGGCTCCAAAGTAGCGCCACTAGACTTCTCATTCGACCTAGACCGCGGCTTCACTTACCGAAACTGGATTCGAATCTGGGTCAACGATGTTGAGCAGGCCGAAGGAGGGCAGTTTCTGCTTTCGCCATCCCCCAAGCCTTGGGATGATTTCCACGCCATCAGTTGGGCACACTACCCGGACGGATTCTACGACGTGCTCCGTCAAGCCGGCGTAGACGCGACCATTGCTTATCGGGAAGCCGGCGAACCCGCAATCGACAACAACTTTGATTTCTATGTCGAACAAATGGCCTGGGAAGTCTTTGCGATCTACCACAAGAACCAGCCTCTTTGGAGGGGGTTACTGAATCAAATCGAGCTCGATCGCAGCAATCTAGATCTGTGGATCCGTCATCCCTGTGTGAATGATCCAAAGACCGACGAGTACGTGAAAGAACATCTGACGCGGTTCGTCCGTCTGCACCGCGATTTCCGGCCGCTCTTCTACAACATTGCCGACGAGCTCGGCCAGGGCGATCAGATTCGACCCAATGACTTTTGCCACTCCACGTACTGCACGAACAAGTTCTCGGAGTATCTTCGAAAAATGTACGGCACGACCGGAAGCGTTGCTAGGGAGTGGTCGGTCACCGAAGAAACGCGCTGGGACGACGAAAGCCTGCGCAACGGATCCCAATGGGCAACCAGCAACCTGATGGTGAATCGCACTACCACCGACCAGGCGTTCGATGCCGTTGCGGTGGCTAATCTCGGGGCCAAGTACGGAGGCATAGCAGGCTTGAACAAAGCCTGGGGCGTGAATTTCCCTGCACCCTCTAACGAGGCGGGCGGCCGAGAACAGTGGGAGCCACTGCGAGGATTGCTGAGTGAAACGCGCTCGATCCCGGAGTTTACCGAAAAAGCTCTCAGTGAGCGCTTAGGGTCCATTGAAAAAGCCAACGCACGCTGGGGAACTCACACAACCTGGGTGGCTGAGCAGCGATCCACCGGTTTCAGGTCGTGGTCCGAAGTAGCTGCCTTCCTGAATCGGTTCTATCAGGAGCTGTCGCAAGTCAGGTCAACGGAAGGGTGGAACGTTTCGCCCTGGTGTGACTTCCGCACTTTTATGGATGAGACTTTCGCGGACGCGATCGGCCGTGCCCGTGCCATTTGCAAAGCCGAAGATCCGCACGCCCGGTGCGCCACGGAGGGAGGCCAGGCTCCTTTTGCGTTCGGTTGGTATAACTATGAAAACGTCGTCAAGCAAGTGGATGTGATTGAGCCATACAACACCGGCAACAACGTGGAAGTGATCCGCTCGCTCAATCGGGACGTGATTATGGTCTCCACGCACGGCTTCCAGCACAAACCCGGGGCGCCGCTCAGCGACGAAGAGCGCCTTTACCAGAAGCGCGCGCCACAACCTATCTGGTGGGGATTATTTCACGGCCATCGCGGATCAATCATCTGGGACGCTAACCTAGCTGACTACCGCTTCGTCGACGAAGAGACCCGTCAGCTCACTCCTGCGGCTCAGACTTTCGCCGATACGTTCCAGGAACTCCGTAAAGGCATAGCGAAGCTCATGATTAGCAGCCGCCGGCTACACGATGGAATTGCCGTCCATTATTCCCAGCCCTCTATGCAGGTCCACTGGCTGCTCGACAACGTCCAGCATGCCCGGAAATGGATGTTGCACAGCGGCGGGGATCGTGGCAGCCATTTCACAGGCGTTCGCAACGGCTGGACCAAGCTGATTGAAGATCTTGGCTTGCAGTACGAGTTTGTGGGTGGGCGTCAGATCGAGGAAGGCAAGTTGACCCCCAACGAGTACCGGACGCTCATCCTGCCGCAATCGATCGCTATGAGTGCGCGCGAAGTCGAGCAGATCCGAGAATTTGTTCAAGCCGGCGGGGTCTTGATCGCGGACTACCATGCTGCAACCATGAACGAGCACGGACGTGACCTCGGGCGCGGTCAGCTCGACGGCATTTTCGGCATCAAGCACGTGAAAGGCCAAGTCAAATTATCCGCGGTCAAGGGAATTGAGAATTACGCGCCACTGCGCCTGCAAGGCAAAAGACTCGATCTCACGATCGGAGATGAAAGCATAAGTACTACGACCGGGAAACCGCTCGCGCAGAGCGCCCAGGTCCCGCTCATTGTCGTGAATGATTTTGGACAGGGGAAAGCGGTCTTTTTGAATGTTGAGCTGGCCAGTTATCCCTACGACCGTCTGACGCCGAGTTCAACAACGAGTCTACCGGAAATCATGGAGCAGGTCTTTGCGCTAGCGCGAATTGAACCACAAGTGCGCGTGTTGGACGCGGCCGGGAAGCGCATCCCTGGGACGGAAGTTGTCCGGTTTGCAAACGGCGGCTACGAACACGTGGCCATTTTCCGCAACCCTCAGTTCGATGACGGCGGCTGGGGGAATCTGCCGACCCAACCAGAGCGCGAATGGGCTGGAGCGATCGATAATTCCCTGCTGGAAACAGAGGTCCAGGTCACCGTCGCGTGGTCTGCTGCGATGGCGACCTACGACATCCGCGGCAGACGCGACCTTGGCACGATTGCCAAAACCGAGATGACTCTTAGCCCCTGGAGTCCGCTGGTCCTGACGCGCGCTCCCCGGCCCATTCCAGGACTCCGCGTCGAGCCTCTCGCCGAGGCCGATCCGCGCGACCCGTTGATTGTGACGCTCCGGAACGAGTCGCCATTGCCGGAACGAGCTTTTCGAATCGTTCGGCTGGAGTTCGTCACTCCCGAGGGCGAACCGCATGAGCTTTATGCACGAAATGTGAGGGTTGAATCCACACCTCATCTGGAGCGTTTCCACGTTGCTTACAGTGACCCCAAAGGGCGCTGGAAAATAAACTCTCACGACCTTATGACTGGCCAACTCGCGCAAACCGAGTTTACGCTACGCGCTTAATTCGAATGTCTTGATGTGCTGGGAGATCATGCTGCGTAAGTTTCCGCGACACTTACTTCACTCAAACCCTTTCTGTTCCTTAAGCCGGTTAGCTTCAGTGACCCAAGGTGATCTGACTTTTGTACCGGATACGCTCCTATAGATCGCTTGACACGCCCCTTGAATGGTGGTATCGAGCGAGCCAGCCAGGGATTGCCTCGATGTTGCAATTTGCCGCACGCTCGCGCGTCAGCCGTGGAGGTACACATGGAATCTCGTGAGCTCTGCCTGCCCAGGATTCATAATCTAGTTCGTTTTGGCTTAATCGTTTTAGTTGTCCTCGCATTAACGGTCTTGCCAGCAATCGCACAGACAGGCGCCGGAACTGTGTCAGGGGAGGTGCGAGACAGCTCGGAGGGCCTCGTATCGGGCGCAAAGGTGACGGTCACGAACAGCGAGACCGGAATTTCGAGGCAGGGCATGACCTCCCAAGAGGGCCTGTATTCCTTCCCCGCTTTGCCGATTGGTCCCTACCGGCTGACCGTGGAGAAGGAGGGCTTTGAAACTTGGGCGGGGACCTTGACGCTGTACGTGGGTCAGAGCGCGACGGTCAACGCGGTGTTGCGGCCTGGAAGCGTTACTAGCACCGTCGAGGTTACCGGCGCTGCGGCACCGATTGAGACGACAAGTGGCGTGATAGGCGACGTGCGAGAGTCGAGCCAGATCCGGGACCTCCCGCTGAACGGTCGCGACGTCGGCTTGCTTTTTGGCCTGACCGCCGGCGTGGAAAGCGGCTCGGGCGGCGCCCGGGTCAATGGGATGAAAGTGGGATCACTGGATATCAATCTGGACGGCGTCACACAGGTCGACCGCTTCGGCGGCGGCATCGTCCGAGTGCGGCCCGGGATTGAAACGGTCCAGGAGTTTCGAATTGAGACCGTAGGGTCGGACGCGAGCTTCGACCAGCCGGCCACCGTGATTATGGCCACGCGCAGCGGCACAAACCAACTGCACGGTGCTGTTTATGAATATAACCGCGACAATACCGTGGTCGCTCCCACGCGCTTGCGGTCCGATCCTCTGAATGTGCAAGTGCCCTTGCTCATCCGCAATGAGTTCGGAGGGTACGTTGGTGGTCCTGTTGTGATCCCGCATCTCTACCACGGGCGCGACAAGACGTTCTGGCTTTTCGACTATGAAGGCTTGCGCGACCGTGAGCGCAGCACGCCCTTCTTCCCCTTCGTCCCTACCGCGGCCATGTGGAACGGGGATTTAAGCAATGCCATCGACTTCTCCAACCCATGCAACCCAACCGGACCAAACTGCACCCCCTCCGGATATGCGCCAATCATCATTTACGACCCGAAGACCACCGACCCGAACACCTTCCAGCGGCAACCGTTTCCTAACAATCAGATTCCGGGGCCACTGAACCAGACGGCAAGCGTTTTGAAATCCCTGACCGCTCTTCCAACCAACAACAATAATCCGTTTAACTTCAACACTCCCAACTTTACCTCCACATATCCCGATATCAAGCGCACCAACACCTACACCATCAAGGTGGATCAGAACTTTAACGACAAGAACCGACTTTCCGTGCGCTACACCAAAAGCTGGCTCAATAATGCCATTGAGGGCGGCTATTTCGCCAATCCCATAGATACCTCATCCGGCATGGGAACCAGCGCGAATGACTATTATATTCACAACGTACATGTGAACTACACGCGGACCATCTCGACGAGTTGGCTCAATGAATTGTTGGTCGGCGTGAGCCGCTCCGCCGTCCACTACGGAACGAGCGCGGACTCGACTAACTGGCCTTCCAAGCTCGGGCTGCCCAACCCTTTCGGCGCGACAGGGTGGCCAACGATGTACACGGTTGAAGCCTCGGGGGCCTGCTTCGGCTGGGACTCCGACAACGTGCACAATCAGAATCTGACCAGCGAGACGATAGACGACAACGTGACCTGGAACCGCGGCAAGCATACCATCCAGTTTGGATTCCGGGGACGGCGAGAGCAGAACAATGTGCGCGAGAACCAGCAAGCTCAAGGTAGTCACGAATGGGACCCGGCTTACACAACCGACTGGTCAAGTGCTAACCAAGGTCCGACGGTGGACACGGGCAGCGGATTCGCCGAGTTGCTGCTAGGCTTGCCCGACTTTCTCTCCAATCAGTACAACCGCGGATACTTCTACTTTCGTCAGACCCAGCTGGGAATGTATTTCACCGATCGGTTCAAGGTTACGCCAAAGCTCACGCTCAGCATGGGACTGCGATGGGACTATTGGACACCCTACACCGAGGCGCGAAACCGGCTTGTGGTCCCTTACAACCCCGAAACCCCAGGCACGTTCGAGGTGATTTCGCTAGGTAATATAAGCGTGAACCAAATCCCGGGAATACCGCCCGCCGTCCTCACGTCTTGGGCCAATGTGGGGTTGACTTGGGCCACCGCGAACTCCGTTGGATATCCCTCCAACCTCTTTCGGCCGATTCGACATGATTTTGGTCCCCGGCTTGGCGTGGCCTATCAGTTCAAACGCAACACGGTCATCCGCGGCTCGTATGGCGTCTATTACGTAGGGATGCCGTTGTCACTGTTGCTGCAGTCCACGCGCAACACTCCGCCGCTCAACCTCCGGTTCACAAACAACCCGTACAATAATCCCAATGTTCCCGGCGGTGCCTCAGGACCCAATTTTGGCAATTACCCCTATATTGTCGCTCCCGCGCCCTCAGACTACCTGCCCGCCGCCACGGTGGATATCAATACGCCTCAGGGTCTCAACCCTTTCGGCAACGCTGCGACGTACTGGGATCCTCGCGCTTGGAACGACGAGCATCAGCAGACCTGGAACTTAACCGTCGAGCACGAACTGCCCGCGCAAATAGGATTACGGCTGAGTTATATCGGAACCTACGGTGGGAATCTGGAGCAGCAGTTCTCCATTGATCCTCGAGAGCCAAAGTATAACTACGCTACGCGTACCGGGCTCAAGCCGCCGGGTCAGTCCAACCTCTTGCGGGTGGTGCCACAGTGGGGATTAATCGGCATAAACCATACGGGTTTTTCTCACGACCATTCAGCCCAGTTGGAGCTCCGCCGAAAGTTTGCCAAGGGGATGAGCTTCCAGTGGTTCTACACCTATGTGCGTGCCCTCACCACGACCGACCCCGGAGGCTTCAGCGATGGAAACACCTCCATCAATGGTGGTGCCGGAAACGGTCTTTTGGGGGGAAGCGGCGGAGCGACCGTGCCAGAAAATATCGAACTGATTGGCGAGCCAAACCTTAGCTACAACCAGCGGCGGCGCCTCGCCTACTTCAACAACACCACCATTCCTCCGCACCGGATCACCTTCAACGGCATCTACGAGCTTCCTTTCGGAAAAGGCAAACGCCTTGGCGGGAACGTCTCGACGCCGCTTAATTATGTGATTGGGGGCTGGCAAGTCGCGGCGATCGGTACCTGGAATAGCGGCCTTTGGATGGGCGTGAGTCCTGGCTTGGTCCAGACAGGCAACGTACGCATCTCGGGCGATAAGCGCGCCATCGTGAACATCGCCGGCAGCACCGACGTCTTTCGTCAGTGGTTCGCCGGCGATTTCAACCCCGGGCAGGTAACCGCGGTTAGCGGGACTATTGCTTCGCCTGCTGTTCGGCCAGCCGGCCCGGACTGCAGCGGGAACTTTGTCGGGAACCTCGCTGTCACGCTGAGCAATGGGACGTGCTACAACGCCCCCTTCAGCGGTCTCTACAACCCCAACCCTCGCGATAACATCCTCGGACCGGGCGCGTGGAATGACGACCTCTCGGCCTACAAACACTTCCGGGTCAGAGAACGGCTGGACATTCGCTTTGCCGCCGACTTCTTCAATGCCTTCAACCATCCGAACGACGTGCCTCCCAACCCCATCAGCGGCTTGCAAGACCTGGGTTTCCAGTTGACCTCGGGCGGCTACGGCCCCAGGGTTATACAGTTTTCCCTGCGCGCGGAATTCTAGCGTGGCCTACTGGCAACCTTGCCCTTCCGCGCCAGGTTGTGCGGCAAGAGAGCCGCGAAGAACCGAGCAAAGAAAGCCATGGAGGCCATTCAGTGCGAGTAGTGCTGAGCCATCGTATCGCGCTTGTTCCGATGGCTGAGCAAGAAGTGCTGTTGCGCCAAGCGGTGGGAGTCTCCCGCTTTGCTTATAACTGGGCGCTGGCCGAGTGGAAGCGGCAGTACCAAGCGCGCGAAAAACCAAGCGAAGCCGCTCTGCGCCGCGAGCTAAATTCCATCAAGCGCCAACAGTTTCCGTGGATGCTCTTGGTTCTCAAGTCCGTGCCCCAGCAGGCCATCAAGAATTGCGGGGCGGCGTTCCAGCGATTCTTCCGGAAGCAGGGCCGCTATCCTAAGTTCAAAAAGAAGGGCGTGCGCGATTCTGCACGCTTGGACAACGGCCCCGGCACATTCGCGTTTGACGGCAAGCGAGTCCGCTTGCCGGTCATGGGCTGGGTGAAGCTCAGGGAAGAACTACGCTTCTCCGGCAGTGCGCTTTCCACCGCGGTCCGTCGTGTGGCTGACCGCTGGTTTGTCTCCGTTCCCATCGAGGTCGACCTGCCCGAAGCTGTCCGCGAGAGCCAAGCGGCGGTGGGCATTGACCTCGGCGTGAGCACGGCGGCGACGCTAAGTAGTGGAGAAAAGCTGCCCGGCCCAAAAGCGCTTCATGCCCATCTGGAAAGACTGCAAAGACTTTCCAGGTGGCACAGCCGGAAGCAGAAAGGCAGCAACAACAGGGGCAAATCGGCCATGCGGCTCGCCCGTTTGCACGCCCGCATCTCCAACGTCCGGCAGGACTGGCTGCACCAGACAACCACCTGCCTGGTGCGCGAGTTTCCGCTGATGGGCATCGAGGACTTGAACGTGCGCGGCATGATGGCGAACGAGAGACTGGCAAGGAAGATCGTAGACATCGGTTTTCATGAGTTCCGCCGCCAGGTAGAGTACAAAGCCATGCTGTACGGTGCGAAGCTAGTGACGGCCAGTCGCTGGTTCCCCAGCAGCAAGGTTTGCTCCGAGTGCGGGCTGATCTCGGAAGAACTGCCGTTGTCCATCCGGGAGTGGAGCTGCGAGTGTGGCGCGTTCCACGACCGGGACATTAACGCGGCGAGGAATCTCCGCCGCTATGCACGCGATAGGGCGAGTTGCGCCCGAATCAACGCCTGCGGATAGGAAGGCTCTGGCGCTGGTCTTAAGCCCAGCGCGAAACCAGCCTCGCTGAAGCAGGAATCAGCCATGTCTCATTTGGGCATAGATTGAGCAACGGCTAACATCGCCCCTGACTGAACGCATGGTCTGCTAGCGGAGAGTTAGGCTGGAATGTCGAGGCTTTTTTTGCAAACCTTAGCGCAGAGGAAAGAGAAGTTCGCCTCGAGTCAAACTCCGCGGTCCCCCGAACATTCTCCGTTGGCTCACCCGAACCAGAGCCAGTCCGAATTCATCCGAATCGCGCGTCTCGTGACCTTGCTCGTTTGCCTGTTCGCGACGTCATCGGCATGCGGCGCGGGCCGAGCGAGCACGGACCTGTTTGAAACGCGGCTGGCGGAAGGCATCAAGCTCCTGGGGGAAGGACGTCTTCTCGAATCGGTAGAAGTCCTCAATGGCGCCAAGCAAAGTGCCCCACAAGACGCACGGCCCTATTTCTATTGCGGCATGGCCCTGGCTCAGGCCGGAAGAATGCGCGATGCCGCCTCCGAAGTAGGAGAAGCGGTTCACCTGGCGCCTGAGCAACTTCATTATCGAGTTTTTCAGTCCCACGTTCTCGAGCAGCTCAAGCAAGCGGCCGCGGCCAAGGAGGCACTGGCCGCGCTTCAAGACAAAACACTTGAGCATCTTGACCTGGCTTGGCTGCGATTGCTGGCCGATGTCTACTACCGCCTGCAAATGACCGATGAAGCGCTCAAGATTCTCGATCTCTGGGCCCGGCGTGACCCAGCGGACGCCCGCATCGACCTGTATAGGGGCCAGGTATACCTGGTGAAGACCCAGCCGGACATGGCCCTAAGCTGTTTTCGGCGGAGTCTGGAAAAATCGAGCGAGAATCCCCAAGCCTATTTCGAGATGGGCAAAATTCTCTACGAAAGGAATCAGCTTCCACTCGCGAAGGAGGCACTGCTCAGCGCGGTTCGTGAGGATGCGAATAATCCGGAGTACGTTGCGAAACTTGCCTCAGTCTACCTGGCGATGGGTGACGCGGACGCGGCGATCGAATGCCTGAAAGGTGTGGAAGCGACAGGCCTCAGTGTGCCGACGGCCTATTACACGTTGGCGCGAGCTTACCGTAACAAAGGCGACGCTGCTCGCAGCGCCGCCTACATGGAGAATTTTCAGCGGGCAACCTCAGCCGAGCGCGACCGCGAAGCACGCAAATTGGAGGTTGAGCGTCCGATGGCCCAGGCTCAAAGGGAGCTGGATCGCGGCAATTCTCAGGCGGCTCGAGTCCTGTTTGAGAAAGCCCTCCAGGTTGATCCCAGTCAATGGGAGCCGCACGCCTACCTAGCTGAGATGGACCTTAATTCCGGTGACATGCAAGGGGCCTACCCTCACTTGCAAAAGTTGGAGCAAATCGACGCCGATTCCGCCACCGGGAATTTCTTGATAGCACGATACTGGTTCATGAAGACGGACTATGATCGGGCCCGATGGTACGCAGAAAAAGTGAAGCTCAGCCGGCCGGCTAATTCCGAAGTCCGCGCTTTATTGGGTGGAATTTACGAGAAACTCGGTGAAAAGTACAAGGCGCGCCAGGAGTACGAAGAGGCCGTCCACCTCGCTCCAGAGCGCGCCGATTTGCGCCAGCGCCTTCTCCAGGTGGGCGGAAAACCTCACTCCCAGTGAGCCTGAATGATGATCGAGAAATCGTTCTTTCCTTCCGCGATTCTGGATGCTCCGTCTTATCAGCGTCGGGTTAATACAAGACATTTCGGCCGGGCGCGGCTCATGCTCGTTTCCATGTGTTGGGTGCTGCTTGAATTAACGTTCATGACGGCAACATGGTCAAAGCAACTTCCCGCTCAGTATTTCCGGCTGCTGGAAGCCGGAAGCGCGCCGGTTGGCAAACAAATGGACAC
>Ga0126371_10004644_pt1 | contig 12125 bp, 13 predicted proteins | sample PanSoiMetaPlot_4_FD_110145 | JGI IMG/M metagenome (GOLD analysis project Ga0126371, IMG submission 110145) | Tropical forest soil microbial communities from Panama - MetaG Plot_4 | ecosystem: Environmental > Terrestrial > Soil > Tropical forest > Bulk soil | place: Panama | collected 2016-02-17
CTGGGTTGGGTGCGAATCATGAAGCCCATGAGCATTTTTCAAAAAGCAGCATTAGCATTGCCTTTTCTTGCCGCCGCGCTGGCAATCTACCCGGCAGCAGAGCCCCTGGCCGCAGACGCGAATGCGGGGGCACAGATTGTGGCCCAGGGCACGAAGAGCGGAGGGGTGGCCTGCGCGCGTTGCCATGGATTTGATGGAATGGCAGACGGCAGCGGGGCCTTCCCCAAGCTGGCCGGGCAATCGGCAGAATATCTCGAAAGCGAGATGCATGCGTATGTTTCCGGGAATCGCAAGAACGCGCTGATGCAGCCCATCGCCAAGGGACTAAATGAGGCGGAGATCAAAGCAGTGGCTCAATACTATGCCGCGTCGCACGGGACTTCTGTTGCGCCAGGTGCCCAGCCCGCGGAAGTGATTGTGCGCGGGCAGCAGGTTGCCAAAGAGGGAGACCCGGGGGCGAATGTTCTGGCCTGCGAAACTTGCCATGGGCCGAATGGTCAGGGGAATCCTCCTATCCCGTACCTGGCGAGCCAATATCGACAATACACGGTTCTACAGATGCAGATGTATCGGCAGGGTCTTCGAAAGAGCGATTTGATGGCCGACCTGGCGCGTAACTTGCGCGAGCAAGACGCGGTGGCGGTGGCTGCTTATTACGAGCAAGTGGCGCGAGCCGCGTCCAAGTAGATTCGGGCGGAGGATTCAGCGATGGAAGAAGAACACCACTACAGCTCGGCCAGCGAACCGGAACGGGTGTCTCCCTCCATTTCACGTTCCGCGGCGCTGGAGGCACTGAAGAATGGCCCCCGTGGAGCGCTGGTGATCGCGGCTACGGCCGTGGGACTTCTGCTGGTGGGGTGGTTGCTGTTCTATTTTGTGGTGTTTCTGACGAGGGGGGCGGTTGGCTGAACTGCTCAACAACGAAGGGGCGTCGGGTCTCATTCCGGAGGAGACCGTCGAGCGGACGGAGCGCCGGTGGCTGTTTGCCATGGCCACGGTGCTCGGGTTGATGCTGGCGGTAGTCGTGTTCACGGGCGTCACACAGATGATGAATCCGTTAAGCGACGTCGAGACCATCAATCCGGCGACGCTGCACCTGCAAGGGGAGTTTGTGGAGAGTAATCTGGGGACGGCAGTCGAAACAGACGGCTCGATCACCCTGCGCTTCCTGGCCGAGCAGTATACATTCGTGCCGCAATGCGCGGTGGTGCCCGCCGGGACGCTGATTCGTTTTCGCCTAACCAGCCCCGATGTGACGCACGGCTTTTTCGTGGGTACCACGAACACGAATGCCATGGTGGTTCCGGGTTATGTGACGAATGTGATGGCGCGGTTCGAACATCCGGGAACATATACGATGCCGTGCGATGAGTTTTGCGGCTTCGGGCATCACGCCATGGCCGCGAGTGTCGTCGTTGTTCCCAAGGAGCAATTCACGAAACTCCGCCCAGAGGAAAGGATAACCACCTGTGGAGCGCAGTAGGCTGCTTTCGCTGGCTCACCTGTGGGCCGCGTTTCTGTGCTTCTTGCCTGCCACGGGTCTGGGACTGTGGCAATTGCTGATGCGGAGTCCGCTGCCGGTGCCGGTGGATGATCCCAATGCGTATTACGCGTCGTTGACGGCGCACGGATCGATCATGGCTTATGTGTTTCCCACGCTTTTCATCATGGGATTCGGGTACGCGATTGCGGTTTCCGCGCTGGGCCGGCCGCTGCGGGGAGAAAACTGGGCCTGGGCCGGATTCGTTTTGTGTGTCGTGGGCTCGCTGATGGCGCTGGCGCCGATTGCCGGAGGCCGCTCGTCGATCTTGTACACGTTCTACCCGCCAATGGTGGGCAACGTCTGGTATTACCTGGGAGTGGCGGTGGTCATCATCGGGTCGTACTTTTGGGTCGCGCTGATGCTGATTAATTTTGCCGCGTGGAAGCGTGAGAATCCGGGGAAGCCGGTGCCGCTGGCGATGTTCGCGATCACCACGTGCGCGCTGCTGTGGGGATGGACGGCGCTGGGAGCGACCAGTGAAGTGGTGTTCCAGATTCTCCCGGTTTCGCTGGGATGGCGGCATACCATCGACGCGGGACTGGCGCGGACGCTATTTTCGATGACGTTGCACGCGATCGTTTATTTCTGGCTGATACCTGCCTATGTCGCTTTTTATACGTTGATGCCTCAAGCGGCGGGCGGGCGGCTGTACAGCGACACCATGGGCCGCATCGCGTTTGTATTGTTCCTGGTTTTTTCCATTCCCGTTGGCATGCATCATCTGTTCATGGATCCGGAGCACGGATCGGGTTTCAAGTTTGTGCATTCTCTGCTGACCTTTATCGTGGCGCTGCCTACCTTGCTGACAGTTTTCACCATCACGGCAACACTGGAAATCGCGGGCCGCGCGCGGGGAGGCAAAGGCCTGCTGGGCTGGATTCGGGCCCTGCCATGGAATGAGCCCATGGTGCTTTCCGTGGCTCTGGCGCTGCTCTTGCTGGCTCCCGGCGGATTCGGCGGGCTCATCAACATGAGCTACGCGATGAATGCCATGATCCACAACACCTCGTGGGTGACCGCGCATTTCCACCTGATCTTCGGCGGCGTGGTGGTGATCATGTATATGGCCATCGGGTATGAGTTGTGGCCGCGCTTGACGGGGCGGCCGCTGATAACCAAGCGCGCGGCTTGCGTGCAACTGTGGCTCTGGTTCTGGGGAATGTTGATTATGACCGTGCCGTGGCACATCGCCGGTCTGATGGGCCAGCCACGGCGTTACGCCATTTTCGACTATACGGATCCGGGCGTCGCGAAGATGGCTTGGCTGGATATTTTGTCGGTCGTCGGCGGTGTGATCCTGGTTTGCTCGGCGGCGCTGTTCTTCTATGTTCTGGCGCGCTCGAGCCTTGCTTCGGCAGCGGAATCGATTTCCCCGATTCGCTACGCGCTGGCGGTGAATCCCCCGGCCAGGGTACATCCGTTGCTCAACGGGTTTATGTTCTGGAACGTTCTGTTGCTGGCACTGGTGCTGATTACCTACGGCTATCCCGTCGGGCAATTTTTCTTTCTGCATAATCAGGATGCGCCCGAGCATTCGTTGACTCGGGAGATGAAACGATGAGCGCGGGCAATGGCTCGGGGCGCTCCTGGGGCTTTTTCGCGGTGGCCATGCTTACCGGTGTGGTGGCGCTTTCGTTCGGATTCGGCTTTGTGCTTTTGCCGAAATATCAGGGAACGCAGGGGCCATACTCGGCAAAGGATTCGCTTTACCACGCGCTCGGGTTGCACACCCACGGAAAAGAGCTCGGGAGCGTGCAGCCTCCGCTGAAGGTTCCCACGTATATTGTGTGGACGGATGCTACCATCCGCCAAGCGATGGGCGGCGATGCGAAACGCGGCGAGTTCATCGCGCTCAACTGCAACGCGTGCCATGTGGAGCAGGCCAAGAGTACTGAGCCATGGATACCCATTTTGGCGGGGCTGGATCGCCTGGTGACTTACAAGCAGCTCGATGACTTTCGCTCCGGGACGAGGCTTTCGGGGCCCATGTCCGCGATTGCGCAGTCCTTGACGCCGCAAGACTATGCCGATGTGGCCGCTTATTATGCGTCGCAGCCCGGGATGCCGGAAAACACCGGGGAGCGGATGCCACACTCCCATCGCACGTACCGCAACCCGGATCCTCTGCAAAGGTTGATTTTTGCGGGGGACCCAAAACGCGGCATCGCGGCGTGTGCTTCGTGTCATGGGCCAGGTGGATATTTGATTGGTGCGCCGGCGCTGACCAACCAGAACGCCGCTTACCTGGGGCAGCAGCTGCAGGCCTTTGCGCAGGGCACACGCGCGAACGACATGAACATGCCGATGCGCACGATTGCGCGCCTGCTCACGCCGGAGGAGATGAAATCCTTGGCATCGGCGTATGCGAAGGGGCTTGCTGAATTGCAGTGAGATCGGCAGCTTCTTGACGGCTTCTGGAAGCTATCCGACCCACAGAGTTAATGCAACATCGGCTACTTTGCGCAACGATTCGCCTTTTCGTGGATAATCGTTGCCATGGCGCGGGTGGAAAATTTCCGGCTGAAAGTTTTTCGCACTGTGGCGGAGCGGCTGAATTTCCGCAAGGCCGCGGAGCGGCTTCTGCTGACACAACCGGCGGTGACGCTGCAGATTCAGGCCCTCGAAAACGACTTGGGCGTGCGGCTGTTCGACCGCGCCGCAGGGCGCATCACGCTGACCCGGCAGGGAACGATTCTGCTAAATTACGCTAACAAGCTGGCGGCCCTGGCCGCGGAAGCGGAAAGGGAGCTTGCCGCCGAGGAGACGGAAGTATTCGGAGAACTGTCCTTCGGTGTCTCGACAACCATCGCTCAGTACGTGTTGCCCCGCCTGTTGCAAGCTTTTCTCGCCGAGTATCCCCGCGTTCAGTTTCTTTTACGCAGTGGCAACACCAGCGAGATTGTGGAGCTTTTGCTGGAAGATAAAATTTCCATCGGGCTGATTGAAGGTCCGGCGCGGGATCGCGGAGTGCGTGTGGAACCCTTCATGGAAGACGAACTGGTGCTCATCACGGGCAGGGAATTCCCACTTGAGCGGATGTCGCGCACACAGTTGTTGGCCTGCACACTGCTGATGCGCGAGCAAGGTTCCGGTTCGCGGCGCGTGGTGGAGAATGCGCTCGAAAAAGGTGGATTCAAGCTCAAGACGTTCGCGAGAGTGATGGACCTGGATTCCACCGAGGCCATCAAATCGGGCGTGGAGGCGGGGCTCGGCGTGGGTTTCGTTTCACGATGGGCGATCGCCAAGGAACTTAAATTAAACACCCTGAAGGTGGCGCACGTCGCGGGTCTGCAGATCCTGCGCAGCTTCTCTCTGATTACCCCTACCGGTCCGGAGCCGAAGGGGCCGGCCGGCACGTTGCGGAGCTTTACGCTGGCGCGGGCGCGGCAACTCTCAGGCGAATCGCGCAAGTCGCGGTCCGGCGATAAGAAGAAATAATCGCCAATCAGGATTACTGCTTGGACGCCTGCGGCGCCGCTGCGCCACACTCGTCCCATGAGTAAAAACCTTTTCTTTGTATGCATCATTTTGGCGGCCAGCGGGCTGATTTCGCCGCCGCTGGCGCTGCTTGGCGGCCTGGTGTACGGGTTCGCTTATGCGCACCCATACCATTTCGAAAGCAAGCGTCTGGCAAAATTCCTGCTGCAGGCTTCGGTGATTGCACTGGGGTTTGGCATGAACCTGCACGAAGTCGTGCAGGCGGGGCGCTCCGGCTTTCTCTATACGGCGATCAGCATCAGCGTCGCGATGCTCGCCGGGCTGGGCCTGGGCCTGCTGCTGAATGTTGGAAAGAAGTCCGCATTTCTTATCAGCGCTGGCACGGCAATTTGCGGAGGGAGCGCCATTGCCGCGGTCGGGCCCATCGCGGAAGCGAGCGAAGAAGAGATGGGCGTCTCGCTGGGAGCGGTTTTCATCCTGAACTCGATCGCACTGTTTCTTTTCCCGCTGATTGGATACGCGTTGCACATGTCGCAATCGCAATTTGGGCTGTGGTCGGCGCTGGCGATTCACGACACGAGCTCGGTGGTGGGCGCCACCGCCAAATACGGGGCGGCGGCTTTGGCCGTGGGCACCACGGTGAAGCTCGCGCGGGCGTTGTGGATTGTGCCGCTCTCTTTCGTGACTGCGGCGACGCTGAAGTCCAAGGCCCGCGTTCAATGGCCATGGTTCATTCTGCTGTTTGTGGCGGCGGCGTTGCTGAACACGCTGTTGCCGGCGCTCCATCCCGCGTTCGGGGCGCTGAATGGCCTGGGCAAAATCGGGCTGACGGTGACGCTGTTCTTGATCGGCACTGGATTGAACAAGCAAACACTCCAGCATGTTGGCTTCCGGCCGCTTCTGCAGGGACTTATCCTGTGGATTATTGTTGGGGCCGGTAGCCTAGCGCTTATTCTTTCCAATTGGATCTATATTTAGTTTTGCGTTGGGGTTGAAGTTGCACGTGCTGGAGTGCCCATGCGACAAGCCGTCTGACGGCTGGAAGCCGGCGCTAGCCAATGGCGGCGGCCAGGCCGAGCGGGTGAACCGCTCAGATTCTTGCATCCGTTCACCTCGAAGGGCATCCAATGTGCTAGTCTAGCGGCCCTGAGAGCACGAAGCTTTCGTCCGCGCAAAGCTTCCAAGCCGCGGACAGGTAGCCATCCATGGCTTATGCAAATCTGAGGAAGCGGGCGTGGTGTCGCTGCCGGCACGCGTTAGCCAAGGGAATCACATTCCTTGGTGCGGCTCTCCTTTGCGCGCAATCGTCGTTCGCATTTGCGCAGGCCTCTCCGATTCCCAATATTTTCAAGCCGGCTTCCACGCCCGCCGATGCCATCCACCGTCTTTCACTGTTCGTGCTGACGATCACTGGCTTGATCTTTGTGATTGTCGGCGGACTGTTGATCTATGCCGTCGTAAAGTTTCGGCGCCGCGGGGAAGAAGACGGTCCGGAGCCCGCGCCCGTCTACGGCAGCAACCAGATGGAGCTCGCATGGACCGTGGTGCCGTGCCTGATTGTTTTAGTGCTCTTTCTGGCCACGGCGCGTGTGATCTATTCGGTGCAGGAAGCCGTTCCGCCTGCCACCGCCGTGCAGGTGACAGCTATCGGGCACCAGTTCTGGTGGGAGTTCCGGTATCCGGAGCTTGGCGTGGTCACGGCAAACGAGCTCCACATCCCGGTCAGCAACCCGCAGAATCCGACGCCCACCTTCATCAAGCTTCTCTCCGCCGACACCGATCACAGTTTCTGGGTTCCGCAACTGGCTGGAAAAATCGACCTTATTCCCAATCGCAACAATTCCATGTGGCTTGACCCGCATGCCACCGGGGTGTACATCGGGCAGTGCGCGCAGTACTGCGGCACGCAGCATGCTTTGATGCTGCTGCGCGTCTATGTGGATTCGCCCGAAGATTTCGCCCGCTGGGTAGCCGCGCAAAAGCAGCCCGCTGTTGCGAATGACGCAGTCGCCAAAGGCCGTCGGATCTTCGAGCAAACCGCCTGTATCAATTGCCATGCAGTTTCTGGCACCGCGGCGAACGGCGTCTTCGGTCCCGACCTCACCCACCTCATGAGCCGCTACACCATCGCTTCCGGCGCCGCCAAGAACACGCACGATAATCTAAAGCTTTGGATTCACAGTCCAGATTCCCTCAAGCCAGGCTCGCTGATGCCCGCGATGAATCTTAACGCCCAGGATCTGGACGACCTGACTACTTATCTGGAAACTTTGCGATGAGTACGAGGCCTTAGCTCATGTCCACTGAATCCATCGCTCTTACCGGGGTCCGCGAGCCTTCTCGCGCCTTTGGTGATTGGCTCACCTCCTGGATTACCACCGTCGACCACAAACGTCTTGGCATCCTATATATTGTCTTCGCGCTGCTTTTCCTGGTGCTTGGAGGCATTGAAGCCACCATCATCCGCATTCAGTTGATCGCACCCCTGAATACTTTCGTCTCCCCGCGAACCTTCAATCGCATGTTCACCATGCATGGCACCACGATGATTTTCTTTGCAGCCATGCCCATCCTGTTCGGTTTCGCCAATTACTTTGTCCCTCTCATGATCGGCGCGCGGGACATGGCTTTCCCCCGGCTCAATGCCCTCAGCTTCTGGCTGACCGCCTTCGGCGGCTTCTTGCTCTATTTCAGCTTCGTCGGTGCCAACGGCCTTTACGGAGCCGGTGGTGCACCAGATGTAGGCTGGTTCGCCTACGCGCCGCTCACCTCAAAAGCATTTTCGCTTGGTCACAGCACCGACTTCTGGACTCTTTCGCTGATGGTCTCGGGTTTCGGCAGTATCGGCACCGCCGTCAACATTGTCGCCACCATCGTATCCATGCGCTGCCCTGGCATGACCTTCGGTAAAATGCCCCTCTTTGCGTGGCTGAATCTCGTCGTGTTCGGCATGGTCCTTGTCGTCGTCTCACCGCTCACCGCTGCGCAACTCATGCTTTGTGTCGACCGCTTCCTCGGCGGCCATTTCTTTGACACGCAAGCCGGCGGCTCCGCCGTCCTCTGGATGCACTTCTTCTGGTTCTTCGGACATCCCGAAGTCTACATTCTCGTCATTCCTGCTTTTGCCTTCATGTCTGAAATTGTTCCCGTCTTTTCTCGCAAACCTATCTTCGGTTATCCGATCATGGTCGGCGCCACCGTCGCCATCGGTTTCGTCAGCATGACTGTGTGGGCCCACCACATGTTCACCGTCGGCATGAGCGCCTATGGCAATTCGTTTTTTGTAATTACCACCATGATTGTCGGCATTCCCACGGGCATCAAGATCTTCAACTGGCTGGGCACGATGTGGGGCGGAAAAATCATTTTCAAGACGCCCATGCTCTTCTGTATTGCCTTCCTCTTTCAGTTCCTGGTCGCCGGGCTTACGGGAATCATGTTGGGTGCCGCGCCATTCGATTGGCAGCTGGCCGGCTCTTATTTCCTGGTTGCCCATTTCCACTATGTGATTGTCGGTGCCATCCTCTTCGCCCTTTTCGGAGCCTTCTATTACTGGTTTCCGAAAATGAGCGGGCGGATGTACAACGAGACTCTCGGCAAAGTGCATTTCTGGCTTTTTGTGCTGGGTTTTCATCTCACCTTTGACTTCATGCACATTCCGGGACTGCTCGGGATGCCGCGTCGCATCTACACGTACGAACCCGGCCGTGGCTGGGAAGTGTGGAACCTGATTGTCACCATTGGGGCCGTTGTGCAGGGCATTGCCATTCTCATTTTTGTCAGCAACCTGCTTTATTCGATGTTCAAAGGGAAGCTCGCGGGCAACGATCCGTGGGATGCCTGGACGCTCGAGTGGTCCGTGGCTTCTCCGCCGCCGGAATACAACTTTCTGACGATTCCGGAGGTACGGAGCCGCCGCCCGCTGTGGGACATCAAGCATCCAGAAGATCCTGACTGGAAGTATGAGTAGCCGTATGGAACGCGAGGAGACACGATCTTGAGCACCGCTGCCGTAAGACCCGCTTCGCTCGAAACGCCGTGGTCTTTGCCCTACAAGGGCCAGATCGGCATGCTCTGCTTGATCGCCGCGGAATCTTCCATCTTCACCATCTTCGTTGTCGCTTACATCTTTTATATTGGGAAAAGCCTGACTGGTCCCATGCCGCGGGAAATTCTGGAAGTTCCCATTTTTGCGACGATTTGCCTGCTTTCGAGCAGTCTCACCATTCATGCCGCCGTCGGCGCATTGCGCAAGGGCAACCTGGCCATGTTCCGCTTGCTCTGGTTTATCACCCTGGCTCTCGGCGCGATTTTCCTTTTCAAAACCGGCAGCGAGTGGCAGCGGCTCATTTACGAGAAGAACTTCACCATCAGCACCAATCTTTTCGGGACGACGTATTACTCGCTGGTGGGCCTCCACGCCTCCCATGTGATCGTGGGTCTTGTCGGCCTGCTGACCGTCTTTTTGCTTGCGCTGGCCGGCCGTGTCCGTCAGGAACATGTCGATAACGTGGACACCTTCGCGCTCTACTGGCACTTCGTCGACGCCGTCTGGGTGGTTGTCTTCACCGTAGTTTACATCGTTGGGCGTTGAGGAAAGCAGGCATATGTCTCTCAGCCATGCATCCATGGAAACGCAAGGCGGCTCTGCAAAGCGGGTTGTCATGCCGGCGCCCACGGCCTGGCCTATTACTTTGGCATTCGGATTCACGCTGCTTGTCGCAGGGCTCATTACCAGCGTGTCGATCCTGATTCTTGGTGCGATTCTGCTGATCTCGGGGTGTGTCGGCTGGTTTCTTGACGTGTTTCCACACGAAAAGCACATCGAAGTTGTGGCCGAAGAGGAATCAGTTTCGATCACTACGACCTGCCGGGAGGTGGAGCGCCTCGACATTGCTCCGCAACTCCCGCGTGCGCTGCTTCCACTGGAAACGTATCCGGTATCCGCTGGCATCAAGGGCGGACTCGCGGGCAGCGTGGCCATGGCCGTGCTCGCCTGCCTTTACGGGATTCTGCGGCAGCATAGTCTGTGGTATCCCATCAACCTGCTGGCGGCCACCGTTTATTCGCAGCACCTGAAAATGGGCTCTGGCTCCCTGTACGGTTTCCATCTCGACAGTTTTCTTCTAGCGACGCTTATCCACATCATTACGTCCATACTCGTCGGACTTCTCTATGGCGCGATGCTCCCCATGATTCCGCGGCGTCCCATTTTTCTTGGTGGCGTGGTTGCTCCCATCCTTTGGTCCGGGTTGCTGCGCAGCATGCTCGATCTGATCAACCCACTCCTTGGTCAGCGCGTGGATTGGGTATGGTTCATTGCTTCGCAATTCGCCTTCGGCATCGTTGCGGGCCTCGTCGTCGTTCGCCAGCAGCGCGTCCCGGTGAAACAGTTCATCCCCTTCACGGTCCGCGCCGGGATCGAGACTCCTAGTACCATGGCCGACAAAGATTCACAGGATTCACGTCCATGATCTTGCAGGCCAAACTCAGAGTTTTTCTCGGCGCGTTTCTGCTTGCCGGCTGCTCGAATCTTCCCGGCCGTCCCACGCCAGCGTCCGTCGTCAGCGATCCCGACAAAATTACGGACTTCGCGTATCTCTTCAAAACCAACTGCTCGGGCTGCCATGGGGCGGAAGGGAAGGGAGGCGCGGCGCTTTCCATCAGCGATCCCGTGTATCTGGCCATCGCCGATGACGCAGTAATACGCAAAGTGGTCAGCAACGGCATCCGAGGGACGTCGATGCCGGCTTTTGCCAAAGGCGCGGGAGGGATGCTCACCGCGGAGCAAGTGGAAATTCTCGTACACGGACTGCGCGAACATTATGGTAAAACCGACGCGCTTTCCGGCGTGACGCCTCCGCCTTATGCTGCCGCTGAAAACGGCGATGTGACACGCGGTGGCGCGGTCTATGGAACATTTTGCGCGTCGTGCCACGGCGCCGGTGGCAAAGGCGGTGCGAAAGCCGGCGCCATCGTTGATCCCTCGTTTCTTGCGCTAGTCACGGACCAGGAATTGCGGACGCTGGTCATCGTGGGGCGCCCCGACTTCGGCGCGCCTGACTGGCGCAACAACGTTCCCGGCAACCCCATGTCCTCGCAGGAGATTTCCGATGTCGTCGCCTGGCTCGCCTCGCAACGCGTGGCCTTCGCCGGCAGCCCTTACCCTATTGCGGCGAAGCCTGCCGCGGGAGTTCATCCATGACCGTGCCTGATAATCTTTCGCGCCGAGCGATGCTTATGAAGTTGGGCATCTTCTTGAACACGGTTATCGCGGCGGTGCTGGCTGTGCCTGTCGTCGGGTATCTTTTTTCTCCAATCGCTCGCGCGCGGAAAGCCGGCGATTCCTGGCTCCCGCTTGGCTCTCTTGAGGAATATCCCGCCGGTGAAACCCGCCTGGCCACTTTCCGGAATTCTGATGTCCGCCCTTGGGACGGGAAGACTGCCGACAGCGCGTGCTGGGTCCGCCGCATTGACGAGCAAACCTTCCAGGTTTTCGCCATCAACTGCGCGCATCTGGGCTGCCCGGTGCGCTGGTTCCCGCAATCCCGCCTTTTTATGTGCCCATGTCACGGCGGGGTGTACTACGAAGATGGAGCACGCGCTTCGGGTCCACCCGAACGCGGGCTGTTCGAATATGCCTACAAGATCGCGGGCGGAAAACTGCTCATTAATGCGACCGAATTGCCTACGCCCGGCTCTCCCAGTGCGTTGGTCAACATTGGCGGCAAGATTCCATGCGCGTAATTCAGAATCTCGGTGAATGGCTGGACGCGCGGTTGCAGATCGCAGCCACTTTGCGCGAAACGGCCGAGCATCGCGTGCCCCGCGAAACGGCCAGCTGGTTTTACGTTTTCGGGAGCGCGGCGCTGGTGGTGTTTTGCATCCAGGTGATCACCGGCATTCTTCTCGCTTTGATCTACGCGCCGACAGCCAGCGAAGCGTGGAACAGCCTGCAGACCTTAAATTTCAACATCAATCTCGGCTGGTTTATTCGCGCGCTGCATGGATGGGGCTCCAACTTCATGATCGCCATCGTGCTGCTTCACATGGTGCAGGTATTTCTTTTCGGCGCGTACAAATATCCCCGCGAGCTCACCTGGATTGTCGGCATTTTTCTTTTGCTGATGACTCTGGGCATGGC